>Ga0065719_100076_pt1 | contig 21844 bp, 19 predicted proteins | sample GBSCel85sediment_FD_59106 | JGI IMG/M metagenome (GOLD analysis project Ga0065719, IMG submission 59106) | Hot spring sediment microbial communities from Great Boiling Spring, Nevada - Cellulolytic enrichment CS 85C v3 (version 3) | ecosystem: Environmental > Aquatic > Thermal springs > Hot... | reverse complement strand
CGAGGTTATGGAAGCAGCGGATTTGACTCGGGGGGGGGGCAGGGTGGCCTAAAATGGGGAAAAGGTGGCGAGGATGAAAGTAGGGGCGTTTATCTTGGTAGGGGTTGTGATTACAGGAGTTTGGGTTTCGGCAAAGGCATTAGCCAGTGACAGGATGGAATCCCCCTCTTTGTCAGAAGAGCTAACCATTGCCACCTTCCTTTTTCCAATTGGCGAACCTGTAACCGTGACCAGCGGGGATTTTGACAAGGATGGCCACGATGAGCTTTTTGTTGTTACCGCGATCAATGAACCCTCTATGACCATAGGCCCTAGAGGACTTATGCTGGTGCCGAATCCTAAATATGAAATGCGGTTTTTTGTTCTTGCTTTTCGGGACAATAACTTTGGTGAGCCATTCCTGGTTGACGCAATCCCAGCTCCCGATCAAATGATAGGCCCGCATAAACCAATTGTGATTGATTTGGATAACGATGGCAAATTAGACGTTATAGTGCTTCTGTTCTTCGCAACCCTGTTGCCGGAGACCGTGTTTGAAGATTTCAAGGCTCGGCTTCTCATCTATTGGGGACAAGGGGACTACACGTTTGTTCGAACAGAAGTGCCCTTAGATCTTGCTTATGTTCCTTTCATTAACCCATGCAATCAGGTAGGGGTTGGAGATCTTGATTCCGATGGCCTCTTTGATCTTCTATTTCCTGACTCCCGTTATGTGCGTCTAAAAATACTTTACAACTTTGGAAATCGGAATTTTTCGGACCCAGAGCATGTTTGGGTACAGCAAGATGGGGACGAATGTCTCCCGATTCCTTTGTCCATTCACGTCCAAAATGACATTATCATTGTTGCCGGACCTTGTCTTTATTCCGAAAATGAGTTCGACTTTTTTGTGAGGACTATAAGCCGCTCCGAACACGGTGGTTGGGAATATTCGCCCCTATTTTTGCGGAACCGCAGAGTGCAAGACTTTGAGGATGCGGTATGGGACATAGGGATTGTCGATGTTAACGCGGATGGACAACCAGATATTCTCTTTTTGGGTCCTCCTGAACTCGCTGAACCCTCCATTCCTCGAGTTGGTCCTAGTTACGTTGGCCTTTATTTGGTGGAGGGGAAGAACTACGAAAAAATTGCCCGCCCCGATTTTGTCGCGTGGGTAGAAAAGGGAACGTTTCTTTCCATTGAGGCCGGAGTGGACGGTGGGCTAGTTATCCTCGTTCTTCCTGAAGTTGGCATTCGTTATAAGCATTTATGGGTAGTAACTTCCTCCGGCTGGATGACCTCATCGAGGACGTTAGGGGGTAGAGGGCATCTTGTTGATGGGGTGCTGATTAACCGCTCCACTACCCGCGAACTCATTTTGCTTGCCTCAGTCGATTTTGAAAGCGAGATCACGGTCATCAACGTTGTGCGGGGGTGGTAGGTATGGTTTGGCGTGTTTCGGGATTGTTATTTTGTTTAATTGGCATAAGCTTTGGAACTTTTGGAGAGATTGAGGGGACATGCCCTCACTTCTGCCCGGGTGAGTGCGCAGTCATACCGGCCCTATGGCTAGATGTGCGGGATCCAGAGCTCGGGATTTCAAGAATGCGTTGCATCCAAGCTGAATGTCCTTTAACACCTTGGTGCTTCGAAGTTTATGGTACTTTTCCCCTTTTATTCTCTCGTTTCGCAGTACAGGAAAAGCTTTTGGAACGATTTTTTGTTTCGACCAATGGGGCCTACCTGACTGGACCAGGTATTCATGCAAAAGCAGAAGGAAAAAAGCAACGGTTTGCATAGAAAGTGCTTACGAATTTCCTATCGTGACCGTTGATAAAGAAGGACGCAGTGCTGTCACTAGGGTACCGGTTGGAGGAATAAGAGGCGTTGCTTGCATGGGGAAATGTCCTTGCAGCAGTTTTCTGTGGATAAAACCTCTTGTAACAGTGAGTTCGAAGGCTACATGGATCCCTCGCGTGGTAAAAAATCCTTGTAAAGGTTTTGGAACCAAACGATGACGTTGTATGTGTAGGACGTGATATTTTTGGGAATATCTCTCCTCAACTGGACCTTGCTCCGCCAGAGGCCTTTTGGACAGCGTTTTACACTACTGGCAATTGTATTGATTCTTTTGACCTCGTATTGCCCTGTGATACTGAACACGTAGTTGTGAGGGCTTGGGCTAAAGACCTGAAGGGGTTAGAAGGACACGATTTTGCGGTTATTGGGGCAGGAAATAGACCGCCGGAAGTGCGGGGCAAGCTTTATGGCTAGGCCACGGTGGTTCTTTATCCCGACCGTGTGTAAGTTTCCCCTGTGGTCGTACGGGGTGAGGTTTTCGATCCCGACGGCGACCAAGTTTTCGTGGAGGCTCCTGGTATCTCACGCCAGTTTGCTGCAAACCTCTCCGCTTTCCTTGGTTCCCTCGTTTCCGTGTACTTCCCCTATCCCGAAAGCGAGGGAGTGTGCCGGGCCGTGCGCGAAGGGGACGTGCTTATGGACACCTTCACCGTGATCCCCGGGGACGCCTGTGGCGCTGCCATGGAGATCCCGGCCATTGTGTAAATCCAGGTGGTGGACAGAGTTCCGCCCTCCATCCTCATCCCGGCACAAGATCGAACAGCGAAGTGCGACGGTTGCGGCAACACCGCAGAGCTTTCCTCTTGGCTTGCGGCAAAGGGTTGTGCCCTCGCTTTGGACAACTGCTATCGGTCACCTGGGCCCACGACTACGGCCTGACCGTAATTTTGTGGGTATTCCAAAGACTTGACTCGGGGGGGGGGCGGGGTGCCTAAAATGGGAAAAAGGGGGCGAGGATGAGAGGGAGGCTTACCGCTTTTCTCTTGATAAGTGTGGTGATTTGGGAAGCCACAGCTTTGGGAAACGCTGTTCCTCAAGAAGTAGACAAACTTCTCCCATATGCATGCCCACTTTGGCAAACGAGCCTCTTTTCCTTGGTGGGAGACCAGGCGTTGTTCATCGGGGTGGCCGATGTGAACGGTGATGGTGTTAGGGATGCAGTTTTTGCTGGCAGCGAAAGGCTTCTGGTCTTAATTGGAAAGGGCGAGGGGACCTATGAGGAGGAGTTTGCCTGGGGTGTTTATCCCAAAGGAAGCACATTTTTACCCATCTGTGGCGATGTGGCGGACTTGGATGGTGACGGCTGGCCGGACGTTTTGGTAGCGGTTTTGGATACAACTGAAAAAGCTGGCCACATATGGGCTTTTCGTAATTGGCAAGGAATCTTTGAGATGGCTTTTTCTATTACGCTTCCCTTCACTGTTTCCGCTCCAAAAGGACTTTTTCTTCCCGTGGGCAACCTCTGGATCAGGGACTTGAACAGCGATGGAAAGATGGACCTGGTGCTGGTGGGTGGGGACCCGGGGGATTCGGGGGTTTACGGCTTCCATGGCGAAGGGGACTTATCTTGGCGTGAGCCCATTAGATTGGCCCCGGCCCCCGGCCGATGCTTTGCGTTCGAGGATTTTGATGGCGACGGAAAGGGGGATCTTGGCTTCTATAGCGAAAGCGAAATCACCATTTTGTACGGTGACGGCGGGGGCGGCTTTCTTCCTGAGGTCGTATTCCGTCCTCTTGTCGAGGATGAGCGCATAAGAGCGGTTGCCGCGGCGGACATGGATGGGGATGGCCAACTTGACCTCGTCTTTTGCCTGGATGACCACCTTCTAGTGGCCTTCCAAAAGACCCGGAGGTTCCAAGTGGGAGCGAGGGCGGAGGTGGCCGGCCGAGAAATATTGGTTCGGGACTTTAATGGGGACGGAGCCCCCGATGCGCTGGTGGGGATGGGGCATCTATGGCATCTGGTTCCTGGTGATGGCAAGGGCGGGCTCTGCGGCGTGGTCAGCGAATACCTTATCTGGGAGACGGAGTTTGCGGCCGCAGACATCAATGGGGATGGTAGTATGGACTTCTGCTCCCGGGGGCCAAGCGCCCAGCCTTTGGTCCTCCCAAGCGGCCCGGTCCCCAAGGGAGAGAGCCACATTCCTTTTGATGGTAACGCCCTTCTTGCCGTGGGCGACCTCTCCGGAGACGGGGCAGCGGAGCTAGTGACCTGGAGCAGGACGGGGATGGAAGCGCTTTGGAACAATGGGCAAGGTGGATTGATCCGCACACCTTTTGCCTCCATCAACAATTTCGTACCCGTGCTTGCCACTATCCACCACGGCCTCCTCTACTGCCTCGAGTTCGAAAGCAAGGCAGAGATCGTGGACGGGAAAACTTTTGAGGTAAAGACCACCACCCTAGGAACCCTGTCCATTTTCTCTTCCCATGGGGAGAAGCTGGTGGAGTTTGAACTGGGTGAGGATCCAGCTCCGGGTCTAGTCGTCGCTGATCTCGATGTCAACGGCATCCCTGATGTCCTCTGTCCTCTCAAAAATGCGCTTGTGGCAATTTGGGACGGGGTGGAGCTGCGGCGCTACCCCTGGGAAAAAGGTGAACTCACCCTGGTGTGGGCTTCGGATGCTTCCCCACAAAAGCCGGCCAGGGTCATCCTTGTCTCCACGGAGGAATACCCGGAAATCTGGGAGGCCAAGTTTTCCCAGCGCGAATTGGTTCACAAGGAGCTGCTGGTGAGGCTTCTTTCCGTTCCTCTAGCTGTAACCGCTGCGGATTTCGATGGGGATGGCCAGCTTGACCCGCTCTTCGCCTGTCTTGTTTTCATGGAAAAGGAGGGAAAGCTGGCCACGGGTGTGGAACTGGTCTTGGTTCTCTCTGGAAGTGGACCGACCACCCACCTTGTCCAGCCCCTCTTGGGCGAGACGCCCTGGCCATTGAACGGGGCTGCTGCCGGAGATTTCACTGGCGACGGCCTAGCCGACCTGGCTATCTCCGTGGTCAGCGGAAGGGGGTGCTTCCTCCTCCCGGGCCAGGGAGACGGAACCTTTGGCGAGGGAGGATGGGTTCCGATGGCCTTTCACTTTGGCTTAGGCCCGATCTTCGGCGCTGATCTTGATGGAAATGGGCAGGAGGAGATCATCGCCTCCACCTCTGGGCTTGCCCCTCACATTTGGGTTCTCTGGAACGGGGGTGGAAGATGAGGCGCATGCTTTTTGTGGCGTTTTGGCTGGCGGCCGTGGCCATCACAGCCCTGGCCGAGGAAACTTTTTCCTGTGTAGCTGACCTATCGGCGCATTGGAAAACCACATGGGTTCCCGTTAGCTTGCCTCTCGGCGGAATTTTGGGCCGAATCATAGAAAAAGTAGAAAAAGAAAAGATCTCCGATGTGGTCCCAGGCGTGCGGATTACTTGGACTTTGGAAGACACCCTCGTCGCCACAATGCACTGCGGGTGTCCAAAGGACCCACGCGGAGAACTGCGCTGCTGCAGCGGTCCCAATGCCAGAGCCTTCGCCCGCCTGACCTTGTATCAAGTCCTTGCTGCGCCCTATCGAAGCTATGGCACTGTCTATCCTGTGGGAGGAAATGCGCTAACCAATCCGATAAGTTCTGGAACAGCATTTAACCCGGAAACGGGCTTTGGCGGTAAGGACCTTTGCGATTGGCCAGGGGCAGTGGAGCTCACCATCCACAACTACACTGGCCGCGTAGGAATTACAGTTGGCCTCGAATGGCTCTTTACTGTAGACACAGTGGAAGTTTCCATTGACGCGAATCAGATCTGCGACTGTAACCCCATGGAGAGGTGCATTGAAGAGGCCACAAACGCTCCATCGCTTGTGATCCCTAATCAAATTGTGGTTCCAGAGGGAGGGACAAGGGAATTTATTGTTTGGGTAAACGATCTCGATAAAGATGTGGTTAGCATCAGCATTGACAAAGGCAAGATCAAGGATTACGTTACAGATGCGGAAAACCGCGTCATCGGGGCCAAGATCCTCGTCTTGGATCAATCCGAGAAGATATGGGTCAGGGCTACTGATGCCTGTGGTCATGCAAGTGCAGTAAGTCGGGAAGTTATTGTGGTTCACCCGCCAAAGATCGAGAAAGTGGGAGGGCGGTGGTCTACGAAAAGTTATCTGATCTGGGGTTGGGTATGGGATCCGGATGCCTACAGGGCGACGGTGGAAAGAGAGCTTGCTGAAGAAGTTACCGTTGGCTGCGGGTTTGTCTCCACTGGCGGCGGTAAGTTCTTGATTGGTCCATATCCGCACGCATTGGCCCAGCAAGTTCAAGTGGAAGCTACTTATTTTGCTTGCGACAACGAGGGGTGCCGCTGGCCATTTGCAGCCGAATTTACCTTCCCCAACCGTGGTGCGCCCCGACAAGTCCGGCTTTTCATCTATGCCCGCGATAAGTGGGGTTTCGAAGACCATTGGACAGAAACAATAACTAATCAGCCCCCAAAGACATGGATGCCGCAAACTTGGCCTCCTTCCTCTTCCCCGGTGCGGGTAAGACGCGGAGAAGAAGCGAAGGCCTTGGTGGTGGCCGAAGATCCAGAGGGTTTGGAAGTAACCCTTACAAAACTTCGCGGTCCTGGAGAATTCCCAGAGCTCCAAGGAGAAGGTCGGGTAGTGGGTGTGTGGTCTTGGCGCGCCAATACCACACAGCCCTGGCACCTCATCGCCTTCTTTAGTCAAGATCCGCCTTTTGAAGGGGGCACATTAGCCTACCTCCTCCTTCATGTGCTCCAGCCGCCTAGGGCTTATGGCGGATATGCCCGGGTCCGTCGGGGAGAAACTACTACCGCTTACCTTTACCTCGACGACCCCGATAGCTCCTCCCACACCTTTTCTTTCCTCCCACCCCCAGGCCTCACTTTGAGCGTAGGAGGCAAAGAGGACACCCCCGAGCACTACGGCGAGTATCACAGCCACCTTTATCGGGTAGAGATCAGGGTCGACAGGAGCCTCTGCGACGGCGTTTACTCCGTGCCATTTACCGTGACCGATTCCGATGGCCTTTCCGCGGAAGGTACCCTCGTTGTTCACGTATTTGGCAACCGGCCGCCGGAAGTGCGGGGCAAGCTTTATGGCGAGGCCACGGTGGTTCTTTATCCCGACCGTGCGGAAGTTTCCCCTGTGGTCGTACGGGGTGAGGTTTTCGATCCCGAGGGCGACCAAGTTTTCGTGGAGGCTCCTGGTATCCCACCCCAGTTTGCTGCGAACCTCTCCGCTTTCCTTGGTTCCCTCGTTTCCGTGTACTTCCCCTATCCCGAAAGCGAGGGAGTGTGCCGGGCAGTACGGGAGGAGGACGTGATCGAGGACTTCTACACCGTAATCCTTCGCGATAGCTGCGGTGCCATCACCGAGGTTCCGGTTGCGGTGCGCATCAAGGTAGAGGATCGAATTCCACCCAAGATCGTTTACCCTGCCCAGAATAAAACTGTGGAATGCAACGATTCGGGGAACACCGAAGAGCTCTTGGAGTGGCTGAAGGACCACGGAGGAGCCTGGGCTTTTGATAATTGCTGCGATGTGGTCTGGACCCATGACTACAGTCCGGAGAAATTCATGACCACCTGCGGGAAGGCGGGTTACGTCACGGTAACCTTCACCGCGCACGACTGCGCCGGGAACTCCTCCTCTACCTCGGCCACCTTCCGCATCGTGGACACCACCCCGCCGAGCCTCCAAGCTCCGCCGGATGTCACGATTGAATGCGACGAACCCACGGATCCCTTGCGTACTGGCTGGCCCACAGTTTTCGATGTATGCGATCCAAATCCAGCGATCACGTACACGGACGAGGTTTTGTCTGGCGCCTGCCCCCAGGCTAAGGTGATCCGGCGGACTTGGAGGGCCACGGATGCCTGTGGGAACTCCTCTCAGGCGGTGCAGAAAATCACCGTGGTGGACACGAAAGCTCCGGAGTTCCTCTTCTTCCCCGACGATGTGGAGCTTGGGTGCAACCCGCCGGACACGAGCCCCAGCACCACAGGGAGGCCCACGATCCGCGACAACTGCGATCCCAATCCCCAGCTGACCTACAGCGACAGCGTTTCGCAGGAGGGCTGCCGTGTGGAAATTCTCAGAACCTGGAGGGCCCAAGATGCCTGTGGAAACGTGAACGAAGCGGTGCAGCGCATCGTTTATACCGCGGACACCGTGCCGCCAGTTCTTTCCGTGCCACCCAATGTGGATCTGGGATGTCACTGCAGCCGGCCGGATACCTCGCCCGATGTCACCGGCTGGGCCCAGGCCACGGACAATTGCGACCCCCAGCCCACCATCGCGTATAGCGATGTGGAGGATATCCAAGGGGAATTCCACACGATCACCCGCACCTGGGTAGCCGTGGATTCCTGCGGGAACAAAGCCCAGGGCACGCAGATCATCTGGTTCAGGATCGACCAGACCCCGCCGACCCTTTCTGTGCCCGCTGATCGGGATTTGGGGTGTCATTGCACGCCACCGGATACCTCTCCGGGCGCTACGGGCTGGGCCCAGGCCACGGATAACTGCGATCCCAACCCAGTCATAACCTACGAGGACACGGAAACTGTGGAGGGGAGGTCCACACCATCACGCGGACCTGGAGGGCCACGGACGGCTGCGGGAACTCCGCAGAAGGGCAGCAGCGGATCGTCTACCGGCTCGATCAAACTCCGCCCACCCTGAGATGTCCGACGGGTGTGACCGCCTACATTTACGGGTGCAAGGCCAAGAACGAGTCGGTGTGGGTGAGTTACCCTGTTTCTGCTACGGACAACTGCGATCCCGCTCCCTTGGCGTGGTGCACGCCTCCGGGCGGACAGTTCAGCGCGGGTACCACGTATGTTACGGTGGAGTGCGCAGCCCGCGACCGCTGCGGAAACGAGACCCGCCGCACCTGCACCTTCCCGGTCACCGTCATATGGGTGAACCATCCACCTGCGGCCTGGAGCGGTTCTATTGCCTGTGACGGCTCTTGTTGTGTTGAGGTGCACGATCCAGATAATGACCCCATCCATTAGGATCGTCTCCCCACCTGCATGCGGCACGGCATGGGGCCAAGGAAACCGGGTGTGTTATACCACGGCGGGTTGGAAGTGTTCTGTCCCACCCCGTCCGGGAGTTATGGACTCTTTCAGCTACGTCGCAAGCGATGATTGTTCTGAAAGCGTTGGCACTATCGTTGTCTACATAACCTGTGAGATCTGTCCTTTGGCTTTGCCCCCAGGGGGTGAGCCATGAGGGCGTGGGTGGCGGTGGGACTTGCCGGCGGGGTGGCGCTCGCCGCCCCGCCCTCATTCCTTTGGCAGGCTGAGCTCTCCTGGGAGCTTCCCACCGTTACGTTCTCCTTCACCACCAAAATGGAGCTTCTTTGGACCCTGCCCCTTTGGGCCTGGAAAAGCACCGTCGACATCAAGGATGGTCTTTGGACGAATTTGACCTTTTCCGGCTCTGGGAAGATCGGCTTTCTTGAGGTTTTCCCTGCGGTTTCCTTCGACCCCCAGGGCTTGCGTTTGTCCGGTGCCACCTTCACTTGGAAACATCCTTTGGCCCAAGGGTTCCTCGAGGGCGTGGCCCGCCTGGAGGAAAGGGGATTCGGCTGGGGGCTCAGCTACCTCGGCGGAAGGGGAGAGGCTCTCCAGCGGCTGCGGCTGAGGTTCAACCTCAAACGGTACCTAGATGAGGTTTTGGAAGAGAGCTTCTCGCCGGAATTTTCTTTTCTGGAGGCCCTTTTCAGGGTCCCTTTGGAGTGCTGCAACACCACACTATCCGCACGGTTTGCCTACACGAAGGCGGGTTTTGAGCAGCTGAGCCTGGGCCTATCCCTTCCCCGCGGCCTTTCCTGCGACCTTGGGTTTTGGGCCAACGTCCTTTTCCGCGTGGACAGAAAAGACGCCCACATTTTTCCCAGCCTCGTCTACGCCCCGCCAGCCGGGGTCATTCTCTTCCTCGGTGTGGACTGGGAGGGTTCCACCTTCAAGGGCCTCAAAATCTATGCCTTTGGCGTACAGGGAGAGCTCGGGAACATGCGCTTCAGGTTTTTCACTTCCCTTGCCGAAGACGAGATCAGTTTTGTCAAAGACCCTTATTGGGAAACGCTGACCCTCGCTTGGGCCTTTCCCGGATGCTGTGGAGGGAAGGGAGAAGTACAAATGGACCTATACTTTGGGGAGGCGGGGCTTTTTGGGCTTGGGGAGATCAGTCTCGTTGGAACAATTCCTCTAGCCAAGAACATGAGGGTGTCCTTTGGGGTAAGCTCAAGTTTGTTCGGGCCCAAAAGGCTCTTGTTCGGCTGGGAAACTGCTTTCTAGCGAAGGGGAAGGTGGTAGGGGGCGCGTTTCTTTGCCGATCTCTGTCCACGCCCACAGTTGGCAGGGGATCATTATTCCGAAGGTCTGTGTTGGGATGCCTTTTCCCTAACACCGTTACTTTTGCCGGAGGGGCAGGATCTTAAATTGGAAATGGTGCTAGGTTGTTTAAAGTAGTCGAACAGGCATACATACGTAAAGGAAGCCCTCGTCGGCGGGGGCGATATTTCCTGCTGGCTCCAATAGGCCGGCCCGCTCCGGTGCGGAAAGCCAAAGCGCTACCTGATCCGACTCCATCCTCCGTAAGGCGTCGATGAGGTATTCCGCTTTGAAAGCGATCTCGATTCCCCGAGAAGGAGGCCGCAGAAGCTCCACCACCTCTCGGCTTTTTCCCCGTTCCCTGGAGGCTGCGGAAACCTCGAGCGTCGTGGCTTGGGCGGTGGCGCGCAGGGTCACCGCGCCGGACTCCTCCGCGGCAAAAAGCTCGGTGCGCCGAAGGGTTTCCAAAAATTCCTCCCGAGGAAGGAAAAGGCCGATTTGGTTGTCCTTGGGAATGACCCGCTCAAAATCGGGGAATTGCTCCTGGATGAGGCGCGAGGAGAACGTCACCGGTCCGGCCTGGAAGTGGATTTGCCCGGCCTCGGCGTAAAGGGTGGTCGTCTCCGCCACAATTCCCGCAAGGACACGCTGAAGATCCGTGAGTACCCCAGCATCCACGAGGAAAGAGCCCTCAAATTTTTCGGAAAGCCCAAGCACAGGGACGCGCTTGATCGCCAAGCGATACCCGTTGGTGGCGGCAAATTTTGCGCTGCCTTCTTTCAAAACGATGTCCACCCCTGTTAGGGCCAAGCGCGTGGTTTCCGAGGCTTTGAGGGCGGCAAACGCGGTTTGGGCGATGGCCTGGAGGAGTTGGGAGGTCTGTATTTGGCCCAACGGATCGGAGGCGGGCTCGGGGAGGTTTGGGTAGTCCTCGGCGGGAAGGATCGGGAGCTCAAACGTGGCTGGGCCGCAGGTGAGCCGCACCTGGGCATCGGCGGACTCCATGCGCACTTCCAGGACTTCGGGAAGCCGACCCACGAGCTGGCTCAAAACTTGGCCGGGTAACACCGCTCTTCCCCGTTCCTCCACGTTAGCTGGAACCCGGCAACGGATGGCCCTTTCCAGATCGGTGGCCGCGAATTCCACTTCGCCATTGAGGGTGACGAAGCGGATTCCGGCCAAGGCCGGCATGGCTGTCCTTCCGGGCAAAGCATGGCTCACGGTGCGCACCCCGAACTCCAAATCCTCCCGCCGCAGTGTGACGTTCATTTACCCTCCTTGCCCGCGGAATCATATCCGGAAAGGGGAAGCCGAGCGAGGATTTCCGCGGTCACCGCCGAAGGCGGAAGAGTTCCATCAATCACATAACCCCGGGGAACCGTGCGGATGAACTCCAAATANGCGAGCCGAACCTGCGTAAAAAAGCTTAGGCCTTCGCCCTCGAACCGATCCCGAAGGGGNGTGCGTTCCAGAGCCACTTGNGGCGGAAGGTCCAAAAGGAAAACGTAATCNGGCTCCAGTCCTCCGGTGGCAAGCTGGTTGAGCTTGCGGATGAGATCCAGGGGGAGCCCCCTTCCCCGGCCCTGATAAGCCAGGGTAGAGAGGGTGTAGCGGGAGCACAGGACCCATTGTCCCCGGGCCAAGGCAGGCTTGATCACTTCCTCCACGTGCTCGTGCCGGTCGGCCACCATGAGGAGAAGCTCCGTAAGCGGCCGCATCTTCGTTTTGGGGTCCAAAAGTATCTCCCGGAGTTTTCGGCCAAGCTCGGTTCCCCCGGGCTCCCGCGTGGTCAACACCGGAATCCCTCGGGAGGAAAGGGCCTGGGAAAGAAGACGCAGCTGAGTGGATTTCCCNGAGGCATCCGGACCCTCTAGGACGATGAATAGCGGCTTCATTTTTGGNCCCTAAGGATCCCCAGGGCCAAGATTCCCACGCCCAAAACTAGGGCGGCATCCGCCACGTTGAACACCGGGAAATTNCCCAACGCAAAAAGGTCNAGCACATAACCCAANCTTGCGCGNTCGATAAGGTTTCCCAACGCTCCTCCCAAAATGAGCGCGCTTGCCCAGGCTTTTAATCCCTGAGGACGGCGCCAAAGAAGATAAGCGAAAAGGAGAGAGGCCACCACGGCAGAGGTCACGAGGAAGGCGAGGGTTCCCTCGGGGAAGAGGCCAAAGGCCGCGCCAGAATTGTGCACCCGTGTGAGGCGAAAAAACCTTCCCCCCATAGGCCAAACTTCCCCAGGCTGAAGCGCCCTGGTCGCCCAGAGCTTTAAGCCTTGGTCCAGGGCGAGGACGGCCGCAGCCCCCATCCACCATCGCTTCATCTTCGCCAGTCTACCCGGGCCCTCCCTTTTCGCCAAAATCCGGACCCTTGCCCAAAAGGTTTTTCTCCCGTAGGCTTCTTGTCCCATGGCTGGCCTCTATATCGCCCTTTTGCATTTTCCCATGCGGAATCGGGAGGGACAGGTTGTGGTGACCGCCCTCACCTCGTTGGATGTGCCCGATATCGCCCGCACCGCACGCACCTACAACGTGAAGCGTTTCTACATCGTGCATCCCGTGGAAAGTCAGCGTCGAATTGCCGGAAGGCTCCGGGATTTTTGGCTTTCAGAGGAGGAGCTTCCCACGCGGCGGGAGGCCCTGGAACTTGTGGCCATCCGGGAGGATTTGGAGGAGGTGTATGCGGAGATTTCCGAGCTAGAGGGCCGGCCGCCCTGGGTTTTGGGTACCACTGCCCGCGCTCATCTCCTCCCTTATCCCAAGGTGGACTGGGAAGAGGCCCGCCAAAGGCTCAAGGAGACGCCCACCCTCATCCTTTTTGGCACGGGGCATGGGATGACCGATGAGCTTTTGGCCGCATGTGATGCGCTCCTACCTGCGGTGCGGCCTGGCGGGTACAATCACCTTTCTGTACGGGCCGCAGTGGCCATTATCCTTGATCGGCTGAAAGGAGAGGAACCATGACCGGCATGGACGATCTCATCCGCACTGTAGAGGCAAGGTTTATTCGCGACGAAATCCCGGAATTTCGCCCGGGCGACATCATCTGCATCTATGAGAGGCTCACGGAGGGCGCCCACGAGCGCCTTCACCCCTTCGAGGGCGTGGTCCTGAAGATCTCCGGCACCGGTGCAAACAAGACCGTGACCGTGCGCAAGGTTGCGGCCGGTGTGGGTGTGGAACGCACCATCCCCCTTTATTCCCCAAAAATCGCGCGGATTGAGGTGGTGAAGCGGAACACCGTGCGGCAGAGCCGGCCCTATTGGCTGCGCCGGGTCACGAGGATCCACAAGATTCAATGAGCGAGAGGAGGGTGCGACCCGCGAAAAAGCCGGCTTGGCCGGTGCGGGTTTGGCATTGGTACCAAGAGCGCCGCCGCCGGAAAAAACCGCCCTGGTTCATCCGCCTTTTGCGCCGAAAAGGGGTGCACCTTTCCCCTCGCGCCGAGCGGGCCGTGGCTTGGGCCGAAACCATCGTCGAAGTCGGCCTTCTTTTTTGGCTCATCATCACCTACGTCACCGTGCGCATGACCGTGCCCACGGGGTCCATGATCCCCGCCATCCTTCCCGGCGATTCGTTCTTCGTGGACATCATCTCCTACCATTTCCGCTCGCCCACCCCGGGAAGCATTGTGGTTTTCTGGTTTTTGGAGGAGCTCAAGGTGACGAAGGTGCGGCCGGGAAGCCCGGCCGCGGAGGCCGGCCTTCAGGTGGGCGATTACATCGTCGCCCCAGGCCGCTGGGATATCGGGGTGGGCGGAGAACCAGTTCCCTCGCTTCTCACCCTTTCCCGGCGCATCCAGGCCAACCAAGGTGGGTCCTTGGAATTCACCGTCCTTCGTCCCATCACGGAGCGCGAGGCCCAGGTCGTCTCCCTTTGGGTGAAGGTCCCTTCAGACGCGAAAAATTTGGGCGACCTCGGGATTGACTACAAGGCCCGGCGCTCCCGGTACGTGAAGCGCTTGGTAGCTGTGGGTGGGGAGACTGTGCAAATTGGGCCCGGCGGGAAAATCCTCATCAACGGGGAACCTTCCCCTATCTTTGCCGACATGACTTACGCCCGCACCGGGATGGGCATCCGCTACGGCGTTGGGCCCACTCTCGTTCCCGAAGGGCACTTTTTTGTTTTGGGCGACAATACCCTGAACTCCTACGACTCCCGCTACTGGGGATTTGTGCCCAAAGAGGAATTCATCGGGTGCCCCTTCTTCCGGGTCTGGCCGTTTTCCCGGTTCGGCCCCATNAACGGGTATTTCTGGAGTAGCCGGTTCTAGGGGAGTTTTCCCGCGAGCTCCTCCGCTTTCAGTCCNCGAAGGAGAAGGACNTTNTCCCGCGTTTTCTCGCCCCGAAGGATGGAAACCCGGGACTTCGGTAAGCCTAAAAGATCGGCGAGGAATTCCACGAGGGCTTGATTGGCCCGGCCTTCTTGGGCGGGAGCGGCAATGCGGATCTTCAGAGCCTCGCCGTGGAGCCCGGCAATTTCCGAGCGGGCCGCACCCGGCTGCACCCAAACCCTGAGCTCCACCCCTCCTGGGACCTTGCGAAAAGCCTTCTTCGCTAGCTCTCCCACGTTCTCGGCAGGGTGGAGATGCTAGGCGGAGGCGAGAGGATCTCCGCAAGAAGGATGGCCACCCTCGGGTCTTTTTTCAGGATTTTCCGGATCGTCTCGAGAGCGCTCATGATATAGCTCCAGGGCTTTGCTCACCGGGCTCTTGGGGAGCGGGCCCTTCCTCGCGGGCCAGGCGCTCCCGCATTTGGGTATCGGCTTGGATATTGCGGAGGCGGTAGTAGTCCATGATCCCCAGTTGCCCTTTGCGGAAGGCCTCAGCGATGGCCCGAGGTATCTCCGCTTCGGCTTCCACCACGGCCGCGCGGCGCTCCCAAACGAGGGCTTTCATTTCCTGTTCGCGGGCCACCGCTTGTGCTCTCCGCACCTCGGCCTGGGCCCGCGCCACCTTGAGGTCCGCTTCCGCCTGGGCCGCCTGGAGCTCGGCTCCGATGTTCCGCCCCACATCGATGTCGGCAATGTCGATGGAGAGAATCTCAAAAGCCGTGCCGGCGTCAAGCCCTTTAGAGAGGACGAGCTTTGAGATGGAGTCCGGGTTCTCCAGGACCTCTTTGTAGGAGTTGGCTGAACCGATGGCGGAGACAATCCCTTCGCCCACGCGGGCGATCACCGTCTCCTCGGTGGCGCCGCCCACGAGGCGGTCAAGGTTGGCCCGCACCGTCACCCGGGCAACGGCCATGAGCTCAATGCCATCTTTGGCCACCGCCGAGACCTTCGGGGTTTGGATGACCCTGGGATTCACGGACATGGCCACGGCGTCGTACACATCCCTGCCGGCGAGGTCAATGGCCGCCGCCCGCTTGAACGTAAGAGGAATTCCTGCTTTATCCGCGGAAATGAGGGCCCGCACCACCCGCTCCACGTTTCCGCCCGCAAGATAATGGGCCTCGAGCTCGGAGACGGAGAGTTTTATCCCGGCTTTCCAGGCAGCGATCATGGGGTTGATGACTTTGTGGGGATTTACTTTCCTCAGGCGCATTCCGATGAAGGTGAGGGGGCCCACTGGTACTCCCGCGGCTAGCGCGGAAATCCAGAGCCCCACGGGAACGAAGTAGAAGAAAATGTTGAGGGCCACAAACGCCAAAACACCGATCACTAGCCACATGATCCACATTTCATCCCTCCTTCACCCTCCGGACTACCTTGCGGTAGCCCTCGTCCTGCACGATCTCCACCGTGCTTCCTTTGGGGATGAATCCTTCCTCGGCCACCACGTCCAGGGTTTCGCCCTCGAACTCCGCCTTCCCTACAGGATGGAGATCGGTGAGGGCTTGCCCGCGCTTTCCCAAGTAAGGGCTTGCGGCGGAAGGGAGCTTCCCTACTGCCCGCTCCTCAATGGCCGTTTTCAATACCACTCCGCCCAGGCGGAGCCGGGATTTGGGAATCCAGGTAAGAAAGAGGGCGAACCCAATGAGGCTCACGACTAAGGCCAGGGCCACGGCGCCAATGGCGGAAGCGGCTTCCGCCGGCCCGGTGAACGGCCCGGTCATCGCCGTGTAAAAACCAAGCCCAATGAGGACAAGGCCCACGATCCCTGCCAGACCAAAATCCGTGGCAGTAAAAACGAAGACCTCGAGGAGAATGGCGATGATTCCCGCGAGGAAAAACACAAAGGATTCCCAGCCCGCAAGGCCGGCAAGATAGTGGGACCAGAAAAAGAGGGCCAAGGCAGCAAGGCCCGCAGTTCCAGGGATCCCAAATCCGGGGGTAAAAGTCTCGATAAGGAGGCCCAGGAAGCCCACGGCGATGAGAAGGGCCGCGACCCAGGGATTGGTAAGGGTGTCCACGAGTTGATCCACCCACCGGTACTCCGGGGAGCGCAACACCGCGCCGGCTAAACCGGAAAGCTCCAACACCTGGGCTAAGGACTCCGCCTCACCTCCGGAATATCCCCATTCCGCCGCGGTTTTGGCCGTGAGGGTGAGAAGTTTTCCTCGTTCCACAAGGCCGGGAATTTCCACGTCCCGATCCACCATGGCCTCGGCCACAAGGGGATTGCGGCCGCGGTGCTCCGCGGTGGCCCGGAAAAGGGCCCGCACCGCGGAAATGATCTTCTCGGGAGCTTCCTCCATGCGGCCCTGGGGATCGAAGTACACGGGAGTGGCCGCGCCCATCACCCCGCCCGGTGCAAAATAAATTTTCTCGCAGGCGATAGCCAAAAGGGCTCCTGCGGAATACGCTTCGCGGTTTACATAAGCAATCGTGGGTATTTTGACGGCGAGGATGAGATCGCGACAGGCCTGAGCCGCATCCAAATATCCTCCAGGTGTGGAGAACTCCAGGATTACCGCAGAAGCTTNGGCCTCCTCCGCTTCNTTGAGGCCGCGCTGAAGGTAGGAAACCATGCCCCGGCCGATCTCTCCCTCCACTGCNAAAACCCACACCTCTCCCGCGTTCCCAAAGAGGACAAGCCCCAAGCAAAGGAAAACCAAAATTTTGGTGCGCATCGAACGATTATAGGCCGAGAAAGAAAACCGGGTAAACTGGCGAACGCGAAGGGAGGGAAATGTGGGCTAGGATTGAGGCCTGGCCGGCATGGGTTCTGGGGCTTTTGGGCGGCCTTGTCATCACCCTTTTGAACGCCTTGGGTGCTCTTTCCGTTTTCCTTTGGCCCAAACCCTCGGCCCGGGTTTTGGACAGCATGTTGGGTTTCGCTGCGGGCGTGATGCTCACCGCAAGCTTCACGAGCCTCATCCTTCCGGGAATCGCGGAAGGGGGCCTTGGCCCGGTGATCGTCGGCATCGCCCTCGGCGCCCTTTTCCTTACGCTTTCCGACCGGATCGTTCCCCACCTCCATCTTGGGCGCGGTGCAGAAGGAATTGGGGGCGCGAGGATTCGCGCAGTTTGGCTTTTCATCCTGGCTATTACCCTCCACAACATGCCGGAGGGACTGGCCGTGGGGGTGGGGCTCGGTTCCGGTGAGATCCGGCGCGGCCTTCAGCTGATGCTGGCGATAGGCCTCCAAAACATTCCTGAGGGTCTGGCCGTTTCCGCGAGCGCCCTGAGCGCGGGGATGGGGAGCACCTTCTATGCGGGAATTGTGGGAATAAGGGCCGGGCTTGTGGAAATCCCGTTGGCACTTTTGGGGGCTTTAGCGGTGGAGGTGGCCCGGCCCCTCCTTCCTTACGCCATGGGTTTTGCTGCTGGGGCCATGCTCTACGTGATCTCCGATGAGATCATTCCCGAAACCCACCGCCAGGGGCACGAGCGCTTTGCCACCCTGGGCTTCCTCTTGGGGGCGGTGGTGATGCTCGCTTTGGATGTGGCCCTCTCTTAGCGGCCCAGAGTTCCCGCGCCCTCGGGGAGGTGCCGCGGAATGAGCATCCCGGGGATCTCGTCGATGTTGTGGAAGTGGTCGGAAGCGCGGATAAGCTCCACAGAAGTGGAGCCGCGGCCCGGCCCCAAAACGGAAACCCTCTTCCCAAGGCGACTGAGGTAGTCCACAAGCGGGACGAAATCGGAGTCACCGGTCACCAGGATGAACTCCTCCACAAACGGCGCGACGTTCACTGCCTCGAGAACGATTTCTGTGTCCATGTTGGCCTTGAGGCCGCCGTCGGGATGCTCCCGCACGGGTTTGGCAATCACCCGAAANCCCATAAAGGANAGGGCGTCGATGAGACGGATTCNGCGCTCATCCTCGCGNCGNTAGGGCACAAACGCGAGGAANTTCACCTCCCGCTCATCGAGGCCGAACTGCGTGAGAATGAAGTCCTTGAGGGCGTCGTAGCGCACCTCNAACCCCTGGCGCTCGAACGTCTCCTGAATGTTTTGCACGTCCACAAGCACAACTGCGCGCACTTTCATGNCTTATCACCGGAAAAAGCTCAGATGGGCTTTGCTGAAGGCCCTGCTTAGACGGCTGAGCTACTTCCACAAAAATTTTAGCCGGAAGTGAAGGTGGTGCAACCTAGCCACTAGGGTGGGCGAAGGATAAGATTGCAAGCGAAGGAGGGATGAATGATCGTCAAAATCCCCGTCAAGAGCCAAAAACAAGAGGAGGCTCTCGACATTACCGAGGAGGTTCAGCGGGCAATAAAGGAATCGGGTGTGCGCGAGGGTTTCGTCATCATCTACGTTCCCCACGATGCGGCAGCCGTGAGCATCCACCGTGCTTTGGAGGAAGAGGAAGCCCCCAAGTTGGATGAGATGCTGGAGGCAGTAAACCCCGATCGTATTGCCCCCGAATACACGAAAGCTGCGCTTGTGGCCCCCACGGAGGTGGGGGTGGTGGTGGACGGGAAAATGGTCCTCGGCGAGGACCAGCGCATCTACTTCTACGAGTTTGACGGCCCCAAAGATCGCGTCGTGTACGTATACATCGGAGGTGAGAAGGGATGAGGAGGGCTTTGCCACTCCTCTTTCTTATCCCCTTTTTCGTTTTTGGGGTGGAGACCCTCATTTTTGTGGAGGAACCTACGGCGGCGAAAGCGGTGGACATGATCCGCACTGGCGCCCTGGATCTTTTCGGCGCCGGTGTGGTGGACCCTGCGCTTTTGGAAAAAATAAGAACGGATCCAAAACTTTCCTGTGCCCCCGCTTACACTGCTGTTTGGCATCTCAGCTTCAATCCTGTTGGCCCCCTTTTCTCCGATGGTCGGTTGAACCCATTCTCCGATCCCCGAGCGAGGGAGGCCATGAACTGGCTTTTGGACCGGGAATACATCGTGCAGGAGATTTTGGCTGGCGCGGGTTTTCCTCAAATTTTGCCTCTCCGTCCAATCTTTCCTGACTATGCGAGGCTTGCGGAATATGCCCGCCCTCTAGAGCTCCGTTATTCCTTCGATCCCGAGCGGGCGAAGGCCACGATTTTCCAGGTTATGCGCGATTTGGGTGCGGACTTCCTCAACGGCCGTTGGTTTTACGAAGGTGTCCCTGTAGAAATTCGCATTCTCATCCGTACCGACGCCCGCCGTCCCTTGGGCGATTATGTGGCGCGACTCCTCGAGGACCTGGGCTTTTCCGTTCGCCCCATTTACGCAAAGTACTCCGAAGCGTTGCGGATACTTTCCGCCCCACCGGAGGAAGGACTTTGGCATATTTACACGAACAGTCTTGTGGTCTCGCTGATCGAACGCGACGAGGCTGCTACCTTCCAGCTTAACTACACCCCGGTTTTTCCCTATCCGCCCTGGCAGCATTTGCGACCTGATCCGGAGCTCGCTGAAGTCGCGGAAAAATTAGCCCAAGGGAATTATCGGGATTTTGCCGAGCGCACGGCGCTTATGGCAAAAGCCTTGGAGCTGAGCATGCGGGATTCCTCCCAAGTTTGGCTTGCTGTGCGTTCTTCTTGCTACCCGCATTCCGCGGATTTAGCGCTTTCCGTGGATCTCGCCGCCGGCCTCTCCACGGGGATCTGGGCTCGCACCCTCCGCACGGAAAAAGAAGCGGTGAAGATTGCTCTTCCCTCACTGCTTTCCGCTCCCCTGAATCCGGTGGCAGGATCCTTCACCGTTTACGATCAGACCGTCATCCGGGCCACCACCGATTTCGCCCTTCTCCCCGATCCTTATAGCGGACTTTACATCCCTGTGGATTTGGTAAAGGCCGAGGTATACGCGGTTCAGAGCGAGACGGTCGAGAAAACTTGGGACTGGGTGGAGCTTAATTTCCTGCCGGAGATCTCCGTTCCAAAAGAGGCTTGGCTTTTGTGGAGTGCCAAAGAAGGAAGGTTCCAAACCGTGGGCGAGCTCCATCCGGAAGGGCTTGCGGCGCGGTTCAAAGTGGTGCTTTACTTCCGGCCCGATCTTTGGGAGAAGACCTGGCATGATGGGACGCGTTTTTCCCTTGGGGACTTTCTCCTGCGGTTTGTCCTCCTTTTTGACCGCGCTGATACGCAAAGCCCGCTTTTCGACGAAAGCGCCGTTCCCGCATTCCAGGCGTTCCGCGCGCACTTCCGCGGGCTTTTGATCAAAAGCGTGGATCCCCTTGTGGTGGAGGTTTATACGGATCTCAAGTTTTTGGATGCGGAGTGGATTGTGGCCAAAGCCGCGGAGCTCATTTATCCCGCGTATGAGATGGGGCCTGGGCCCTGGCATGTTTTGGCTCTCCTCCTTTTGAGCGAAGGAGAAAAGAGGCTCGCCCTTTCTCAGAGCAAAGCGAAGGCCCTGGGCGTGGAATGGGCGAACCTCCTTTCCGGGCCGAGCCTAGCCACCCTCTCGGAGCTTTTGCGGGCTGCCGCGGAAGAGGGCTTTATTCCCTATGCCGACTTTTTGGGTGACTTTATCGGCGAAGAAGAGATCAAAGAACGATACGCAGCCTTGGCCCGCTTTTACGAGGAACGAGGGCATCTTTGGGTGGGAAACGGCCCGTTCTACGTGGATTTGGTCAAGCCCGTGGAGAAGGTCCTGGTGTTGCGGCGTTGGCCGGGCCATCGGGACCGCCCTCAAGGTTGGGAAGAGTGGGAGAGATTTTCCCTCCCATGGGTGATCCTGGAGGGCCCCGCCGTGGTGGATGCCTCTCTAGGCGCTACTTTTTCGTTTACCGTTTACCAAGATGACGTCGCTCTTTCCCCGTCGGACGTACTTTTTGCAAAGTACCTCCTTTTTGACGCGGAAAAAAGGCTTGTGGACTGGGGCTTTGTGGAACCCCTTGGGGAGCGCTTTCAGGTCAGGGTTAGGCCGGAGGTTTTGCGAGGGGTTTCCGGGGGGCCGGCACGGCTGGAGGTGGTGGCGGCGCTGCGGGGAATGGCTTTCTCGGTTTGGGGATCTTTGAAGTTCACGGTGCTTGGGAGCGGAGGTTGACGGCGAAGTATCCGTCCCGGTAGGATTAAGTGGACTGCCCGGTAGCTCAGTAGGTAGAGCGGCCGGCTGTTAACCGGCGGGCCGAGGGTTCGAGTCCCTCCCGGGCAGCTAGGGTCCGTAGCTCAGGTGGTTAGAGCGCACGCCTGATAAGCGTGAGGTCCCTGGTTCGACTCCAGGCGGGCCCATTTTTTTATGCAAAACTCAACCCCCTCAGATCCGGTAAAACCGCGTCAGCCAGGGGGTGGAGTTCCTCATGTTTGCCCAGTCCTGTAAGAACTCCTAACGTAGCCCGACAGCCGGCGGCGCGGCCGGCCTGAAGGTCCATAGCCGTGTCCCCCAATACGACCC
>Ga0065719_106681_pt1 | contig 21846 bp, 21 predicted proteins | sample GBSCel85sediment_FD_59106 | JGI IMG/M metagenome (GOLD analysis project Ga0065719, IMG submission 59106) | Hot spring sediment microbial communities from Great Boiling Spring, Nevada - Cellulolytic enrichment CS 85C v3 (version 3) | ecosystem: Environmental > Aquatic > Thermal springs > Hot... | reverse complement strand
AAACCGTGGATATTCCGACCAGAATCAAAATTATGCAGTCCCAGAATTCGATACTTTGGACATCTCTTTCCGCTAAGTAAAAGCTCACTGAGCCTAGGAATACTGCTAAGAAGAGCATCATCACAGCTGAACCCGTCAACTTCATGGACTTTGCGTGAATTCCCTCCATCAGCCTTATCCCCTTTGCTATGAGTTTCAAAACCCTTAGGGCTCTGAAGAAGGCTGCGAGATGCGGTTCAAAGAAGGCTACGAGCAATATAGCAGGAATATATGCGATTGGCTCGCAGAAGTTCAGCAGAGCATTGGATGAGAAAAATTATAAATGATTATGACAAGATGATCTATGGAGTGGAAAGAGAAAGGAAAGAGGCTTGTGGAAATTCTGAAGCTTAAGACGCCGCCGGTTGGAGTTAAATTCTTTGAAGAAGATGTGGAAATCGAAGCTTTCAGGCCATCGAAGCATGGCATTAAAATGGCTGTATGTCAGGCAATGTCTTTTGCCAGATTTAGCGGAAGAAGCGTTCTTTTAAAAGCCGATGACTTTGCCTGTCCTCCGGCGATGCTGATATATGGAGTTGCAGTATACGAAAACCTGAAGGAAATTCTTGTTTCTGCGGGATGGCTGAAGGATAGAGAATGCGAATATGAAGAAATAAGGCTACCGGCGGGTAAATACAAGGCATTTCTATTCGGTGATCTCACAAGAATGAATGAGAAGCCCGATGTTGTACAGATATTCGCAAATCCAGAACAGGTAGGCAGACTGATACAGGCAAAGACATACTTTGGAGGCAAAGTAAAGGCCTTTCTTACAGCCAAAACCGCGAGCTGTGCAGAAGCACTCTTACCGGCTCTAAATGGAGACGTAGCAATTGCAATCCCTGGAGCTGGAGATAGGGTTTTTGCCGCCTTGGATGAAAATGAGCTGGTATTTGCCATGCCTTACGAATGGCTGGACAGAATCTTAGAAGGCTTAGAAAACGCTGGAAAGGGAGCAAACGTCAGTTATCCAGTCCAGAGATTTCTCTTCTTCACACCAAGGTATCCAAAGACCTACAGAGAGATTGCGGAAAAGTTCAGGAAACCCTGAGCTTCCTTATTTTTTCAACAAACCTGTTCAAATCATCTGCCATTGCCTGAGCTTCTCCGGAAGAATGCCAGAAGTATTCTACCCTTTCGGGATTTACACCAAAAGCATTCAGGGCAATTTTTAACATGTCAACCCGATTCTTGGCCTTTAAATTGCCATATCTGAAGTGACACTCACCAAGCCTGCAGCCAGCGATTGCAACGCCATCAACGCCCTTCTCCAGAGCTCTAACAATCCATATCGGATCAACCCTTCCGCTGCAGAGAACTCTTATAACCCTAACGTTTGGCTCATACTGAACCTTAAGAGTCCCAGCCAGATCAAGGGCTCCGTAGGCACAATACCAGCATGCGAAAACCAAGATGAGCGGATCGGCATTCTTTTCCTCTGTCAGAGCATCTATCATCGCTTCTATGCCCTCGTTGCTGAAGAAACCCATGTCTATTGCATCAGCCGGACAAGCTGCAACGCATATGCCGCACATCACGCAAGCTTTTGGATTTATTTCTGCCTTTTTATCGACGCTTACAGCTTTGAACATGCAAACGTTCTCGCAGATTCTGCAAGATATGCACTTGTCTTTGTTAACGAAAGCATAGAATGGCTCAACTTCTGCAATTCCTCCAAGTATNAACTTTCCAGCTTTTGCGGCAGCCAATCCAGCTGAAGCGATGCTATCCTGAATATCCTTTGGCCCACTCGCACAGCCGGCAACGTAAATTCCTCGAACGTTTGTTTCAGCTGGTCTTAGCTTTGGATGCGCAATTTCTATGAATCCATCTTCNCCGATCCCTATTCCAAGCTTTTTGCATATNTCNACATTTCCCTCAATTCCAACAGCTAAAACAACTAAATCGAAGTCTTCGGAAATTATTTCTCCAGTTAGAGTGTTCTCGTAGCTAAGCGTCAGTCCGCCTGTTTCGTTTTCAATTATCTCTCCAACTTTTCCTCGAATGAACCTAACGCCGGATGCCTGAACTTTTTTGTAGAACTCCTCAAACATCCTTCCAAAGGCCCTTATGTCGATGTAAAAAATTGTAACTTCTATTTCCGGATATCTCTCCTTAATGGCATAGGCGCTCTTCATGCTCGCCATGCAACAAACCCTGCTGCAATAGCGGTTCGTTTTTTCATCCCTGCTTCCGACACAGAGTATAAAAGCTACCTTTTTTGGAATCGATGAATCCGAAGGGCGAAGAAGCTTTCCCCTTGTAGGTCCGCTTGCCGAAAGCAATCTTTCGAGCTCCATGGTCGTTATGACGTTCTTAAACCTTCCATAGCCGTATTCTGGCTTCTTTCTTGGATCAAATAGTCTATAGCCAGTGGCAACAATTATTGCCCCTACTTCTATTTCAATCTTCTCTGCCTGCTGATCAAAGTTCAAAGCCTTTGGTTTGCAAGCTTTCTCGCAAAGCCTGCATCCTATGCAGTTCTGCCAGTCAACTGCTGCGTATAGTGGAGTTGACTGAGGAAAGGGAATATAGATAGCTTTTCTTACTCCAACGCCGAAGTCGAATTCGCTTGGAACCTCTACAGGGCAGACGCTGCTGCAGTCGTCGATGCAGCCTTTGCACTTCGAAGTATCTACAAACCTCGGATGCTTTATGATCTTTATTTTAAAGTTTCCGGCACTTCCTTCGACTGCCTCAACTTCCGCATTTGTTATTACTTCTACGTTTTCATGGCTCCAGACCTCGCTCATCTTCGGAGCTAAGATGCAAACGGAGCAATCGTTCGTTGGAAAGACCTCGTTTAACAAAGCCATGTGCCCGCCTATGCTGGGATTTTTCTCTATCAGGTATACCTTTATCCCCATATCTGCGAGGTTTAGTGCGGCCTCTATTCCGGCTATTCCGCCTCCTATGACTGCAACGCTCTTCTTAACATCTAGCTTAAGCCTTTCCAGCGGTTTCGCCTTTCTTAGCTTTGCAACATGCATCCTTATCAGATCTCTCGCCTTCAAATTGGCAGATTTCAGCTTTGACTGATGAACCCAGGAGCACTGCTCTCTGATGTTTGCGATCTCGACCATGTATGGATTCAATCCAGCTCTCTGCGCAACCCTTCGAAAGGTGACTTCATGAAGCTTCGGTGTGCATGCAGCGACGAGAATTGCTTCGAGATTCTGCTCCTTTATTGCCTTTACAATTCTTTCCTGACCAAGATCGGAGCATGCATAATCGATATCCTCGGCATAGACAACATCGGGGATTTTCATTGCGTATGAAACAAGTTCTTTAACATCTATCGTTCTTGCTATGTTGAAGCCACAGTGACAGATGAACACGCCTATTCTCATCGATCAACGTCACGAAATTTCGTTATAACCTTTTCCAAAAAATTATTAGATCTTCAAGGCCAAATCGAAAGCTTCAGAAGTCGCATCGAGAGCTTTTCTTGGCCTAACGCAGTCTCCTATCTTGTATATCTCCGGCACTTTATCCTTCAGCTGTTCGTAAAGACCATCGTTCGGTTTTGTTCCAACCGCAAGCACAGCTGTATCGCATTCGATCTCCTTAATACCGCTAGGCGTCTCAACGACTACAGAATTCCTTTTGATCTCTACTGCCTTTGTTTCCGTCAGCATTTCAACTCCCTTCTCTCTCAGATACATCAGAATTGTCCATCTGGTGCTTATCCCTATGTCCGCCCCTATTTTCGGTAGCATATCTATAAGCGTAACCCTGCACTTATCCGCAAGCATTGCAGCGACATCGCATCCAACACCTCCACCACCGATCACCACTACCTTGTTTCCAACCTTAGCCTGCCCGCTCAGGACATCAAAAGCTGTAACAGCATTTTCAACGCCCGGAATGTTCGGAATCAGCGGACTGGCTCCGGTTGCTATTATTACAGCATCGGGATTCTCAGCAAGAACCCTATCGGCTGTTGCAATCGTATTGTAGTAAATCTTAACTCCGAGCTTCGGCAGAACTTTCATGAAATATTTACCAACTTCTGCGAACTCGTATGCAACTGGCGAGGCGGAAGCTATGTTCAGTTGCCCACCAAGTCTGTCGCTTTTTTCAAACAAAACTACCTCATGTCCCTTCCTGGCCAAAAATTCCGCAGCAATGCAACCTGCTGGACCGCCACCAACTATTACGATTTTTTTCTTCCTTTCAGCCCTTAAGTTCCTCAACTCCATCTCCCTGCCAACTGCGGGATTTACAAGACAAGTTATCGGCATTCCCTGCATCACGTAGTCCATGCAGCCCTGATTGCATGCGACGCAAATCCTGATCTCGTCAAATCTTCCTTCCATTGCCTTTTTCGGTAGCTCTGGATCCGCCAGCAGTGCACGAAACATAGCGACCATGTCAGCCTTACCTTCCTGCAGTATTTTCTCGGCAATCATCGGATCGTTTATCCTGTGAGATGCAATAACGGGAATGCTGACACTCTTCTTTATCTCCTCGGCAAGATAAGCAAAGCCTCCTCTTGGAACCAGCATCGTTGTCAAAGGCCTTCTTGACTCATGCCAGCCAGCCATTACGTTTATCGCGCAAACTCCGGCATCTTCAAGGATCTTTGCTATTATTTTCATCTCCCTAACAGTGTTCCCCCCATCCACGAATTCATCGCCGGCTATTCTGATGAGAACAGGAAATCTCCCGCACTTCTCCTTTATTCTCTGGACTATCTCCACCGCAAACCTAGCTCTGTTTTCTATGCTACCGCCATATTCATCTTTCCGCTTGTTCGTAGCCGGGCTGAAAAACTGAGAGATAAGATAGCCGGCAGACCCAATTAGCTCGACTGCATCAAATCCGGCCTTCTTTGCCCTTAAAGCGGCTTCCGCAAATTCTTCTTCGATTCTAAGTATTTCCTCCTTGGTCAGCTCTCTGGGTGTCTTCTTTGTAAATATCGGGGGCGGAATCGGAGACGGAGCTACAGGGACTCTGTCGGGATCCAGAGATACTTCGTATCTTCCAGGATGCCAGAGCTGGACAGCGCATTTTACATCATAGGCGTGAAAGACTTCTGCAATCTTTGCAAGATCAGGTATAAATCTGTCGTCATAAATCGATATTCCTCCGAAGAAGTGTGGCTCTATTTTTGCAATTCCAACCACGGCAAAACCTATCCCTCCCTTAGCCCTTTCCCTGTAGAATTCCAGAAGTCTCTCTGTTACTCCCCCTTCTGGTGAATGATAGTTTGTCTCGCCAGCCGGCATTACGATGCGGTTTTTTATCTTCATCCCCTCTATCTCAATCGGCTCGAACAGTTTCATGCCCATTGTTAGGCGATTGTAAAATAACTTTTTGGTATCTTCGCAAAAATTATCAGGTATCTTCCGAAGCTCCCGAAATGCGAGCGGCAGATAAAAGCTTAAATACAAGTTCTCGATCTTTGTGCATGGGAACTGTAAAACCTTCGTATATAAAAGTGATAGCAACTGAGCTGATGAAGAAATATCCGGAAATCTTCACTTCGAATTTCGATGAAAACAAAAAGCTAGTTTCCCAGCTGACGAATATAAGGAGCAAGACGATACGCAACAGAGTCGCAGGATATATAACTAGGAAGGTGAACAGAAAGCTGAAAGCTCCGAAGGGATGAAGATGTTCAGGGGCGTAATTCCGGCACTCGTAACTCCTTTCAAGGAGGATTTCAGCGTCGACTACGAGGGAATTGCGAAGAACTTGGATTACTTGGAGAAATACGTGGACGCAGTGGTTCCCTGCGGAACAACTGGGGAGGCTTCAACTCTCAGCTATGAAGAGCACGTTGAAGTTGTCAGATTCGTCGCTGAAACTTCAAAGCTTCCAGTAATTGCTGGATCTGGCTCAAATTCAACCAGAGAAGCGATATGGATAACAAAAGAAGTTGAAAAAGCTGGAGCCGAAGCTGCGATGCTGGTAACGCCTTATTACAACAAACCAAACGATGCAGGTCTTTACGAGCACTACAGAACGATAGCGAAAGAGGTTTCGATCCCAATGATCGTATACAACATTCCGAGCAGGACTGGAATAAATGTGTCCCCGCAGCTAATGCTTAAGCTTTCCGAGATAGACAACATCGTAGGTGTAAAAGAAGCGAGTGGAAATCTGAAACAGGTTTCGGACATAATAAGACTCATAAAGAAGAAGGATTTCAGCGTATTATCTGGAGACGACTTTTTGACGCTTCCAATTCTTGCACTTGGCGGAAAAGGTGTAATAAGCGTTGCAGCAAACATTGTGCCGCACATGATGAAAGATCTTTACAGCGCATTCGTCAGCGGCAACATTTCAAAGGCGATGGAAATTCATCACAGGCTCTCCCCTCTCTTCGATGCTCTGTTCATCGATACAAACCCGATTCCGGTTAAAAAGGCAATGGAGCTGATGGGGCTTTCTGCTGGGAAGCCAAGATTGCCCTTAGTAGAGCTAAGTGAAGAAAAGACAGAAAAGCTGAAAAAGGTCTTGAAAGAGCTGGGTCTTCTTTAGATTTCAAACTCGCTTCCAACTCCTGCTGGCCTATATTTATCTTTCATCAAATTGGCCATTATTATCTCAGCTCTTATTCCCGTGCAGTGCGTTGGGGCTATGAAATCCACGTCTAGCTCTTTCAGAATTTCCAAAACTTTTGCATCATCGTAAGCCACGAGATGCGTTCCACCTATTATTGCCTTTACCTCATCGCCTGTAACTTCTTCAGCCCACCTGACCGTGTTCCTTAAACCGGAATGGCAGCAGCCCAAGATAAGCGTAACTCCTCTTTCTCCTTTTATTGCCAGAGCCTGATCGTCTCTTATTTCATCCGCTTCCTTTTTTCCATCTCGAATAAGGTAGGAGTCTTTTAACAAAGCCGTTTCGTAAATCCTTGGAATTTCTCCGAGTGCCCAAACATTTTTCTCGATCTCCAGTGGCTCCCTGTGCTCGAATATCTGCGAAGATTGCTCGATAAACTCCCTTCTGTAGGGAATTCCAACGTATCTGCCTTCGAAGTATCTGGGAAGAAATGCATCGGGATGTGCATAGATTCTGGTCTTCTTAACCAAAAAAGGTCTTAAACCAGTCGTATGATCGTAGTGCCCATGACTCAGAATTATTACTGAAGGCATTGGCTTCTGCATTGCGATCAGGTTTTCAAATGCAACACCACTTCCAGCATCGAATAAAATCGTCTCCTTGCCTTCTATTAAAACTGAAAAGCCCCATTCAGCCTTGTATCCTCTCGGAATGATGATTTTGTTGTCCGAAAGAATTGACAGCTTCATGGTCTTATCTTTTTTCCAAACTTAATAACACTATCGCCGATCAAAGAACTTTTTAACCTGAACCAACATCGTTCATGAACTCGAAGGAGCTCGATTTGATATTCAGGAGGGTTTCGATAAGAAAGTTTCAGTCTAAGGAAATAGATGAAAAAACGATTAGACTCATACTAGAAGCTGGAAATGCCGCTCCATCGGCTGGAAATCTTCAGGCAAGGGATTTCGTTGTTGTTAGGGATCCAAAAATCAAACTCGAATTGGCCAAGGCTGCTTTAAGGCAGATGTTCATTGCACAGGCTCCTGTTGTCATAGTTGTTTGTGCAAATTATCCAAGAAGCATGAGGATTTATGGAGAAAGAGGAAAGCTTTATGCAGAACAAGATGCCACGGCGGCGATAGAGAACATTCTTCTAGCAGTAACAGCCCTTAACCTTGGCGCTTGCTGGGTTGGGGCTTTCGATGAAGGAAGAGTTTCAGAGATTCTTGGCTTGCCGGAATACGTGAGACCAATGGCGATAATCCCCATTGGCTATCCAGCAGAGCAGCCAGCAAGAAGGAGCAGGTATCCTATAGAAGAGCTGACGCACTACGAGAGATGGTAAATGCTCCAAGCCGATGTATACACGTTTCAGATCCTCATAACACTGGTAAGCGCTCTGGGAATTTCTTTCGTGCTTAAAGATTACATAGCGAGCATAATTGCAGGGATAATATTAGGGTTACAAGCGTCGGATTGCTGAGAACCACGCTGAGAGAAGTAGGAGATGGAGAAAGACTTCCCAGCGTTCACACCGGAAGAATCCTGAAGATTCCAAACTTCTTTTTATTCAACAACCCTGTCGTGATCTATGGAAATACGATTTCCGATGAGGTTGTTGCCTACATAAAAGCTCAGGATTTTAGACCTGAATTCGTTGAAATGATGAAGAATGCAATCGAAGAGGAGGGACATAAGGTAGTGGAAGTTCTTCATAGTCCACGGCATATTCGAGAATAGAATCTGTGAAATGGTGGATGTAAGGAGCAGAATATCGCTCAGGTTCTTCGATAAAATAAGGAAATCAGCCTTAGCCTCTGCCTGATCTCGTTGTAAACGCCTCTGGGCATCAAAATGGCGACCAGTATGAGTGTGATGTAAAGGATGACCTCCTCGTTTATGATTCCAAATCTGAAAGCTGTTAGCCACCAGTTCTTTGCCAGATAAATTATCAAACCCATCAGAAGCGGACCTATGAGCGATCCGAGCCCACCTATGACTGCCGACAGTATTATCAGCAGCATCAGGGAGACATCATACAAGTCGGGCGAAACAGTTAGTCTGTAGTTTACGAACGTTGCTCCTGCTATTCCTGCAAAGAAGGAGCTTATTACCAACGCAAGAATCTTGTAATACGTCACATTTATCCCAAGTGCCTCTGAAAGTTCTTCGCTGTCCCTGATTGCCTTAAATCTGAGCCCCAGCCTGCTGTTAGATATGTAAAGCATGAAGAGCACTGAAAGAAGCATGAAGAGCAGTGCAAAGTAGTATTTTTCTATAGTAGTCGAAAAAACAGCCTTCTCGAGCGGAATCGAGAAACCTTCTTCTCCACCAAAGACATCCTTCCATATGAAGACCTTCTGCATGAAGACGAGCGGCAAAATGGCTGTTACGAGGGAGAAATAGTATCCCTTCAGCCTCAGGGTTACCAGTCCTATTCCCAGGGCTATCGTTGCCGATACAATGCCAGCTAGAATGATTGCGACAAATGGATGAACTTCAAGGCTAATGCCTATCCTGGAAGGAACCTGCAGAATCGCAGCGGTGTAAGCGCCAAGACCGACAAAAGTCGTGTGCCCAAGGTTTACCTGCCCAGCATAGCCAACGATCAAATCCCAGCTGACGACGATCACGGCAAAAACAAGAGCTAGGCCAATTAAGTATAGATATGCTGATGGAACGAAGAAGGGCAGTAAAGATAGAATTGCCGAAAGGATGATCAGCTGAGCAAGCTCAACTTTCATTCCCTCACCCCGAACAAACCTGTTGGTCTGATCGCTAATATGCCAACGATCGTGATCAGCATCACAAACTCAGACCAGTGCGCTCCGAGCGTCTTCATGGTTGCCAAGTAAACGTAGCCAATCATGAAAGATGCCAGAATGCTACCGCGGAAGCTTCCCAGACCGCCTAGTATTACGATTGCGAAGGCGTAAATTAAAACTCTGAGGATCATCGCTGGATATACGTTGAAGATCTGAGAATACAGAATTCCGGCAAATCCTGCGAGGGCAGAAGAAATTGCGATTGTAACGATGAAAACCTTTTCAACGTTAATTCCTATCAGCATCGAAGCTTCGAGATCTTGGGAGACGGCTTGAATCCTTTTTCCAAGCATCGACCTGTTTATGAACAAGTCCAAGGCTAAAAGAATTGCAATAGCCATCGGTATCGCTATGAGCCTGATCTTCGCTATTCTCAAATTTTCGTGGATCACCTGAACTCCTTCCACGAATGGAGTAAGGGTAAGCCCTCTGTTCCCGAAAACAAGTAGAAGGATTTGCTCTAAAAGCAGGGCGAATGCTAAAGTGACGATTATTACCATTACGGCGTTGTTCCTTATCGGCTTAGTCATCGCATAAACAAGAAGGCCAAAGAGAACAGCCATTGCTACCCCGATCAGTGAAGCTGAATAGACATCCAAGGATAGCTCTTTGATTAGAAAAATCGCCGAATATGCAGACACTGCAAAGCAAACTCCGTGTGCGAAGTTCAGAATTCGCGATACGCCAAAAATCAGGGAAAAACCTGATGCGATCAGGGCGAAAATACCGCCTATTGCCGCTCCAAAAAGGATGAATTCGATGAACTCGATCATTTTATCCACGGCGGAAACTTAAGCTCTCCTGTTGCAACATTCTTTGGATATACAACGACCTGTTTTCCATCCTGCCACTGGGAGATCAGGTTTCTTGTCAGGTTATCTCCCCAGGCTAGATCATGGTTCTTTGTAAACGCTATCGGTCTCGTAAGAATGATCGGATTCGTCTCGTTGAATCTTTCAAGGTATTTTACGAGAACATCCGGATTGAATGGATCCTTTTCCCCATTTCTATGCGCTTCTTCTACTACTATCTTGTAGAGATGAATTGCATCGTAGGCAACGAAAGCCTGATGCGCTTCCGGATAATGACCATACTTGGCTTTATATTTCTCGACGAATTTTTTGCCCATCTCGGTTATCGGATCGGTTATCAAAGTTCCGCCGTCTGCTGTAAAGATGACATAATTCGCAGCTCCGCCCGTCTTTTCGAAGAATCCATAGTCGTTTGCTGCCAGCAGATCTCCCCCTATGAGGATCTTTGGCTTTAAATTTGCCCACTGCTTAACAAGAATGTCTCCAGTTCCGGCGAGGGCTATTATTGGGATTATCAGATTTGCATTCAGCCTTTCGGCTTCCAAGATCAGGGGCTCGTATTCTGCATAGTTCCTCGGAATCTTCACATCTCTAACGATTTCTACCTGAAGCGATTCGAGCAGAGGTTTGAGAGCTTTCACGACATCTTCAGCCCATATGTGCTCGTCCCTGATTATGTAAACCCTCTTGACATCGTAGCCGTGTTCTCTGAGCATTTTCACCATGTCCGCTATGTCGTAGGCAAATGTGGTCGCATTGTTCTGCAACCTGAACCAGTACTTATACTTCTCATAGTTTTCCGCAACCTTTGCCGAGTGCGAAGGAGATGACGCATCTGCCAGAAATAGAGTCTTTGTCTCAGCCATTACTTCCATAGTTGCCAGCATAACTCCGCTTGAGAATCCGCCAACTATGAGATCGGCTTTTTCAATCGTTGCAAGCCTTCTAAATTCTGCCGAACCAATTGTGGGATCCAGCTTGTCATCTCCAACGACCAGTTCAACCCTGTAGCCCAGAATTCCTCCCCTAGCGTTTATCTCCTCTACAGCTATTCTCGCCGCCTTTTCCTGAGCGGAGCCTTCTGGAAGTGAAAGCGGTGCCAGAATGCCAATTACGACCTTTTCCCTTTTTCCAACCCCTTCCGGTTGCGAGATGCAGAAAGCCAAAAGCAGAGCCAGAGCGATTATCGCCAGTGCTCGCATGCAGGGAGTTTGCAAAAAGTATATAAAACTTTGCAATTTAGACACACACATGCTAAAGCTCATTGATGTTTCAAAGAGCTTTGGTGGTCTAAAGGTTCTCAGCGGTATAACGCTTGAGATCAAAAAAGAGAGGCTTGGAATAATAGGCCCGAATGGAGCCGGAAAAACCACGCTATTTAACATAATTTCCGGCTTCATGAAGCCAGATTCTGGAGAGATATTTTTCATGGGTAAGAAAATCGTTGGTAAAAAGCCAAAGGACTTGGTCAACCTCGGCATAGTAAGGACTTTTCAGATGACCAAGGTATTCGAGAACATGACCTTGGAGGAGAATTTAAAGCTTGTAACCGATGACCTCAGCATTTTGAAGGACTTCGATCTCGAATCGAAAAAGAAAGAACTTGCAAAAAACCTTTCCCATGGAGAAATGAGAATGTTGAGCATAGCAATGGCTCTGGCCAAAAATCCACGACTTCTTTTGCTCGACGAGCCATTTTCGGGTTTGAGCAAAAAGGAAGTCGAAAAGCTTCTGGAAATAATAAACAGCTTCGGCAGCAATGGAACGGCTATTGCAATTGTGGAGCACAGAATGAGGGAGCTCTTTAGCGCTGTTGAAAGAGTTGTTGTTCTCAACAGTGGAAGGCTTATATTCGACGGAAGCCCCGAGGAGGTAGTAGAAAACAAGTCCGTTAGAGAGGCATACTTCGGAAGCAAGTATGTTAAAAGTTGAGGATCTTTACGCTTCCTACGGAAAGGAGGACATACTCAGGGGAATAAATATCGAAGTTAGAGAAAAGGAAAATGTTGCCATTCTGGGCCCAAACGGAGCTGGAAAAACAACCCTGCTGAAAGCGATATGCGGTCTGGTCAGGACTAGGGGAAGAATACTTTTCAACGGCATGGAAATCTCGGAGCTTAAGACGAATGAGAGGATAAACTTGGGAATAGCAATCAGCCCCGAAGGCAGAAGGATTTTTCCAAAAATGAGCGTTAAAGACAATCTGCTCGTAACGGGATCAAAGAGACTCAATGAAGTATACGAAATTTTTCCAAGGCTTAAAGAGCGAGAAGACCAGCCTGCTGGAACTCTAAGCGGAGGAGAACAGCAAATGCTCGCAATAGCAAGGGCCCTAATGCTAAAACCCAAATTGCTTCTTCTCGATGAGCCAAGCCTCGGATTGGCGCCGATAGTTGTGGAGACAATATCGGAAGTGATAAAGAGAATCAGAGAGCTTGGAGTTTCGATTTTGATCGTGGAGCAAAATCTTTCATTAGTTGCAGACGTTGCAGACAGAATTTACGTTCTTTCAGGCGGAAAAATCGTTGATGAAGGAAGCGTTTCAGATCTGGCAAGGATGGAGAAAAGCTACTTCAGCTAAAATCTCCTCATATCCGGGTAGAGAATTTCCTTTACTATGCCCAGAAAGCCCTCGTATATGTGTGCATCCAGTGCAAAGTGCCAGTATTTGTATTCCTTCATTCCAGTCATCTCTGCAACGTATTTCGTCAGCAAGGCGAATGCAAGCATGTTCGCATGCATTGCTCCATAGACGTCGTTCGATCTCATGTAGAATATTCCGTTCAGTTTTCCAGCTTTGCTCGTGAACTGATAGCCCCGGAGACATGGAGGATCTTTGATCTCCAAGTCCCATATTCTCGATATGCCCACGTAGCAGTCTCTTCTGCATCTGTCCGCTTTTAGTTTTTCAATCGCCTCAAAAAGCTGATCTACTCTGATTTCGTCTCTTTCACAACATCGAGCTCTTTCTGCATAAGTGTATTCCTCGCTCTTTGGAACTGGCTCCGAAATCTTCTGCAATTCGTATATAACGTAGCTGTGTGCGTATTCGAGCCAGTAGCTTTCCGTAAATGGTGCTTTGTCGTGCATCTTATTTTCTTCAGGCCTTTCTACCTCGATAAAAAGTCTGTGAACGAACTTGCTCCTCTTTTGCCTTTCGAATTCCCATTCCGTCTCCTTTATCTTTCCCCTGCTGTATATTATCTCCATCGCAGAATGCCATGCGGAGGAAATGTAGTCCTCTACCAAATGCGTTCCAAGCTCTGTATAGCCATGGATTTCCTCAAAGCTCTCAGCTTGCATTTCAGCTCTTCTTAAATCTCTCTCATAAACGTGAGGCACAGCGACAAGCATTGCAATGCTACCCGAATCGAATTCAGCTCTACTTGAAACTTCCTCGAGCAGGTTGGAGAGAAAGTGAAAGTTGACATCGAAGTAGTTCAGGCAATCCAGGGAGCGGAAATAAGCCGTGAGATGCAGCTTTTCATCGAATAGGAAGGAAATTTCCGTTATTGCAACTGGGTTGCTGGAGTAATGCTCCTCGGGTCTCCAGATAGGAATTGACATCCTTCTGGTGTATGGCTTTTCTTTCAACTTTTTTACAACGGTTTCAATCACTCTCGAAACCCTTTCAAAGTATTTATCCGAGAAAAAATCCGGAATTATCTGACCCGGCTCAGACTTTTCAACGATCAAGAAAGTTGGTTCAGAGTTTATGCTTTTCCCAAATCTTGAGCCACATATCTCCCCGCTTTCTATGACTTTCCCGATGACTTTTTTCTTCGCATCTTCGAAGTCCTTTTCCAGTATCATATCCACTGGCACATGTTCCTAACGCACTTGCAGGCCACTCCATATTTCAGGTAGTCGTAGCATTCCCTATACTCGCAGGTTGTAAATATTTCCTCTTTAGCACCCATGCAGATCTGTGCAGAGCAACCGCCAATTTTGCAGTCCTCATCCCTTTCGCAGTAGGCAAAAGTCGAACGGCCGCAAAAACCACTATCTTTAACAAGCACCGTCGAATTTCCAGACCAGTCCACAAATTCAACCTTTAGCTCATCCAAACCGAATATCCTGACCTCCTTTTGGCAGAGGCATCTCGCAAGTTTTCCATCGTAATCCTTCTCCAATATTGCAATCTTTTCACCTCTTTTTTCTACCAGGATCTCATCGCTTCCGCAGTTTACAGTTACAAAGGCTTTAAGAGTTCTGTTTTTCGAGTCATATTCGTAGTAGTTTCTGTATTCGCCAAGAAATTCATAGCAGTCCGATACATTGTACTGAACCTTTTCCGAACTCTGAAAGCCCATGACCACTAAAGGAATGGCAAGGGCAGCTAGGATCAGAACAACCAAAGCCGGCTTCATAAACACCCTTCGACTTTAGATATTTATGCTTAATTTATTTGTTCTTTTTTATTTTTTATAAAGAATGCAATATTTTTTTATTCCGCCATTGGACATCTTTTCATGATAGCCGATGTTTACATAGAGCTTAAAGAGGGCGTTGCCGATCCAGAAGGAGAATCCACCCTTAAAGCCTTAAGGCTTCTGGGTTACAAGAGGGTGAAAAGGGTTTCTTCGATAAAGGTATACAGAATTGAAATCGATGCGAAGAACAGAGAAGAGGCTGAAAAGGAGCTGAAGGAGATGTGCGAGAGATTGCTAGCAAATCCCGTGATACATAGGTATAAAATAAGCTGGGTGAACGGGGATGTTTAGAAAAGTCGATGTTCCGTTTGAGCTTTACGAGGTCGAAATTCTCAACTCCAGCGATGAAGATTTGATCAAGATAAGCGAAAAAATGGGCCTAGGGCTGAATCTTTACGAGATGAAGCTGATAAGGGATTATTTCAAAAAAAAGGGCAGAAATCCATTTGACATAGAGCTGCAATCTCTGGGCCAAGCTTGGAGCGAGCACTGCTGCTACAAGAGTTCGAAGTATTTCCTGAAAAGATACCTAATCGACGATTATTCCCGCTATCCTTATGTCATCTCTGCGATCAAGGAAGATGCTGGAATTGTTGAATTCGATGAAGATTACGCTTATGTTGTAAAGATAGAGAGTCACAACCATCCGTCGGCAATAGAACCTTACGGAGGGGCTGCCACTGGAATAGGAGGAATAATAAGGGATGTGCTTTGCATGGGGGCAAAGCCAATAGCTCTAATTGATCCTCTATTCTTCGCCGATCTCGATGTTAGCTACGATGAGCTTCCAAAGGGAACGAAGCATCCGAATTATCTTCTAACCGGAGTAGTTGCGGGAATAAGAGACTACGGCAACAGAGTTGGAATACCCACAGTTTCTGGCTGCGTTTTCTTCGATCGCGGTTATTTGACGAACTGTATTGTCAACGTAGGCTGTCTGGGAATAGTGAAGAAAGATAAGATAGTTCCAAGCAGGGCAGGAAATGCTGGAGACCTTTTCGTTCTTGTGGGTGGCAAAACTGGAAGAGATGGGATTCACGGAGTTACTTTTGCCTCAGCAGAGCTAAGCGAGAAGAGCGAAGAAGAGAGGAGCGTTGTTCAGCTGGGAAATCCAATAATGAAGGAGCCTTTGATACACGCCTGTTTAGAAGTCGTTGAAAAGGGGCTAGTAACTGGAATGAAGGATCTCGGAGGCGGAGGACTCAGCTGCGTTGTTGGAGAAATGGCATTCGCAGCAGGCTTCGGAGCTGAAATATACTTAGACAAGGTTCCATTGAAAGAAGCTGGAATGGCTCCCTGGGAAATCTGGGTTTCTGAAAGCCAAGAGAGAATGATGCTCACAGTCAGACCAGAAAAAGTCGACGAAGTCATCTACATATTCCAGAAATGGGATATTCCGGCAACTGTTATTGGGAAGACGATAGAAGAGAAAGTTCTGAGGATATTCTACAACGGATACAAGGTCTACGAAATGGACATAGAATTCATCGTCGGCGCAGTCGAATACTGCAGAACCTACGTCGAAAGGCCAAAAAAGGCTCCCGAACCAGAAATTCCTGTCCCAGAGGATTATCTAGATGTCTTTATGAAGATGATTTCCCATCCAAACGTTGCGAGCAAGGAATGGATTATAAGGCAATACGATCACGAAGTCAAGGCTTTAACAGTTCTGAAGCCCCTGCAGGGAAGGATAAACTTCGAAACACATGGCGATGCAGCAGTTTTAAAGCCAACAGAATCTTACCGCGGCATTGCCGTGACAACGGCAATAAATCCCTGGCTGACAAAAGCGGATCCATACTGGGGAACTGCGAGCGCATTCGATGAGATGGTAAGAAATCTGGTTGCTGTCAACTCAAGGCCTCACTCCTTCGTAGATTGTCTTAACTTCGGAAATCCGGAAAAGCCGGAGAGAATGTGGGAATTCGTTGAATGCGTTAAAGCCCTGGGATGGATGAGCAAGGAGTTTGGAATTCCATGTGTAAGCGGAAACGTTAGCTTCTACAATGAGACAAAGTATTCTGCAATTCCCCCAACACCAACGCTTTTAGGATTTGGAATCGTCGAAGATGTTTCAAACATCAACGACAGCTTCTTCAAAGGAGGGGTTGTTTTCCTTGTAGGAGAGAGCAAAAAAGAGTTCGGAGGGAGCCTTTATTCAAAAGTCATGGGCTTTGAAAGCTATGAAGTTCCAAAAACGTCTCCAGATAAGCTAAAGCTTTATTCAAACGTTTTGCTTGAAGCCTTCAGGAAATTCAAGATAAAAGCATGCCACGATGTTTCAGAAGGAGGAATGGCTATAGCTGTTGCAGAAATGTGCTTCGGGCTTGGCATCGGCTTCGAGGCGATCAGAGAATTCAACCTATTCGAGCTCTTTGGCGAGTCAAACACAAGGTGGATAGTAGAAGTTGATGAAAGGATTGCAGAAGAATTCGAGAACTTTTTGAAAAAGAAGGGACTGAATTGCGAGCTCATAGGCTACAGCGGAGGGGAAAAAATCGATTTTAAGAGATTTTCATGCGAAGTTCTTGAAGCCGAAAAAGCCTGGAGGAATGGAATGGCAAAATTCTTGGTTTAGATTCTAGTTTTTTCATATGTTCTCCTTATTTTTAAAACCTTCTCGTATCCGCTGTTTATAAAAGCTGAAGCGATCAGATTCTGAAGCTTCACAGCGCCTATTCTTGCAATAAAAGCCAGCAATTCTTCCGAAGAGCACTGAATCTTCCTGCATTTATCACCAAAACGAATTTCGAGACAACTTCTACCATTTCCGAACTCAATCTTTATTTTTCTAGCTCCAGATGTTATCCAGAGCGCCTCATCGCTGACTTCAAAATTCCTAGAGCTCATTCTGAGCGCATCAATTAATATCCTCCAGTCTTCCGAGTACGATGTTTCCACCCCCACAATAAAAACAATTTATCATTGCATATAAGCTTTTCCATTATCAATAGTTTTCTTTTTGATGGAGCTTTTCGCAAAACTTTTTTAAACCACCAACGAATTAAAAGTGGGCCGGTAGCTCAGCCTGGTAGAGCGCCGTCTTGGCATGGCGGAGGCCTGGGGTTCAAATCCCCACCGGTCCATTTTTTTCAATCATTTCTTGCTACCCGTAAAGAACTCCTATTGCGAACTCAAGTTTTAAAATCCCAAATCCCACGGATTTCATGGTTCTACGCATCTCCGAGCACTGCAATGCCAGAGTCATCCGTTGCGGAAACGAAGTTGGAGGAAAAGTTCTTTACTGGGTCAACTTTTACGAGTACAAGGATGTCCTGTTCGACTCCGGCTGTCCACATACTGCTGGAGAAGTCTTCGAAACCTTCAAAAACAAAAAGGGAGTGCTGATAACCCATTACCACGAAGACCACATCGGCGGGGCTGTAGAGCTTCAGAAGACGATGAAAATATTTGCTCCAGAAAAATCGCTTTATATACTCAGAAATCCTCCGGAAATTCCGCAGTATAGGAAAATAGTATGGGGGCAGCCTCGGCCAATTTTCGCAGAAAAACTGGATAGTCCTTTAATCCTTGAAAACCTAGAAATCGATGTAATCGATACTCCCGGCCATAGTTTCGATCATGTAAGCTTTTTGGTAGATAAAAAGCTTTTCTGCGGAGATTTGGTAATAACAAGGGGGCAGGTCGTTTGTTTAAGGGAGGAAAGGCTTAAGGAGACTATCAAGTCGCTCGAAAAGGTTCTCAGCTATGACTTCGAATACGCATACTCCGGAATTGGCGTTTTAGAAAGGGAAAAAGTGGAAGATTATCTAATTTATCTAAAGGAGTTGAAGAAAGAGGTTGAAAGACTTTACAAAGCTGGAAAAAGCGTTGAAGAGATAGTTCTGGAAGTTTTTCCAAATCCTCCCGAAAAGGCTCTCCTGATGGAAATTGTGAGCGAAAAGGAGTGGGCTAGAGAGAACATGGTAAGATCGCTTTTACCAAATGATTTAGGGACAAGATTTAATAAATCCGAGGACTTCTGATCCCTGTGTTCCAGTCCGATCTAAAGGTCATAGTATTTCACTATGGATTCTTCGGAGAGCGGTTCATAGCGAATCTGATGAACTATACCAATTCCTGTCCATCCTATGGAGCCTGCGGAATTAATGCCTGCACTCGATGCAAGGAGAATCTCTACAGCTTTTCCAAAAACATAGTAGCAAGCTTTCACATGGTTGATCCAAAAACACTTCCGAGCTTCGTTGAAGATGCCGAAGACTACCTTCCGAAGTTCATTCCGGAAAGCGATGTGGCCATTGCGATTAACGTTCACTCAGACATACTTTTAGCTTTGCCGAAAAAACTGGAAGGAAAAGTTTCTGCGCTAATAGTTCCGGTAGAAGAACCAAGATGGTGCAGTCCCGGGCTTGCAAGGCAGCTTGAGGAGATGTGCAAAGATATGGGCATGGAATTTCTATCGCCTAAGCCTTTCTGCAGCATGAGAAGGTGCGGAAAAAAGACTATAGACCGCTTCATCGAAGAATTCGGAATAGGCTATCCTGAGTTCGAAATAGAGATAGAAGGAGGAAAGGGAAAGGTGAGTATAAAGAGATCCCAGCCATGCGGGGCTGCTTGGTATATAGGAATAAAGCTTAGAAGCTTCGACTTTTCAGACTACACAATCAGAGAACTCTGGAACGCTGTCAGCGAAGCCCATCACAGCTTTCCCTGCACCGCCAGCATGGAAAAGGATCCCGAATACAATGAAACCCTTCTGCATGTAGCAGGATACATAGCAAGACATTCGGTGGATGAAGCAATAGGCTACAGGGGAGAAGAAGAAATTCCAGAGCAGCTGAAAAAAATTGTCCTATGACAAAAGATTTTTATCCAACTTCTTAACATCTCTTGTGAAAGAGCTGATTTCAAAAGCTACAGAGCTTGCCGAGATTTTAAAAAAGCAGGAAAAAGTCTTAATAGTCTCGCATATAGATGCTGATGGAATAACTTCAGCCTCGATTGCAAAAAAAGCTCTAGAAGACTTCGGAATTGAAGCAAAAGTCAAATTCGTGAAACAGCTTCAAAAATTCGAGATAGAGAAGATAAAAGATGAAAACGAGTTTGTTTGGTTTACTGATCTCGGAAGCGGTCAGCTGAGCAATCTAAAGGATCTGGAGTTCATAATAACCGACCATCATTTTCCAGAAGGAAAACACGAGAGACAGCTGAATCCTCACGATTTCGGAATGGACGGCAGCATAGATATGTCAGGCGCAGTTGCAACGCTGATTGTCGCCAACAGACTTTCCTGCGATGAAAGGCTTGCAGAACTGGCTATAGTTGGATCAGTCGGAGATCTGCAGGATTCAAGATTTGGAAAACTTGTAGGTTTCAACAGAAAGCTCCTGCAATTTCTAAATGGAACATTGGTTGAAATTCAGAAAGATGTAAGGTTTTTCGGAAAGCAAACAAGACCAATTGCGAAAATGCTCGAATACAGCATAGATCCAATAATTCCCGGCTTAACAGGCGACGAAGCCAGCTGCGTGCGCTTTCTTTCATCGCTTGGCATAGATCCCTGGGTCAGATGGATAGATATAAGCAGAGAAGAGAAAAGAAGGGTTGTTTCTGCCATTGTTAGGCACTGCATAAGCTTCGGACTCGGATACGATGAGATAAAGAGAATAGCAGGAGAATGCTACATCTTGCTCAGAAATCCAGAAGGTTGCGAAAAAAGAGATGCAATGGAGTTCTCAACCCTTTTGAATGCAACCGCAAGATATGGAGAAGCCGAAATAGGCATGGCCGTTTGTTTTGGAGATGAAAAAGCTTTTAGCAGGGCAAGAACTCTGCTTCAGAACCACAGAAGGAATCTGGCAAATGGCTTAAGAACTGTAGAGGAGATCGGAATAAGGGAGCTGAAGAACATCCAGTACTTTCATGCTGGGAAAGAAATAAAGGATACGATAATAGGCATAATAGCTGGAATGTGTTTGGCCAGGAATCCAAAGAAACCAATAGTAGCATTTGCAGAAAGCGAAAATGGAATCAAGGTTTCTGCAAGGGCAACCTATAAGCTCGTAGATTCCGGGCTGAATTTGGGAAAAGCCATCAAGGCTTCAGCAGAAGCCGTTGGAGGAAGCGGAGGAGGGCATAGCGTTGCAGCCGGAGCTTTGATTCCATACGGAAGCGAGGAAAAATTTTTGAAGATCCTAGATGAGACAATTGGCATTCAGATTCAGAAAAGCACTCTCTCTATGTCTTCTCCACCATAGAAGAACTCCTGAATTCCGTCGTATATATCTTCGAGACCGTAGCATTCCACAGAGGAAACTGGAATCAGGGGTCTAAAGAGCCCAGAATCCTTCAGAACCCTGAATAGCTCAAGGCTCAGGGTTTTTCTCTCTATGAAACTGCTAAGATAATCCGGATCGCTGCTCCATCTGACTATTCTTTCAACTTCCTCTTCTTTAAGCGTATCCGCCTTTGCCAATACGTTTATCTGTGGCAGCTCAAGGCGAAATACTGCTGAATTTGCCATGAAAAGCTGAGAAAGAAAACCAAGAGGAGTCTTTGAAACTACCGGATCGAACAGATAAACCATTGCACTCCTTTCTCTTCCGAGGCTTTCTATTATGATCTTACTGCTCTCTCTGAGCGTGAATATTTCCATCTGCCCAGGAGTATCGATAAGGATGAAGCTTGGATTTGCGATCTCTATTTCATACTTTATCTCATCGATCAGCGTTACCAGAAGATCGGAGCATATTATCTGCGCCCCGTTCGGGCCAACGTTGTATTTCTGCATGACGCTTTCCAGCGTGAACCATTCCCTGACATCAACATCTGCTGAATAAGGAACGAAATCGGCTCCGGGATCCAGATTTATAGTTATGAAATCTACTCTCTGCGAATCGAGCCATTCAGCGAATGCTTTTGTTAGATAAGTTTTTCCTGATCCAGCTATGCCCACGAAGTATACGATTATCTGTTTCATGAAGAAACAGGACTTTGAACAAAAAGTTTATTACTAAACCCAAAATTGGATGCATGGAATTCAGGGTCGGAGAAGCTTTGATTGGAGAAGGCTACGAAGTTGCACACATAGATCTGCTACTGGGAACCAAGGATAGCCCAGTTGGAATTGCCTTCGCAAACGCAATTGCCAATCTATCTGCCGGGCACACTCCTCTTCTTGCAGTTCTAAGACCGAATTTAATAACGAAGCCCCCAGCTATAATAGTGCCAAAGGTTACAGTAAAGAATATGGAACAAGCT
>Ga0065719_100128_pt1 | contig 21875 bp, 24 predicted proteins | sample GBSCel85sediment_FD_59106 | JGI IMG/M metagenome (GOLD analysis project Ga0065719, IMG submission 59106) | Hot spring sediment microbial communities from Great Boiling Spring, Nevada - Cellulolytic enrichment CS 85C v3 (version 3) | ecosystem: Environmental > Aquatic > Thermal springs > Hot... | reverse complement strand
GTGTAGGAGTGGGCACAATCGTGGGTGTACGCTTTATTATAGGGGTTCTCTCTATCACTTGGCTTTCTGGAATCGTAAATACTACAACTTTACCTTCCTCAAATGGTACTTCGAATGTTGTAACTTTTAAATCAATATATGCCGAGCCACTAACTTTTAGAACAACATGTCCATAATTACGGAGAGACGTTATTATTTCTTGTGCAGTACTCCAGTCAACCTCGATAACGGTTGGAATTTCAATAGTTGTTAATCCTTGCCTTCTGATATCAAAATTTGATTTTTCTCCATGACCTAAATACTTTTCTTGATACTTTTCTTGGCCTCTAACTAAATATATGTCATACACAATTTTCTGCAAATGTGCTCCGACAGGATTTGGGTTATCAACTATAACCCTTACCGTTAGGTGGAGGGTTAAACCTCTTCCAAATTCGTAATCGACACTCTCTACGTTTATGTTGTCAACCCTCGTGGTTGGTTTTTCTACCATAGGTGTTTGGGCACATCCACTTAAGAGAACAATTATTGCAATCAGAATACCAGCTAACATTCTCTGCATATGGCTACCACTTTGAATTACTTCTTATTAAATTTTCGATATTGTTGTGTTGTATCCATTACAATATGACGGACCTATTAACAAGCGATAAAAAGAAAATAGGAGCTCTTGAAAGTGTTATCTGATGGGAAAGTTTATACCTACTACTGTCTCTCAAAAATAATCAAAACGAATTATGAGACTGTAAAAAAAGATTTTCTTCCACTCACTATCATCAATACTGATACCGTGGTCGATAAGGAACATCCAACAGCTGAAACCATAATGTTCAGGATTTTTGGAGGTCTATGGAGGTTCGCCTCAATAAACGCTTTGAGGTCTTTTGTTAACTTGTCAGTATTTATCTGTCGTAAATATTATTTGTCCGACATTCCAACAAACTTGAAGAATTCCCTTAGACTGTAGAGATAAGTCCTCTTTGTGTTCTCGTTGGGGAAATTTTTCTCCAACCACCTGTTTACCTTTTCAAGTATCGTAATGTTATTAATTAAGTATAAAAAATTATCGTTAACTTAAGTTATTGTTAATTTTAACTAATCCTAATACTGAGCTTACCGAATCTTTCAGCCATGAATCACGTCTGTAGTGCAAAATATTTTGTTTCTCCAGTTCTCTACTTCCCTTTTCCTACCCTTAGCCAGCAATTCTTCCAAAAACCTCTCAGCTCTCATTCTCCATTTTCCACAGGAAACAAAGGGGGTAGGCTTAAGTAATTCACATGTAATACAAAATTGTGAAGCTCATCTCGTTAAGACTTGAAGACGAGCTGGTAGAAAAGCTCGATGAGGTGGCGAGAAGAACCCTTCAGTCAAGATCGGATATAATCAGATCTTCGATAGCCCTCTACCTTTCCCTCCTTGAGAACATAGGGTTCTACTTTAAGCCCTCTCTACCCTTCAGAAATGTAGACGTTTACGAGGAGAGAAATGCTGTAAACGTTGATCTTGGAAATCTTACATCTGTAAGCGTGCTAAGTGTTTCGTATGGTGGTGTTGGGGAGCTTGAGCTGGACTTTAAGAGGAATATTGAGTTTGTGGCTGAGGTGATGGCAAATCAGGTGGCGGTTGAGACTCTGTGCAGGTTTGTTACACCTCTGCTTGTAATGCTGAACTCAACTTGTGACTTCTTTTACACCCACAGCTTTTTCAGAGCCTTCTCTGAGGCCATTAAAAAAAGGATGAACGTTCGCACAATGCTTGCTGGCTATGAAGAGATTTTTGAAACCAAACAGAGCGGTTTCGTTGCAACCGTTGTTGGGCTGAGAGACATGCGTGCCCGGAACTCTCCAAGGAGAGGAGATAAAATTTACTTTTTTGGAAAAAGTGTCAGCGGCCCGGATTTGTCCGCAGAGGATCTGCTAAGCATGAAGGATGTTGAAAAACTGGTTGGGCTTGTGAAGGATGAAAGAGCTTCGGCAATTTTCCCGGTTAAGAGCGGTGGATTAAAGGAAGTGGCAGATTTCGCAGCCGCTCTCGCGGGAGGAAAGGCTTTACTGTTCGAAACAAGGAAAGGCTGTCCAGCTACAGCGGTTATGCTCACCTCTGCCCACGACCTCAGTGACCATGGATGCGAACAGGTTGGGGAAATACTTTAAATCGCAAAAGACCTTTTGATTTTCAATGAGAATTCCCCTCTACATTGAATTTTCAGGGAAAAAGGTTGCAGTAATAGGTGGTGGAGGAGTTGGCACTCTCAGGGCTAAGAAATTTATCGAGGTTGGAGCAGAGGTTACTGTTTTCAGCAATGAATTTAGCGATGAGCTAAGGTTAATGTTTGAAAGAGGAGAGGTAAATCTTGTTAAGGCCTCGGCCGATGAACTCAATTTTGATGAAATTGCGAGGAATTTTGATTTGATTGTGGTTGCGATAGGCAGTAAGGAGTTTAACGAGGAGATAATTAAAGCTGCATCAAAATACAGGGCAATGGTTAACCTTGCGAACGATGCGAGGAAAACAGAGGTGGTTGTTCCGTTTGAGGGTGGAAAGGACGGTATAAGATTTGCCGTCACAACCGAAGGAAAGAGCGGAGTTGTTGCAAGGAAAGTTAAGGAGCTGTTTCAAAATGTTCTTGAGGAAAATGAGGAACTCGTTCACTTTTTAAAAGCCATGGATCATCTCAAAGAGTATATGAAATCCAACGATGTTCCGGTTAATTTGAGAATGAAGATTTATCCCGCTGTCGGAAGCAATGAAGAATTCCTTAAGCTCGTTAGGGAAGGAAAAGTCGATGAGGCAAGGAAGCTGGCTGAGAAAATAGTTAAAGATTACGTTTCAGGAAGAAAAAAGGCTGAAGAAGGAGGGATTCAGTTTTGAAGCTTGACGTTGAGCTTTTGATGGCCCTGCAGTATAATCTACCTCTCACGACCAAACCCTTAGTTGATCTTGCGGATCAGCTGGGAAGAAATCCGGATGATGTGATAAAGGAAGTCAGGGAATACATTGCNACGGGGATCGTGAAGAGATACGGGCTTAACCTGAACTACAGAGCNTTTCCGAATTACAGAAGAGCTGCTTTAGTCGGTTTCAGGGCTGAAAATGTTGAAAGGGTGGCAAGAAGGATAAATGCCTACGACGAATTCAGGGTGAAGCACAACTTTTTGAGGGATGCCTACTACAACGTCTGGTTTACGGTTAAGGGCAGGGATCTGGATGAGATCAGCGCGATAGTCGGGAGAATTGCTGGAGAATGCGAGGTTGACGAATACGTCGTATTACCAACGAAGAGGGTTTACAAAATGGATGTGAAGTATGATCTAATCAAAGGCGTTTCTTGGAGCAACAGGGGGCTGGAGCCGGAAAGCGTTCCCCTTGTGAAAAACCTGGGTTTTGAAGATGAATTTGTAAGATCACTCGAATCCTTGGATGCCACTGAAAGACCGTTTGCAAAGTTCAACCGCTCTGAAGAGGAGGTTGTTGATGCAGTCCATGAGCTGATGAGAAAGGGTGTGGGCAGGGATTTCAGTGGTGTGCTGAGGGAGAGGAAAGTTGGGTTCAGGGAGAACGGAATGACGGTATTAAAGCTATCAACAAAGCCCGAAGAGGTGGCAATGCAGCTTCTGAATGATTTTCCCCAGATAACACACCTCATTGAGAGGATTGTCAGTGAGAAGTGGAACTATCCGATTTACTTTATGGTTCATGCTGTAAAGAGGGAGACCATTGAGGAGATCAGAAAGCAGGTTCTCCAGCTCAGAGGGGTTGAGGAGGCAAAAACGATTTACAGCAGAGCAAATTTGAGAGAAACATGAAAAAGTGCTCAAAATGTGATAGAAGAGCAGTGATATTTCAGAGACATTCAAACAGACATCTGTGCAGGAAACACTTTATCGAGGACTTTGAAAGGAGGGTTAAGCTGGCAGTTAAGAAATACGAAATGATTCAGAGGGGAGACAGAATAGCCATAGCTTTAAGCGGTGGCAAGGACAGCATAACCCTCGCTTTTGTCTTAAATAAACTCTATGGGTTCAGAGGTGATCTTGAATTCTTTGCAATAACTGTAGATGAGGGAATTGCCGGTTACCGTCCACGGACAGTTGAGATAGCCAGAAAGATTACCGGGCAGACTGGCATGGAGCATGTTTTGGTTTCATTTAAAGAAAACTTTGGCATGACGCTGGATGAAATGGTCAGAATAGGGAATAAAAAACCATGCACTTACTGCGGGGTCTTCAGGAAGTATCTGCTAAACAGAACTGCAAGGGAAATGGGAGCAACAAANCTGGCCACCGGACATAACCTCGACGATGAAACTCAAACCATTCTGCTGAACTTTCTCAATGCTGATATGGAAAGAATGGCAAGATTGCTACCGCAGAGGGTTCAGGAAGGGCTGGTAATGCGAATTAAACCCTTCAGGTACGTTTATGAGAGAGAGGTAGTAGTTTACGGAATGCTTAACAACCTGCCAATGGACTTTGAAGAGTGCCCCTACAGCCAGTTTCCCGTTAGATCTGCGGTCAGAGATTTTCTTTACGATTTTGAATATAAATATCCCGGCAGAAAATTCTCCGTCATGAGCAGCTTTGAAAAGCTGATCCCCTGTCTGAAGGAAATGTATCCTCAGATTGATTTAAACAGGTGTGAAAAATGCGGTGAACCAACCCCTCACAGAGTATGTCAGGCGTGCAAGCTTCTTGAGGAACTCCTCGAATCGGGCTAAAATCAGTTTATCCAAAGTACTCCTGCTCTATTTCTTCCATCTCCTCAATACTCCCTTCTCTGACAATCTGACCGCTTGCAAGGATGTAGAATCTGTCTGCAACGTCAAATGCCATCTGGATATTCTGCTCTACCAGGACTATTGAAATTCCCAGTTCTTTAATTTTCTCGATTCTTTCTGCAATGCTTTCCACAACAATGGGTGCAAGGCCCATTGAGGGCTCGTCCAGAAGCAGAAGCTTTGGCTCAAGCATGAGGGCTCTGGCAATAGCAACCATCTGCTGTTCTCCACCGCTCAGGTTTTTTGCCTTCTCCTTTCTTTTTTCCCTCAGGTTGGGGAAAAGAGAATAAAGGAAGTCAAGCTTTTCAGGACTTCCCGCAATGAGGAGATTATCTTCGACACTCATCTCCGGAAAAAGTCTTCTGCCCTCCGGGCTCATTGCAATGCCGAGTTTTGCCCTCTCATGGGGCTTAAGGGTTGTGATATCTTTTCCCTCAAAAATGATCTCTCCCTCAACCCTGACAAACCCGAAAATTGAGTTAAGGAGCGTCGTCTTCCCAGCTCCATTCGGGCCGAGAACAGCTACAGCTTCCCCCTCATTAACAGAAATGCTCACGTCTCTAAGCACATGAGCTTTTCCGTAAAAGGAGTTAAGATTTCGCACTTCAAGCAACGGCATATCTTCTACCGAGGTAGGCCTCAATTACAGTCTTCTCCTTAACAACCTCATCAGGATGTCCCTCAAAAATTATTCTGCCGGAGTTAAGAACCACGACTTTTTCCGCAACATTGAACAAATCCTTCAGCCTGTGCTCTATTATCGCTATTGACTGCCCGTTGTGGTTTATGGTTTCAATGATCCCTGCAAGCTCNCTTGCCTCTCTTGGACTTAAACCTGAGAATGGTTCATCAAGAAGAAGAAGTTTCGGATCTGTGGCAAGAGCAAGGGCGATGCTGAGCTTCCTCAATTCTCCATAAGATAAATTTGCAGCAATCTCGTGCCTCTTTTCCCACAGACCAAAGTCTCTGAGGTATTCCAGACTGTCGGATACTGTAAGCATGTTCTGCTCGACTGTCATGTTGCTGAAAATCTTCACGATCTGGAAGGTTCTGACCATTCCCATCTTTGCAAGCTGGCTCGGCTTCAATCCAGTTATGTTCTTGTTCCTGAACCTGATTTCACCGCTGTCCGGCTTCAGAAAGCCTGTGATGATATTGAAAAGCGTGGTTTTTCCAGCACCGTTAGGGCCTATAATGCCAACCTTTTCACTCTTGTCAATCTCAAGGTTCACACCGTCAAGCACCCTGCACTCCCCGAACTTCTTGTGCACGTTTCTGACTTTTAGCATGGTTACTGCCTTTTCGGCAATGTTTAAATACTTTGCTCTGCTCATTCAAACCATGAGATATGCTAAAGCTGTGCTAACAGTCATAATACTGGTTGCAGCTGTAACATCACTGTGCGCACAGCCAGAAAAGGCAGGGAGGGAAAAGGTGGTTGTAGGGGTCATCGGACCAATGGCGGTTCCTGAAGGGCAGGCTCAGGAGAAGGCTGTAAAACTTGCTGCTGAGGAGATAAACGCACAGGGAGGTATACTTGGTTACAGGATTACCGTTGTGGTGGGCGATACGAAGCTTGATCCAAACACAGCAACCTCAGAGTTCAGGAGNCTTGCAAGAGTTGAGAAGGCNGATGTAATAATCGGAGGATTCTCGAGCGGTGTTATGAATGCGATGATGGAGACCATGGCCGAAACCAAAGACACTCTTTCTTGCTGATGCGTCCTCTCCAGAACATGCCAAGAAAGTAGAGCAGAATTATGAAAAATACAAGTACTGGTTCAGAGTCTCTCAAAACAACGGCTCTACCTTTGCACTTGATCTTGCTGACATGGTGAAGTTTCTTAGGGACAGCGGGTATGAGGTAAGGAAGGTTTACGTAATCAGAGATGAACACGTATGGACTGACCCCGTTATGCAGGCCCTGAAACCGCTGCTTGAAGAGATGGGTGTGGAAATTGTTAAGGATGTCAAGATTCCCAGAGGTTACTCCGAATACGAACAGCTAATTCTTGAAGCTGAAAAGCTGAATGCTGATGTAATAATGCCCGTTCTTGCGATTTCCGGAACAGGAGACATCCTTGTTAAGCAATGGGCAACGCTGAAACCAAACATTCTTCTTGCAGGGCATGACCTCTATGCTATTGATGCAGAATTCTACGAGAAAACGAATGGAATGGCAAATTACGAGATCTTCATTGCCGATGGAGGAGCTCTCGTAACCGCACCGCCAACTGAAAAATGCAGGGAATTTGTTGAGGCTTACAGGGCAAAATACGGACACTATCCCGAGTCCCACCAGGCATACGGTGCTTACGATGCCGTTTACCTTTACAAGATGGTGGTAGAAATGGCTGCCAGTAACGGCGAGAAGGACCCGTTTGATCCAGAAGTCCTTGTTAGGTACCTTGAGAGATTCAACGCGTCAAATCCAGCACGCCTGACGAGAACAATAGCGTTCTATGATAACCACGACCTGATGTGGGGTGACAATTATGTCAGAAACTGGATTTCGCAGTGGCAGGACGGGAAGCAGTACATCATCTATCCACCATCTGTTGCTAACGGAGAACTCAAGCTACCACCGTGGATTAAGAAGTAGAAGGGCTGAGGAGGCATGATTGAGACTTTAATTCAGATATTTTTATTCGGTGCTGTGGTTGGGGGAATCTGGGGCCTTGTCGCCTCGGGCTTCTCCCTAATTTTTGGAGTATCGAGAATACTGAACTTTGCACACGGGTCAGCATTCGTGAGNTCCNCCTTTTTGGTTTACNCTCTTGTTAATTATGGATACAACCTGTATTTTGCAGTCCTGGCAGGTTTGATTCTGGCTGCGGCGATTGGAACTGTTGTTTACGCTTTGACAAAGCCTGTAAGGGACAGGGAAGTTATGGTCATTATCCTGACACTTGCCTTTGCCCTCCTTGTGCAGCAGGTTTTGCTTATCCTTTTCGGCGACAGGGGTGTCTCCGTGCAACCTTTTATAGAAGGGGTTGCTGAAATTGGAGGGGTAAAGGTTACGTACATGAGAATTCTTTCACTCATCCTTGCAGTCATCTGCCTTGCAGGACTTGATATTTTTATAACAAAAACTAAGCTTGGAAAGAAGGTTATGGCCACCGCTCAGGACAGCAGAGCAGCGATGATGGTTGGTATCGACATTGAAAAGATATTCCTGCTTGTTATGGTTCTTTCATCGCTTCTCGCAGGATTTGCAGGAATACTCTACGCCCAGATATTATCCGTCAACCCGGAGGTTTCTCTGAAAGCTTTGATTTATGCCTTTGCCATAGTCATTCTTGGGGGGCTTGGCAGTTTGAGGGGAAGCATTGTAGCTTCGTTCATTGTTGGATACATTCTTGTGACCACCATAACCTTCCTCGGGGCAAGATGGTCTGAGTTTGTGATGCTTCTTACCATTGTTGCCATTTTGGTTGTGAAGCCAACGGGTCTCTTCGGGGTGAGAGAATGAGATTTTTGATGGCAGGATTATTGGTTCTGGCTGCAGGCATGCCTCTTGTTCTCCCGGAAGCCTACCTTTACATCCTCGGACTGGCCTACATATTTGCAGTCATGGTCATTAGCTGGGATTTGATGGTCGGCTACACGGGACAGGTGAATCTCGGCCATACAACGTTTGTGGGACTTGGAGCATACGTTGCAGCATTGATGCAGACTCCTCTGAGATCAGGCATGGCTCTGCATCCAGCACTGGCAATTATAGCTGGTGGAGTAACGGCCTCGGCAGTAGGGCTTGCCATAGGAATTATCACGCTGAGGTTGAGGGGATACTACTTCTCTCTCGTTACTGCAATTTTACCCCTGGTTTTTATGCAAACCGTCTTCATCTGGAGGGAACTTTTTGGTGGTGAGGAGGGCTTCACNGTAGAAAACACNATCTTCACAACCACGCTTGAAAAGTACTATTTCAGCCTTCTTGTTTTGCTGGTATCCTTAATCATAATGAAAAAAATAGTGGACAGCAGAATCGGTCTGAGGTTCATGGCTATCAGGGACAGTGAAGAACTCGCTGAGAGTCTTGGAATAAACACAACCAGATACAAGGTTATGGCNTTCATTCTGAGCTCCTTCTTTGCAGGAATTGCGGGGGCAATGGTTGTGAACTACCGCTTTACCGTAAGTCCTGATCTTTATGGCGTCCCGCTGATGCTTTTGATAATCCTCTCAGCTGTTCTCGGTGGGCTTGGAACGCTTTACGGACCTTTGGTTGGGGCAATAGTTATCTACCTTGCGAAGAACTGGTGGCTTGGTGACTTAATCCGCACCTTCTCTTTCCCAATAAATGACGAGATTGTGCTCTATGCAATACTGATTGCTGTTGGAATACTCATGCCAGAGGGTTTCTATCATGGAGTTAAGAGATGGGTAAAATCAATAAGCAGTGAGAAAAAATAAGGCCATGGAATGTCTGGATTTGCTTTTCAGAAGAGTATCGATAAGGAAGTTTAGGCCTGATGACATTGGCGATGATACCCTGATGAAAATTCTGGAGGCAGGAAATGCAGCACCTTCAGCTGGAAATCTGCAGGCAAGAGATTTTGTTGTTGTAAGGAATGAGCAGACGAAGAAGAAGCTTGCAATGGCAGCTTTGAGACAGATGTTCATAGCTGAAGCGCCTGTTGTCATTGTTGTATGTGCAAACTATCCGAGGAGTATGAGGGTTTACGGTGAGAGAGGGAGACTTTACGCTGAGCAGGACGCTACAGCAGCCATTGAGAACATCCTTCTTGCCGTGACAGCATTAAATCTTGGTGCGGTCTGGGTTGGGGCTTTTGATGAGGATCAGGTTTCCGAGATACTTGAACTGCCCGAGCATGTTAGACCGATGGCAATAATACCCGTTGGCCATCCAGCTGAAAATCCAGCTCCGAGGAAAAGGTATCCGGTTACCATGCTGACGCATTTTGAGAAATGGTAAAAATCAAAAAGCATCCAGCCTCTTGATTTCATCAAAAATACCAACTACTTTGTAGAAAGCTGTAACCTGTTTGAGGTCAAGCAAGTCCTCCTCTTTCAGCGGAGCCTCAACTTCAACAAAGAAAACGTAATCTCCAAGCCCCGTTCCGGCAGGTCTTGATTCAAGCTTTCTCAAATTGAATCCTTTCCTGTAGAATACTTCAAGCACATCCTTCAGCGCTCCTGGCCTGTCTTCAACCCCGAAGAAGAGTGATGTTATGCTCCCCTCACTTTTTCCTGTTCTCTTCCTTATCAGATAAAACCTCGTTATATTTCTGCCCTTCAAATCCTGTATTCCCCTTCTGAGAACATGCAGCCTGTAGAATCTTGCCGCGTTCTCCGACATTATGGCGGCAGAATAATCATCGAGCATTTTGGCAGCATCGCTTGTTGAGGTGGTGTATCTTATCACAACAGAGGGGAGATAGTTATTTATGAATCCCATGCACTGCGCAACGGCCTGCGGGTGAGAGTATATGGTCTTTATATCCTTCAGTTCTATTTTCCTTTTTGCAGCAAGACAGTGTATTACCTCAAGCTTTGCCTCTCCAAAAACTTCAACATCGTGATTCATCAATGCATCGAGGACAGGCAAAACTGTGCCGTTAACAGAGTTCTCTATCGGCACCAGACCGTAATCAACCTCACCACTCTCAACGAGCTTCACTATCTCATCCGTTGTGGAGCAGTAACGCAAAGGCGCCCTTGAGCCAACAAGCTTCAGCGCCATCTCTTCACTGAAACTCCCCTGCGGGCCAAGAACGGCGATTGTGTATTTAACTCCGGCAACCCTGTACTCCTCCTCCTTGGTAAGGTTCATAATTCCCTCAAAAACATCCTTCACCTTTAAAGGGTTCATATTCGTTTTTGACACGATCTCCCAGAGTTTCTCCTCCTCAACATCCCTGACCTCTATTGGCTCTCCCTTTTCCATCTTTATTTTTGCAATCTGTCTTGCTGCATCAATTCTCCTTTCAATCAGCCTCAAAATCAATGAATCAATAGATTTTATGAGTCCCCGAAGCTCTTCCATACTTTCAGCCTTTTTTGTGGCTTTGTAGGACTCAAGGATGATCGTGCTTGACTCGTAGTCTGTGTAGATCTTTCTCAGTTCTTCAAAGACTCTTCTGAAGCTATCTCTTTCTTTCATCTTCTCGTGAAGTTTCATTGCCCTTTCTATGTACTCTTCTCTCACCTTTTCCGCATTCTTCTGAATCTGGTAGTACATTTCCCAGTTCTGGTTTATTATCCTGCTTGCTAACTTGTAGAGAACCGTGAATATTGGAGATGCATATTTCAGTTCTTCTTTGTTATATCTGAGAAAATCCGCCATTGAAACGAGAATGAAGTGCGCTATTCCCTGAATCTCGGCCATTTTTCTGTCGTGCTCCTCAACGTCGAGTTTGCTCAAAACAGCCCCGGATCTCCTTAACTCATTTAGAATTACCTTCTCTTCCTCTCTTCCGGATTCCCGAACAACTATGATGTTGGAAAGGGCTATCTCGCTATCTCCACCAAGCATCGGGTGTATGCTGAGGAAGTCAAATCCGGATCTCTCGAAAAGAGGTACTGAAAATTTCTTTACCGACGAAATGTCCACAAGCAACGCATCCCTCTTTGCCTCTCTTTTTTATATGCTCCAAGGTCTCTTCAAGTGCATACATCGGGGTGCAGACGAATATGACGTCAAAGCCTGAAATGCTGTTTGTATCCTTCTTCATCTGGTCTATGTCGTAACCTCTAACATAGTAACCCCTGCTGTAAAAAAAGTCTCTGAAAAGCTTCCCCATGTTTCCAACGCCGTAAACNAGTATTTTCATACAATCACCCCAGCCTGCTGATNATCTCCCTTGCATCATCCAGGCTCAGCTGTCCCGGTGCCTTGCTACTTCCAACGTAGCAGTAAATAAAGGGCGATCCGAGGTACGCAGCAAGGATGCGGGTAAATCTGAACCTGTNACCCATGAGAAAGGCGACAACATCGTCGTAGTTTACAAGAATCTTGAAGATCTTCTCCACATCCTTCTTACTTTTCCCCATCGTTGCTATTTTGACGATATCTCCTCTTTTACCCTCAACAATATTTTTAAGCTCATGATAGTCGGGAGTTTCCAAGAAATTGTGGTAGGACTCAATTATCTGGCAGTTAAAATCGAATGCAGAATCTGGCAGGTCGTTTTCNAGATCAACGAACTCTGGTTTGAGTGATTCAAAAGCCTCCCTCAGAAACTCGAGCCTCTCAATCTCTCCACCGTTAAACCTTCCACCGTCTGAAACCCTTCTGCATGTCAGTATTTTTTCTTTTTCAACTCTGGCATTTCTGAAATCGAATAAATCGAGTCTCAGCTCAACAACATCCGCATCTTTGGCAAGANTAATTTCTTCAAAGTTTGAAACTGTTGCGACAAGCTTCATGTTTATCTTTCCACAATAAATTCGTCAACCTCAATTCCGAAATGTCTTGCCTTTTTCCCCAGCCAAACCAGAACCTCATCTCCAGCCTTCAGCTCGGCAACAGAAACATGCTTCCCGTCAGGAGCAATCAGTTTAATTGTTTCAGCATTCTGCAGTATTACACTCCCATCAATTCCGTCAAACTCTGCTGTAACAAGAATCAGGGGTCTTCTCTCAATCTTCACCCTTCCAACATAGCTTTTTCTAACATCACCGNTGAATTTTACGATTTCCACCTCATCTCCAGCCTTCAGCTCNGCAAGGTATCTGGTTTTATCCCNGATCTTTANGTAGGCATTAACACTGCCAGCGTTAACTCTGAAAGGTCTTGAAGCAACGTATTCACTCTCCTCGCTCTCACTCGCAACGAGGAACATGAAGGAAGCCTGATTTCCAACAAGCATTCCCTCTCCGGGCGTCATTAATGTTACCGTGTCGATGCAGACTCTGTCTCCAACACCTAATGGCCTTATATCCTTCACTTTTGCCTTTACAAGTTCGAGTTTCTCCTCGCCTTCTTTGACAAACCTGTAGAATTTCCTCAGGGTCTCTCTATCTCCGCTCACAGCTATCCCGTCAGCCCCCTTTTCGAGGGTGGTTAAAACAAGCTTTGCATCATCCAGTGTCTCGGCTACAGCTATGACCTTTCCGCTCTTTTTCATGGCTATGATGTTTTCGAGCGGGATTACCTTCCAGTCCTCGAACTTCAGAACCACTACATCCTTTTGAAGCGCTTTTTCCTGATCTTCTGCTGATGAAATTTTTACTGCAGCCTCCTCGACGGGTATTATTTTAATCCTTCCGAGCTTCTCAGCTTTTTCTTTGAAATCTTTTTTTACAAAAGCTCCATCAAATCCTATCTCTATCGCATCCTTCAGCATCTCCTTTACTTCATCCCAGCTCTCACCATCAGCCAACAACCATACCTCTTTCATATCTCATCACCTCTTCCAGTGTTGCATTGCCATGGACAAGCATGTGCAATGCTCTGGCAATTCTAACTGGCTGATCACTGCTAAATACATTTCTCCCCGCAGCAACTCCAGCAGCACCTCTCGTCAGGGCATCGTGAACTCTTCTAAGGAACTCCTCCTCGCCTCCTTTACTCCCCCCAGCTACAACAACTGGAATTTTGCAGATTTCTACAACCTCCTCAAATTTCTGAACATACGGTACCTTCAGAATGTCTGCTCCAAGTTCGTAGCCAATTCTGGCCGCATGTCTTACGGTTTCGGTGTTAACCTCTATGCTACCTCGTGGATACATCATGGCAAGCAGCGGAATTCCGTAATCATCACAGGTTTCAGAGATCAGCCCTGCCCTTTCAATCTGCTCAGCTTCCGTTTTACTGCCAACGTTAATGTGGACGCTCACAGCATCAGCACCAAGTGCGATCGCCTTCTCAACACTCGTAACAATCCTCTTGTCGTTTGGATCCCTGGCATGGATGGTTGATGCGCTGAGATGAATTATTAGCGCGGGTTCCATTTCTGCAAGAACCTTAGAGTGCTTTGCCACACCCTTGTGCACGATGACGGCATCAATGTATTCCTGCACCTCTGTAACCACTTTATCCACGTTTTCTATTCCTTTTTCTGGTTTGGTAATTCCGTGGTCCATTGGAAGGATTACGGTTCTCCCATTTTTCACTATTCTCGACAGTCTTCTTATTTTACCTAACATATAAAACACCTCTTATATTTTTCNAGCATAAACCCATACACAAACACGGAGCCACTGCAGAACACCTCCTAATTAAAAGCTAAACCAGTAGCCAAAGCTAAACCAGTAATAGAATCCAAAAACCTTTCCAGCTTTGGCTACATCATGCATTAAAGTTTGTTAATTGGTATGTATTTAAATCTTTCTTAGCGGTGAGGTTTCATTGACAAAATGTGGTATATTAATAATGCTTAACTGGATTCATTCCATTCTGCTTTTAGTCTCGCAATTTAATTTATCTAAGCTTAATCTTCGATGCACAGTCACTGCAAAAGCTGACGGGTTTTTCATCAACTTCCTTAACAGAATTCGAGAATTTCATTACACAATCGTTTTCGCAGTGTCTCAAGCCAAGAACGTGTCCTATCTCGTGCGTGGCTTCCTTTACAACCCTTTCCTCATACAGCTCAGTGTCCGGAGTAATAAGGCGGAAGGTAGAGAGAACAGCTCTTGCACCACCGAGCTCTGCTTCACCAAATACGAAGTTCATTCCAGTAGCGTAGAGGTCTTTCCCCGTCACACCAAGGGTTATCTTGAGCAGAGGAAGCCTTCTAATGAGACATGTTGAGTTGTACTGCCCTCTCAGTGGATTGTAGCATTTCAGGCCGATATCCATGGGAGAGAGCACAAGAACCTCTGCTTCAAAAACTTCCGGGAGCTTTTTTTGCAGTATCATAACCGTGTATCTGTTTGTGGAAACGGGCTTGATGTATATTTTCATGCCAGCCCTCCGATCAGATTCGTTACTCTCTCTCCTACAATTCTGGCGATATCAACACCAAAGGTTGAAAGAATGTACCATCCACCAAAAATCGTCCCCATCATGCTTCCGATATTTGTTAAAGCCGCAACGAGAAGCACCCGAAAAAATCTGTTTTGCATCATTTCCCTGAAACTATCAGCTTCAGCAAGTTTCGAGAAATCATTTACTGTTGGCTTCCGGATCCATGCCTCTACAAATCCGGAAACCCATCCGGCGGCAATCAAGGGGTTCAGCGAGGTCATCCATGCACACAGAAATGCCGTGATGATCGACAATGGATGTCCCCTCGCAATTGCGGCACCTGCTGCAGAAAGTATTCCGTTAATCAAAAACCAGTAAAGAAAAGCACTGATAAGAATTTCAGTNCTTATCGAGATGGCAGCAAAGACGAAAGTTGCCACAACGATTGCTGCAAAAAATCCCGTGAAGATTTTGAGGTAATTCCGACCTTTTTTCACCTCCTCAAGTTCTCTCAGGTTCACCGGATTATCCTTTAATTTTAGCAGAGCATTCTCAATTCCCTTTCTGTGTCCGGCACCAACAACGGCAACTATCCTGTTGTATCTTGAAAAAGCATTAAGGAGGTTGGCAGCCATGTAAATATCTCTTTCATCTATCAGAACCTTTGCGGCATTTGGAGATATTTTTCTAAATTCCCTCACAAGCATATCGAGCACATCCTCTTCAAGCATCTCGTCTACCTCAATATTCTCTCCGTTAAGGGAACCTCTGATGAGATGCAGGATAAGCCTTATTTTTTCAAAAAAACTCAGTTTCTGCCAGAATCGTTTAAAGGTAATTCCAATATCCCTGTCTATGAGGATGATATCAGCTCCAACCTCCTTGGCTTTTTCAATTGCAGCCAGCATTTCACTTCCGGGCTTAACTCCCGTTTCTTCTCCAGCTTTCCTCTGAAAGTAGGCGAGAATGAGCTGAAAAATCAGCATGAAAACGTTTCCGCTCTTTATAACATCAGCTATCGAAATTTCTTTCTGCATCCCGTGAACAAGAGCGTAGTATCTTCTTGGACAAAGTTCTACCGCAACAGCATCTGGTTTTTCCCTCTCAATGACTTCCTCTACCTCCTCAACACTCCTTCTTGAAACGTGAGCTGTGCCCACTATGACAAGCTTCTTCTCCTCCAACCCATCACCTCCAGTGCTTCAAGGATTTCCCTGATCCTCATGATGTCACTTCTCGATATTATTCCCACAATTCTGCCACCCTCAACAACCGGCAGTCTCCCAATCCCCATCTCGCTCATGNTTTTAAAAGCATCGAATGCAGATTTTTCCGGAGAGATTGCAACCACTTCCCTGCTCATAACATTTCCAACCTTTTCCTCAGGATCTACGCCGATTATGTCCTGAAGTGTGATGATTCCTATCAGTCTGCCATCATCAACAACGGGAAAGCCGAGATGCTTTGTTTTCAGGATCAGTTCAATAACATCTGAAATCCTCATTTCAGGAGACACTGTAACTACATCGGTATTCATCACATCAGCAACGCTAACCCTTCCAAGCACGTTCTCAAGCAGCACAAGTTTCTCCTCCTCGGTCGCTCCGATGTATATGAAGAGAGCTATGAGGATTAACCATGGATTGGTAAAAATTCCAAATATTGCCATAAATATGGCCAGAATCCTGCCAATGTCTGCTGAAATCCTTGTAGCCTCTGCATAGCTCTTTCTTTCAGCTAAAAAGCTCCTCAGAACCCTTCCCCCATCCATGGGGAATGCGGGAATGAGGTTGAAAATTCCAAGGATGATGTTGATGTAACCAAAAAGCAGGAAGAATGCTCTCACTTCAGCAACCGGAATGAATGAAAGGATCAGAGACAGGATTCCAATTCCAAAACTGGTGGCTGGACCTGAAACGGCAATCGCAAGTTCCTCTCTTGGTTTCTTCGGAAGGTTTTCCATCATGGCTGCTCCGCCGAAAATGAAAAGCACTATTCCTCTGATTTTAACGCCGTATCTCTTTGCGACAAGAGAATGGCCAAGCTCATGGGCGAGAATCGACCCAAAAAGCCCTGTTGCGGCCATAACGGACAGAACAATTCTTTCAGCTAAAGGAAAACCTGCAAAACCGTANGGAGCAGGAGAGACCGAAAAAGCGTAGATCAGGAGGATTAACAGTATCAAAAGGCTGATATGAACCTCCACGTCAATTCCAAATACTCTGAAGATTTTGAAGGACGCTCGCATAGTGTTAACTGTGAATTCTTTTATAAATAACTAACTTCACTTGACATTCTGTGAAGTCAATTCGCCATAAAATTCAAAAAACTGGAAAATCTTATATTTTTTAGAATGCATTATNTGAAGGTGAAAGGCAATGATGAATGGAAAGGAATACATCGAGAGTTTGAGAAGGTACAGACCTATCATTTACTTTATGGGGAAAAGGATCGAAAGTGTTGCAGACAGTCCAGTTCTCGCCCCTCATGTGAATGCTGCGGCAATGACGTATGAACTCGCTCATGATCCGAAATATGAGGAGGTAATGACAGCAACATCGCATCTAACTGGAGAGAAAATAAACCGCTTCACCCACATCCACCAGAGCACCGGTGATCTGGTGAAGAAAGTAAGAATGATGAGATTGCTCGGCAGAAAGACCGGCAGCTGTTTTCAACGCTGTGTGGGGCTTGATGCTCTCTGTGCGCTTTACATAACCACCTACGACATTGACAGAAAATATGGCACCGAGTATCATGAAAGGTTCAAGGAGTATCTGATTTACGTGCAGAAAAACGATCTCATGGCGGCAGGAGCTATGACGGATGTTAAAGGTGATAGAAGTCTGAGACCCCATCAGCAGGCTGATCCCGACATGTATGTAAGAGTTGTGGAAAGGAGAGAGGATGGAATAGTCGTGAGAGGGGCCAAGGCGCATATTACCGGAGCGGTNAATTCTCACGAGATTATAGTGCTTCCAACAAGGGCAATGGGAGAAAAAGACAGGGATTATGCTGTTGCCTTCGCTGTCCCCGTTGATGCTGAAGGGGTTTTGATGATCTTTGGAAGGCAGACAAACGATATGCGAAGACTTGATGGAGACATTGACTGCGGAAATGCGAAATACGGTACTGTTGGTGGAGAGGCACTGATAATATTCAATGACGTTTTTGTTCCATGGGAGAGAGTTTTCATGTGCGGTGAGTATGATTTCGCTTCCGAGCTTGTTGAAACCTTCGCCACTTATCACAGGCAGAACTATGGAGGTTGCAAGGTGGGGGTTGCTGATGTGCTGATTGGAGCCTCTGCGGCAATTGCTGAGTACAACGGGGTTGAGAACGCGTCCCATATTGTGGACAAGCTGACGGAAATGGTACATCTTGCCGAAACCTGCTGGTGCTGTTCTCTCGCGTGTTCATATGAGGGCTTTAAAACGCCATCTGGGGCATACATGCCTAATTTACTTCTTGCAAACGTTACAAAGCTTAACATAACACGCTTCCCGTATGAGTGGTCCAGGCTGGCTCAGGATATTGTAGGCGGTATTGTCGCCACAACACCATCCGAGCTTGACTACAGAAATCCTGAAACAAGAGAGTTAATTGAGAAATACCTTAAAGGGAAAGCTGATTTTCCAACCGAGCACAGGATCAGGATGATCAGGCTGATCGAGAACCTGTCAATTGGTGCTGAACTGCCGGAGTCAATGCATGGTGCAGGTTCACCTGCAGCGCAGAAGATAATGATTGCCAGAAGAGCAAATCTTGAGATGAAGAAAGAGGAGGCAAAGAGAATTGCTGGAATACTCCCGGATGAGGATTACCTGAGAATCAGAGGAGAAAAGAGGGAATGAGGATTGGAGTAAAGTACTGCGGTGGCTGTAACCCTGATTACAGGCGTGAAGAAGTTGAAGAGGTTCTGAGAAAGCACTTCAAAATTTTTTACTCTGAGGACGCTGAAATTTTAGTTTTGATTAATGGTTGCAGGAAAGCCTGTTTGCTCGATGAGGTGAAGCATCCCCGCTTTTCAGTCGTTGATTCTCAGTTGAGCGAAGAGGAAATTGTGAGTAAAGTTGAGAAAGCAATGAAAAAATTGTTAGAAGGCTAAGCTTAGTTTGCGGTCAGCCCTTAACTGTCAAAACCGAAGCAGAAAAAATTAAATATTAACACACCTAAAAAAGTTGAGATGATAGACGTCATAATGACTGGAGAGTTGTTGAAGACCGCCACAAGAGCAATAGTCGCGCTGGTAAGTGAGGCAAGAATACACTTCCTTGAGAAGGGTTTCCATTCAAGAGCTGTGGATCCGGCAAATGTTGCGATGGTTATAGTGGACATCCCAAAGGACAGCTTTGAGGTTTACAATGTAGAGGAAGAGAAAACAATAGGAGTGGACATGGACAGGGTTTTTGATATAAGCAAGTCAATCTCAGCAAAAGACCTTGTTGAGCTGATTGTTGAAGAAGATAGCACGTTGAAGGTGAAATTCGGCAGCGTTGAATACAAGGTGGCGCTGATAGATCCATCAGCAATAAGAAAGGAGCCGAGAATTCCGGAACTGGAGCTACCGGCTAAGATTGTTATGGATGCAGGAGAATTCAAGAAAGCAATAGCAGCTGTAGATAAAATAAGCGATCAGGTTGTATTCAAATCTGACAGAGAAGGTTTTAGAATTGAAGCGAAGGGTGATGTTGACAGCATAGTTTTCCACATGACTGAGACGGAACTTATCGAGTTTAATGGAGGGGAAGCCAGAAGCATGTTCAGCGTGGATTACCTTAAGGAGTTCTGCAAAGTTGCTGGAAGCGGAGACCTGCTTACAATCCACCTTGGTACAAACTATCCAGTCAGACTTGTCTTTGAGCTGGTTGGCGGAAGGTCGAGGGTTGAGTACATACTGGCTCCGCGCATAGAGTCGGAGTGATTGATGAAATATCTTCCTCTATTCCCGATTTTAGCACGTTATCCATTTCTGAGAATCTCCTCAAAGATTTTCTCGTTCGATGTTGAGGAGGAACTCAGGAAGTTTCATGATGCTGTTGAAACTGCAAGAAGAATTGTCGACAAGGCGATTGATGGTAAAATAGAATATGAAAGGTTCACAGATGAATCTGAATTTTTCTGCCATGAATGCGAGGAAAACTGCTACGATTGCAGTGAAAAGGGAGGGCTTGAGAACTGCGATCTCTGCATGGGGTGCTTTGAGAACTGCTCCCTTTACTATCCCAGAGATGCGGTTGATAAATTCTACACAAACGCAAAACTCTCTCTCCTGACCTACATAGCTTCGAGAATGATGGTCTCGGCCATGGAAGACTGGGTGAGGATGAGGTATGCTGTGAATGAGGCCAGCTACTATTCGAAACTGCTGAGAGAGGATGCGGAAGAGAGTGGCAGGGTGCCGATAGTCAGGCTGGTGGCAATTGACCTCGGGGCCAAGCTAAAGGGCTGGAAAATGCATGTTTCAACGTATGTTAGGATTTCTGCAAGAATCAGAGACGACAGGTGGAGGCTTGTGAACAGAAAGCTGAGAAATGGCTATGTTGAGACCACAAAATCAGAGGTTTTGAGGGGTCTGGAGGAACTTCTGAGGATGAAGCTTTTTGAGAAAGTTCCTACCAGNGAGGTTGTGAGTTCTGCTGTGCNAGAGCTCTCAAAGAAGGCAAAGAGAGAGTCAGANAAGTTCACGATGGATTTGGGTGAGGTTGACCTCAACTGCCTTCCTCCCTGCATGAAGGAAATTCTTTCAGAGCTGCAGAGGGGCATGAATGTTCCTCACACCGCAAGGTTTGCCATCACGTCTTTTCTGCTTAACATAGGTATGAGCGTTGAAGAGATAATCAACCTGTTTAAAGCTGCTCCAGATTTTGATGAGGAAAAGACGAGGTATCAGGTTGAGCATATTGCTGGAGAGAGGGGAAAGGGAACCGAGTACACCTCTCCATCCTGCGATACAATGAGAACTTACAACAACTGCGTTTCTGAGTGCAAAGTTACACATCCGCTTAAGTATTATAAAAAATGTAAATCAAAAAGATGATTAATCTTACTTCTCCCTCAGAGCAAGTTTGATGTCGTCCACTTTGACCGTTTTCCTTCCAGCGTGTTTTGCAATTTCGGCAGCCTTCCTGCCAATCTGCATGGCNTAATCTTCGATNGCCTTCGCCAGTTCNNCCTTCGCGTCCTCACTAACCCTTGTGGCTCCAGCTTTTCTCAGAAGCCTCTCCACAGGAGCAAGTGGAAGCTCCACCCCCGACACCTCCATTGTAGTTCAATTTAACCAATGATTAATTGATAGAATCCTATATAAATTTTTTCATGAAACAGGATTTTCAGGAGGCAAAAATAACGTCTTGGAAAACTGGCTGAGATTTTATAAAAGGCGGGATTGAGAAATAAAAATAAGTGTTGATTTGGAAAATTACTAACGCTGCCAGTCATTCAATCTCAGCGTTTTCAACTTTTTTGCATACCTCTTCAATTCCTTTAAAATTTAGCTTTTTCCCCTTTTATCCCTTGCAGTGGTCTTTATACAACCGGAGTTCTCTTTTTATAATTTTGTCTGAAGCTCTAAACTTTTACTGGGCAGTTCCCCCAGCATTTAACGGTCTTGTTTACTACGTCGAGGATTTTAAAACTACGCAGTAAAAACTGGAAGAATTTGATTTGCAACCGGATTTGCTTCGGCTATGATTGAGAGATTCAAGAAAATTGTCACGTAGAAGTGCAAGAATCGTTGAAATGTCGAAATTAAACTTGTTTAGGGTTTTCGGAAAAGGAGATAGTGGTTTTGAAAATGTCTTAGCAAGTCCAAACTCTACGAGCAAGTTCGCCAGAAATGTTCCGAAAAAGCACGATATTGCCATTACAAATATCGAGTATAGGATGCTTTGTATATTCATTTGAACACCCGGAAAAACTTAGAACTCTCTGTTAATTTTTGCATTCGTAATCTCCGAAATTAATTCTATATAGCTTGGCGAGGGATCAAATATCTTGGTTCTTGTATCGTAAATTTCCAGCTTTATACCTCTTTTTGTCATCAAGTTACAAATCTGAATCAGATCCTCTTCAACACTTTCAAAAGCTGGCACGTTTGCCTTTCCGTCGGTGATGAGTATCCCCTTCACTTTAGCATTCTTTATGCTGTTGGCAACAGAGATCAACTTCAGAAGTGCAGAAGGTAGTGGAGTCTTTCCACCTGTTGGAATGTGGTCG
>Ga0065719_106763_pt1 | contig 22010 bp, 23 predicted proteins | sample GBSCel85sediment_FD_59106 | JGI IMG/M metagenome (GOLD analysis project Ga0065719, IMG submission 59106) | Hot spring sediment microbial communities from Great Boiling Spring, Nevada - Cellulolytic enrichment CS 85C v3 (version 3) | ecosystem: Environmental > Aquatic > Thermal springs > Hot... | reverse complement strand
CATTCCGGCTTTGCAGCTTCCTTTAGCCAGTTTGCAAATTTTTTGAAGAAGTTTCCAATGATAAGTCCAAGGATCAGCGCAAATATGTAACCCGCCTCACCTGTCATGCGAAGAGACCACGGAACTCCCGCTTTTTGAGGATCAGTTGCAGCAATGTATGCGTTGTGACCGACCACCCAGCATATCCAAGTTAATATGAAAATCACCGTAAAAGCCGCCACAAATCTGCTTACCTTCCATCCCATCGCAGCAGCGCCAATGGTTGTCAAGATAAGAAGAACAAGCCATGTTACTATAAAGGAGCCGAGGGGTCCGAGATATGCATATGCTTTGCTCGTTGGTCCCATTGCCTTTCCTGCATCAACCCACGTGCTCGCTTTAACCACCCATCCCATGATGTCCGCGCCATATGCAGTCGCAAGGCAGAGAATGAACAGCAGCATTCCAAGCCAGAACGCCCACCAGTCTTCTTTCTTCCATAGCGAGCTCCAATCCACCTTCGCCATGCCACCACCAAATTGATGTACTATTTCGTTAAATATGAGTATATTGTCAAAAAAAACCGTCAAATTGTGTCAACCATCAAAGCCTTTCCTTCTTCTGTGATCTCAAGCACTTTTTCCCTGCCCTCTTTCACAATTCTTATCAGACCCCTGTCCGCTAGATAAGCTAACCTTTTCTTTACGGTGTTGCGAGTTATGCCCAGATCGTTCATTATATCTTTTATAGAGGGTTTTTCATCAATTCTAGCCTTCGTATATATAAGCTTCAGAATTTCGAAAGCTTCTGGAGGAATGTCTGAAGCCTTTGCCTTTATCTCCAGACATTCGGATCTCAGCAGGTTCTCTTCTTCTCTTGAAGCCACGCTGGAATAGACTATTATTATTCCCTTGTTCAGCACATAGTAAACATCTTTTAGCTTTTGTATCAGCGCGAAAATCTCGTCGAATTTGCTCCTACTCAGCATGTAGTCCAGATCGTATGAGCACAGTCGTTTTTCCAGTCCTTCTAGTGATGTTATAACATCGTATATCTTTTNGAAATCCATTGACTGATCAGAAAGCCAGTAAAACTTTGCATCGACTTTGAACTCCTCGGGAAACCTTCTGCTGACAATCAAAGCATTGTATCCGAAGTTTTTCAGATCCTTTAGGACTTCGATTGCCTGATAGATGTCCCTTGTGAAATAAGTCCTGCCACGTTCAACGTTAAATCTGAACATTCTCTTTTCCAGATTATCCGCTATTGGTCTTAGAATTACAGAAAAGCCAGAATCTTCGAGAGGAGAAATTGTCACATCCACGCAGATGACTTCGCCCCCTTTTGTAAGTCTTCGAGTTTCGAATCTCAGCTCCTTCTCTCCTTCTCTGATCCTCTGCATTATTACTGCAGTCTCTTTTTTGATCTCTTCTGGGAGAAGAATTGAGGAGTCTTTTCCAATTATCTCCTCCTTCTTCCATCCGAAAAGCATTTCTGCAGCTCTGTTCCAGCTCCTTATCTTACCTTCGCTGTCAACAGAGTATATCGCATCTTTTGAAGTTTCCACGATCCTTGCAAGATATTCTAGCTCCTTTTGTAAAAGAATCAGTTCATTTGTTCTCCTTTCAAGTTCATTGCAAGTTTCCAGAAGCTTCATTTCCATCTCTTTTCTCTTAGTTATGTCCCTCATTATGGAAACGAAGCCTATGAGCTCACCATCGCTGTATATGCTCGTAAGAGTCTGGTCAACGATTATTTTTTCTCCATTCTTCGTAATTCTTATCGACTCTATGTCTTTGGCATAGCCTTCAAGGATTGCCCTTCTGAAGTTATTTCTGCATTTTTCGTGGAATTCTTGCGGGATAAAGATTGTGAATGGTTTTCCTATAACCTCTTCAGCCTTATAGCCGAACATCAATTCTGCCCCCTTGTTCCAAGAAACAATCCTTGAGTCGGCATCTAGAAGCACGATAGCATCGATTGAATGCTCGAAAACCGCTTTAAGCAGCGCAAGTTCTCTTTCCAAATTTTTTCTCTTTTCTATGTTTCTCGCAACGAAAATATTTCCGAAGGATTTCAGCTCAACAGTTCTGACTTTCCCCTTTACTTCGCTCTCTCCATTTGGATTGAATGTCAGGAAAATTTCATCAATTCTTTTTCCTACAACCTCCCAGTCCCTTATCCCAAGTATTTTTTCTGCAAATCTCGATTTTACAATTCTATCTCCTTCAACTTCGAAAATCCAGGCATCTAGACAGCCTATGATATTCAAAAGCGATTCTAGGTTATTCTTTGTTTTGTCAAGGTCATTTATTAATTTTTCTACTGAGAGCTTAATTGCCTTTAGTTCGTTCTTGTCGCTGACTAGAAGATTTTTGCTCTCTATTGTCTCTTTTATCTCGAAATATTGCCTAAAAATGCTTCCAAAAGTAAAGATACTTATTCCGAAGGCTATTATAACGACGTAGACGAGGAAGGAGGGCGGCAAATTGTAGGACAGAATTATGTAGGTCATTATTATAGAAATTATGCTCGTGATAACTATCAGGGAAACAATTCTGGAAATCATATGATTCCACCCATCCAGAGGAGAATGAAGATCATTAGAGAAGTCATTGCCCCTATAGAGACAGCTAAAAGCGGTTTAAGGCCAACTCTGTAGATTTCCTTCAGTTCGACTGTCATTCCAATGCCAGCAAGCGTTGAGGCGAATATCGTGGTCGATAAAATTCTGAGAAATTCGGGCGTTCCAAAGTAGGAGCCCAGAAAAGCTGTAGTTAAAAAGGCTACTACGAACCATGGAACATAGAACCTCTTTTCGGAATAGATGAAGGAAATTACGAAGGTGACGACTGCAATCATGGCAATCCGTATGGATTTTACACTCAATGCTCTCTCAATTTCTTCGCTTCCAAAAACAGATGAGGCGATTTTTACAAGCCCTGTCTGGGGCAGAGTTGAGCCGGCGAGGAAGTAGAGCTTTTCTGGAAATAGGAGCTTTGCGATTAAGGGGTAGAAAATCGTGCATATCAGTCCTATAACCGTTATCGCAATTATGGAACTGGAGAACTCGTATTTCTTTGGTTTGATTATCGAAGAAATTATCGCAATCGCCGAAAGTCCGCAGATTCCACTTCCGCATGACAGAAGTATTGAAAGGTCTCTGCTACTTCCAAGCTTCAATGAAGAAACGTAAACGGATGTGAAAATTGCCAGGCTTATCGCAATCGTAGCCAGTATCTTTTCAAGGTCGGCGTTCAGGGTTGGACTGTAGATGTTGAATCCGTAGAGTGCGATGGCTATTGGCAGCATCAGTTTCAGAATCCTGTTTGCGCAGTCTTTTTCTTCTTTTTTGATGAAGTATCCCGTGATTATTCCCAAAAAGAAGGCGATGAAAAGGGCATCAAGACCGCTGTCTATGCTGTTCACGGCGAATCCTATCGATCCGAGTGAGATCAGCAGCACTAGGATTCCTATCTCAGTTTTTTTATATACAAATCTTTTAATATCTATTTCAAATTTCACAAATAACGTTGTTTCTGAATTTAAAAAACTGTTGGCCAGTCGTTAAAAATGGAAATTCATGGCATTTTTATTCCGCAACTTTAAAGCTGACATTCAGGTAGATGAAGGGCGTATCGAGCAAAGCTACGATGAACTTCATGGCATATGAAGTTATGAAGATGTCGAAGATGCCCTTCCATCCAAGGCTGNCGAGAAATTCTGGATTGAAGACGACGAAGAAGAGAAGTGTGAACGTTACGTTGTCTATGAACTGTGAAACCATTGTTGAGGCATTATTTCTCAGCCAGAGAAATCTCCCCTTGGTTCTCTTTTTCCACATCTCGAAAGCCCATACATCGTGTAGCTGTGAGAACACGTAGGCTGTTAGACTTGCGATCATCGCCGATGGCATGAACTGGAAAACAGTTGCCATGGCTTCGCTTACGAAATCGCTTTCATGCGGTTCAAAAAGCAGGGTTATCTGCATTATGATCGTTGCAAAAACCATTGCAAAGAAGCCCATGAAAACAGCCTTTCTAGCTTCTCTTTTTCCGTATTTCTCGGTTAAAATGTCTGTTACTAGGAAAGTTGAGCCGTAGATGACGTTGCCCATCGCAGTCACAAGGCCGAAGACTTCTATGATCTTCGTAACCTGAATGTTGGCTATTATTATCGCTATTGCCATCCAGGCAAATAATCCCGGCTTTCCGAAGAATCTGTAGGCCAAAGTAACTCCGGAAAAACAAGCTAGAAGGAGTAGAAAGCCCAGAAGTTCGTTCAGCATATCACGAACACCACACTGTTCTTTGTATTTATCATTTCCGCCTCAACGCCTTCAACGAACTTCTTTACTTCGAAATCGAACCATTCTGGCATTAGCATTATTTTATTGCCGTCAAGCTCGACTTCTAGCCCCGTTCTCTGGAGTTTTAGCTTTTGTTCGTTGCTGAGGGATTCAACGATCTTCGATATCTCTTTCGCCCTCTCCTTGAACATTGGTCCTATGATCGAAAATTTTGGCTTCACCTTTACAACTTCCTCCCTCATATCGGGTCTTTCTGCCGTTATTTCAACATTGGAATTTGTTGCAAAGCTCAGATCGAGATCGTCGATTTTTAGGTTTGTGTAGACTATTATCTTTTTCAGGGGCGCATTCAATGCCATCCCCTTGTCATGCTTGAACTTTCTTATTGCTGATAGTATTTCCTTCATCTCCTCTCCAGCTCTTTCCATCTCGTCGTCGATGAACTCGCTTTCAACAACTGGATAACTTTGCAGATGAATGCTGCCGTTTCTGAACTTGCTCCATATCTCCTCTGTTATGAATGGAGTTATAGGTGCAAGGAGTCTAAGGACTCTATCCAGAACATATTCCAGAGTGAACTTTGCGGAAGCAGCTTCTTTACCCGAATACAGCCTGCCTTTTACAAGTTCTATGTAGTTATCCGCAAGATCGTGCCAGACAAAGTTCCTTATTGCCTTCAAGGCCTCGTCGAATCTGTATCTATCCATGCTTTCCCTGACAAAAGATATTAGCCTGTTAAGTTTCGAAAGAATCCATCTATCGGCAACTCTCAGATTTTCTGCGCTGCCGTTTCCTATGTGCATCATCGCAAACCTCGCAATGCTCCAGAGCTTTTGCAGGAATCTGCTCGATGCTATTACTTCCCTCCAGCTGAAAATTAGATCCTCTCCTATTACTCCACTTGCCGCCCACTGTCTTAAAGCATCTGCCCCGTATTTTTCGACCACTTCTTCAGGACTTATGACATTTCCTATGCTCTTGCTCATCTTTCTTCCATCTTCGCCGAAAACGATGCCGTTTATCACTATTTCCTTCCACGGAATCTCGTTTACCAGCGCAATGGATCGAAGAATAGTGTAAAATGCCCAAGTTCTTATTATGTCATGCCCCTGAGGTCTCAGAGATACTGGATATTCCCTCAGCTCTGGCCAGCCAGCTATGAAGAGCGGCGTTATGCTGGAATCCATCCAAGTATCGAGAACATCTTTTTCTCCCTCAAATTCATCGCTTCCGCATTCGCATCTCTTCTTTGGTTTCTCCTTTGTTGGATCAACGGGCAGCCAGTCTTCTTCTGCAACCATTATTCTTCCACAATTCTTGCAATACCAAACGGGAATTGGAGTTGCGAATATTCTCTGCCTGCTTATCACCCAGTCCCATTCCATCGCTTCAATCCAGTTCTTTAGCCTTTCGAACATGTATTCTGGAACCCATTTTATTCTCGAAGCCATTTCCAGTATTTTTTCCTTGTCGACCCTTACGAACCACTGCTCTGCCGGAAATATCTCCACAGGAGTCTTGCACCTCCAGCAAACGCCTACGTTGTGCTCTATTTCTACTTGTTTCAGCAATCTGCCCTCTTTTCTGAAATCCTCGATTATCCTTTCTCTGGCCTCTCTTATCTTCAAACCTTTGTATTTTCCTGCAAGTTCGTTCAGAGTTCCATCTCTGTTTATTATAATCCTTAGGCCAAGCTTGTGCTTTTTCCACCACTTCACATCCTGTCTGTCGCCAAACGTGCAGATCATCACGATTCCGGTTCCAAAGCTAGGATCTACCGCTTCATCGGCGATGATTTCAACTTCCTGCTCCGATATAGGAACAACGACTTTTTTCCCGATAAGTGCAGAATTTCTTTCATCATTGGGATTAACAGCCAAAGCGACGCAGGCTGGAATTAGCTCTGGACGGGTAGTCGCAATAACGACTTCATCGGAAAATTTTATAAAATTCAATTTTGTCTTTTCCTTCCTGTATTCTATTTCCGCCAACGCGATCGTCGTCTCGCATCTGGGGCATATTATCACCGGATGATAATCACGATAGATCATACCATTTTTGAACATCCTAACAAAGGAAAGCTGGGTCTTGGAATAGTATTCCGGATACATCGTAATGTATTCTTTGCTCCAGTCTATGCTGAACCCAAGCCTTTTCGCCGTTTCTTTCATCTTTTTTATATTTTCCTCTGTAAACTTTACACAGAGCTCCCTGAACTTTTCTCTGTCGATTTCGTTCTTCCTTATTCCATACTTTTCCTCCACCTTAACTTCAGTCGGCAGTCCATGGCAATCCCAGCCTTGAGGAAATAAGACTTCGTAACCGTTCATTCTCTTGTATCTGGCTATGAAATCGATTATGCACCAGTTGAGCGCATGGCCTATGTGAAAAGAGCCAGTGGGATATGGCGGAGGAGTATCGATGATATAATGCGGTTTTTTCGAGTTCCAGTCAAAGTAATACATCTTTTCATCCCACTGTTTGAGCCATTTTTCCTCAACTTCGAGGCTTCTGTATTCTTTTTCCATATTCTTGGGCCTATTCTGGGAATATATCTTTTGCCTTAAAAGCAAATGTTCCTTCAAAAAGTTTTTAAAACCCCGAAACAATGAAAGCTGTGAAAAGACTTGCAATTGCGCTGATAGCCATTGCAATAGCTACTAGGCTTTTATTCCTCGATGCTCGACCAATGGATCATGATGAAAGTGTTCACGCCTGGATCTCTTTGAAAAACGTTGTGGAAAATCCCAGCTATCGATATGATCCAGCTTTTCATGGACCCTTTGTTTATTTCGTCATCTCCCTCTCTTTTTTGGCATTTGGCGACAGCGATTTTTCTGCAAGGCTCCCTATTGCACTTTTCAGCGTTCTTGGAGTCTACTTTGCTCTGAAGTTCAGCAGATGGTATGGAAAATCTGCATATCTGTTCGCTCTCTTCATGCTCATATCTCCTTCTGTGCTTTACTATTCCCGCTATGCGAGGGATGACGCAATCGTGATATCATCTTTCGTCGCCTTCGCATATTTTTATCTTCTCTACAGAGAAGAAAGAAAGCTAAGAAACATCCTTTTTGCAACTCTTTTCCTTGCCATAATTTTCACATCGAAGGAGAACTGGACACAATACTTTGCAGTAGTTTTTCTTTCAGTTCTAATCGAAAGATTTCTGAGAAGAAACTTTAGCTTTGATCGCAATTTGATCCCCTCTGCGATTTTATTTTTCCTCTTCTCCTCCTTTCTATACTCCTCAGCCTTTGCATATTTGATCCACGGCGGTAAATGGCTCGAAGCTATGCTCAGCTTCGGATGGATCAGCAGGTTCTTTGAGAATTTGCCCTACTGGATTTCTCAGGGAACAAGTTCTCATGAGAAGCCGATCTACTACTATTTCAACATCCTGCTTAGATACGAATTTCTTCCGCTTGCCACTGCAATTGCATCGATAAGAAGGAAGAACTTCAAATTCCAAGAAATATTCGCCGTTTGCTGGCTGTCAATAGCTTTTCTATTTTACCATGCAATGGTCTACAAAACACCCTGGCTCGTCGTTCACCTTGCAACGCCCCTTTCCTTTTTCACAATGGTCTTCATGGATAGGGATTTATTGGAAAAGAGAGAAGTAAAAGCTGCCCTTGCCATCGGAGCGCTGGCCACAGCAATGATTTCAATCCACGTAGTTTACTTCGATTACGACAACGTCGATCAACCCCTGATCTATGTTCAAACCCAAAAGGGGGCGGTAAAAATGGCTGAAAGAATAAAGGATTTGCTTGATCAGAACTACAGAGTTGCCGTATTCGCAGCAGATGGTCACTATTGGCCTTTACCGTGGATTCTAAGAAAAGAAAGTGCTCATTTCACAACTGTATGTCCTCAGGGTTACGATTACGTTTTTGCAGCGGTGAGGGATTATCATTGCCTTCAGGGATATGAGATAGTGGGAAAATACGAGCTTAGAAGATACTGGGAGTTCTACGAGCTGAGGAGGATATGATATTCAAAATAGGCGGAAGCGTTGCTGGAAATCTTAAGGAAATCTTTGAAGCTTTAGAAAATCTGGAAGATGCGAAAGTAATTCCGGGCGGCTGGATTTTTGCCGACATAGTTGAAAAACTTGGGCTAAACGATGAATTATCTCACTGGATGGCGGTTCTGTCGATGAACCTGTATGGCTACTACATGCTTAGCTATGCGAAGGGCTTTAAAATATCTGAGCCAGAAAGCTTTGAGGATATAAAAAGAAAGGGAAAAATCATAATACTGCCCTACAGAATTATGAAAAAATTCGACGAACTGCCTCATTCCTGGGATGTGACATCCGATTCGATAGCCATATGGATTGCCGGGAAAATTGGAGAGAAAAGGGTCGTAAAGGTGACAGCAGCGGGCGGTGTGATTAAAGAAGGAAGAATAGTTGAATTTGCCAGAGCTGAAGAAGCTGTAAAGGCTGGCATAATAGACAGATTTGCCCCTATGCTTTTAAAAAATCATTCGGTTGAGCTCTTCATTTGCTCTCCGAGCGAGCTAAAAAATTATATATTTAGAGGGGAGGCATTGGGAACATTCGTAAGAGGTGATTAGATGATAATTGCGAGGTGCATAAGCTGTGGAGCTGTACTGATGGGCACAGAATACGTTTCATTCCCATGTCCGAACTGCGGAGAGAGAATTTATCGTTGCAAGAAGTGCAGGAGGCTGTCGAACAAGTATCAGTGCTCCTGTGGCTTTATAGGTCCTTGAGGTGGTTTTATGGGGAAAGTGTTTGTCAAGCTGAAGGTAATGCCAAGCGATGTGGATGTTGATTTGAACAAGATAAAAGAAGAGATAGCAAAGATGAAAATCAAAGACGTTGAATTCAGAGATATGGCCATAAAACCAATCGCCTTTGGGCTGAAAGCCCTTGCAGTTCTTGCAGTTATGCCGGATTCCGAGGGATTAATAGATTCGCTAGTTGCCGAGATTGGAAAAATAGAGGGCGTAGAGAGTGTAGAAGTTGAAGACATGGAGCTTCTATGAAGCCGATTCGCATAGTTGCCCCCCCTCTGGCTGCGAACTGCTATCTGATAATCGATGAGAAAAAGGCAATAATAGACGTTGGAGGGGATGCGGAATTCATATTCAGAGCGATAAAGAGATATATAGAACCAAAGGAGCTCGATTACGTCTTTTTAACTCACTCCCACTACGATCACGCCTCAGCAGCCGGATTCTTTAAGGGAATTGCGAAGATAGCGATTCACGAAGATGAACTGAAGCTGATGAAGATGCAGAGCTTTGCATCGATCTTTGGCTTTAAGTTCAAGATTTTTGAGCCAGACATACTGCTAAAAGGTGGAGAGAAGTTCGAGTTAGGCGAAACCGTGCTTGAAGTAATCCACACGCCAGGCCATTCGCCTGGAAGTGTTTGCTTTTACGAGCCAAAAAAGAAGTGGCTCTTCAGCGGAGATACGGTTTTTGCATATGGAAGCTTTGGAAGATACGATCTGCCCGGAGGCAATGCAATGGAGCTTCTGAAATCCTTAGAAATGCTCACAAAGCTTGAGGTCGAAAATCTGTATCCGGGGCATGAAGAAGTTGTTGAAGGAAATGCTAGGGAAAGCATCCTCGAATCCTTCAGGATCGCAAGAATGTTCATATAGTGAAAGATTTATATGCACTCCTTAGAGTTGTCTGTATCGAAAAAGAGGTGGTAATATGCCTAAGGAAAAGGAGCACATCAACGTCGCCTTTATAGGGCACGTCGATCATGGGAAGAGCACGACCATTGGCAGATTGCTCTACGAAGTTGGAGAAGTGCCTGAGCACATAATAGAGAAATACAAGAAGGAGGCGCAGGAGAAAGGAAAGGCAACCTTCGAATTCGCTTGGGTAATGGACAGGCTGAAGGAGGAAAGAGAAAGAGGTCTTACCATAGACGTTGCGCACAGAAAGTTCGAAACGGACAAATATTACATAACGATCGTCGACTGTCCGGGACACAGAGACTTCATCAAGAACATGATAACTGGCGCTTCGCAAGCAGATGCGGCAGTTCTAGTCATGGATGTAGTTGAAAAAGTCCAGCCTCAGACCAAAGAGCATGTATTCCTTGCAAGAACGCTGGGAATAAACCAGATGATAGTTCTGATAAACAAGATGGACAGGGTAAACTATGAAAAGAAGGAATACGAGGCAGCAAAAGATGCTCTTTCGAAGCTTTTGAAAGGAGTCGGCTACAAGGTTGAAGAGATACCTTTCATTCCAGCCTCAGCTTACTACGGAGACAACATAGTAAAAAAGAGTCAAAATATGCCTTGGTATAATGGACCGACGCTTCTTGAAGCCTTCAATCTTCTGAAACCGCCTCAGAAGCTCGTGGACAAACCACTGAGGATTCCAATACAGGATGTCTATTCGATAAGCGGTGTAGGAACTGTTCCGGTTGGAAGGGTTGAAAGCGGAGTTCTTAGGGTTGGAGATAAGGTAGTATTTGAACCAGCGGGGGTTAGCGGAGAAGTTAAGAGCATAGAAATGCACCATGAGCCCATACAGGAAGCCTATCCGGGAGATAACATTGGGTTCAACGTTAGAGGTGTGGCCAAGAAAGATCTGAAGAGAGGAGACGTCGCAGGGCATCCGAACAATCCGCCAACGGTTGTAAAAGACTTCACCGCACAGATAGTAGTTCTGCAGCATCCGACTGCAATAGCTGCTGGCTACACTCCAGTAATCCATGCCCACACAGCCCAGGTTGCCTGTAAGTTCGTTCAGCTGCTAAAGAAGATAGATCCAAAGACTGGACAAGTTAAAGAAGAGAATCCGCAGTTCCTTAAGACAGGAGACGCTGCAATAGTTAAGCTTGAGCCAACGAAGCCAATGGTAATCGAAAGGGTCAGAGATATTCCGCCTTTGGGCAGATTTGCTATCAGAGACATGGGAATGACGATCGGGGCCGGAATGGTTCTCGAAGTCACACCCAAGAAGTAACCCTAAATTTTTTTTGGTGATCTTATGGCTGTGAAGGGTCCAAAGGCAAGAATAAAGCTTTCTAGTCTTAATCCGGCAGATCTGGACAGGATATGTAATCAAATTAAGGAGATTGCAATGAAAACGGGCGTTGAAATAAGCGGTCCAATTCCCTTGCCGACCAAAAGGCTTGTGGTTCCAGTCAGGAAGTCTCCTGATGGAGAAGGAAGCAATACTTGGGATCACTGGGAAATGAGAATCCACAAGAGACTCATCGACATAGCGGCAGATGAGAGAACACTGAGACAGATAATGAGAATTCAGGTGCCGAGAGATGTGAACATAGAAATAGTCCTCGAATCCTGATGCTTAAAATCGTTTTTCTCGGAACGGCTGGCGCAATTCCTTCCGTTGAAAGAAACACTTCTGCGATTTTCTTGCAGTATTCTGGCCATAGAATTCTCTTCGACTGCGGTGAAGGAGCGCAGAGGCAGATGATGATAGCAAGGCTNGGATTCAGAAACCTCGACCATATATTCATAACGCACATGCATACCGATCACTTCATCGGCATCTTTGGCCTGATCGAGACCCTTTCGCTTAATGGAAGAAAAAAGGATCTTAATTTTTATACGCCAAATCCGGACATTTTAAAAGCCCTTTTTGACATTTTTGGATACGAGAATTTGGAATTCGGAATTAAGGTGAACAGAGTTTCCGATGGGGATGAAATAAAATTTCCCGAGTTCAAGATAATCGCATTCAAGACAGAACACATAGTTAACAGCGTTGGTTATGCTCTTGTCGAAAAGGACAGCAGGAAGTTCGATAGAGAGAAAGCCCTAGCTCTAGGAATTCCTCCCGGGCCAATTTACGCCAAGCTGAAGAGAGGAGAGACTGTTTTATGGCAGGGAAAGATTGTAACTCCCGAAATGGTTTTGGGGGAGATAAAGAAGGGAAGAAAGGTTGTCTACACTGGAGACACAAGGCCTTGTGAGAGAACGGTTGAAGTGGCGAAGGATGCGGATTTGCTCATACACGATGCTTCTTTTAGTGAAGAACTGAAGGATTGGGCTGTTGAAAGCGGGCATTCTACTGCTAAGGAGGCTGCGGAAATTGCAAAAATGGCTAATGTTAAGAAACTGATCTTAACGCACATAAGTGCAAGATATTCGAAAAATCCCGAAATCTTAGTAAATGAGGCAAAATCTGTTTTTGAAAACGTTGAACTCGCGAGAGACCTGCTGGAATTGAAGCTATAATAAAAAAGATTAGGCCAGTAGGAACTGGATCGCCAGCAAGGCTAAAGCTATTACCGTCAGCAGAGCAACGTCAATCTTCTCTACTGGGAGTTCCATGATAATCATGCTTTGCTAGTGTATATAAAGCTTTCTCTTATATAAAGAATTTTATTGTTACTATCATAATCATCATGTCGCATCGAAGAGGGAGCAGAAACGTAATTTAAATGCTTTTACAGCGTTTTGGGAAAGAATACAGAATTACGGAAGATGAAGTGAAAAGACTGCTGGGAGAAAAATGCTTCCGGCTTAAAAGAGAATCGAAGAGGTTTGAAAAAGCTGTTCGACCACGTTGTCAATGGCGAAGCGGATGTTGTGTTGGTATATTCCTTGAGAGTTGACATAAACGAGAACGACATTACTGTGTCATCACCCAAAGTTGCCACAAGGTTGCTAACGAAATGATTAGGATTGCTTTAAGAACGAGTCCGGCAATAGCTCTTGAAGTATTCAAAAGCGGCGGATAACCGGAACGGTACGTTTAAGGAAAAAACCAAAAAGTTAATATAAACTCTGTTAACCTTGAGAGAGAGCTTGGTTGAGGGATCAGTATGATCTCACGGAGGAGATTTCTACTGCTATTAGGAGCAAGCGCAGCGATGGCGATGATGCCTCTGCAGATTTCTGCAAAGAGTGTGAAGAGCGAAGCAAAAAGGAGATGGGCGATGGTGGCTGATATAGAAAAATGCACTGAATGTATGAAGGAATTGATCCAAAAAACTGGAAACAAGGAAATAAAACCACCCTGTGTGGTTGCATGCGATAAAGAGAACAACGTCCCAGATTTTGAAGAAAAGGCAATAGATCCCCAGTGGATAAGGATTGCAAAGTTCAAAAATAAATTCGGGGAGGAATTCTACGCTCCTTTGCTCTGCAATCATTGCGAGCATCCGCCTTGCGCTCAGGTTTGCTTAACTCAAGCCACTTTTAAGAGAAGCGATGGTATAGTCGAAGTCGATATGCATCGTTGCATAGGCTGCAGATACTGCATGATAGCATGCCCGTATGGCTCAAGAAGCTACAACTTCAGGGATCCGAGAGAGGGCTTAAAGGAGGTGAATCCAAAAGTCGTTATGAGGACAAAGGGAGTCGTTGAAAAATGCACTTTCTGCGTCCACAGAGTTGATGAAGCGATTGAAAAAGGAGTAGAGCCAGAACCGGCTTGTGTTGAAGCTTGTAGGATAAATGGAAAGAATTCGCTTGTCTTTGGAGATATAAATGATCCGAACAGCAAGATATCTAAGATCTTAAGAGAAAGCATCGTCATACAGCTCAGATCCGAACTCGGCACCGATCCGCATGTTTATTACTTGCCAAAGAGGTGAGAAAATGGCTAAAGATGTTGACTTCGTGAAGGTAGATGGCTCCTCCTTTGGCTATTTCGCAATAATAGCAATCTTGGCCTTTTTTACCGCCGCTGGATTAATCGCCCATGCTCTTGACAGGGCTTATCATTTGAGCGATCTCAGCAACAGAGTTCCCTGGGGAATCGTGAACGCGGGAATCCCGTATTTCATAGGCCTTAGCGCTGGATCTCTTATAGTCTCAGCACTTTCAGGAGTTTTCAAGATAGAAAGGTTCAAGGCCTTCAGCAGAATTGCAGCATTCTTCGCAGCCGCCTATATTGTTGCAGCCATTATGAGCATCGTCTTCGACATAGGAAAGCTCTACCACTTTGCAAATGCTGTCATTTACTTCAATCCGACGTCCATATTCTCATGGAACGCCTTCTTCTACACGAGCTATTTCGTTATCTGCGCTCTTTACTTGCTTGCTCAGTTCGAGGAAATGGAAAGGCTTACGAGATTCTTCGCCTGCTTGGCAGTTTTCTGGGCTGTGCTTGTTCACAGTGGAACTGGAGCAATCTACAGCTTCATGTATCCCAGAGAGCTATACCATTCAGCATTGACTCCGCCAATGTTCATAGTTTGTGCCATAACTTCAGGCCTTGGCTTGCTTATCGCAACGCTATACTTCACTTTCAGGTTTACGAATCGTGAAATCGAACCAAAGTTGCTTAGAGAGCTTGGATTGATATTTGCAGGCCTGACAGCTGTTCTTGGCTACATGCTTGCAGTAGAAGCGCTTGAAAAGGGATACATACCAGCAGTCGCTCCAGCTACTCAGTTCGTGTATCTCAATCCTTACCACGGGATTTTCTGGAGCTTCTGGTTGCTTGTAGTGTTTGGCATAATAATACCGTTCCTGATCGTCGTTTATCCGAGAACAGGCTTTGATCCCAGATTTCTCAGTCTGGCTGGAATTCTGCATGCTGCAATGGTAATGTCCGAGCGTTTCTTCCTCATAGTCCCAGGACAGGTGTATCCGAGCGAATATCTGCCGGGCTATGAGGTAGAATCCCTTCACACGCTCGAAGGATACATAGTGAGCTATACTCCAACGATATTCGAATGGTTGCAAGTCATTGGACTGCTTTCAGGAGTATTCTTGGCCTTTGTCGTCGCTGCTAAGCTTTTGCCGCTCATACCTGAAAGAGTGGTGATGGAGAAATGATTGGCGTCATCTTTGGGGTAATAGTTCCCTACATAGCCTTTGCCATATTCGTCATAGGAGTAGTCTACAAGTTCGTATACTGGGCAAAGAGCGCAGTTCCGCTGAAGATACCGACCACAAGCGGGCAGCAGAAGTCGCTAAATTTCATAAAGCGCACGATCTACGACCGCTTTGATTCACCTTTCACAAAGTGGGAAACAGTTGTAAGAATGCTTTTGGAAATCTTTGCCTTCAGAAGTCTTCTGAAAAACACTCGCTACTACATGGACAGGCTTTCCCAGAGAGATGCCCGCTGGCTTTGGCTTTTCGCTATTTTGTTCCACTACTGCCTCCTTCTTGTTCTGATAAGGCACACGAAGTTCTTCCTTGAACCAGTTCCTGCGTTTGTAGAAATGCTTTCGGAGCTTGAAGCCTTCAAGGGTGTTTTCATTCCATCGCTTTACATATCTGGAATAGCGATAATTGTAGCCTTATTCCTTCTGTGGTTCAGGAGGATATTTCTTTCAAGAGAGCGCTGCATCAGCTTGCCGAGCGACCACTTTGCTTTGATACTGCTTCTGGCAATCGTGATATCAGGAAATTTGATGAGATACTTCATAAAGGTCGACATCTCGGCTGTGAAGGGTCTAATTCTTAGCCTCATGGCCTTTGACATTCCGAGAGCAGTAGAATTTGCCAACACAATAGAACCGATGTTCTACATACACTTTGCCCTCGGAAGCTTTCTGCTTGCTTACTTCCCGTTCAGCAAGCTTATGCACGCTGGAGGAATATTTTTCTCTCCTACCAGAAACATGCCGAACAACTGCAGAGCTGAAAGGCATGTCAATCCCTGGAATCCGCCCTATAAGGGTATAACCTGGCAGGAATACTATGAAGCTTATAAAGATCAGCTCGATGAAATTGCCGAAAGCGGATACAAGGTTAAGCCGGAGGTGTTGTGATGGCTGAAAAGCATGCTAATATCGTTAGAATAGAGCAAAGATTTCCGAGCTGGAAGGAAATATTGAAGCCCACTACTGAATTCAAGCATGGCTATTACCATTACTCTTTTCGCGTGAGCGATGCTAAAGCTCTTGAGTTACCCTTCGTAAGGGAATGGGATCCCCTTGATAAAGACTGGAAGTTGCCTCCGAACTGGAAAGAAATATTCCTGACAAAGATGAAGGAATACCTTGAGAAGTTCAGAAGCTTCAAGCTCTTCATGGACATCTGCGTCCGCTGCGGAGCTTGCGCTGACAAGTGCCACTACTACATCGGCACTGGCGATCCAAAGAATATGCCAGTCGTTAGAGCAGAGCTGATAAGATCGATTTACAGAAGATATTTCACACCTGCTGGAAGGCTTGGAAAGATAGCTGGAGCAAGGGATTTAACGGAAGATGTTATAAAGGAGCTCTACTACTATGCCTATCAGTGCTCTCTGTGCAGAAGGTGCAGTCTCTTCTGTCCCTATGGAATAGATACAGCTGAAATAACATGGATCGTCAGGATGCTTTTAAAGGAAATCGGCGTCGTTCACAGGTTCACACTCATTTCAATAGCTAGCTCGGCTAGGACTGGAAACCATCTTGGCCTTTTACCAGGAGGAATTGCTGGAGCTCTGCAGAGCGTAGCTGAGGATGTCTACAACCTGACCGGGATAGAAATAGAAGTTCCAATAAACAAGAAGGGTGCAGAGATTCTCTTTGTAGCCCCTTCAGCTGACTTCTTTGCAACTCCTCACTGGTATGTCTGCATGGGCTATCTTATGCTTTTCCACGAAATAGGCCTTGACTACACATGGTCAACCTATGCCAGCGAAGGGGGCAACTTTGGCACATTCATAAGCTATGAACTCGCTCAGAAGCTGAACGCAAAGATCTACCAAGAAGCTGAAAGGCTTGGTGTAAAATGGATCCTCGGCGGAGAATGCGGACACATGTGGAGGGACAAGCATCAGTATCTAGCAACTATGCACGAACCTCCGAAGAATCTTGAGGATCCTGTCAGTCCTATAACTGGAACATATTTCGAGAATGCTGCCAGCACGAAGATGGTTCACATAGCAGAATTTGTAGCAGATCTGATTGCACACAAGAAGCTCAAGCTTGATCCAACTAGGAATGATAAGTGGATAGTAACTTTGCACGACGCCTGCAACTACGCAAGGGCAATGGGACTGCTTGAGGAGCCAAGATTTGTGATAAAGAACGTCTGCAGGTTCTTCTACGAAATGCCGGAGCATACGATAAGGGAGAAGAGCTACTGCTGCGGCAGCGGCGGAGGTTTGCTAACAGAGGAGGTCATGGATCTCAGAATGAGAGGAGGAATGCCAAGAGCAATGGCTTTGAGAGAAGTTCACAGGAAATACGGCGTAAACTTCCTGTGCACACTCTGTGCAATAGACAAGGCAGCTTTTCCGCACTTGCTCGAATACTGGAAGCTTCCGGTTGCCGTTGGAGGAATGATGGAACTAGTTGGCAACGCTTTGGTCATGAAGGGAGAAAAGGAAAGGACAACGGATCTTCGAGGAGAGCCTTTGGTAAGGAGGGATTGAGATGTATCATAAAAAATACGTCATCCCGCTAATAATCGTTTTCCTCGCATTTGCATTCAGCCCGCTTATTTACAACGCAATGGCGAAAAGCTTGGGACATTATCCTGAGATAGAGAAGCCAAAAGGAGAATGCGTTGAAAGCGCAGATTGGATGAGATCTAACCACATGCTTCTGCTGCAGGAATGGAGAACAAAGGCGATAAGATACGGAGCAGAGGGCGGAAGAATATACCACAGCTTCACCTACGGCAAGGAGTTCCATGCTTCCACAAATACATGCTGGGAATGCCATCAGGATAAGGCAGCGTTTTGCGACAGATGCCACGAATACGTCGGAATAAAGCCTGAGTGCTGGGACTGTCACTGGAATCCGAACCTGAAAATACCTGTCAAAAAATAATTTTTTATTTTAATAAATATTGCAGCTTTTTAATCGCAACGTCTTTTGCCACTTCTTTCCCATGTCCTGGAAAGGCTTTTTCCCAATCAAGGCTTAAAACAGTTCTCACAGATTCCAGATATCTTTCGTAGCTCTGGCAGAAGTTTTTGCGGGAAAGCTTCGCATTTCCTCTTAGCAGATCGCCGCAGTAGTTTTTTCCTTCGTGTAAAACGCAAATACTTCCGGGCGTGTGCCCCGGGGTGTGCATGATCCTGAGATCTTTCAACTCGTATACGCTTCTTACGTTCTCCGGCGGAATAAATCTGCTCATTCTTTCGGCCAGCTTAGCCAGCTTGCCCATGATTCCCGTAAAACTGAATTCCCTTTCCTTAAAAACGTATGGCAACTCTTCAGGATGTGCGAAAAAGGGACAGCCAAAAATTCTTTCCAATTCCCTTGCTCCAGCGATGTGATCAAAGTGTGCATGCGTTATTATTACACCATCGAGCTCCTTCAGCTGTTCAGCGATTAGTTTTCCGTCTGTTCCAACGTCGATGAGGTATCTTTTATCCCCGCTCCTTACGAGATAAACGTTGCAACCCTTGGATTTAAGCTTCATGCTCATTTGATGCAAACAACAGGCTTTGTTGCGTGCAGGATTATATCCTGCGCAACACTGCCGAACAAGACCTTTCCAGCGGGACGCCTCTTTCTTACCCCGATGATGATCAAACTCGCATTTATCTCATCTGCAAAATCTACGATGTCCTCTGCAGGCTCTTTTCCCCTTACAAGTAGCTTTGTTTCGAATTCGACCCCCTCTCTTTTTGCTATCTCTTCCGCCCACTTCAGAAGTTTCTCCCCTTCCTCTATTTCCTTCGGGCTCGTCTTATCGCCACCGTAGAGGGAATGGACGAAAACAAGCTTCTCCTTTCTCAGCTTCGCCTCGGCTATGGAAAAAGCTATAACCCTTTCACTTCTATCCGACTTCACATCCAGCGCAACGAGTAGCACCATGTTTGAAGATCTCAGCCTATTTCATAAACCTTTCGCCCTTTTCAGGTTTTGGTCGTCTTGTATAACCCTATCTCGTCTGCTGTGATCACATCCACTCCATCAACCTTGCACTTTCTGGTGCTCACGACCTTTGCCCTGATCTTTTTCGCCCCGGCTATGGCGTAGGAAAGCTCTTCGCCGAATTTCGCATACTTCTTTGCCTCTTCATCGTCCACATCTATTAACTTCAGATTCACTCTTAGCCCGGATTTTGGTGGAATTTTTTTGAACGTTACTTTTGTAACAAAGATCGTTCCATTGTAGCCTTTTTCCAAAAGCTTTTCAAGGCCTTCTGAATCTGCAACAACCTTAGTATGCAGAACTGGAAGTGGCATTGAGGTTAGAAGGTAAACCCCGACGCTCATCGAAGCCCATGCGATAATGAGCAGAAATACAGAAACAGGTATCTTAAAGGCGAGAGAAACGATTATCACATCCAGCAGGACTAGTATTAGGATTCCAAAAGCCAGAAAAGCTGTAGATATTGCCACAGCTGCAACTGTGTCACGGAATCTGATCTTTTTAATCACATCTTCCATCAGCTCATCCAAGTTTTCCATAGGCTATCACTGGTATTCCCAAGCTAAGTGCTATTCTTGCAACGTCCTCTCTATCTACGATCAGAGGCTTTTTAACCTTTGCTGCGACCGCTATCGCTTCAGCATAATCGCGAGATAATCCGTTTGCCAGCAGAGCTGATACTGTTTCCTCATCTGGCTCCACCATTATACCGAAGCTCAGCGGACTCGAAGGCGGGCAGTAGATTCTGAACTTCGGGAAAAAAATTCTTGCAACCTTTTCGTGCTTCCTGATTGCAACGATTCCCCTTCTCGATCTAACCGGGAAGAAAACTGTAACTATGAACAATCCGGCGAGAGAGAAGAAAGTTACCGCAAGGTTTGGAAAAGTGATCTCTTTCGGAATTCTCTCCGGGATTATGATTCTGATAGTCCCACCTTCTATGAATTCCCTCGAAACCGGAGTCTCTGCTGGTGGAGTTGGGAGCGTCGGAATTTCCGGAGTTGGCATAAAAGGCAGAAAAGGAACTGGGGGGAAGTAGCTTATCCCCTTTAGCAGTGCCTGTCCAACAACGTATCTTCCGTTGATCTCGTATGCCGGGATTATCCTGAGCATGCAGAAATCCAGAACTCTCGCATTCATCTTCAGAATGAAAATCGGCACGTCATCGCTCACGACTTCTGCAGATCTCGTGAAGCTTTTACCGGCTTCCAATCTGAAGCTTTCGTTGAAAAGCTCTATTCTGCTTCCGTTTTGAAATTCGACCAAAGCAGTCGCTTTTATGTCCGCTTCCTTATCTATTGTGTTCGTGATGTTGAAAATTCCTATCCATTTGTTCGATCTCCCTTTTTCTATGCTTACCGGAATGCTTGCCGTGAAGTTCAGAGGAATTGAATCCTCGTAGCTGAAGCTAATCGTCGCATCTGGTATTGAAAACTGCCTAGAGGTGCTGATAGTGAAATTTGCTGTCTCGTTCTCTGCGAATTCTTTTCTGAAAACTATGCTTTCATTCAAAACCTCGCATTTCTCGCAGGAGATAAAGTCTCGAAAGATCGGAATCGAAATCTCGATTTTTACAGGTTTGCCTAGATTCCTGATGCTGTATTCGACTTCGCTTCTGTCTGGAAATGTTTTTATATCTGCCCTTACGATCAATGGAAAATCCCTGGGCGTTAGATTTTTGTACGGGTCAACTTTTACTCTTTCTCCGTTCCTTACGACTGGAAGCTTTGCTATGTCCCCTATATCGACATCGAAGATTTCGTAGCCATAGTTGTTCTCGAAATCCACTATAAGCCAGTCTCTGCTGATTTCCTGCGTTCCGTTTGGGTAAAAGACAGCACTCCTTATTTCAAAAACGCATGCTTGGGAAGCTGCGATTATCAAAATCAGAACTGCCACTTTCATAGCTTCTTTCTGATCAAGAAAGCGAGTAGGGCAACTGTGAAAACGATTCCCCAGAAGAACAGATATCCGCGGATCGGGAGCATTGGAAGTGGAAGGAGTGAAAATTCGGCTGCAAAGAATGCGATGTGATTCGCAGGTATGGATTTCACTTCTCCCTCTCTATAGCAGAGGTTCCAGTCTGAGGAGATCGAAATTTGGAGATCTCTTACATCTATGTCCGAACCTACGGGAAAGGTTATGCTCTTGAAAAGCAGTCCTCTGTCGACGATGTCGGCGTCGAATTCGACTACTATCTTTTTCTCTCCCAATGGTTCGATGGGATACCAGATCTCGTAGTAGATCGAGGAGTATTCCTCATGCTTTTCGTAGTAGGATTTGAAGTTCATGTTTCCTGAATAAGCTCTCAGGTTTTCTATGTCGACTCCAGCTCTCTTCTCCCCTAAAGGCAGTGGAAAAACTAGGAGCTTCAGATTTTCAACCTTTTGAAGCCTTAGCTCGGAAATTCCGGGAACAAGCGGTTTATCTATCAAATTCTTGAGCGTTATCTCATATTTAAAGTGCGCCTTTTCCGCAACGTGGACTGATATCTTCATTTCCGAAATTTCCATCACAGCCCCAAAGGCCGGCTGGATGAGAAGGAGCGTGATCAGCAGTATGAGGAATTTCACGATGTCTCACGGAATCCAAGTTTAAAAACCTGTCGATGATGATGTGGCCGATTGTAATTGTGACATGAAGATAGCTCATTCAAACCAGCAAAAGTCTTATAAGCTTTTTNGGAATTTTTAGCCATGGGTAAAGTCCCTGTTTGGCCGAAAAAAGCATTAGTGATGATGCTACTAATAACAATAATAACCATAGCCAGCGCAGCGCCGCTAGAGATAAGCATAGAGGAGAAGGTGAACACAACTGTGACACCGCAGGAATATACTACTGGAGATGGCCCGACGTTCACNTATACAACGAACGTTACGGGCTATGTCAACATTACGAACACGGGAAGTGATCCAATCTATGACATATGGATTGCTTTGAAGCTTCAAAATATAACCGGCAACTGTC
>Ga0065719_102848_pt1 | contig 22107 bp, 23 predicted proteins | sample GBSCel85sediment_FD_59106 | JGI IMG/M metagenome (GOLD analysis project Ga0065719, IMG submission 59106) | Hot spring sediment microbial communities from Great Boiling Spring, Nevada - Cellulolytic enrichment CS 85C v3 (version 3) | ecosystem: Environmental > Aquatic > Thermal springs > Hot... | reverse complement strand
CCGCGGGGACTTGAACCCCGGGCATCCCGGTCTTCAGCCGGGCGCTCTCCCAGCTGAGCTACGGCGGCTCATTAAATCATTAAGGTTTCAGGGTTTATTAGTTTTATATCTCTGAGCTTGTTATTTATAAATTATGCTTGGTGTGTTCAAATGTTAGCGGCGATCCTGGCAGGCGGTTACGGCAAGAGGCTGAGGCCTTTCACCAATGACGTGCCTAAGCCGATGGTTCAGGTAGGGGATAAAACTCTTGTAGAGTGGCAGATAGAATGGTTGAGGAAGCATGGTTTTAACGAGCTGGTTCTCCTGGTGGGTTATAAGAAGGAGAAGTTGATCGAGCACGTGGGTAGCGGTTCAAAATACGGGGTCAGGGTTACCTACGTCATCGAGGACGAGCCCCTGGGGACCGGGGGAGCTGTTAAAAATGCTGAACACATCCTGAGCAAGACTGACGTCTTCCTCGTGGTTAATGGAGACATTTTAACGGATCTCGATCCTAAGCTCCTGGTTGAAAAACTCGAGTCAACTAACGGGTTGTTGGGGGTGATAGCTTCAATACCGCTTCCAAGCCCGTACGGCGTTTTAGAGATAAGCGGTGACAGGGTTATAGGTTTCACGGAGAAACCCTTGCTCAAGGATTACTGGATTAACGCTGGGGTATACGCTTTGAAGCCGGAGGCTTTGAGGTATTTCCCGGAGAAGGGCGATCTTGAGAAGACAGCATTCCCTGTAATGGCGAGAGATGGGGTTCTTGGAACGGTGAGGTATACTGACGTGTTCTGGAAAGCAATAGATACATTCAAGGAGCTTGAAGAGGCTTCGAGAACGCTCATGGAACGCTACAGTAGTGGTTAGAGATCAGGATTTCCGGCTCTCATCACAGCATGTTGCTCAAGAGACCCTCTTATCATCACCATTTTTATAACAGGAGTAGCCAGACTTATATAAGGCTACACCGGGAAGTTTAAAAACAAGGACTTTATCACATATTATAATGAGCGGCGGTCGTCTAGCCTGGACTAGGACGCCGGCCCTCCAAGCCGGAGATCCCGGGTTCAAATCCCGGCCGCCGCATTTAATCCTCATTATTTTCAATGATCCATGTTTAAACGTCTTGGTTATAGGGGGTATGCAATAAATTTGTTTACAGGGTATTCCCAGATATGGGGAGAGCGGGTTCTATGAGATGGTAAAAGCTTTGAGAGGCTTTTAACTAAGGAGAAACGATCTGTTTTAAGACGAGTGTTTCTGAATCATTCACTTTTACTCGGGAGTTAAATGAAATCTATTTCTGAATCTTTCATCTATTATGAGGACCTCTTCAAACCCTGCTTCCTTAAGCTTCTCCATCATCTTGCTGATTATCGTGTTCCACAATGTGTTGTTTATGAATTTACAGAACAAGCAGCTTGGCTGGGAACCCGTGAAGTCCACGTAGACGGCTATTTTCCTTCCATCGTTTGAAATCCTGAAACCCGTGACCAACCCGCTGCTTACTACATCTACGTCGAAACCTGGGACTTCAATGCTTGAGAGAACTTTCTCAGCCAGCTCTGCTTTTTCATCCATTAATCTGAACACCCATTCTGCTTGATTATTCAGAAATTAGGTTTTTAAAGTATAAATCACGACTTTTAGAAGAAGTTAAGGCGAGTTCAACCCCTCATAATTGCTCCTTAATGAAATACTTTTAATGAGAGCGGGTTGAACACGCTTCTAGAATACTGTGGGTTTCAAAAAGATTGGTAGATAACAGTCTCCTCTAACTCTTGAGGGCGTCGCGTACTATGCGGTAGAGTTCTCTAGGGTTTTCGAAGAACAGTTTCAAAAGCTTCTCCATCGACTCATCGATTAAAAGGTCAAGCTTTACAGGGTAAATGAACATTCTTGCAATCATTTCAGCGGATGATGAAGACCCATATGTGTTGAAAATAAGGTCTCTGAAAACCCATGGCTCCTCTAGGAAGAGCTCTGCACATTCTTTGCCTGCTGTTCTCCGGCAGTAGAGATTCAACGTGTGGATCAATCCAGGTGCAACACTCCTAACATAGGCTTCAATATTTTTCACTAAAACATCTTTAACGCTCCCGCTCACTTACCCCCACCCACCTTCTGTTTTACAAGCTCGGCTAAATCCCGCGAATATGAGACCAGTTTGCCTATCTCCTCGTTCTTGAAACTTAATACTCGTGGATGAGAACCCTGCCTCCAGACCAGGAATTCGGGATGTAGCTCCCTGTCATCCTCACGTTTAAAGTATACTCGAACCACCAGATCTGAAACAGCTTCAAGGATCTTATTCCAGTGAGGATCTGTCCTTGCAAAGTAGTTTACAACTATCTTACCCTTGTTTTTAAGCCAAGCCATAAGGTTTCTATAGTTTATCCAGAAATCCTTGAAACCCTTGTAAGTAGCGGTGAGAACCTCCCCTCCGTGAAACACTACTATTTCAGGGTTAACACTCTCGAGCAAATCAGCCAGTAGCATCATCAGGTGTGATGGAGAATATGCGGAAGGGTTGAAAGAAGCTATATGCAGATATTTCTTCAAGACTTCCTTTGCGAGCCCTGCTTCGAAGTTAAGGTAATTCTGCATAATCCCTGTTAACAACTCCTCAATAACGTCCGGAGAGTATAGGAATGTTACGAATAAAATTTTTGAATCATTAGTTACTGCTAAATCTATTAGGGGTAGCAGTGTTAACGGCGTTCTACCCCATGAAGGATAACTTACAAGTAGTATGTCCCCCGTTTTTATCGAGCCGAGCCCTTCTAGAAACTCTCTAACAGTCGTGGATAGTTTCTTAACCGGGCCGGGGCGGATTTCTCCAGGCTTAGGGGGCTTGAAAATCCTTATTCCTTTCCCCTCTATGATTACGAACGGTATTTCAACGGTTTGGAGAGGGAGACCGCGGATTTTCCTCAACTCCATAATCCTGGAGAGCAACCCATGCTCAACCCTATGCTTCAAATATATCACGGCGTCAGCGACGAAATCTATAGAACCAATTTCAACATTTTCACTTCCCGCTTCAACCTCAGCCAATACTACCAGTAGTCCTATAATCGAGCTCGTTAACTGGTAAAGAAAGTTTAGCAGTATAGCCCTACGCTCTTCTCTTCTCTCTGTTAATTCTAAAACAGGATTCACCGAGTCTAAAACCACCACATCAAAGTTTTCCTTCTCCAGTAAACTGGCGAATTCTTTTAGAAAGCTCTCAATGGACACGACCGGTAGTTTCACGAACTTGAAAAATCCTTTCTCCTCAGCATTCGGGAAATCCACCCCGATCCTAGACATGTTCTTGTAAAGCTTTTCCTTATCCTCGTAAAATGTCACGTAGAGGCATTTTTTCCCAAGCCTAATATTAGCGTAACATATTTGTGAAGCTAGGGAGGTCTTTCCGGAACCAGGATGCCCTACTATAAGCAACATGCTGTTCGGGAGAATTGGACCGATTAAATCATCAAGCTCTGGTGAGCCAGTAGTATACTCGGCACCCTTGTTCGACATTCAGAACCTCCTCACACTTGAAATATTTTTCGAGTTTCGGTTAAAAAAACCAACACAAATGTTTCCATGAACGCTAAGGTTTTTGATGAAGGCCTAGTATATGGGACATATTGCACACTGGTAGGAAGCCGTTCAGGTATAGCAGTGTGAGGATTTTAAGCCTCACAGGGTCCGAGGGCTCTTTAAAAACATGATTCAACCCACTCAACCCTTCTCCATGTTAACTCCTCAAATGTTTTAACCCGGGCTAGGTAATTGATTAAACAGGGATTGATTTGAAAATACTTGTCCTATCCGATATTCACGGAAACCTGGATGCGTTGAAAACAATCCTTGAGCGTGCTCCAAGCTGGGATGAGCTCTGGATTCTAGGAGATCTTGTAGATTATGGCCCCGAACCAGCCGAGGTAATAGATTTTGTTAAATCCCTTGGCCCCAGACATCTTCTCCGCGGAAACCACGACCACGCCGTTGCCTACGGGGTTGATTGTGGATGTGGCGAGAAAACCCATGATCTCAGCGTTTACACAAGAAATAACATATCGGTTAAAATGATTAGTAGAGAGCAGGTTGAATGGCTTAGGAGCTTAAGCCTTTTCGAAAGAGTTGTCGATAAAGGATTGGAGGCTATTCTAGTCCACGGTAGTCCGCGAAACCCGCTATACGATTACATGCTTCCCACACTCCCCCCTGAGGATTTAAGGAGAATGCTCACCCCACCCCCTCTTTCAACCTATGGGTTGAAGGGGATGATCGCAGGGCTAGTGGTTTCAGGACATACCCATGTACCTATGGATTTGAGAGTCGGCAACACGAGAATAGTAAACCCCGGTAGCGTTGGACAGCCAAGGGACGGCGACCCAAGGGCCTCCTGCGGCCTACTTGATAGCGAGACCATGGAGTTCAGGGTTATCAGGCTCAAGTATGATGTTGAAAAGACTCTCTCCAAGCTTAAAGCATTGATAACTGATAAAGCAGTCTACCAGAGGCTTGCATCTATACTGTTAACAGGCAGGGTTTAAATTCAATGATTAATTATGGTTTAAACACTAATTGATTTAAAGGTAAAGGAATGAGAGTAATGGGTTTGATAACCAAGGATGTTTTAGAGAGAAAAGGATACAGCTTCATATTCTTCACAGACCCCCCAATAGAACCCTCATATTCTAGCCTAAAGTTTAAAGACATCCTACCCGAGTTTTCATCCATCGAACTGGGCGATAAACCCCTCTACAAGCACCAGCTGGAAGCATATGAATCATTGATGAAAGGCTTCAACGTGCTGTTGAAAGCTGGGACGGGAAGCGGGAAAACCGAGGCATGGATGCTGTACGCTTTAAACAGGGTTAGAGAGGATAAAAGGTTTAGGGCTATAGCCCTGTACCCGACTCTTGCACTGGCTAACGACCAGATTAGGCGGATTGAGAAATACGTGGGCCTCGTTGGCGGTAAGAGCATTCAAATAGACAGTGTTAAGAAGGAAGAGTATGTCAAGAAGCATGGTTTGCCATGGCTCAGGGAAGCCGTAGGATCCTCCAACATAATCATATCAAATCCGGCCTTCCTGATGCATGATTTGAAGAAATATCTATTAAGGAAGACACAAGGGATCCTGGCCGGCTTATACAGTAAGCTCGACTTGATAATTATCGATGAACTCGACTTCTACGATCCGAGAAGCCTAGCCCTTTTAATGAGTGTGTTGCAAATACTCAGCGACATAAGCGATGTTAAGCCCCAGGTAGCGGTGCTGACCGCAACCCTCTCCAACCCTGAGGACATGGGGGATTTCTTGAAGAAGGCCACTGGGCGTGATTACCGGGTGGTTGAGGGCGAGGCGTTCAGGATTACCAATCACTACTACATAGTGCTAGGCAAGAACATGAGGGAAGTCTACAATAGTGTTAGGAGGTTGTGGGGTGAGGCCGTTAAGGCGCATCCTGAGCTTGATAGTTACAGCAAGTTTGTCGAGGACTACTCATTGTTTGAGAAGGAAGCATATAAGATAGTTTCAATACTCGAGGGTCTCGGCTACAATGTTCCAAGCATTAGTGTAAACCCTGCTGAGATAGTAACAGAGTTTTTCGAGGATGATTATGTAACACTGGTTTTCACAAGGAGTATCAGCTCTGCTGAAGAGCTTGTAAGAAGTATTAAACAATACGTTGGGGAGGACGCCCCTCTTGCAAGCCATCATCACTTAATCTCCAAGGCGAAAAGAGAGGAGGTGGAGGAGAAGGCTAGGAAAGGGCTGGTGAAAGTAGTGGTGTCTCCGAGGACCCTTTCCCAAGGCATAGACATAGGCACTATAAGGAGGATAGTCCACCTCGGACTCCCGGATGATGTGAAAGAGTTCTATCAGCGGGAAGGGAGGAAGGGGAGGAGGAGGGAGTTGGGTTATGCGGAGACTGTTATAATCCCGTACACGAGATGGGATAGGGAGCTGTTGAACAATGGTCTTGAAACCCTTCGCAAATGGCTCAGCCTTGGAATCGAGAAGACCCTTGTTAACGAGGAAAACCTGTACATATACTTGTTCACGGGAATCGTTAAGCTCAAGTCACCGTGGTATCGGAAAGAGTTGAATGAGCTTGAGAAGAAGGCACTGTCCAAGGCGGGAGTGTTGCTGAAGGACAGAGTGAACACGGAGCTTCTCGACTGGGTCTTCGAGAGGATGAACTTCTACGAGTTCGCCCCGCCGTACGGGATTAAGAGGTATATTGAGAGGAACGGGGAGTTTAGAACGCTTGAACCGATTGGACACGTTGACTTGATTGAGAAGTTCCAGCCTGGATGCATCGACTACTCTGAGGACGCGCTAGTGGTTTCCATAGAATATGGGAGAACCTCAAGGCTTGTCAAGAGCGTGATCGAGAAGCCGATTAAGGACATAGACTTCTACTCTCACGACGCTTTATCAGTAGCGGCGGAGGAGTATAAGTACTGGAAGATGAACTGGGGGGAGAAGCCATCCCTCATTAAGGATCTTTTAACGGGAAGAATAACTAGCGAAGAACTCTGCGTGGTTTACGTCCCAAGGAACGGTTTCGGCAGGTATAGGAAGATACCTGAGAGATGCATCTGGACTGTGAGGTCTGAGAAGCCAAGGTATGTCCGCGTTGATGACACGCCGCTAGTCTTCTACGACAAGAAAACTATTTACGTTCCAACACCAACAGGGGGCGAGTACAGGGATTTCACATACGGCTACATCTACGATGTTGAAATGAGCGAGGATTCCGAGCTCCTCAGGCTTGCCCTCGCGGCGCTGATGGTTCTGCTTAGGAGGCTTTACGGCATAGCTTTCGAAACAATAATGTACGATGTCGTCAAGCTCGGCGAGTACAAATACTTCTCACTCCACGAGCCCGTAGCAGCCGGTGTCATAGACAGGCTTGACTGGCTGAGTGTTAGAAGGGATGTTGAGAAATACGTTTTCGACGACCTCGACAGGATTCTAATATCCGAGATAGATGACATCGCCTACTCAACCCTGGTTTCCCTGAAGTTTAACTGGAGCCTTGTAAAAGCGGAAATGCTCAGGGCTGTTGACTACATCCTGGCTAAGGAGAAGGTGAGGGCGGTAATAGAGGGTGTTGAAACCTTCATACCGAGACCCAGCCCGGCGTTGAAGATTCTTTCGCTAAGCATCATGAGTGAAATACTAGACGAGGATTCGCTCTCCCCAAGCCTACTCGTAGCGCTAGCCTACTATGACGGAGATGACGGTGATAAATCAAAAGGAGAGGTTGAGCTCTATCCTCCAATACCCTACGTTAAGCCTCCGCAAGCAATCCTAGATATTGAAAGCAAGATCCTGGATAAAATCTACTACGAGGATTTCAAGCTTGTAGTCGAGGACAGGAGTACAGTTCTCAAACAGCTGAGGACTGCCAACTTAAGAAGACTGGCAAGCTTCATTGAAAAAGAACATGATAAAATAGTAGACCTGCGTGAGAAATCAGCAGAATTGTCTATTAAACCATTCACCCTTGAGTCGTTGATGATAGAGGAGGAGAGGAAGCCGCGGATAGAGCCAGCCGATGTACAGTTGGTTTTGAAAGAGGCTAGGGAGAGGAAGAGGCTGTCTGATGGAGTGAAGAATATTATTCGAGACTTTATGATTAGAAGGGCGCGGGCTGACTACATCGCGTACCTGGTTCTGAAGGAGGTTGCCAGCAGGAGGGGCGTGGTGGATAGGAGAAGGACCGGGATTATGTAACGCTTAGCTTACGAGATGTCTAGGACTATTTGTCCAAGGCTACGACCGTGTTTAAGCTCTTTCAACGCTTCATTAGCCTCCTCGAGCTTGAAGGTTTTAACCTCAGGCTTGATCCCGTGTTTAACCGCGAGCTGTAGGAACTCGGATACATCCCTTCTCGTCACGTTTGCAACAGTCTTAACCTCCCTCTCCTCCCAGAGCAACCTATACTCGAGCCTTTCAATAGGGGTCATGTATATCTCGCCCAGTACAACCCTGCCTCCCTTGTCAACCTTTCTCAAAGCCTCGATGAAGACTTGTGAAACCGGCGCGTAAACTATGGCGGCGTCAAGCCTTGAAGGAGGCTCCTCACTTGTTCTCCCAGCCCACTCCGCCCCGTTTCTCAGCGCATGCTCTATCTTCCACGGGCTACTAGTGAAAACGAAAACCCTTAGCCCCAGCTTCCTGGCTGTTTGAAGCATCAGATGCGCTGCGCTACCGTACCCGAACAAGCCTAGCACTCCATCCGAGCCTAGGAGGCCGGTTAGTCTTAAAGACCTGTACCCTACCGCCCCAGCGCACATCAAGGGCGCTGCTTCAAGCTCGCTGAACCCTCCGGGTATCTTATGGATGAACCTGTAGTGTGCAACCATGTATTCAGCATAACCCCCGTTGACAGAGTAGCCTGTGAACAATGCTTTATCGCAGAGGTTTTCCAAGCCTCTCCTACAATATTTGCACTCGCCGCAGGCGTAGTACAGCCATGGAACACCCACCATCTCACCGGGGGCTACGCCTTCGACAGCGCTTCCAACCTCGACAACCCTCCCTATTACCTGGTGCCCTGGGATTATGGGAAGCTTAGGAGGCGGTAGCTCACCCTCAACTATGTGGAGGTCCGTCCTGCAGACGCCGCATTTCGATATTTTTATTAATACTTCCTCGCTCTTCGGCGAAGGCGTTTCAACGTCGACGTATTCTAGGGGATTGGTTTCAACAGGGGCTGGATTGCGGAGGAGCATTGCCTTCATAAGTTAAAATACACCTGTCAATTATATGGGTTGAAGGGGGTAATTAATTGGTTTCACTAGCCAGCACGAATGTTTACTTTCTACAGGGAGTCTCGGCTGTAATATTACTTGCAATACTTGCTTTCCTACTGCTAGCTGGCGTGAGAGGTTGGAGGAGGTATGTGATCACCTGGCTCAGCCTGGTGTTAATCATCCTCCACTACTCCGTAGTTATCACCATATCGAGATACGCTAAGGTTACAGTGCTCCCATTAATATTGGTCGAGCATGATTCCTACGGGGGCAGCCTATACGTCGACTACGGGCAGTTAGCGGCTCTAACAATCCTTGTAGTTTGGAGAAAGGAGATTTCCAGAGCAATTAAGAAACTCGTGGACAGATTCAGCACGGGGAGGGATGGGCTTGAAGGTACTCAGAGTGGAGGGGTTGGTGAAGGCCCGGCTGAGGAGAAGAGTGAACAGGTTCACGGTTGAAGTAGAGGTAGACGGCTCCCCGGTGAAGGCTCATCTAACCAATACTGGTAGGCTTGAAGAATACCTGGTTGATGGGAGGAAAGCCCTTTGCGCCCGGATTAACGGGCCTCTGCTGAAGTACAGGCTTATCGCTGTCGAAGATGTCGGAGGCTACGCGGTTGTTGACACTATAACCCAGCAGAGGGTTTTCGAGTTATTGGTTCAACTCAACGCTATCCCCTGGCTAAGGGATTGCTTCATTGTTAAAAGAAACTACAGGGTGGAGGGTGAGGTTATAGACTACCTCGTAGAATGCCGTGGTTTACAAAGGCTCGTAGAGCTTAAGAGCAGTGTTCTGAGAACATTGGATAATTACGCGTCATACCCTGACTGCCCCACTGATAGAGGCGTGAGGCAGATTGAAACCCTTGCACGCCTCGCCGAGAAGCATAGGCCCTTGGTGGTGTTTATCGCGGCCCTCCCGCATGTCAAAGGGTTTAAACCCTTCTGCAAAGGAGACCCGAGAATACTTGATGCTATGAGGAATGCTTCCATGAAGGGGGTTGTTTTCAAATCCATTAACGCATACATGATTGATGACTCAGGCTGGATTGTCTTAGAAAACCCCGATATCCCTTTGCTACTTGAGTGTTAGGGAGGAGTGCCGCCGCCGGGATTTGAACCCGGGTTTCCCGCACCCTTCGCCAACGGACCTAGCAGGGTGTCACGGGCTCGAGAGGCCCGCATACTTGACCGGGCTATACTACGGCGGCATCTAGGTATTCGTTTAATAGGTAATGGGGGTTTAAAACCTTGCTTAACCTTATTCGAAGAACATTTCACCTGCTATTGTCCGGTTTAGGAGGGGTTACGTTAACCTGTCCTTGATACTTGCCCTCGTAGGGCTTGTAAACAGGGCTACTCGTCCTCAGGAACACTATGTGTAGGAATCGCTGTAAAGGGTAAACCCTAACTGGCACGTTGCCTCCTATGATTTCTATTGTAACATTGCCTTTGAATCCTGCGTCTATGACTGTTGGAGGGATGAAGAGGTTGAGCCTGGCGAAAGTGCTCCTCAAGTTGACAAGCCCTACTAGGTCTATCGGCATTTCAACCCATTCAAGAGTTGTTGCCAGAACATGCTCGTGAGGATTTATCACGAAGCCCTCTTCCCCGACTTCAACGCATTCCATGAAGTCGCCTACATTAACCAGCTTAGAGTCTAGGACACTCCCGTTGGCTTTAAACCTGCAGAACCTGTTTCCAAACCTTAGGTCTACCCCGTTCTCCCTCACCGTATCCTCGTAGAGCGGGTTTATTACCAAGAGTTTTTTCTCAAGGTAAACTTTAATGTCCCAGTCGCTCAGAATCATTTACACAACCCCGTTGCAACGTCTAGGGATAATTATTGAGCCTGTAATTATTTAAAAACAATGGCGAGCTGGGATGGGGAGAAAAAAGCGGTAAATTACCTCTCAACTTCCTCCAGTGGCGGGGCAGGAGGCCTCCCAAGGGCTTTCCCTATAGCGATCACCACTAGGAACGTGACCACTCCTACGACAGCGCCTATCACGGTGTCGCCGATTCCATACGGTTGTCCCGCGAGCCGCCAGTAGACTCCGGCAATGCTTCCGGTGATTATCGCAGCTATCCCTGCTTCCTTGGTGACATACTTCATTATCAAGCCTAAGGCGAAAGGTGCGAAGGGTCCTGCGGATCTCAGCATGAATGCGAAAGTGTTGATTGTTACTATGTCGAACCTTGTTAAGGCTGCCGCAGCGGCTAATACGCCTACAACAACTACTCCCATACGGGTCAATATCAATACTTCCCTGTCGCTGGCTTCTTTCTTAACATATTTCTTCCATATGTCGACAGCGAATATTGAAGCTGTTCCCAACATGTCTGAATCAGCGCTAGACATGGTTGCTGCTAGGATGGCGGCTAAGGCTATGCCTGCAATAGGCTCAGGCGCGTATCCAAGCATGACTCTTGCATAGGCTTCGTTAGCATTTATTCCTGGAAGCTCGGCTAGCGCTACCAGTCCCATCACAGCTGGTATGAAAGCATAAACGGCCATTAAAACCCCTGAGAGTATTGAGCCTTTCAGAGCGATTTTCTCATCCCTGGATGCAAGAGCTCTCGAGGCCATTTCAGCACCGGTTATGAAAGATACTATGTACATGAACGTCAGGTTCAGAATGTTGTTATATCCCAGCTTGAAGAAGTCGAGGTGTCCGGCAGGCAACCTTGCAACAACGCTCTCCCACCCGCCTGCGTTGGCTAGTATAAACGGTATTGCGACAAGCATTCCCAAGGTTATCATGAGCCATTGCACGAAATCAGTCATAACATCAGCCCATAATCCGCCGAGAATAGTGTAGAGAATGGTAATGATGGTTGCTAAGAGGACACCTGTTTCGAAGGGGAGGCCTGTGAGAGCTGAGAAAATAGTTCCCGACGCAAGTATTTGCGACGCTGTGAGAGTTGTGAGAGATATCATTTGAAGAACCGATGTGGTCAGGTGAGAGGGGGCTCCGAATCTTTTAGATATGACTTGTGGAAGGGTCCAAGCCCTGGTTTTCCTCATGTAGTAGAAGACGTAGCCAACCGGTATCATGGCCACTCCTGCCGTCATAATATACCATCCGGCGGACAAGCCCCATGCCCCATACGCTCTTGCAGCCACACCTACAGTGCTTCCTCCGCCAATGTTGTTGGCTGAGAGCGACGCCGCCACTAGCAGTAAACCTACCCTGCGACCAGCTATTACAAGGTCTTCAGCAGTTTTCACCTTATACCTGGCAGCGTAGAACCCAACCCCAAGCATTAATAATAGGTAGGATAGGACAACTACTAAAGCCCAGACATACATGGTTCTCACGATTAATATTGGGATGGCGTTATTATTAAACCTGTGGTTTAAGATGAGGTTATAGATTCAGCAAGTTCTTACCTGAGTGTTTTTCGAAAACGTGTAGTTTATCCTCGCGGAAGCTAACCCAGACTTCCTCCCTGGATACCACCTCTACTTGCTCCGGAGGAATTATTGCCGTTAAACGGGTATCCCCAATTTTCAGGTGGGCAACTAGCTCGCGCCCAAGCTTCTCCGTGTACATCACTCTTCCTGGGAAGCCTCCTTCTTCTTTGAAAACCGATACCTTGACATGCTCGGGTCTAACACCCAGCACTAACTCAGACACCTTCTTCTCGATCGCAATCCTAGTGTAGGCTTCCGGTAGCTTGTACTCCCCGAACTCGCATACAACCGTGCCTGTTTCAAAATCCTGCATCCTACAGTTAAACATGTTCATAGGCGGGCTTCCAATAAAGCCTGCTATGAAGGTATTCAAGGGCTTCTCATAAATCTCCTCGGGAGTTGCTACTTGCTGGAGAACGCCGGACGACATCACGCCCACTCTGTCACCCATGCTCATCGCCTCCACCTGGTCATGGGTGACGTATACTACGGTGCTCTTGAACTCTCTTTGTATCTTCTTGAGTTCAACCCTCATTAAAACCCTTAATTTAGCATCAAGGTTTGAGAGGGGTTCATCCATCAAGAGGAGTGGTGGGTTCTTTATCAAAGCTCTCGCTAAGGCAACTCTCTGCCTTTCCCCACCGCTTAGTTGCGCTGGCTTTTTAGATAGTAAGTGTTGAATACCTAGGATTGTTGAAATATTTGCGACCCTGTCCTTGATAGTCTCTGAGCTTTCTCCCCTAACTTTTAGGGGAAATGCTATGTTATCGAACACTGTCATGTGGGGGTATAAAGCATAGTCCTGGAAAACCATCCCCAGGCTTCTCTCCTGAGGTGGAATGTATATCTTCTTCTCAGCCGAGGCTACTAATTTATCTCCAATCCAGATTTCGCCTTTATCGGGTCTCAATATTCCTGCTATACAGTTCAAAACTGTTGACTTCCCACTCCCGCTCGGCCCGAGCAGGACGAAAAACTCTCCATCCTTTATCTCCAAGGTGAAGTCTTTCACAGCCTCGGTTTTTCCGAATTTCTTGTGTAGGTTTATGATCGATACACCAACCATGGTCTCACCCTTTTACCGCCCCCGATAAATACCCCCTAATCAAGTATTTTCCTAAAACTACGTACACAATAATGACGGGTAAGGCGTAGATGAGGGTTCCAGCCATTTGAACATTCCATTCTGCTGACGTCGTACCAAGCAGGTTTGCCAACACGACGCTAGCAGGCTGATTCATTCCTCTTGTGAGTATTAAGCCGAATAATAGGTCGTTCCATATGCTTGTGAACTGGAAAACGCCTGTGACAACGAAAGCGGGCCATGAGACAGGTAGCGCTATGTTGAAATATATTCTAAGCAAGCCAGCGCCGTCAATTCTCGCAGCGTTGATAATACTCTCAGGTATTTCGCCGTAGAAGTTTCTGAAGAAGAGAGTACATATTGGGATGCCATAGATTGTGTGAACGATTGACATACCTAGTATGGAGTTGAATAACCCTAGGTTCTTTGTAACAATTATTAACGGAATAATGACTGCGTGGTAAGGTATGAATATTCCAAGAGTCAGCAGGAAGAAGACAAGGTCCGAGTACCTAAACCTGATCCTTGTTAGAGCGAAACCATTGACGGAACCTATTATGGTTGACAACACAGTAGCTACGCTTGTGAAAATCAGGCTGTTGAAAAGTCCTTGTGAAATAGCGTTTAACGCTCTACCTAAGGGATCGATCGTGGGCTGAGATGGTGGGGCAATAGGTATTGTTGTTCTCACCTCAATATCGTTCTTAAGCGCGGTTGTGAAAACCGTCCAGAATGGAAGCAGGTAGAATATTGCGAATAATGTAAGAATTGCGTAAATAATTATCCTGCCTGGAAGCCTCACTTCTGCCCCCTCCTCAAGGAGACTACCATGTATGGGATGACAATGGCCATAACCATTAGGTAGAGAATTGTAGCTAGTGCAGCACCGTACTGGAAGTCTGTTTCAAAAAACGCTCTTCTATACATTAACAGTGCGAGAACATATGTTGAAACACCCGGCCCCCCATTAGTGAGTACGAATATGAAGTCGAAAGCCTTAAGCGAGAAAACCATTAGGACTACGAAGATTGAGAGAATCCATGGCTTTATCTGGGGCAGAACAATCCTGGTGTATATTTGCAGCGGGGAAGCCCCGTCTATTCTAGCAGCGTGGAGTTGGGATTCCGGTATTGACTTTATCCCAGCCAGCATGACTAGTGAAGCATACCCTGAGAACTGCCAGGTTAGTGCTATTATCACGCTGTATAGGGCGACCTCGGGATCCCCCAGCCAGTTAACACGCTGCCTTAGAAGGGTGTTGATCACACCATAGGAGTAGTTATACATCCATGCCCACATCGACGCTGTGACTACGAAGGATAGCGAGAACGGGAGTAGGTACAGACTCCTGTAGAAGCTTTCGAACCTCCCGCCTACCATGTCAAGTAGGATTGCAACCAGCAGACCCACACCCACGCTTATAGGGATGAAAACCGTTATCAAAATTATGTTGTTTCTTAGTGAAATCCAGAATACCGGGTCTTCTAGGGATTTGTAGTATTGTTCAAGGCCGGAGAACCTGAACTCCATGGTTAAACCAGTGGATTCTGAAAGCGATAAGAGAGTATTCCACCCTATGAGTCCGTAAATGAAGAAGTATGCTATCGCAACAGTAAAAGCGAGGAAAATCACGAGGAAAAGCGAACCCTTCTCCATTCAGCTTCCCCTTGTTTCATGATTTGATTATGGAGGGTTTTTAAAAAATTAAGGAATAAGTTTCCACTCTTTAACATACTCGTTTTTCGCGGCCTGTATGGCGTTTATTATACCATTACATGCTTCCTGAACATTCCTGTTCGACGCGAAAGCGCTTGCTACGTCGTTGAAGGCGCTCGCGAACTTTTCAGGGGCTCCGCTGCCATGGACTATGCTGGGAGCCATGTACTGGGCATTCTTGAAGTCTTGGATAGCCGACCTCTGGTAGGGACCATACTTGTTAATGTCCGCGTCAAGCCTGGCTGGTATTGAACCCTTGATCGGGTTGAACGCGTCCTGACCCTCCTTAGAACCAACCACTATCAACCATTTCTCTGAGTTCTCCGGGTGTCTAGCACCCTTGGGCTTCTGGAAGCAGTCGACAACTAGTACGTAGACTCCCTTCGTTCCTGGTACAGGTATCGCGCCGTAATCCACGTTAAATGTCTTGTTAGCTACGAGGAACTCTCCATTAGCCCAGTCGCCCATGATTGTGAAGACGGATTCACCTCTAATTACCTTGGCAACAGCTTGATCCCAGGTGAGGGTTGCATAGTCTGGATTCACGTAATCCAGGTATCTCTTGAAAATGTTGAACGCGTTTACAAGCCTTGGATCATTGGGGTCTGAGAGTTTGCCGTTTACCAAGTCCTGGTAGAAGTCAACTCCTTGACTTATCAGTATCTGTTCAAGCGCGTGCGCGATTTCCCATTTACCAATGCCGCCCATTGCAATAGGGTATGTGATACCTGCGTTTCTGAGTCTTTCACAAGCTTCGAAGAACCCTTCCCAGGTCTCTAGTGACGCTGGGTCGATATCGTACTGCTCTAGGATTTTCTTGTTATACCATAGAACATTTGCTCTATGAATATTCAATGGCACGGCATAGTAGTGCCCGCCCCACTTGACCATGTCCTTTACCACGGCGGGAAAAACGTCCTCCCATCCCTGCTGCACCCATAAATGATCTATGGGTTCAAGGTAGCCTCCATCAATATATGGTTTCATCTCATATCCCGCGTGGATCTGGAAAGAATCTGGGGCCTCCCCTGCTGCTACCATCGACTTCATTACTGCCTTTAACACGTATCCAGCCCCTCCTGCAACAGGGCTTTGAATAACACCTACATCAGGATATTTCTCCTGAAACACTGCTACGAGAGCGTCTATGGCGGCTTTCTCACCACCGGATGTCCACCAGTGATATATCTCGAGCAAGTTGGCTTTTGGCTTAGGAGTCGTTGATAAGACGTAGTAGAGTATTCCACCAACAATTATAGCAGTTACAAGAACAGCTATTATTACTGCGTGGAGGGTTCGCATAACCTCCACCAATATTTAGATTTTTGCGCATAATTATTTAAATTTTTAAAATTGTGGCTTATGTCGAAATGGTGGTTCTTCAATCAGTTAAGAATAATTTCCAGCTCGAGAACGTGTTTCAAGAAGGAGAATTAATGCTTGCGCTTCTTAAACAGGAGGGGATCTTATTGTTTGGAACATGCTCTGGGCATCTCTGAATGGTGAACGAGCATCTGCCCTCCAAGTAATCGTTGAGGCTACATGGGTTGCTTCTCACCCTGTTCTCCAGTAGGACGCACCGGGGGCCTGCGTACGAGAAGATTGCGGGATGTGTTTTAACTAATTGATTCCTCAGCTCCCAAGCTACCATTCTAATCTCCCATTGCGCGCGAGAACACATTCTCAGGGGGAGGAAAACCTCCAGGAGCTCCCTAGCGTTCATGGATACCAGTACTCTGGTTTTAACGGCTTGGGGGAGCAGGTATCTGGCATCCTCGTAGGGTACTTGCGATGCAAGGGCCCTGTAATAAGTTGCTGTTGCCTTCAAAAGTTGCTTGAGGAACCAAGCATCCCTAATCTCAACTATGGCCGGGGGGATCACATATGCTTCGCTGACAACGTCAAGCAGAGTGTTGAAATCTTTAAGTGAGTTCTCCGCTTCCTCTAATACCCTTGCAGTGTCGGCGAAGCCTTCTGGAACCAGGGAGTTTACAAGAGCTGAAGTCTTTTCAACAAGCTTCCTCAAAAACTTATCACTGTACCTCTGCGACAGCTGTGAGTAGCTTGCATGCCTGTGCCTAACCAGTTGATGGCTACAGGCCCTGCTACAGACGACTTCAAACACGTAAATACTGTGCTCCAAGGGGCTCCCGTGACCCCTAGAAACGAGCTCACGTATCCATGAATCCTTCTTGTCACTGCTCAGGCTTTCAAGTATTTCGGTGAAGTCTTTTGGGGAAATGGTTAGCTTGGCAGCGGATGCGACGATAGAGTCCGCCTGGTCAAGCCATGCTATAAGCCTAGCCTGCGGAAGATGTTTACACGAGCCTCCCTTGGCAACACCGCTCATTTCACAAACCCTTTAAGGCTTCTTATCACGCCCTACTTATAATCGAGATGCTTAATATGCTGTTGACGAATAAATATGCTGTGTGNTANCATGAGCGAGTCTAAAAGGCTTTACAGNTCCAGGAGCGATAAAATCTTGTGCGGGGTTTGCGGCGGCATAGCCTCTTACGCTAAGGTTGATGCCACGATCGTGAGGCTTTTATGGGTTGCAGTAACCATATTGAGCCCTCCCCTCGGATTAATTCTCTACCTCGTAGCATGCCTGATAATCCCCGAGGAGCCGGGGCCTCAGCAACCTCCTGCGGCCAGCCAGCCGCCGCATTTAGAGGTTACTATGGAGGAGAAGGGCCTTCTAATAGTAGGGGTTATTCTACTGGTGATTGGAGGCTTGATNATTACCAGCGTAATGGGTGATCTACTAAAGGATTTGGCCCGGTGGGGGAGCATTGTATGGGTTGATGAGAGGATTAGGGCGATTGCCGGCATAATACTCCTGGTTGCAGGTTTGGCGCTGGTTTTAAAGCATCGTGAAAAACACGTTAAGCCGGTTCCTTCTTCACAACAACCTTTGTGAAACCGTGTTTTCTCAACACATCTTTCAACAAGGCGAGGAAGTCATCCCCTACTCCACAATTTTCAACACACCATTCAACACTCCTAGGAGTTGTGACAGGAGGGCCTACTAAAGGCTGGATAATGATGACGAGGTTGCTGAGCCTGTGGAGGTATTTCCCAATAAGGTTTAAAGACTTCTCAAGAACCTCCTTGTTCAGGAGCCTGGAAACCGGGATCCTGAGCTCCAAGGGTATGTCGTGTTCAGAGACGAGCCTTAGGTTTTCTAGGTAATTCTTCCACAGCCTGTCTGCTACCTCAGGTGGGAGGCCATACAAATCATAGTACGGGAGCTTTAAATCGGTCGCGACATGGTCTACAAGGCCTTTCTCTAGGAGTCTTTTAAAAGGCTCCTTCAATGTCATGTTCGTGTTCAAGCTCTTCTTAACCCTGAGTGAATCCCCCGCCTCCTGAAGTAGCTTGGACAAGGAGAACCATTGAAGTAGGGGCTCCCCTCCGGTCACGTGCAAGTAGTCTATAAACATTAGCGATGCTGACAGGCTTTCAACAACCTCGTCAATTGTGACCCATCTGCAAACACCTGGATCGTTCTCTGCAAGCCTCCAGTTGTGGCAGAATGGGCATTTCAAGTTGCAACCACACAGCCATAGGGTGAATGATACGGAATTGTAAACGTCTATTAAGGAAACATTTTTCCAGCCTGAGGAGTATATAAGCGAGCTCATTAGCGCTCATCTAGAATATGCCTGGCTGAACTTAAGAATGAAAAAGGAGGGTTATAGGCCATAGTGTTTTCTCTGCCAGAACTCTTTCCTCCTGTATGGGTTCCAGTTTTTGAGGGGTCTGTAGTAGCCTATTATCCTGCTCCACACGTCAACATTCTCGCTTCCACACTTCGGGCAAGTCCTATACAGTCCAGTGACAGTTGTCTTGCAATTGTTACAGTGAGTGATGGCGGGAGTGAAGCTCCAGTAAACAATATCAGTCTCCATTATCCTCTTAGCAAGCTTAGCCAGGGCTTCAGGGTCTGCCTCCTCCCCTAGGAACAGGTGCATCATGACTCCTCCCGTGAAGTGTTTCTGAACCCTTGCCTCCACCTCAATCCTGTCTGGAATGCTCATGGAGTCGGTGTAGTAGGGGGCGACGCTGGTGCTGTAGAGGGGTTCGGCTGGAAGGTATTCCTCCAGCTCAGGGTAGAGCTTCATATCCTTGAGGGCTAGCTTGGGTGCGGCTGATTCACCAGGCACTTCTTCAACATTCCACGGGACACCGCTCTCCACCATCCACTCCCTTGCCTTCTCAGTAGCTTTTTCAACCATCCTCTTCATGAGCTCAGCCGCTCTCAGCCAGTCCTTCCTGTTGCCGTCAAGCCATAGCTTGGGCTCCTCCATGAGGATTGCCGATGCCTCGGGAAGCCCTATTAACCCGATAGTGTTGAAGTGTGAGCTTGGGAACTCCTCCATGTATTCAGCTATCAACCCGTAGAAGCCTGGAGCCTCCTTCAAAATCTTGACATACCTGTTTCTAAACCAGTCCAGGGCTTCCCTGACAAGCCCGAGCCTCTCCTCGTAGAGCTCCCAGAACCTTGACTCCTCCCTCCTGGCTTCAAGAGCAATCCTGGGCAGGTTGACATCAACCACGTTTACCGAGCCAGTTACATCGGGCATTGCCCAGAGCCCGCCGAACCTCTGCCTCTCAATCTTCCTCCAGTAATCCTCCCTGGCAACTTCAAGGTCTTTCTTAAGGCTGAACCCGTTGGAGTAGGCATACTTGAGCTCGTGTTTAGAGATGTTAAGCCTGCAACACATTGCATAGGTGGCGTCAGGGTCTACTAATCTAGTGTTGAGCCAGTAGAAGCTACCTCTCTTTGCCGCAACATTGAATATTAGCTCGTGGAGCTCAGGGTCTTCCCATATCCATGGGGCAGTTGCCATGAGGGTTGGAATGGGGAATGTGAACGGCTGTCCTACCGAGTCTCCCTCTAGGAGGACGTGTGAGAATGCTTTAAGGAACAGTTTAGCCTCCTCCTCGTATTCGCCTAGAACCCCTGCCTCCTCCCCACCGTATACAGCCTTATCCTCCTCCAGCATCTTCCTGGGAGCGTTCATCGCTATTGTGAAGTTTGTGAAGGGTGTTTGAAGCCCTATCCTGGTCGGGTAGTTGAGGTTGAAGAAAAGTCTTTGAATCTGCTGTTTAACCTCCTTAAAGCCCAGCCCATCCCTCCTGATGAAGGGTCCAGCATACCATTCAACGCTTGAGAAAGCCTGGGCACCTGTGAAGTAGTGTTGAGCAGTTATCAAGTAGTTGGCGATGTGGTCAACAAGAGTGTCAAGGTGTCTAGCAGGTCTTGAGATAACGGTAGGTGTTTTCAAACCTTTCCTGAGCAACCTGCTCAAGCTATGCCCTGTGCAGTAGGGGATGTAGACGCTGTGGGGCAGTTTGTGAATGTAGATTAAACCATCCATATGAGCCCTGGCTATGTGCCTAGGGAGGAGCTGAACAGACTCATACTTAATCTTCTCCTCCAGGAGCCAGGCAAAGAAGGAGCCTGGACCCATATATCTGTTGGCGTTCTCGTTAACCTCCAGGCTATTCCAGGCTATGTACTCTTCCAGAGGATCTTTAACCAGACTTTCGCCTAAACCAACCTGCATGCGTCCACAACTCTGAGAATTATTTTTAGTAAGCTGATTTAAAAAGTTTTTTTAACATTGATCAGATTTCTAAACAGAATAATAAATTCTGATCATGTGATACTAGAGGATTTTAAACAGGAATTCAGCAGCTGATATCAGCCTTGATGCCACCACCCACGTCATCAAAGACTCATCGTATATGGAGTAGCAGTAGTTGGCTGCTTCGAGAGTTTCCTTGCTGAAATCCCCGTGTGGGAATCCACCAACTCCTATTAGGAGAGAATTATTTAAGGCTTTCTCCACCACGGTTCTAACACTCTCCCTCTCGCATTCTTCCCTGAGTAGGAGGAGACCGCTTGCTTCAGCATTCTTTATCAGGTCTGCAAGACTCATGTTTTGAGCTTGAAGCAGTGGTTCTGGAGAGCCTGGTGGAACCCTTTCTTCAACTAGTAGTTGCTCCATCAGACCGACGAACCTGTTATAGTTTCTAGGTATTCTTGTTGAAGGATGGATGAATATTGCCTTACCATCATACGTGTGGACGTAGATTTCGAGAAGCTTTTTCCTGTTTAAAGGGCTTTCCAACGCTTCGAGAAGAGTAATGTGGACTATGTCAGGCCTACCTCTCTTCAACCTGTCGCGAATCCTCAGCATAGCGGAGTAGTGTATGCTTACGTCTAGAAGTGTTTGAGCAGGGGGCTTACCCCTCCTGGCCGCGTTCTTCACTACTGAGGGATGGTTTGAAATCTCCCTTGGAACCAGCTCTAAGCCTGCTTCAAGGATTGCTATTTTCAGCTTCCCCATCGCAAAAACCTTGTGTACAATATTTAAGCAGGGATTCAAAAATAGTTTTGGGAGCGAAACCTTTGAGAGGATTGTTAACTGTTGCCTAGGTCTAGGCTGAATGTTTTAAGAGAGATTGCCCGCGAGAGAATAATACTCCTCTACAAGCTCGCGGTGGAGCAGGCGAGAAAAGGGGATTACGCGCTTGCTAGAAGGTATGTTGAAATAATGTTAAAGATCTCGGCCAAGGCGAGGGTTAAGCCTCCAAGATATATTAGGAGAGGTTATTGTAGAAGCTGTAAGATACCCTTGATCCCCGGTGTCACATCCCGGGTTAGGGTTAGAAGTGATGGGTCAGTATCGAGGGTTGTTGTATCATGCCTTGCATGTGGATGGATGAGGAGGTACGTGGTGAAGACTTGAAGGAGAGGTTGAAGGAGCGTAAGAGGGGCAAGGTTGACGTTAGAATTGGGAAGAAAGGCGTTACTGAATCCCTTCTCGAAGAGGTTAGAAGAAGGCTGGATAAGCATGGCGTTGTGAAGGTTAAAATTTTAAAGTCTGCCAGGGCTGACCCCGGGTTCAACCGAGAGGAGTATGCGGAGGAGATTGCGAGAGCTGTTGGAGGCGTTCTTAAGGAGGTTAAGGGATATACTTTTATAATCGTGAAGAAGGATCGTTGAACTCCCAGGTATTAATATTAAAAAGGATTAATCAAATAACAGAGATTTACAGGTGTGAATGCAATGGTTAATGCTTTGGAAGCACCAGCCGACAAGCTGTTGGAGAGATTGG
>Ga0065719_102194_pt1 | contig 22142 bp, 24 predicted proteins | sample GBSCel85sediment_FD_59106 | JGI IMG/M metagenome (GOLD analysis project Ga0065719, IMG submission 59106) | Hot spring sediment microbial communities from Great Boiling Spring, Nevada - Cellulolytic enrichment CS 85C v3 (version 3) | ecosystem: Environmental > Aquatic > Thermal springs > Hot... | reverse complement strand
TGATAACTTTTGTTGCCTCTTCAGAAATACTTTTTCCTTCCATAGCAGCATTTATATTTTGAACTGCAAGATCTGAAACTTGTGAAGCATTTTTTGCAATATCAGCAATAGTTGCACTCATCTCTTCAACAGCAGAAGCAACTTGAGATGCTTGAGTACTCTGAATTTTTGAATTTTCTAAAGCTTTATTAAGAATTTTAAAACTTTCATCAACTGAATCAGCTAATTTTTGAGAATAAATTAGGGATTTTTCGTTAAGAGAAATAAAGGATTGTAAAAGTTTATGCATACTTCTTGCAAGTCTTCCTACAATATCAACTCTATCTTGAAATTCAACTTTTATAGTAAGATCGCCTTCTGCCATTTTTTCAAGAAGTCTTCCCAATTTATCAAGTGGTTTATGAGTTACTATGTAGGCAATATAAAGGATTACAGGAGTAGCAATTATCCCCAAAAGTCCTAAAATTGCAAATAATAATTGTATTTTTTTTGAAGCCGTAAAAACATTTTTAAAAGGTAATTCTATAACTACTCCTCCGAGAAGATCTCCCTCCCTGACATTGTGACAAGAAAGACACATTTTTTCAGCTTTTAAAAGATAAAGGGTTTTTAAGGAACCATTAGTTTCATAAATTTTCCCTTCTTCTTTGTTTAGAATAATTTTATCAATAAAGGCTTTTTCTTCTTGAGAAGGATAAAATTCAGGGCTTTCACTACCAAATTGATTATCTACTTTTTCGGTTCTAAATATTTTTACATTTTTTAAAGCTTTTAAATAGTAATTTCTGAGCTCTCTATAATTAGGATTTGCCATATCTTTTATTAAGGAAGCTTTAATAGAGGAATAATAATTTGGAAAGGTTTCGGTTTTAGCCTGATAAAGAGTAATCCAATGTAAAAAAAATCCTGTAACAATAACTGTTATTATTACACCTAAGGCAGTAACTACAGTTAAGGGTATAATTAATTTCCAACGAATTCTTATTTTTTTATCAAGATTACTAAAGAATCCCATAAGNATTCCCTCCTTTTAAAAACTTTTAATATTAAAAATCGGCAATTTTTAAATTATTTTTAAAAATTATCTTTAAAATTTCAAACAAGTCAAGGATTAATATTTATTTTTTCTTAAGCAAAAAGAGAAGCCAATCTTTCATATTTTGTATGTTTTTATTTAGATACCATCTTCCCATTTCAAATACTCCATAATCTGCTCCACCCATAGCAGAGGCAAACCTTACAGAATTTGCATAAAATAACCATTGCTCAACCCACATTTTTTCTATAGCTTCATCAAAAATACAAGAAGCATTTGCTACCCCTTTTTTCCAAGCTTCAAGCAAAATTTTTGTAGCTTCAAGAGTTTGTTCATTAGTTGTTTTTATGGTGTTATGGAATTTAGTAAAATGGTTTTCTACCCAAGAGCCAGTATGACAAGCCATGCAAATACTTTTCATTTTATTTTCTCTTTTTTTCATTTCCTTTTCATCTATAAGAAATTCTTTTACAAATTCTCCTGTTAATTCAGTGGGAAGAGGAAGTCCAGCTTTATTTTTAATTTTTGTTGTATCAGAATCTTTTGGATGGGGATGGGCATATATTAATCCAAAAATTCTCCAAGAAAGTCTGTCATTCATTTGATGGGTTCTTTCTACAATTACATTATTATTGGGGTCAACTAATAAACTTATATGGCAGACTGCACAAGTAGGAGCTTTGAAGTCTTCTCCCACTTTCCAAGGGGTATTGCTAAAGTTCCATTCACTTTTCTTTGAAGAATATATATTCCCGTGTTTGCTTACCGTATAAACTTTATAAGCAGGAACATCGGGTCCTTTATGGCATTGAGAACAGGTATGAGGTTTTCGAGCAATTTCCATAGAAAAAGAATGTCTTGGGTGACAAGATGTGCACGCTCCCTTTGAATTATCAGGATTTATTCTTCCTACTCCATTATTTGGCCATCCCAAAAGAATAGGAAATTTCATTTCTCCCATTTGTGTATTTCCTATTTCCTCACCTTTTACTTCCACCTTTGTTCCATGGCATGCAAAACAGGCATCATTTTCAGAAAGAATATTTGGATTAGGCTCTAAGGAAGATTTAACAAGTTTATAATACAAGGGATTATCCTTTAAATTGGTGTAAGCTTTTGACATAAGGTTTTTATCATATTCCTCAACTTCTTTAAGATGACAAACAGCACAATCCTTAGGAGAGACTACAATATGGACTTTAAATCCATTGTGATCAAAAGTATCTTTATGAGATTCAGGATTTAAGGTATGACATTCGGCACATCCAATTACTATGTCTCTATTTTTAAAAGAAAGGGAGGAATTTACTTTACGAGAAAGTGAATCTTTACTTAAAGCTTCTTTTAAGGTAACTTTAGAATGAACTCCAGCCTTCCAGTCTTTAACTATACCAGGGGTTACTATTTCATGACAGGAAATACAAACCTGAGTCTCTGGACTTATAGAAGACTGGGCAAAAGAGATGTTATAAAATAAAAAAAGAAAACCCAAAATTTTTATAATAACATACATAGAACACCTCCTAAATAAATTTATCTTCATCTATTAATGCATCTTCAATCGACTTATAATAAGTTAATCCTTTATGAAAAACTTTTGGTTTTATGGGGAATTCAACTTTTTCTGTAAATTTGTCTAAGGTTTTAAAAAATCTATATATTCTTTTTAAGTCTTTTAAAGTAATATTTTTATGGTAAATTACTTCCCAATCAGCTTCTTCAAAACTTTTATAAAATTTTAACATATTTATTTATTAAACTCTTTATTTTTAAATTCTTTTAACTTTTTAAGATAAAAAAGATCCACTTTATCTTTTTCTCTAAAAAGAGACGCGGTTTCTTTCATTTTTATCAAGAGGTCAAGAGAGGCAACAGGTACTTTTAAATTTTCTTCAAGATTAATCCACTCAATTGTATTCTCTACAGTTTCCCAATTTATAGCTTCTCCAAATTTTGTAATTAGATCCACATAAAATCCTTGAGGTGTACCATATCTAATAACTGAATAAGTATAAAAATCAGATGGTTTCAATTTTTCCAATTCTTGATCTTTGAAAATTTTTTTTAAACTTTTTATTGTTTTTTTTAAGTTCTCAGATTCTGGTTTAATAAAAAGATCTACATCTAAGGTTCTTCTAACAATACCATATAAATTAAGAGCAATTCCTCCAACTATACAATAACTAACTTTTTCATTGTTGAATTCCTCAAAAATTTGTGTTAATATTTCCCAAAAATTTGAAATTTCATCCATATTAGTTATTTAAAGATAACTTATTTTGGAAATTATTTCAATGGAAATTAAGAAAAAAGAAAGGGTTGAAAATTAAAAATTGGGCCGTGGAGGACTCGAACCTCCAACCTATGGATTAAGAGTCCATTGCTCTACCACTTGAGCTAACGGCCCGTGATTATATTTAAAAAATAAAATTAATATATTCTTAAGATTTGTCAAGAAGTTAGGGAACAATTCTTAGGTATTGAATAAGTAAGAATTTGTTTTAAATTTAAAAAGGGGTAGGGTTTAAGAGGTGGTTGCTCTGGAAGATCTTTGAAAAGAGATCTTCCAGGGAGGAAAGTCCGGGCTCCGCAGGGGAGGACGCCGGGTAATACCCGGAGGGAGTAATCCCTGGAAAGGGCCACAGAAAAGAGACCGCCAGCGGCTAAGAGAGGTTTTTATCTCTCTTAGTGCGGGCAAGGGTGAAAAGGTGGGGTAAGAGCCCACCGCACAGGATGGTAACATCCTGTGGCACGGCAACCCCCGTCCGGAGCAAGGCCAAACAGAGCCTAAGGGTGCCCCGCCCAAAAGGCTCAGGTAGGCCGCTTGAGGAGAAGGGTGACCTTCTCCCTAGAGAAATAACCACCGCCTGGGAGAGTATCCCAGGTAACAGAACCCGGCTTACTTAAACCCTACCCCCGCTCCTTTTAAAAATGTTTAAACATATAGAATTTGTCAAAAGCATCTACGATCTTAAAGATCTTCCTCCTCCTGAATTTCCAGAAATTGCTTTTCTTGGAAGATCCAATGTAGGCAAATCATCTCTTATAAACGCAATTCTCAATAGAAAAAATGTAGCCCGCGTTTCTTCAACCCCTGGATTTACCAAAGCTATCAACTTTTTTAGAATAGATTATCAATTTTATCTGGTTGATCTCCCTGGCTATGGCTTTGCTAAAGCACCAGCAGAATTGCAAAAAAAATGGAAATATTTAGTTGAAGGATATCTTACAGCTCCAAGAGATTTTCGTTTGCTTGTTTTAATTTTTGATATAAGAAGGACTCCTGATAAACTTGATATTAACTTAGTTGAATTTGTAAAATATATTAAAAAAACCTTCTGTATTGTGTTAAACAAAATTGATATACTTTCTAAAAATGAAATTGATAAACAAGTTAAAAATTATAAAGAAGCTTTAAGATTAAATCCCGATTTTCCAATGTTTTTAGTATCTTGTAAAAGAAAAAAGAAAATATAGAACCTTTAAGAAAATTCATTTTATCAAAAATAAAATCCCATTAAATTTTTATGCTCATCCCATCATAACAGGCTCTTATTTTTAAACCAAACTCATTACTAAGTTCTTGAGCTACTTTAAAAGGATTAGCTTTAAGCATGGTTATACCAAAATGAGTAAGAATTACCTCTTCAGGTCTCACATTACTTAAGATTTTTTTTACATCTGAGATGCTTAAATGTAAAACCCCTTCTTTTGGAGTATATCTTACAGTATAAATTACAAGAATATTTGCAGAAGCAAATTCCTCTTCTAATTTTTCAAAATAGGCTGTATCAGTTATGAAACCAACAATCTTTCCCTCTGGAAGATAAAAAAGTAACCCATAATTTTCTACTGTATGTTTAAGAAGACAGGTGGTTTTAAATTTAAAAGGAGAGTTTTCATAGAAAGTATTAGGTTTTAAAATTTCTATTTTTTTAAGATAAGGCTGGAGATAAGAGAGTAAAAGTCCCTCTTTTAAAGTACTTTCTGTTAAAAATAGAGTCCCTCTTTTTTTAAACCCCCCTTCAGTAATAGCATCAACTATAATATTTAAATCTGCTGAGTGATCTAAATGTTGATGAGAAACTATAATGGTTTCAATTTTTTCAATAGGGATTTTCTTTTTAGCAAGATAAACTAAGGTTCCTGGACCAGGATCAAGAAGTAGATAAGAATTATTAACATTGATAATAGTTCCAGCAGAGGCTCTTAATTGTTTGGCAACTACATAACGAGCACCAGCTGTTCCTAAAAATATAATTTCACTCACAAAATTAATCTTATTGAATTTTTAATAAATTTTCAAGTTTATATTGCGATAAAAAATAATTTTTATAGGATATCTTGACAAAAAATTTTATTGTATTATATTTTTTTTTAAATAAAAATTTTTATAGGAGGTGCATTATGGAAGAGGTAAAAGAGATAATTAGTATGCCAAGAATTGGAGATCAGGCACCAGCTTTTGAAGCAATGACTACAATGGGTCCTATTAAATTTCCTGATGATTTTAAAGGTCAATGGGTGGTATTCTTTTCTCATCCAGCAGATTTTACTCCTGTTTGTTCTACTGAGTTTTTAGCTTTTGCTCAAATGAATAATGAGTTTGCTAAAAGAAATGTCCAGCTTTTAGGTTTAAGTATAGATAGTGTTTTTTCCCATATAGCTTGGGTAATGAATCTTAAAGAAAAAACCGGAATTGAAATCCCATTTCCTATTGTAGCAGATGTTGATGGAAGANTAGCTAAACTTTATGGTATGCTACATCCCGGAGAAAGTTCAACTGCTACTGTAAGAGCGGTTTTTATTGTAGACCCTAATGGAAAGATAAGGGCGATTATTTATTATCCTCTTTCTGCAGGAAGAAATATGAGGGAGATTTTAAGATTAATAGATGCTTTACAAATAGCAGATAAACATGGTGTAGCAACTCCTGCTAATTGGGTACCTGAACCTCAAGTTTGGGAGTTTACTGAAGAAAATACTAAGGTGATAGTGCCACCTCCTACCACTTATGAAGAAGCTGTAAATAGATTCCAGCAGGGATATGAATGTATTGATTGGTATTTCTGTAAGAAAAAACTGAGCTAAAAAGGAGAAAAAAGATGTCTGCTGGATGTATAAGCTCTGATGGAAAACTTAGCGAAAGAGCGATTGAGCTTCTTAGACTCTTAAATGAGAAAGGAAAGCTTTCTGCTTCTGAAATAGCAGAACTTACTAAAAGACCTCTTTTTCAGGTGAGAAGCTCTTTAAGAGAGCTCACTGAAGCTGGGTTTATCGCTTACGAAGGAGAGGAATATAGACTTACAGAAAAAGGACTTTCTGCTCTTTCTTCAACTTAAAATATTTATAAAGTTTAGGAGGGTGGTAGAGTAATTTTTGCCACCCTCTTTTCTTTTAAAAATCAATTTCTTTACTTTAAAGAATTTGTAAGTGTCTTATCTTTTGAAGTCTTTTCTGATATAATAAGGACGAGATTTAATAAAAAATTTAAATCTCAGTGAGGAATCTAATGAAATTTGATTTTATTGGTTGTGGTTCATTAAATTGGGATATGTTTTTTGAAGTAGAAGATCTTTCTGAAATTCAATTTGAAGATTTAAAGATTCTTCCAGGAAGGGAAACTGTTTTAGAAAGAAGTCAATTTTTAAAATTTTTAAAATTTTTAGAAAAAGAAGGTAGATTCCTTTTTGAATGCGGAGGCGGATCAGGAGCAAATACAATTTATGCTTTATCTTTATGGGGGTTTAATAACGCCTTTTTAGGAGCAACTGGAAAGGACGAATTTGGTAAAAAAATAATTGAAGAGTTAGAAAATGTGGATTTAAATACAGATTTTATTATNAAAAGGGGTGAGACAAGTTTAGCTATTATTTTACTTGATAAAAGAAAAGATAGATTTATAGCTGTTAGTCCAGGAAATAACGAAGAATTTCTTCGGGAAATAAGAATTAATTTATCTCAATTTGAGAGCATTTTTCATTTTTTCCTCTTTTGCCAGTAGAAGCGGTCAAGAATTTCAGAGAAAAATTTTATCCCATTTAAAATTAAAAATTTCTTTTGATCCAGGAGAGGTTTATGCTAATTTAGGTAAAGAATTTTTATTTTTTTGGTTAAAAAACACAGAGATTTTATTTATCACTGATTATGAATTAGAAAAAATAGGTTTCTCTCTTGAAGAATTATTAAGATTAGGAATTAATAAGATATTTTTAAAAAAAGGAAAGGAGGGTGCAGAATTTTATTCTAAGGAGAAAAATTTAAAAATTTCAGCTTATAAAGTAGAAAAAATAGTTGATAATACAGGAGCAGGAGATTATTTTAATGCTGGAGTTTTAGCAGCTATTAAACTTGGTTTTTCAGAAGAGGATATGTTAAAATTAGGTATTTATTCAGCAGGTATTAGTCTTAGAGATTTTGGGAGAAAAGGTTGTTTAACTAAAAGGGAGTTTCAAAAATATGTGGATTTGTTAAAATAGTTTTCAAAATGAAACTTAAAGAGAAAATCCCCTAAAAATATTGATAAACTTTTAAAGGACCTTTCTCAAGGTTCTCTTTTTGGAGAAATTTATCTTGAGTCTACTGAAATTTTCAAATTGGTTTTAGAACCAGATAGAATAGATGAAATTAATTGGGGGGAAGAAGAGGGTATAGCTTTTAGAAAAATAGATGAAAATTTTAAAATTAATTTTGCCTATGCTTCTAATTTAGAAGATATAGCAGTTTTAGAAGATTTGGTAAAAACTGGTTTAAAAGAGGAATCTTTAAGACATGAGAGTGAAAAATCTTTCATTTCTAAATTTTCTAATCTTAAAAATTATGAATTATATCTTAGAGAAAGATTAGAGTTTTTAGAGGAATTAAAGAAAAAAGTTAAAAAGGTAGGAAATATTAAACATTATAAAATTGGATTAAGTGAAATAAAAAAAGAAATCCTTATTTTAAACTCTGAAGGAAAATTTATAGAAGATGAAAGATTTTATTCTAAACTTGTTGCTATAGTTATTGCTGAAAAAGATGGGGTTTTAGAGAGAGGATATGAGGTTTTTGGAGGAGCTCTTCCTTTTGAAAAAATTAAGGAATTACCAGAAGTATTAGAGATACCTGAAAAAGCATCTGATCTTGCTTTAATTATGCTTTCTGCTAAAAAAGCTCCTGCAGGGGTTATGCCTGTTGTTCTTTCAGGAACAGCTGGTGGGACTATGATTCATGAGGCAGTAGGACACGGGCTTGAAGCAGATCATGCTGAGGAGGGATTATCTATTTATTCAGGTAAATTAGGAGAAAAAGTTGCAAGCGAACTTATTACCGTTATTGATGATGCAACTTTACCTTCACTCTACGGATTTTATAAATTTGATGATGAGGGAACACCTGCACAAAAAGTAATTTTGATTGAAAAAGGGATTTTGAAGAATTTTCTTTATGATAAATACTTTTCTCTAAAATACGGGAAAAAATCTAATGGTCACGGAAGAAGGCAAAATTATAGACATGTTCCTATACCAAGAATGGCAAATACTTATATAGAAAAAGGCCCTCATAAACCTGAAGAAATAATAAAAAGTATAGAAAAGGGACTTTTAGTAAGAAAGATGGGAGGAGGAGAAGTAAATCCATTAACAGGAGATTTTGTTTTTGAAGTTAGAGAAGGTTATTATATAGAAAAAGGGGAAATTGTTTATCCTGTCAAAGGAGCAACTTTGGTGGGAAATGGTCCTAAGGTATTAGAAATAATTGATATGGTGGGAGATGATTTAAAATTTATCCCTGGAACCTGTGGTAAAGATGGGCAAGGAGTTCCTGTAGCAGATGGTCAACCTACACTTAAAATTCCTGAACTTATAGTAGGCGGAATTATAGATTAAGGAGGAAAAGGATGTGTGGAGTTTTTGGAATATATGGAGTTGAAGAAGCAGCCAATTACACTTATTTTGGACTATATGCTCTTCAACATAGAGGACAGGAAAGTGCAGGTATTGTGGTTTATGATGGAAAAAAGGTAAAAGAATGGAAAGGGTTAGGTTTAGTGAGTGAAGTTTTTAATGAAGAAATACTAAAAAATCTATCAGGCTATATATCCATAGGACATGTAAGATATTCAACTACCGGTTCTACTATTTTTCAAAATGTTCAGCCCTTTTGTGTTAATTTTGCTAAAAAAACTTTAGCTATTGCTCACAATGGGAATCTTGTTAATGCCTATCAAATTAGATGTGAACTTGAAGAAGATGGGCATATTTTTCAAACTACCATGGATAGTGAAGTAATTATGCATCTTATAGTTAAAAACCTAAAAAAAGGACTTGTTAATGCTATTACAGAAACAATGAAAAGAATTAGAGGGGCTTACTCTATTTTACTTCTTTATGAAGATACTCTTGTTGCTTTTAGAGATCCTTGGGGTTTTAGACCTTTATCTTTTGGTATGTTTAATGGAGGATATGTTATTGCCTCTGAAACTTGTGCTTTCGATTTGATAGGAGTTCAATATTTAAGAGATATAGAGCCAGGGGAGATACTTATTATAGATAAAGAGGGACCAAAATCTTATAAAGCTTTTAAAAAAGAAAAATTCAATTTAAGTCATTGTGTTTTTGAATTTATATATTTTGCAAGACCGGACAGTTATATATTTAATAAAAATGTGTATTTAGTGAGAAAAAATCTTGGAAAAAATCTTTATAAAGAATGCCCTCTTCAGGCAGATTTTGTAATGCCTTTTCCAGATTCGGGTAATTATGCAGCTATAGGTTATTCTCAAGCAAGTGGATTACCGATAGAATTTGCTATGATAAGGAATCATTATATAGGAAGGACCTTTATTCAACCTTCAGAAAAAATTAGAAATATTTCCGTAAAAATGAAATTAAATCCTGTCAAAGATATCTTAAGGGGGAAAGAGGTAATTATAATTGATGATTCCTTAGTTAGAGGTACTACTTCTCGTAATAGACTTAAAAGTATAAAAGAAGCAGGAGCAAAAAAAATTCATTTTTTACTTTCCTGTCCACCTCTTAGATTTCCATGTTTTTTTGGTATTGATTTCCCATCTTCTGCAGAATTAATTGCGCATAAGCATTCTGTAGAAGAAATTAGAAAGTTTTTAGATATTGATACTCTTTATTATTTAAGTATTGAAGGACTTTTATCAGCAGTTGAAGAATTAAGGGACAAGGTATGTTTAGCTTGTTTTACAGGAGAATATCCTATAGAAGTAGATTTTAGTTTTAGAAAAGATATTGCTGAAATTTAGTATTATGAAAGCTTATCAAAATCTACAAGAATTTATAGAAATTTTAGAAAAGGAAAAGGAGCTTTTAAGAATAAATGTTGAAGTTTCTCCTGAACTTGAAATTACAGAAATTACAAATAGAGTTTGCAAGTTAAATGGTCCTGCCCTTTTTTTTGAGAAAGTAAAGAACTATAAAATTCCTGTAGTAACTAATCTTTTTGGAAGTTTTAAAAGAGTTTGTCTTGCTTTTGGAGTAAGAGAAATTGAAGAACTTGCCTCGGCCTTAATTGATTTTATAGAAATAAAAAGAACGGAAAGGTTTTTTGAAAAATTAAAAATTATTCCTAAGCTTTGGCAAGCTAAAAATTTTTTTCCAAAGTTAGTTGATAAGGCACCTTGTCAAGAAATAGTTTGGATAAAAGATGAAGTTAATTTATTTAAACTTCCAATTTTAAAATGCTGGCCAAAAGATGGAGGGCGTTTTATTACACTTCCTTGTGTTATTACTAAGGATCCAGAAACAGGTATACGAAATGTAGGAATGTATAGAATGCAAGTTTTTAGTAAAAATGAAACTGGTATGCATTGGCAAATTCATAAAGTAGGAGCAAAACATTATCAGAAAGCAGAAAAGCTTGGGCAAAAATTACCTGTTGTAGTTGCTATAGGACCAGATCCTGCAGTAATTTATTCTGCAACCGCTCCTCTTCCTGAAGATATAGATGAACTCCTTTTGGCAGGTTTTTTGAGAGGAAAACCTGTTGAGCTTGTTAAATGTTTAACAATCCCTTTAGAAGTTCCTGCAGAATCTCAAATTGTTTTGGAAGGTTATGTAGAACCCTATGAGAGAAAGTTAGAAGGTCCTTTTGGAGATCATACAGGATATTATACTCCTCAAGATTATTATCCAGTTTTTAGGGTAACTTGTATCACCATGAGAAAGGATGCTATATATCCTGCAACTATTGTAGGTAAGCCTCCTATGGAAGATTGTTACCTTGGTAAAGTGACTGAAAGGCTATTTTTACCTTTTATTAAGAAAATTTTGCCAGAAGTTATAGATATTAATCTTCCTTGGGAAGGAGTTTTTCATAATTTAGCTTTTGTTTCCATAGATAAACGATATCCGGGACATGCTTTTAAAGTAGCTTCAGCTCTTTGGGGACTTGGACAAATGATGTTTACTAAAATAATAGTTGTGTTTGATAAAGAGGTTAATGTACAAGATTTAAGAGAAGCCCTATTTTATATGGCTGGAAATATAGATCCAGAAAGGGATATAATGATAGTAAGGGGTCCTGTTGATGCCCTTGATCATGCAAGTTCTCAACCTTGTTTTGGTTCTAAAATATGTATTGATGCTACAAAAAAATGGAAAGAAGAAGGATATACTCGAGAATGGCCAGAAGAAGTAGTTATGACAAAAGAAATTAAAGAAAAGATCGATAAAATTTGGAAAAAACTTGGAATTGAAGAATTTTTAAAAAGAGGTAAAGGTTTATGAAGGTAGCTATAATGAGTGATAGCCATGATTCTATTCCTAATTTACAAAAGGCTGTTGAGATCTCTATAAAAGAAAAATGTGAAAAAATTTTTCATTGTGGAGATTTAATTTCACCTTTTATGGTTCCTGTTCTTGGAAAGTTTAATAAAGAAATACATTTAATTTTAGGAAATAATCCAGGAGATATTTATCTTTTGGTACAAAAAATTTTAGAATATCCTAATATAAAACTTCACGGAGAGAATGCATTTTTAGAAATAGAAGATTATAAAATTGCTATGGTTCATTATCCTAAGATAGCTTATGCTTTAGCAAAAACCGAGGAATATGATTTTATTTTTTGTGGGCATACTCATAAATATGAAATAAAGGAAATAGGTAAATCTTTAGTTATAAATCCTGGAGAAATTTTAGGAAAAGAAGGAACACCAAGCTTCGTTATTCTTGATTTAAAAACAAGAAAGTATGAGAAAATAACTCTTTAAGGAGAAAAAGAGCTATGCGTTGGAGTAAATATTTTATTCCTACTTTAAGAGAGGACCCTTCTGAAGCTGAAGTAATAAGTCATAAACTTTTATTAAGAGCAGGCATGATAAGAAAACTTGCTTCTGGTATTTATAACTTTTTACCTTTAGGATTTAGAGCTTTGAAAAAGATAGAGAATATTGTAAGATGTGAAATGAATAAAGCTGGGGCTTTGGAAATTCTTATGCCTCTTGTTCAACCGGCAGAACTTTGGAAGGAAACCGGGCGTTGGGATGCCTATGGAAAAGAACTCCTGAGATTTAAAGATAGAAAGGAGCATGATTTTTGTTTAGGACCAACTCATGAAGAAGTAGTGACTGAAATAGTAAGAAGGGATGTAAAATCCTATAAAGAGCTTCCTCTTATTCTTTATCAAATAGCAGTAAAATTTAGAGATGAAATTCGTCCGAGATTTGGTATTATGAGAGCGAGAGAATTTATAATGAAAGATGCCTATTCATTTGATTCAGACTGGGATGGATTAGAAAGGAGTTACCAATTAATGTATGAAACTTATGAAAAGATTTTTACTAATTGCGGTTTAAAGTTTAAGGCAGTTGAAGCTCATACAGGGGCTATAGGAGGAGATGTTTCTCATGAATTTATGGTACTTGCTGAAACAGGAGAAGACATTATAGCCTTTTGTGAAAAATGTGGATATGCTTCCAATATAGAACTTACTCCTGCTATTTCTGGAGAAAAATATCCTTTAGAACCTGAAAAACCATTAGAAAAAGTTTATACTCCAGGAGTTAGAACTGCTCAAGAAGTGGCGGGATTTTTTAGGCCTTCCTGTTTCTAAAATAACTAAAACTCTAATTTATATTGTTGAAGAAAAAAACGCTGTTGCAGTGTGTTTAAGAGGAGATCATGAAGTAAATGAAGTAAAACTTGAAAAATTATTTTCTGGGAAACCTTTTAGAATGGCAAATGAAGAAGAGATTAGAAAAATTGTAGGAGCAAGCCCTGGATTTATTGGACCTAAAGATTTGAAAATAAAGGTAATTGCTGATAAAGCTTTAGAAGGATATCCTAATTTTGTAATAGGAGCAAATGAAGATGAATACCATTACCTAAATGCAAACTTAGGATCAACTTTCAAACCTGATATAATAGCAGATATAAGGAAAGCTACCTTAGGAGACCTCTGTCCAAAATGTAAAGAACCTTTAAGCTTTACAAGAGGTATAGAAGTAGGCCATATTTTTAAATTGGGAACAAAATATAGTGAACCTATGAAAGCTATGTTTTTAGATAAAGACGGAAAAATGAAGCCTTTTATAATGGGATGTTATGGTATTGGTGTAAGTAGAGTACTTGCTGCAACTATTGAACAAAACCATGATGAAGATGGCATAATTTTCCCTTGGCAGATTGCACCTTTCCAAATCGCTATAGTATATTTAAAAGAAGATTTTAAAGAGAGTGCAGAAAAAATCTATAAAAATTTGTCTCAAAATTGGGATGTAATTTTGGATGATAGAGAAGAAAGGCCAGGAGTTAAATTTAAAGATATGGATCTTATAGGAATTCCTCTTCAAATTATTTTAGGAAAAAGCTATGAAAAGAATAAAGAACTTGAAGTTAAAATAAGAAAAACTAGGAGAAAGAAAATATATTAAAATTGAAGAATTAGAAAATTTTGTAAGAAACTTTGAAAATGAAAAAAATTAAAATTTCAGAACTTACAAAAAGAATAAATGGTATCTTAATAGGAGAAGATTTTGAGGTAGAGGGAATTAATGCTATTCCTTTAGCTAAGGAAAGAGATTTAATTTTTGTAGATTCTCTAAAAAGGGTAGATGAAGCCCAAAAGTCAAAAGCTAAGGCAGTATTGTGTCCCGAAGGATTTGCTAAGTATTTCCCTCAAAAAACAGTTATAGAAGTAAAGAATGTGAGAGTTGCTTTTGCCAAGCTTACTGAAATTTTTAAAATAGAAATAGAACCTAAATGGGGTATAAGTAGTTATGCTTTTATAGAAGAGGAAGTAAAAATAGAGGAGCCATGTGCAATATATCCCTTAGTATATATTCAAAAAGGAGCAAAAATAGAAAAAAATGTAGTAATTTATCCTGGAGTTTTTATAGGGGCTTTTTCAGAAATCGGAGAAAATACAATCATTTATCCTAATGTAGTAATCTATCCTTATACTAAAATCGGTAAAAATTGTATAATTCATGCAGGAGTAGTGATAGGTGCAGATGGTTTTGGTTTTGCTCAAGAAGAAATGGAAGAAGGATATAAAAACATAAAAATTTATCATTTTGGAGGGGTTGAGATAGAAGATAATGTGGAAATAGGTGCTAATACAACCATTGATAAAGCAGTTTTTGGAAAAACAATTATAGGAAAGGGAACAAAAATTGATAATTTAGTACAAGTTGGACATAATGTTAGAGTAGGAAAAGAAAATATTCTTGTTTCTCATACAGCAATTGGAGGTAGTGCAGTTTTGGAAGATTATGTAATGCTTGGAGGACAAGTTGGAGTAGCACCTTATAGTAAGATTAGAAAAGGTGCAAAAGTAGCAGGTAAATCAGGTGTAACAGGAGAAATTGCACCTTACGAAGAAGTAGCAGGAATTCCTGCAATAAAAGCAGATATTTGGAAAAAAGCAGTAATTATTTTTGCAAAACTTCCTGAAATTTATAAAGAATTAAAAAAATTTATAAAATCCCAATCTTAAATAAAATCTCTTACCGCAGTAGCAACTGCTATTGCTCCTTGGGTATTTACTATTTTTGTATAATCTGGATCAAAATTATTAGAAAATTTAACCAGTTTTTTCAAATCAATTATTTGGGTATTAATTTTTAAAAACTCACTAAAGATTTCACTTATATTAGGGATGTTTGCACCTCCACCGACCAAGAATATATTTTCAATGGTTAGGTTAAATTTTCCTGTTATAAACTTGATAGTAGTTTCTAATTCTTCAAGCACTTCTTTAATATAATTTTTATAAATTTTTTTAACCTCAGGATAATTATTTCTTTCTGGATTTACTATTAAAGCTTCTGCAATATCCATATCTACTTTTAAGGTTTTAATTATATCTTTTCTTAGATTTTTTAATTCCTAAATTAAAAAGTTCCCTACTATATACAGGAGCTTCCTTCCCACAAAAAAGCAATCTAATTTTACTATCTCCCCAGTCTACAATAACTTTAGCTTTTTCTCCGTAAATTATTTCTATGAGATTGTGTAAGTTTACAAAGCTTACATCAATATTATTAGCTTGATATTCCAAAGCTTTTATAAGGTTTTCATATTGGTCAACTATTTCTTTTTTAGCTACAAGATAAAAGATTTGATAAAAATCTTTTTGGGGAATTATATAATAGCTATAATAAACATCTTCAATTTTATAAGGAATTTCATCACTTATTTTATTTTTTATTTCTTCTTCACTTGGAATATGTGGACTTTTGAAAGAATCAAAAATTACAAGTTCATAAGGAAGTGAAAGATTAACTATTTTGGTGTTATTTTTAAAAACATCTAAAATATTTTTAATATTGGAAAGTAAATATTGGAAATCGTTAATAATTCCATTTATAATAACATTTTTATAAGTTCTTCCCCGAATAAAATTAGTTAAAATAAGTTCATTTTTAACAATTTGAACCTCAGCTATTTTAATTGAATAACTTCCTAAATCAAAAGCTAATATCCCTTTTTTTCCTGATCCACTTATATCTACAATACTTTTAAATTTAGAAAAAAGTTTATTTATCATATGTTTTCCTCTTTATTTTAAATACTTTTAATTTTTGCAAAATTTATGTTAGATTTATCTATTACATTTTCAAAAGAGGAGCTAATAGTTTTTTTATAAAAACTTTCCAAATTTTTTAAAAATTCAGCCTCCATATCTAAAAGCCATTTTTTTAAATCATTTTTAGCAAGTTTTAGATAGGAATTAATTTGTTTTTTCCAGTATTTTTTTAAGTCTTCTATTTTTGTTTTTCAATTTTTTAAATATATATATAGGTCCAACTAGGGAAGAAATTGCTGGAATAGCTTTTAAGGATATTGTTTCAGGTATAGCCATAGTTGCAATAATTCCTCCAGCACTCACAGCGATCCCTGGTGCTGCAGTAATAGTTTTATCTAATAAGCCTTCATCTTCTTTTATTTTAATGGGTTGAGGTTTAAAACTTCCATTTTCTGAAAAAGCCTTAGTTCTAATTTTGTCTCTAAGATTTTCTTTAAAAAATTCATATTGCTGATCAAGATGCATACTTTTAATTTTTTCTAATACCTCCTTCATAAGATAATTTAAAAGGGTATCAAGCAAGATCTCAGCTTTTTCTTTTAAAAGTTTACGAGGATAATACTTTGCAAATTCTTTTAAAAAATAGATGTCAAGATCTTTATCTAAAATAAAAAATACTTCGCTTTTAATAATTTCAATTTCTTTAGAAATATCTTCTTCTAATTTCTTTTCTATTTGTTTAAGAGTTTTAGGTTCTATCATTATGATAACCTTTTTATAAATTCTTCTATTATTTTTACCTCTTTTTCAATTAAGGCAATCTTTCTTTCAAGCATAAGAATTTCATAATCAATTCTTTCAATTGTTTTCAATTCATTTTTAAGATTTTCCAAATAGATTCTTTTTTCTTCTAATAATTTACCTATACTTTTTTTATAAAAATCAAAGGCTTTGTAAAATTGATCTCTTAACTCTTCAATTACATCAACAAAGGATTCTATAAGGTTATTTTTAAAAGTTTTAAAAAATGCTTCTTCGTCTATAAACTCTCTTATTCCTACTACCACCTTTTTTGTTCTACTTGATTTTAACCATTTCCAGGGTTTTAAAAAATTCCAATTTTCTGCAATACTTTCTACAACTTCTTTTGTAATTTCTTCTCTCTTAGCTACTGCTTTTCTACAGTTTTCTTCTATAGCAGAAAAATCAATTTTGGGAATTTGAATGTTATATTCTTCTCTAAATTGTTCACCTATTTGTTCAAGTTTCTCTTTAAAAAACTTGCTTATATTTTCAATATTTTCTTGAACAATTATATTAAGATCGTTTTCTGCGTCCCTATAATATTTTCTTAATTCTTCTATATCGGTTGATTTTATGAACTTATCGTAATAATTTAATTTTAACTGATCAAGAGAATTTTCTATAGGAGAATGGACTCCTATAAAAATGGTTGCTGCTTCTTCTAAAACAAAATAACAATATGTTTCAAGTTTTTTAAGACCTTTCTGTCTTTTTTCAATTTCTGCTAAAAATTCTTCTCTATCCTTTTTTTGACTTTCTAATAAACGAATAGTTTCTTGATGAGTATTAATTTGTTCTTTATATCCTTCTCTAAGTAATTCTAAAATATTTATTAATTCTGAAAAAGGAGCAGAAAGTAAAAAATTTTTCAAGAACTGGTATTAAATTTTCAAATCCTGAATATTTAATAAATGCCTCTTTATCATCTAAACCCTCTTCCTCAGCAAGATCCTTAAAATAAACAATCCACTTTCTTTTTTGCCTTTTGTTCTTTTTTTATTTCTTCAAGAGTTTTTCCTTTTTCTAAATCTTCATAGATCAGTTTTAATATACTGTCAACTGCAAAAATTCTGTCAGAAGAAATGAAAGAGCTATAAATACGTTTAGCCTCTTCTAAAAGTCTATCTTTTTCTTCAAAAAATACTGCAGAGTGAGTTAATATTAAGAATAAGTTTTCTTTACTTTTGTTGGTTATTACTGAGGAGATAAATCTTTTAAAAGATTCTGATTCTATAGGTTTAATAGGATGAATAAACAAAATGGCATTAGCTCTATCCAAGAAAGAAAAGGAAATATCATGAACTCCTCCTACAGCATTAACCCCAGGCATATCAACTAACCTTATTTCATCAAATTCCCAAGGGAAGGGATAACCTAATTCTATTTTTATAGGGATATTATCTCGAGATCTTGAAAAGGCATAATTTTCCAATTTATATTTTAATTCTTTAAGATTTTCAATTCCTGATTTTTCNTCCAAATATTTTATAAATTCATTATCTATTGTGTTTATTTCNCCATTTTCAAGAATATAAAGATCAATTAAATTAACAGGAATATCTCTATATTCTTCAGGAATAGCTGCTATTTCTTTTAATTTTTCTTTTTAAAAATCTCTTTTGGGCTATCTTCAAGAATTTCTATTTTTCCAGAAGCATAAGTTACCTTTAAATAAGGTCTTTTAGAATAAAAAATTTCAATTAATGCATTAGTAGCTTGTAAAACNTCAGTAGGAAGGATTTCTTCTTTTATTAAACTGTTAATAAAAGTAGATTTTCCTGCTTTTACTTCCCCCTGCAACAGCTATAAGAAATTGATTATTTTTAAGATTTTCTATTCTGTTTTCTAAACTTTTTATATCAATTCCATCATTTAATTCACCTCTTAGATTTTTGTAATTTTCGAAAAGCTCAAAAATTTGTTGTTTATAAATTTTATAATCACTCAGTTTAAAGGTTAACTTCTTAATATTCTGCTCTAAAAACATTTTTAACCTTTATTTAGAATAATATTCTAAATATTTATCCTTTAAATCTTCTAAATATAATTTTAATCTCCTACTTATAGTTTTTAGCTGTTGAAATAGTTTTTCTACTTTTAAAAAATCTTCCATATTATAAGCAATTATTAATTCCTTTCCTATATTATGAAGGGTTTTGTAAGTTTCTTCAAACTCTCTAAAATCAAAATCTTTAACCAATTGTTTAAATTTTTCACCTTCTTCACTATAGTACCATTTACCAATGGGGAAAGCTTGATAATCACCCCATCTTTCTGGATCGAGCCTATCAATTCCTTTAATGTGAGCCTGCAAGCGGAGTATATAACGATCAACATCCTTTTCGAAAAGATCAAAGAGAATTTCTTCCATTTTTCTTGTTTTAACAGTAGTTGCTATAGTTTTCATATAAGAAGAAATGAGTAAAGTTTCGTAAGTGTTTTCACTTATTTTATCCATTAATTGGCTAATTTCTGAAGATACTTGGTTTATTTCTTCAAAAGCTTTATTAATTGTTTCAGAGGTTTTTACTCCCTTCTCAATATTTGTAGCTATATCTAAGGCTAAATTATTTATTTTATCACCTAAATTAAAAACTTCAGCTAAAATTTCTTTTAATTGAGGATCATTAGTAATTTCTTGCCCTTTTTCAACCTCGCTTTTTATCTCTTTAGCAATATTATTAATATTACTTGTAAGTCTTGAAATTTCACCTATAGTTAATCCAAAATCATCTACTACAATAGAGGTCTGTGCCACTTTCAAATTTTGAAATTTTATTTTTTCATTTACACTATCTACTAATTTAAATATTTCGTCAAACTTGTTCAACTAATTTAGTAGAATAATCAAGAGTTTTAGAAGAAAAGTTTCTCATATACTCTAAAACTTTGTCCATGCTTTTTGCAATTTTTCCTACAAGGTCTTCCCTATCTTTTATTTTTTCTTCAACAAGATAAAGTTAAATCTCCTTCTGCCATTTTATTTAATATATCTGTTATTTTTTCTAAAGGTTTATGAGCTATATACATATAAGTGAAGTATACTAAAACAGAAGCAGTAATAATTCCTCCTAAGCCTAAAAAAATATAAAGAGGAATAATAAGTTTAAGTTCTTTTATTATATAATCTATAGGTAAAGTAATACTAACAGCCCCTATAACTTCATTTTCAGAAACATTATAATGGCATCTTAAACATTCAGCTTGTGCTTTTACTGGGTAAATTCCTTTTAATTTTTCCTTTTCTAAATCAACAAAAATCTTTTCCACTCCTTCTGAAAGAACCTTTGCTTCCTCTTTGTCCATGGCATAATACTCAGGGCTTTCTTTTCCAAAGAGTTCATCTATTTTTGGAGTTCTTATTATTCTTATATCTTTTTGCTTTTTTAAGAATTCTTCTCTTATAATTTTATAATTACCAATTGGATTTCCTTCCATTTTTTCAATTAGAGCTCCGTGTTTTATTAGAGTATCATTAATAAGGTTAAATTGATTTTTCAGAATTATATTTTTAGCATGATTAATTCCTACATAATAGGCCATAAAAGAAGTAACTACAATGGTGAGAACAATTAAAATAATAAAGCATATAACAATTATAGGAACTATTTTTTGATGAAGTTCTAAGGTTTTGTTTAATTTTCTAAACCAGCTTCTTAATCCCATTTTTTAAAAACCCTCCTTTCTATTTTTTAATTTTAGTCTCTAAAAAGGGGCCATATTTTTTATCCTATAGTTAGTATATGATTTAACCACCAATTTTTTAAAAATTTAAGAATCTCCAAAAAATTAATCTCTTCTTGTGGATTTTGTAAAAATTTTTTAATCTCTTCTTTAAATTTCTTATGCTCCTCTTTATGTATATGAGCTTCTGGATATGCATATTTTTCCATTAGTTCTTCTTCTAAAGCAAAATGCTTTTCAAAGTAGTTTATTAAAGATTCGAAAGCTTCTTTTAAAGCTTTTTTGTCAACATTTAGTCTTATAGCATCATAAATAGCATTAAACATATTAATAAGTTTTTTATGTTGTATATCACATTCAGGTATTCCTGTAGCTAAACTTTCGTCCCATTTAAAAAAACTCATTAGTACTCACCTATACAAAAATATTATCAATAACATTATAATTATGTCAAGAGAATTTTTTTAATTCTATTCGGAAAAATGTAAGTTTTAATAAAATTTTAAAATTTATATTGGATTGACAATTTTTTAAGATGGTATAATTTTTAAAAAAGTTTTTAAATTGCCCCCATCGTCTAGTGGACTAGGATACTGGCCTCTCACGCCAGAGACACGGGTTCGAATCCCGTTGGGGGCGCTACTTAAGCTATTAAATGTATCTTCTTTTTAAGAAATTTAAGAAAGATGAAATTTTAATTATCTTTCTGTTAACTTTTATATACTTTAATTCATATGGAAAAGATTTTATTAAACTTCCTCCCCCTTGTTATAAAGGTAATGTAACATTAGAAGAAACTTTAAAAGAAAGAAGGTCAGTTAGAGAATTTTCTTCTCAGCCACTTAATTTACAGGAAATTTCTCAGCTTTTATGGGCTATGCAAGGTATTACTAATTCTTTAGGTGGTAGAACTGCTCCTTCTGCAGGTGCTTTGTATCCTTTGGAAATATATTTGGTGGTTGGTAATGTGAAAGATCTTCCCATAGGAGTTTATAAATATGAACCTTTTAAACACAGACTTATAAAAATTAAAGAAGGAGATAAAAGAGAAGAACTTTCTTATGCAGCCTTAGGTCAGCCATGGGTTAAAAAAGCAGCAGTTGATTTTGTTATTGCAGCAGTTTATGAGAGAACCACAAGAAAATACGGAGAAAGAGGTATAAGATATGTTCATATTGAAGTGGGACATTCTGCTCAAAATTTACTTTTACAAGCAACAGCACTTGGAATCGGAGCTGTTACAGTGGGTGCTTTCTATGATAGTGAAGTAAAGAAAGTCGTTGGACTAAAAAATGAGGAACAGCCTCTTTATATTATTCCAGTAGGGAAAAAGAAATAAATATAATTGCAGGAGGTAGCTTATGAAAAGAAATTTTATTTTCACAATTTTTATTAGCTTTTTTGTTAGCGTTATTTTAGGATATTCTCAAGAAAAGATTAAAATTGCCAACGAAGAATGGATACTTTTAAATACTAATGCAAAAGAGGAAAAGCTTTTTTATTCTNCGAGTAGTATTAAAAAGATTACAAAAGATAAAATAAGAGTAAATATTTTATATTATCCTTCTTCAGAAATAATAAATAGATGTAAGAATTACTGGATACAGTGGTTTTTAAGTGGCGAGTATAGAGAAGT
>Ga0065719_106675_pt1 | contig 22145 bp, 23 predicted proteins | sample GBSCel85sediment_FD_59106 | JGI IMG/M metagenome (GOLD analysis project Ga0065719, IMG submission 59106) | Hot spring sediment microbial communities from Great Boiling Spring, Nevada - Cellulolytic enrichment CS 85C v3 (version 3) | ecosystem: Environmental > Aquatic > Thermal springs > Hot... | reverse complement strand
AGGAGGTCACTGGTGAGGTCGAGAGGAGGGTAGTAGCTCAACTCCTAGCTCTGATGGACGGACTCAAGGGCAGGGGTGAGGTGATAGTGATTGGAGCTACTAACAGGCCTGAAGCGATAGATCCAGCTCTCAGGAGGCCAGGGAGGTTCGATAGGGAGATAGAGATAGGAGTGCCAGATAGAGAGGGGAGGAAGGAGATACTGTTGATACACACTAGGAACATGCCCCTAGCTGATGACGTAGATCTAGATAGATTGGCTGATATAACTCATGGGTTCGTAGGAGCTGATCTAGCTGCTCTAGTCAGGGAAGCAGCCATGGCAGCTTTGAGGAGGGTATTACCGAAGATAGATCTCGATGCTGAGAGCATACCGCTAGAAGTACTTGAGGAACTTAAGGTAACGAATGAAGATTTCTTCGAAGCCCTGAAGCTCGTTCAACCATCTGCCCTCAGGGAGATATCGATAGAGATCCCGAACGTCACTTGGGATGACGTAGGAGGGCTTGAGGACGTTAAGAGAGAGTTGAGGGAAGTCGTAGAGCTTCCTCTCAAGAATCCGGATGCATTCAGGAGGATGGGGATAGATCCTCCTAGAGGCGTTCTTCTCTATGGACCTCCGGGGTGTGGGAAGACTCTCATAGCTAAAGCTGTAGCTAATGAGAGTGAAGCTAACTTCATAAGCGTCAAGGGGCCTGAGCTCCTCAGCAAGTGGGTCGGGGAGAGCGAGAAGGCAGTCAGGATGATATTCAGGAAGGCCAGGCAGGTCACTCCAGCTATAGTCTTCATAGATGAGATAGACTCCCTATTCCCGAGGAGGGGAGTTCATGCGGACTCGGGCGTCAGCGAGAGAGTAGTGAGCCAGATGCTGACTGAGATAGATGGCATACACCCGCTCAGGGATGTAGTGGTCATAGGAGCTACTAATAGACCTGATCTAATAGATCCCGCTTTATTGAGGCCGGGCAGATTGGAGAGGTTAGTTTACGTCGGCCCGCCGGATTTCCAGTCTAGGTACCAGATATTGAGAGTGCTCACGAAGAAGGTACCATTAGCGAAGGACGTAGACCTGAGGAGCATAGCTTTGATGACGGAGAGGTACAGCGGCGCTGATCTAGCTGCTCTAGTTAGGGAAGCAGCTATGTCAGCTCTAAGAGAGGATATAAATGCTGAGAAAGTGGAGTCGAGGCACTTCGAGATCGCGATGAGCAGAGTTAAGCCGAGCTTGACGGATGAGATATTGAAGTACTTCGAGGAGATAAAGAAGACGCTCAGGGCTGTGACGATACCTGAGGAGAGGAAGGAGGAGACTTACGTATACTGAGCCCTCGAACTCTCCCACAGATAAAATTTTTAAATTGGGGTTCGAAGCTGACCCGGTGGTAGCTTGGAACTAGCATAGCTTATGTATCGGATTTCAATTCTATAGTCAGGTCCGGGGTTCCCGAGAGGGTGAGGATCTTCGATACTACGTTGAGGGATGGGGAGCAGACACCAGGTGTCTCCTTAACGTGCAGTGAGAAGATCGAGATAGCTGAGGCTTTGAACGAGCTGGGAGTTGATGTGATAGAGGCGGGGTTCCCGATAACATCTGAGGGAGAAGCTGAGTCCGTGAGGGAGATAGCTAAATCGATAGCTGAGATAGCCTCAGTGAGCAGAGCTGAGGTATGCGCTCTCGCTAGATCCAACTTCAAAGATATAGACATAGCTGTGGACTCAGGAGTAGATTCCGTTCACGTTTTCATAGCCACTTCCCCACTCCACAGAGAGTACAAACTCAAGATGAGCAAGGAGGATGTCTTGAGGAGGGCTGTAGAGGCAGTGGAATATGCTAAATCTAGAGGCGTTATTGTGGAATTCTCAGCTGAGGATGCGACGAGGACTGAGCTTGATTTCCTGATCCAAGTATTCAAAGCTGTTGAAGAGGCTGGCGTCGATAGAGTGGATATCCCAGATACTGTGGGAGTTATGACGCCGGTAGCGATGAAGTACCTCGTCTCCAGAGTGGTCAGCGAGCTCAGAGTCCCAGTCAGTGTGCACTGCCACAATGACTTCGGGTTAGCTGTAGCGAATTCTCTGGCAGCGATAGAGGCTGGAGCTCAACAAGCTCACGTCACTGTGAACGGATTGGGGGAGAGAGCTGGAAACGCCTCTCTGGAGCAGTTCGTGGCTTCCCTCCACTACCTCTACGGGGTCAAGACTAGAATAGATTTGACAAAGCTTAGGGAGGTATCTGAACTCGTGGAAAAGCTAACTGGCATCCAAGTCCCACCGAATTATCCAATCGTTGGAGATAACGCTTTCTCCCATGAGTCCGGGATTCACGTACACGGGGTCCTCGAGCACCCCGGGACTTACGAGCCCTTGAGGCCTGAGGCCGTGGGGATGAGGAGGAGGATAGTCCTGGGGAAGCACACTGGAAGGCACGCTATAGAGGATGCTGTCAGGAAGCTTGGATATGATGCTAGGAGTGAGGAGATAGAGGAAGTAATGAGGAGGGTGAAGGATTACGGAGATAGAGGTGTGAAGGTCACGGAGAAGCTGTTCGGTAGGATAGTGGCTGAAGTAATAGGGGGAAGGGAAGGCGCCAGGAGGCTCGAAGTAGGTGAGTGGGTCGTGGTCACGGGGAGCGGGATCACTCCCTCAGCTTGGATAATGGCTAAAGTCAGAGGGAGGGACATCAGGAGCTGGGGTTGGGGAGTCGGCCCCGTAGATGCTATATCAAATGCCCTGAGATCGATAGAGGGGATACCGAATTTCAAGCTCTCTAGGTTCAAACTCAGCGCTACTAGCAAGGGGACGGACGCTCCTGGAGAAGTTTACGTCAAGATCGAGAGCAATGGAATCACTGCAGAAGGATATGGAATAAGCGAGGATATAGTTAGGGCTAGCTTAGAGGCTTTACTGGATTCTCTGAATAAGGTGATGAGCGATGAAAACAGCAGTGGAGAAGATACTGAGTAGGGCCTCTGGCAAGAATGCTGAAGCTGGAGATATCGTTGAGGCTGAGATAGATGTTTACATGATTCACGACCCCATGGGAGCTCTAGTGGATGATGCGTTAAGGGATTTATGTGGGGAGCCGAAGCATCCCGAGAGGATAGTAGCTGTGCACGATCACTTCGTGCCGGCTAAGGATATAGAGTCAGCGAATCTGAGCAAGAGGCTCAGGGAGTTCTGCGCGAGGTGGGGCGTGAGATACCAATACGATGTCGGATGGGGGATATGTCACGTGATCCTACCTGAGGAGGGTCACGTAGCCCCCGGTGATGTCATCGTGGGCACTGATTCCCATATGCCGACTCTGGGGGCATTGGGGGCTTTTTCCGCTGGCATAGGAGCTACTGAGATGGCTGCAGCTTTAGTCATGGGAAAGCTCTGGTTCAGGGTCCCGGAGACGATCTTAGTGAGGATAGAGGGATCGCTCCCTGAGATGGTCTTCGCTAAGGACATCATATTAAAGCTGATCTCAATGATAGGAGTGGATGGAGCTAATTACAAGGCTCTAGAGTTCAGTGGGAGCGTTTTGAAGGAGATGGTCATGGATGAGAGGTTCGTCCTCACGAATATGTCTGTCGAGGCCGGGGCTAAGACAGCTATTATACCTGTGGATCAAGTCACCCTCTCCTACCTAGATGGGAGGCTGAAGAAGGTCCCGAGGCCCGAGTACTCCGATGCTGGAAGTCACTCTGATGAGATCCTCATGGATGTTAGCTCATTGGAGCCACTCGTCGCGATCCCGCATTCACCCGCTAATGTCAAACCGGCTTCTGAGGTAGATGCTGAGATAGATCAGGCTTTCATAGGCTCCTGCACCGGGGGGAGGCTCAATGATCTCAAGGCAGCAGCTAGGGTCCTGAAGGGGAGGAAAATCAAGGAGGGAGTGAGGTTCATCGTAATACCTGCCAGCAGGAGTATATATCTCGAGGCCTTGAGGAGCGGGATAATCGATACCTTAATTGAGAGCGGCGCTTCCATAGGACCGCCTAGTTGTGGACCTTGTTTGGGGGCTCATCTCGGAGTTCTAGCGGAGGGTGAGGTCGCGATATCGACATCGAACAGGAACTTCAGGGGGAGGATGGGCCATCCCGAGTCCAAGGTTTATTTAGCTAGTGCAGCTACAGTAGCCGCTTCTGCTTTAGAAGGTAGGATAGTGGACCCGAGGGAGGTAGCATGATAAGGGGGAGAGCTATAAAGTACCCTGATAACGTCGATACTGACGTCATAATCCCAGCTAGATACTTGAAACACGGCTCCGACCCCGAGGTCCTTAAGAGCCATGCTATGGAAGATCTAGACCCTCAATTTCATCAGAAGGTCAGGGAGAGGAGGATAATAGTAGCTGGAAGGAATTTCGGTTGTGGGTCGAGTAGGGAGCAAGCGGTACTAGCTCTCAAATATTCGGGGATTGAGTTGATCATCGCTCAGAGCTTCGCGAGGATATTCTTCAGGAACTCTATAAACCTCGGCCTCCCCGTCATGGAAGTCCCAGGGGCATCTATAATCGAAGATAACGATTACTTAGAAGCTGATTTGGAGAGTGGCCGCGTATATCTGCCTGAGAAGGGGATCGAACTCATGGGAACGAAGGTCCCTGAATTCATGATGGACATATTGAGAGCTGGAGGTATAGTGCCATATCTCAGGGGGTTGAGGGGATGCCGAGGATAGCAGTAATACCAGGTGATGGCGTGGGTCCTGAGATCATAGATGCAGTGATCCCAGTGCTCGAGTCCCTCTCAGATATAATGAATTTGCCCCTCGACCTAAGGTTCCTCGAGGCCGGGGACGAGACCAAGAGGAGGAGGGGAGTCGCTCTGCCTGAGGAGACGCTCGATGGCGTGATGAATTCAGACGCTACACTCATGGTAGCGATAGGGGAGAGCGCTAGAGAGGTCATACTTCCATTAAGACAGAATTTAGATCTCTATGTCAACTTGAGGCCGGCAAAATCTTATCCAGTCCCTAAAGCCATTCCGGGATTTGATCTCACGATAGTAAGGGAGAACACTGAGGATCTCTATGTAATGTCTGGGTGGAGAGGGCAGGATACTGCTGTGGACCTGAGGGTGATAACGAGGAGAGCGAGCGAGAGGATATGCAGGTTCGGTTACAGGTACGCTAGGGAGAATGGGAAGTCGAGAGTTTACGTAGTTCATAAAGCGAATGTCCTGGGAGGATGCAGGCTCTTCAGAGAGGTATGCTCGAGAGTAGCTGAGGAAGAGGGCTTCGAGTATAAAGAAATGTATGTAGATAGTGCTGCTATGAGGATAGCGATGGATAGGCCGTTCGATGTGATAATAACGACCAATATGTTCGGAGATATACTATCTGACTTAGCTGCTGCATTCATAGGGGGGCTCGGCATGTACCCGAGCGCTAATATAGGGGAGGAGAGGGCTATATTTGAGCCCGTCCATGGGACAGCTCCTGAGATAGCTGGAAAGAACATAGCTAATCCCATGGCTACTATACTCTCTGCAGCTATGATGATGAAATGGTTGGGATATGAGGGGGGATCTAAACTCATAGAGGAAGCTGTTAGGAGGGCTTGTGAGTTAGGTCACACCACTCCGGATGTAGGAGGCAGTATGAGGACTAAGGAAGTGGGCCTGAAGATCTCGGAGATCATGAAGGAAATCAGTGGATCAATTAATTTTTGAACTCATAGCTCCCGCTATCTCCCTAAACACTTTTAATTATTTTCCCGGGAAGGATGGCTAAATTATTTAAGTAATGAGTCGTTATCCCCTTATGAGGCTGTTGAGCTTCAAGTACAGAGGCTCGCTGGATTACGGAGTGATGATCGATGATGAAGTGATACCATCGAGCGAGCTATCGATGAAGATAGGGAAGAAGCTACCTCCGACCCTCGAGGAGCTCATAAGACTTCCGATCATAGATGAAGTAATAAGCCTCCCCGATAGGCCGTTGGAGAGGACTATAAAGGTAGAGGAAGTAGAGATCTTGAGGCCGATATCGAATCCTCCGAAGATAATTTGCTTGGGGAGGAATTACGTCGAGCATGCTGCTGAGACAGGTAGCGAACCTCCGGAGGAGCCGGTAATATTCATGAAGCCTAGGACGGCGCTCAACGATCCCTTCTCCGATGTCATAGTGCCAGATGATTACACGAATGAAGTCGATTATGAGGGGGAGATAGCATTCGTGATGAAGAGAGGTGGAAGGAGGTTGAGCGGTCGCGAAGCTAAGGCTTCTATACTCGGATACATGGCTTTCGATGATGTCACAGCTAGAGATATACAGAGGAGAGATAAGCAATGGGTTAGGGGGAAGAGTATAGATGGCTTCGCCCCAATCGGCCCTTGGATAGATGTTAGTGCGAATTTCGATGAGCTCGAGGTACTCACTTTCGTTAACGGGGAGCTGAGACAGAGAGCTAGCTCTAAGGAGATGATATTCAAGCCATGGGAGATAATAGAGATATTGAGCAAGGGGATGACGATAGAGCCTTGCGATATAGTGGCTACTGGTACGCCATCTGGCGTGGGCGCTTTCTCTAACCCCCCGAGGCTCCTGAATCATGGTGATGTAGTGGAAGTGGAAGTTAGGGGAGTTGGGAGGATTAAGAACAGGATAATATTCGAGAGTAAGTTATCTTAATCTATACTGAGTCCTAAGATCCCTCTAGCTGCTATACCTATGATGTACGAGAGGGCTGCTACACCCAAGCTTATGAGTAACATCTCCAAGGTGGACCTCATTATGCTCCTCTCCTTTATGATCGCTAAGTATACTGAGAAGAGTATTATCATTATTGAAGCGAAGGATAGCATCGATAAAAGAGCTGATAATATGTCTTCCATTAAGAGGAACGGTAGGACCAAGAAGATCACGACTGTAATGTAAGTGATCCCCGTATAGAACGCTCCCCTAAAAGGATTACCTCTCAACTCCGATTTTCTCGATAGATATTCTGAAGCTGACATAGAGAGGCTCGCTGCCATCCCCGTGATGAGGCCCGCGGCTGCTATATACTTCGAGCTCTGGAGAGCCATGGAAAACCCTGCTAATGAGCCCGTAAGCTCAACTAGAGCATCACTCAACCCTAATATCATCGACCCTATGTATTCTACCCTCTCCTCCTTTATCATATTGGCTAACTTCTCCTCATGCTCGAGTTCATCATCGATTATCCCCTTGAACTCTTGCGATACCCCGAGGAGCTCCTCATACCCCTTCTGAGCCCTCTCCTCAGATCTCTCCATCAACTTAACCAAGAAAGTGAGCCCGAAGATCATCGATAAGACAGAATAAAGGAAGACCTTCACTTTATCAGGTTTTATATCTCTCCCAGTGAATCTCCTTATGATCTCGTAGTGTCTGAGCTCATCCTCGGCTATCCTCTCGATTAACTCTCGATTCTCCCCACTCAACCTCTCAGATATCTTCATGTAGGTATAGTAGGAGGTTATCTCATCCCTCTGGAAGTCCAGTAGGTCCATAAGACAGCTAACCTTAGAGAAAATAAAAAATTGGGAGTGGAGATGTGAATCACTTCCTCGATATAATCGCACCTAAAGCCCCGATCAAAGCGCCGATCCCTGCTAGAGCTGTCCCTATGCCAGCGGGGAGCACGAAGTTAACGAGCCATAAGTGTATCTGTTGAATCGGTATCTGCTGGCCGGGATTATGGACGGGATACACGTGCATCATCCAACCGGCATAATAACCACCGTAGATAAGCGAGAAAGTTGCGACGAATACTCCTAGGGTGTATAGAATGAATGATATTACGCCCAGCCTAGATACTCTCTCCCCGTATAATGAGGAGAAGTAGAGACTACCTAGTGGTCCGGCTATGAGATACATGAGGTAACCCATAGTGTACCACATACCGGCGCTTCCCCCAGCTATTATCCTGGGAATCTCAAGAGGTTCNTATGCTATGAGGAGCGTGAGCAGAGCCGCTATAATCACGTGAATTATCGATGCATATCTGAATAATGACCCGGGGGTCATGAGATAGCAATTTACAACTATAGTTATAAAGCTTGCCGATCAGATGTTCAGATCTTTTCATGTAATTTCAGAGGGATACAATGGAAATGTTTAAATGGATTCCTCGTTCATTCATGATATAATGTCCATAAGGGCCGTGTTAAGCGGATCAGGGGGATGCGAATGAGCGTTACGATGCCTAGAGATCAGTTAGTCAGGAACGCGCTCACCGATATATTAGGAGCTACACCAGCGGAAGTCTTGGGGAAGACATGCTCTATCTTCATGAGGGTAGTGGAGTCCTCCCAAGAGGGGGACATCATGCTCTACCTCTTCGGATTGAGACTGGGAGAGAAGTTGGGGAAGGAACTGGGAGAAGCGGCTCAGGAAGATTCATGGAGCGTGTTATCTGAGATCTTCATGTTCCTTGGATTGGCTGAGGGTGTTGAAATTCTCGCTGAGAGGCCCAGAAGTTTGTTAATGTGTGTGAAACCCCCTAGGGATCCTGAGAAGAAGGTCAGCTGCAGCTTAGCTAGGGGAATAGTGTTGGGCTTCACCTCAGCGATCTCTGGAGATCAATTATACGTCAAGGATCGGGGACCCTGCCCGGGTGATAGAGCGGGATGCCTCTTAGAGTTGACTAGGACTTCAGAGGATGCCCTCATGAACCCGATCAGGAGAGCTATAGTGGAGTACTTGAGGGTCAATCAGGGGGCTCATATGAGACAGATAGCGAGGGATCTAGGCATAAGCTTGGGGTCCCTCAGGTGGCATCTGGATGTGCTCGAGAGGAAGGGCATAGTGAGGGAGAAGAGGAAGGGGAATATGACGGAGTTCTACCTCTCCGATATATGATCACCAGAGATCGTCGTCCCACGGGACATCTTGGTTCTCGCATATGCGACCGCTGAAGACTATCTCGAGGACCTCTCCTGAGGACCTCGTGAATACATCCACTTCTCCGGAGTCATCTTCCCTTATCGCGAGGACTACTACACTGCAGCCGTTCTCATCCTCGAGTGAGACGTAGAGCTCCTTATCCTTTATGATACTAAGCTCCGATTCCTCCTCATCTAGATCCATCCTCTCCATCCTAGCGTACCACTTCCCCCACTCGAAGGATATCGCTTTCATCCCCAGGAACCTAGCCAGGGGCTCGAGGTTCTTCAAGATCACTCTCTTCATCCCCTCGATCCCGAGGCCTATCAACTCGTGAGGCTCCTCCTCAACGCTCTGAGCGAACTTATCCCAATTCAATCCTATCTGTTCTACCTTATCCATTTCCGCTCGCTCACCTCCCTCTGTACTAGGTAATAAGTTTTTTGGTCCGATTCCTCTGGAGAATTGAAACACTTCACGAGAGCTCGGAAGTCACTCAGTAGTCCCTCTTTTGAGCCCTCAATAAAGAGGGAGGGTTTGCGAGGATTCGCTAATCGACTTTGAGGACCTAATAGAGAATCATCCGCTCAGCCTCCTCGCTATCTTATCAAGTATCTTAATGTAAGCATCTTCAAATGTCCTATAAATAAGCTTAATTAGATCATAGAGGAAAATTATTAAAAAGATAAGTGTAGCTATCGAGAGGATTCTGTAAGCCCAATCACCCAAGAGGGGCCTCGCGAGACTCGGTAGGTAGATCCAGAGTACTGCTAACAAGATCACGTAGAATAGATCCGTGATTATCCTCCAGAATACAGTCCTCGTTATCCCAGCTCTCTCAACGATGAGCTCAGATATCAGATCCATTATCCCCTTGAGGGGGTTCAGTATCTTGTAACCGAAGTATACTATTATGATGAAATCGAGTAGCGTCAGCAGGAATCCGCCCTCTATTGAGAAGTTCTGCATTGATATCCTGATATCTGAGATAGATGGGGAGATGAGCCTGACTAATAGAAGAGCGAAACCCATCTTGAAGCTGTTTAGTAAGATCTCCTTGATGAGGCTCGCGGCTTCAGAGCTTTCTTCTGATACTTCTGGGAGTGGTTTCCTCTTCTCTAAGACCTTCCCCTCTGCCCTCCTGCCTGACTTATATGCGATGTAAATAGATGCGAGTAAGTAAGGTATGGGGAGCATTGAGATGTATAAGAGCGCTGCTATAGGAACTGAGAATGCGCAGGATAAGAATATTGCGAAGATCCTCACGTCCCTAGTTACGGGTATCATCCTGAGCTTCCTTATATCTGCACTAAGTGATTTAAGACCGTGAGCTGCGTAACTCACTAAAATGCTGTTCGCGGAGGCCATTATAGCTAGTAGGAGGATAGAGCCATCCATGACCCCTAGGGAGAGAGATAAGCCTGAGATGAGGGCCAAATCAGACATCCTGTCTAAGATCGAATCTATGAACCCTCCCCATCCAGATGCCCTCCTGAACAACCTAGCCACTTCACCATCTACACCGTCCAGTATCGATGCTAGTTGAGCGAGCAGGCCCCCGAAGATTAACATACCGTTCGAGAGCAAGATCGCGGAGATGATACAAAAGATAAATGATATTACTGATACCAGCATCGGATTAACTTTTATCCTCCTCTTATATATAGCGAGGGATATCCTAGTCGATATAGGCCTGTTCAAATACCTTGAGACGATACCATCATCCGGTTTTATTAGCTCCCTCCTCAAGATCTCCCAGTACATTCTCCTCGCCTTAATTAAGTCATCAGGCGTATCTATATCCTTCCAGAGCCTTCCAGTTACATCTACGTAGTCCACTTCCCCATCTAATGCTGCTAAGTTCAGAGCGTCTGATATCTTAGCTTTAGGGCCTTTAGTCCTTATGGCTTCCTCGATGTACTTCCTGGCCTTCTCCCTACATAATATTAGGCCCGTATCTATCCCATATCGGGGAGTGATATCTTTACCCGCTTTAATCACTCTTTCATCAACTAAATAGAGCTTTAAACCTTCCATAGCTTCCGATCTACTCGGATTTCTGTCCAAACAAACAGTGAATGCTTTATCACTTTCATGCGATATTAAGTCCATTAGCATCGAATTCTCAAATATATGATCAGACATGACGATGAGGAACGGGTTTCCAACTCTATTTAAGGCTAGATAGACGCTGTATAAGTTCTCAAATTCCTCGACATCCGCTTCAATTACCTCTACTCTGTTCCCCACTCTCCCCTCGAAGGAGCCCCTGAACTCGGGCCTCGTGACCAGGACTACCTTCTGTGGTTTGGCCCTCCCTACCCTCTCTAGGACATGATCTAAGACAGTGACACCTGGTTCTAGTTCGAAGAGGGATTTAGGTAAGTCGGAGGAGTACTGCCCCATCCTAGAGGCCAGCCCACCAGCGCAAATGACCGCGAACATCATAGATAGATGAGAGTATAAAATAAAAGGACTGACCTCACTCGCGAAGACTAAATTCTTATTAAGGTGAGTTCCCTCGGGCAGTTGATCCTTATAGGAGTCATCTCCCCGAGCCCCCTGCTGACGTACAGATAACTCTCCCCCTTGGAGAACAGACCGCTCGCGTACCTCCTGCCGTATCTACTCGGGGTCCATACAGGACCGATAAGGGGGAAGCAGACCTGACCTCCATGTGTGTGTCCAGCTAAGACAACTTTAGCATTTGGATTCAGTTCTATTATGTCTGGAGTGTGTGATAACAATAAATCGACTTTACCCAGCTCGAGCAACTTTCCCCTGATGGATCTATCGTCTTCATACCAATCGATCCCGCCTATCCTGATCCCCCTATACTCTGTAACTCTATCCACCAGTAGAGTGACTCCCGCCCGCTCCAGAACCCTCATCCCATCCGAGATCGGGATCTCAGGATCTGCCCAATGCTCATGGTTCCCCAGAACCCCGAACTTAGGTTTATTCACCTGCCTCAAGATCCTGTAGATAGGCTCGAGGCTCTTCGTCCTCTCATCGTAAGTATCTCCTAGTATGAAGATGGCATCAGCTTCCTCTGATGAATCCTTTAGGATCTCCTCTAGCTCAGCTTCCCTTCTCCCGAAGTCGTGAATGTGCATATCCGCGAGGATCATTGCCTCTAATCCCATGCTTGAATTCAAAGTAACTCTTTCTATTCTGATATAATTCCTCAGGATCCTCTCTAAAAATTTCTTTCTCATCGCTTCCTCCCTACCTTCAGCCCCATTATCTTCGCGAAAGCCCTAGCTTCATGCACCTTTTTATTAGTTATGAACCACTCGAGCGCTTCCTCAACTTCACCCTCATTTATCGGGTTCTCCCGGATGAACTCGAGGAGGCCCTCCTTTATTATCTCATACCTCTGCCCCTCGCTCATCCTCTTGAAGTTCTTGAACCTACCGGTCACATTCAAGTAGTGATGAGCCCTACTAGCCCATTCACTCATCGATCGCCTCAACAATTGACCAATAAAATCATTGCTTAACTCCCCTAAAGTAAGCGAGTATCAGTATCACTAGAGATATGATTAGAGCAGCTATTATGTAAGTCGCATGAGTCGCATAAGGTACCCTACTATGAGTTACCTCGACCTCCTCGAGCGATGAGATCATCGCGCTCAGTTTATCTAAAACGCTCCCCTGCTCCGTGGGTGAGGGTACCTTCAGAACTCTTATCCCGAATTCCTCCGAGATCTCCATCGCCTTTCTATTGCTAGCTGTTCTCTCATCCCCCACTACTATTATTAGATCTATCTCATTATTTCTCGCTTTTCTATATATTTCTGTTAGTTCGGATGGAGTTATCGGCGTTTCTTCCTCCTTAACGAGTAGGTACTTTACCTCTATCCCCAGCCATTCCACATAGTACTGCGCCCGAGGATCCGATGCTAATGCTGTCAAATTGAGTCTTGGAGTCTTTAAGAGTTCATCTATCTTCCCTTTAACTTCCTCGAATTTCTCATCGTAGTAATTCCCGCAACTCGGGTTCATCTCCTCCAACGCATCCCTCAAAGTACCCATAAACTTAATGTAATTAGAGGGATCCAAGATAGGCATATGGTAATTCGGGCCACCAGTCATGGGATTCCTCGAGATCCTCATCCCTTCTATCCATGGGATCTCTAGAAGTCTCGCCTTCAGCTCTCCCTTCGATACCATCTCTTTTATTGAGGCTTCGAAAGGAGTATGTGCTGTCGATACTATCAGCTCAGCCTCTCTGAGCTTCTCAATATCGCTAGGCCTGAGCTCGTATTCGTGAGGGTCCAAGCCGGGTGGGACTAAGTAATCGATCTCATCAGTAGGGCAGGTTATCAATTTTACGTCGTAAGCTAAATTACTGAAAGTCACTAATATTTTCACACCATTCTCTGAGTTAAGTGGGAGTGTGTGTAAGAGTAAGGTTGCTAACATCACTATTATTAGCTTCCTCATCACTATGTACCTTGTGCACATTTTTATAAATGTTTCCTATCATATGTGCACGATGCTAGTGGAAGTTGAGGGGTTGAGGGTCCGTTACGGTGATGAAGTGATATTCGAGGGAGAGTCGTTTAAGCTGAGCGGACCTGGATTGATCCTGATAATCGGGCCCAATGGAGCTGGAAAAACTACTCTGATGAGATCATTGCTAGGGCTCGTGAGGATCGATGGCAAGGTCTTCATAAATGGTGTTGATGCCACGGGGAGGCCTGAGAGAGCTGGGAGGTTCGTGGGATACGTCCCGCAGATAGGACCTCAGGATCTAACTGTGCCGATCAGCGTGATTGAGCTATTATCCTCATCTTTGGCGTTGAGGAAGCTTCCTAAAGGATCTGAGCATTTGAGGGAGATCATGGATCTCTTAGGATTGAGGGAGATATTGAACCTCCCTCTCTCAAGCTTAAGCGGTGGGCAGAGGCAAAGAGTCTTACTAGCTAGAGCTCTAGCACCCGATCCACCGATATTGATGATGGACGAACCTATCTCATCAATAGATCCCGCTGGTAGGGAGACAATAATAGATCTCATATTAGATTTATCTAAAGAGAAGTTAGTTATCTTGAGCAGTCATGATCCAGCTTTGTTCGCGAATCAAGCGAAGGAAGTAATAGCTTTGAATAAGAGAATAGTCTCGATGGGCCCCCCTGAGGAAGTCCTGAATGAGAAAGTAATGAGAGAAGTTTATGGGAGGAGTTTGATCCTCATAGAGAGGTGCCTTCATGTGGTGGATTACCATGTGGCTTATTGATCCGAGATGGTTCATAGTCATCTCCCTCTCATCGATAGTATTCGCTATGATGAGCTCGATGGTCCTCTCAAGGAGGATGCTCTTTTTAGCGAGCTCTCTACCACATTCAGCCTTACTATCGGCCCTACTCTCCATCATAATTGAGAGAGCATCGGGCCTCCCGAGTCAAGTGGGATCTCTTATGATGAGCGTAGCTCTCATCTCCCTCTTCTCCCTCATGATATCGAGGGGCCTGAAGACTGATATAGCTACAGCTATCTTCCTATCGATGACAGTCTCCCTAACGGCTATATCCCTCTACTATGTCCTAACTAGATTCCCTATCGCTGGGAGCGTCTGGTCTTACTTCGTCGGCGACCCCTTGCTAGTCACATGGGAGGATGTGATCTACACAACGCTCATTTCAGTTATCACTTTGATCATGATAATCCCGTTCCTGAAGGAGCATGCGTTAATAGGGATTGATAGGGATTTCGTTAAGCTATCTGGAGTTAATATATCATTTTATGATGCTATTGCAGTGATTTCCCTAGCTATTGGGATAGTTGGGATGCTGAGAGTAGTTGGATTCATTTTAGAGCATATAATGATACTCCTTCCTGGGGTGATAACCGCATCTATAGCTAAAAGTTATAGGAGCTTCCTGATATACGCTTCTATAATCTCCCTAATCGGTGGCCTAGGTGGCCTCGTCTTGAGCATCATGACTTCCTTAGCCCCTTCAGGATGCATAGGCCTCTTGATGCTCTCATTCTATGTAGTGGCTATTAGGAGGGGGAGATAGTGAAGAAGAGGTTCGGCATATCCATTCCAAAGGATCTCTTAGATAAGCTAGATTCCCTATCAAGGGAGATGATGGTGGATAGGTCCTCCCTGATAAGGGAGATGATAGAGGAGAGCATAGAGGGCAGATCCCATCTCCTCACTCCACATGAATGCACTGGGATACTTTTGGTCGTCTCGAGGGGATCTGAAGAACCGGGGAGGATCCTGGAGAGATACTGTAAATGCATAATCTCGAGGAGCCACCACCATTCGGAAGATTGCTGCATAGATATAAGCTTCGTGAGAGCGAATTCTAAGGAGATCCTTAGACTGGAAAGAGAGCTCAGGAGAGTTAAAGGTATCTCTGAGAGATATATACCGCTCTCATGCATCAAGTGAGTGTGAAAATGAAGAAGCCGAGGAACTTCTCATTCATAGATGAGTTCGTCGCTGGCTCCGCTCTCATAAACTCGAAGGAGGAGGTAGAGTGGCTATCAGCTAACGGAGTGAGGACTGTCATCTCATTAGTAGAGCCTAGTAGGGAAGTTAAGGAGATTATGGAGGAGCTGGGGATAGAGAATATGCTCTTCCCAGTCGAGGACTTCGAAGCCCCTCCTCTCGAGGTCCTAGCTAGTATAATTGAGATCATAAGAGAGAGGGAGAGAAGGGGTGAGAAGGTCTTAGTCCACTGCTTCGCCGGTTGCGGGAGGACTGGAACTGTATTAGCTTGCTACCTAATATCTAAGGGAATGAGACCGGATGATGCTCTCTCATACCTGAACTCTAAGAGGCCCTGCTCCTTGGAGAGCCAAGCTCAATACAATGCTCTCTGGTACTACTATTCCTACATCAGCATGAGCCGTTCAGGTCACTCGAGCCAACGCGATGATAAAGAATACCCCCACTAGATGCAGCGAGAAGATCAGGGCTAGGAGCTTAGCTCTAGGCAGACCCTTAATTGAGATTAGGAGAGCTACCCCCAATTCCGTTGGGAGCGGTAGGGCTACTAAGATGCACACGAGAGCCATTTTGAAATGGTTTGTCCTCATGAAGGCCGGTATCTTACTCAAGGATGATCTCATTATCCTCTCCTCGGCTAGGAGATTGATTTCATCATTCAGAACTGTCTTCACGAGGGTTAATATGAGGGAATCCCCCAGTAGTAGACCGAATCCAGCAGCTATACCCATGATGAGGCCATTCGCCTCAGCGAGATCGATTAACATTAACGTTGCCGGGCCAGTGGTGAGAGTGTATACATATAGGATGCCCGCCAAGAACGCTCCGATATGACCGAGCTTCTCTATCTGTAGGAACGGTGAGATGATCTCATAAATAACTACAAATGAGATGTACCCGATTATCGAGAGTAATATCTTCGGATATCTCAATCTAGACAGTCAATTCGAGAGGGACTCGGCTTTCATGAATGCACCGGATTATCTTGCCTTATCGTTTTTTAAATTTTTTTATTTTTAATAAGATAACTCTCCACTTACGGTGAATTATTTTAATCTATAGCTCGCTAGATAGATATAGATATATAACATTATAGTCAATTTTTCTTTAATTTTTATTAGAAATATCCATAAGGAGTTACTAGATATCACAGTACAGATGACCACTACACACCAGATCGTACGAAATATTTAAGTATGAGCGAAACCTCATGCTCAGGTGTTTGCATGGGAGGGCTCCTCGTTCTGAGGTTAGATGAGGCCTTCCTAGGAGGTGTCAGTTTTTCGAGCCTCTGGGGTGGTTTCCTTTGGCACTGATTGCTCTTACTACTGGAGACCCTGTTTGAAGAGACTCTCAGACCTTCTGTTGGGATTGAGAGAGGAGGATTTCTACGAAATCGCTAGGCCCACAGGGGAATTAGATTGGATCGAGCGTTACAGGGGATGGACGATAGCTGCAGTAGGGTGGGGCTTAGCTCCCACAGCATCGAAACTGACTAGAGCTGACTTAACCTTAGCTTCCTCCCCTAGTTTCAACAATGGCTACTTATCTGAGCTGAATAATCCATACGATGACTTCGGATCAGCAGTTATTGCTGCTATGAGGCTGAATTTGAAGTTGAAGGATGAGCTCGCTGTAGTATCTGATGTCGCCACTGGCATGAGGGGGGTTTGCCAATATTACCCAGGGGACAGGATCCAAACGAATCCATCGAGCGAGGAGCTGATATTAGTGGCTGATAACATCCCAAAGGACTTAGATAAGGAGCTTGAGCCATATGGGGAAGTTAGCAGAGATTGGAACAGGCTTGAGGATGCTACTGTCCTCATAATCAGGACGGATAGGAAATTCGATGCCGATGATTTCTCTAGAGCGTCCATGCTGAAGCTGATTATAACCGCGACGCATGGCCTCGACCATATAGACATTGAGGAAGCTAAGAGAAGGGCTGTAGTAGTTGAAAGGGCCCCAGTTAGGGCTAGAGCTGTAGCAGAGCTCACACTCGGCATCATACTGGCCTTAGTTAGGGGGATAGCTTACTCAGATAGGAAGATGAGGGAGCTCGAGTGGGTGAAGGGGAAGGTGAGGGGATTCGAGCTAGTTGGAAGGAGGGCTGGAGTTATATCTATGGGGATAGTCGGCAGAGAGGTTGCTGAAGTCCTGAAGGGGATAGGGATGCATGTAGATTATTGCGATAAGTATAAGATGGGAGGAAGGAGCCTGGAGAGGATACTCAGGGAGAGCGATATCGTAGTGCTGACCTCTCCTCTAACTGAGGAGACTAGAGGTCTGATAGGCAGGAAGGAGATAGCTATGATGAAGGACGGAGCTATATTAGTCAACGTCGGTAGGGGGGAGTTATTGGACTTAGATGCTGCTTTAGAAGCGCTTGAGGTCGGGAAACTGGGAGGCCTCGGGTTGGACGTATACCCTAAGGAGCCTCCCTTCGAGGACGATACTTTCGAGAGGTTGAGGAGAATGGATAACGTGGTCCTCACGCCGCATCTGGGAGGGAGCAGCGAGGAGGCGGAGAGGAGGATAGTATCTGAGGTATTGAGGATAATGGGCAAGTGGTTCGGGAGGAGATCTGAGATCAGCGAAGATATGGGAATCTTAGGATCCCTTAATCCTATCTGAGAAGACTTCGATGAAACTCCTTAAATCGAACTCAAACTCCTGTTTCTCCTCATTCCAGAGGTCCACAGGCACTTGCCAACTGGATGGCCCTGTCGCTACAGCTGGTTCCATTAACTCGAGCCTCTCCCTGAAGAGCATCTTAGTTGCTCTAATTAGGGGTCCTATTATCTCTCCATTGACTAGAGCTACCCCCGTCATTCCGCTGAGATCCCCCTCAGTGAAGGATAGTATGACCGAGCATACCCTTGAGAATGCACCTTTAATCCTGAGAAAGTCCTTAAATGGTGCGTCTATCCTAAACACGATCCCCTCCCCCATCCCTAAGCCCGTAGGGAAATAGCCCTTTACAACTATCCCAGCCTTCCTGTACTTGGAGAACCTCTCAGCTGGATTCGGCAGACCCATGCTCCTGAGCTGATCTCTAGATACCCTGCCTCTCTCCTCTATCTCCATGAGCGCGAGAAGATCTCTCTTATCTAAGGATACCGGTGGCTTTCTCGGACTAGTTAGTTCCTTCAGCTCTTCAGGAGTTTCCTTAGCAGAATAATAGCCATCTATCATCCTCCCTAAGACGAGCTCCGGGCTTGTTAGAGGATCTTGNACCATATCGAAACTCAAAGCTACCCTTTTACCGAGTTTAATACCGGATCCCCTTAAATTCTTAAATAANGGCTCGATCTGATGAGGTACTAATAAGTTAACATAATATATATCGCTGGAAGTTATAAAAGTTGAGTAAGTGAATGGGAATTCATCGAGAAACCTTATCTCCCCATCCTTCGGATTTCTGAGCTCCATCAAGTATGTTGATAAGCCCAGTCTAGAGAGATAGAGTACGTAAGGTCCCACTATTATGCCCTTCTTGACTAGATCTCTCACAGCCCTCGATACAGTGGCTAAAGATAGGCCGCTCTTAATAGAGAGTCTCTCTATCTTCGCTTCTCCCTCATGAATCAAAGTATATAATATTGAGCTGAGGACTCTCTTCTCCTTCTTGCTCATGTGGATGAATGGATACCCTCTGGCTGCCATGAAGAGCTCCAGGAATTTCCTTAGGGTGATCTCCTCCCCTTCCCTCCAGAGGCTTATGAGAGATTTCGTGAGGCTCCTCATGACATTGAGCGCATTCTTAGGGTTTATCGAGAGGAAGTCCTCTGGGGATCTATAGACGGGCAGGGTCCTCAACCTGGCTCTCGAGGGGCACTTGGACCAGAGGCCTAAGTGACCTGAGTAGAACCATGCTAGATCGTATATCTGAGGGAAGTTCACCTCAGGTAAGAAGCTGATGAAAGCCTCCCTTTTTATTACAGCGTCTATCTCATCGACCGACAAATTTCTATCGATAACAATAAGGCCATTTTCGTCAATAGCGCCTATTCTAGGGCATGAAGATCCTTCAACTCTTCCTAAAACAACTTTTCTGTCAATATTTCTGATAGGAATTTCCTCTAACAAGAATTGGATGTTTTGGATCTCCCTAAGGAACCTCTCAGTTAACTTCTCATTTTTTTCAATTCCATTTAGAGGCACGATGATTTATATGTTAAAGAATATATAAATGTTTTCTCGGCAAAATAAGAGGTTATTGGGCCTCTGAACAAATTTAGAGGATTGATATATTATCAATAAAACGAAATAAGCTAGAAGATCGGAGATTATTGTGACAACGTAGAATATCTCAAGAGAATATATGAGGTGATTTAGATGGATGGGCCAATAATCCCGCCCGGTCCGCCTATTGGATAAGCCGGAGTCCCTCTTTTTTAATAATTATGGAAAACAATCATTTTTACTGATCATGTATCTCTTTGAAAAAAATGTCGGGAGGGATAGATTGATATTCTCTCACCCCCCAGAGGCTCGTGCAGAAGCGTTTGCTCGTGATGAAATGTGAAAATAAGAGCGATCTGATTAGACCTAAATACCTACAAATACTAAATTCCATCATTGAGAGGAGATTAGGCGAAGAATGGATCATCCTATATCGTATGGAAGAGAGCTTCAGAGCCTACAGTTTCGGATTTTGTGTGAAGCTCGTTGATGAAGCTGAAGAAAGTTTAGCTGAGGTCTCACTTGAGGGAGATGAGTTAGAGCTCATCCTCCCCTGGGATAGAGTGAAGATAGGGAAGGGGGAGGAAGCTATTATCCCGATGGATATAGCTATGATCAGTTTGTCCTCCTTCAGAAACCCCCAACTCATTCTAGAGGAGGGCCTCTTATCGAAAGTACTGTTCTACATGAACCCGCATATATGGTCGGATCCCTCTCTGACTGGGGCTAGCATATCCTCAATTTACAGAAATATTTCAGAGAAGTTAGAGCTGAAGAGAAGATACTATTCATTCGTGAGGGCTATCCATTTCATGAGCAGTATAGATAACATCAAGGAATTCGCGGAAGCCTTCAGGGCTCTAGCATCCATAGGGATAGCGCCTCCCATCGGGAAGATGGAGCTCTTCCACCTCCCGGATCTCTCACCGATAGAGATGAATGTCCTAAGAGTTTTATGCGCTAAGGAAGCTATAGATAGGATTACCGGCCTCTCTGAGAGGCAAGTCGCTTCATTATTCTCCGATCTAATCGGAATACTCTCCTCAGATCCGAGGAGAGCGAGGTTAACTAAATCCATCATGAATAGGAGCTCTAGAGAGGGGCTGACTCTGACTGAACTATCTCTCTCGGTCGGGGTAGATAAGGCTTACTTATGGAGGTACGTGATCCCTAAGATGGTGAACTTCTGCCTCATAAGGGCTGAGAAGGATCTATCGAGGGGTAGGGAGTTGAAGGTATACAGAGCGAATCCCTTCATGCCCTCCATAAGCGATATCATCATGACATATAGCATAAAGCTCTCGCATCTCCTCGGGATGAGAGGTACTTAGATCCTCTCTGAGGTCATCAGAACTTCTATCTCATCGTAACTGACATCCCCATCCCCATTCAAATCCTTCCAGTGGATTAAGTAGAGTTGCTTCTCTAACTGAGTGTTCTTTATGAAGAGGGAAGCGGCTAGCGTGCCGAACCTAGTGAAGCCCTCGCCTACGATGATGAACCTCCCCTCCCACCTCAACCAATATACGATGGCGTAATCCTCCTTCCCGAAGGTAACGCTCAAATTATACTCCTTGGATCCGATGAATAGTTTTGCTTCTTTACCTTTGAGGATCATGGAGACACCTGCTATTGAATTGAACTCAGGGACGAAGGGATTCGCTTTTGGACCTCCTAGCAGCACGACATTATCCTTTGACAGGCTTTTAGAGCTTTTAGCATTCTGATTTATTATCTTCCCAGCTCTCTCATCATGCGTCCCGTAGATCACATCGTAGCTCTCTATACCCCTCGGTTTATTGGGGAGTACCGTTATCCTCGCTTCCCTCACCTCCGATAGGGAGGAAGCCCTAACTACCCAGACCCCCTCTAGATCAGGTGTGAAATCCACGGAGAATTGACCGTTCCCAATCACCCTCGGCCTCACGTTTATCTCCTCTCCATCCGGCCTCGTTATAGTCACGTTGACTCCTATCGTCGCTGGTTGGACCTCCCCCTGGAGGGTCACTGTATCACCGACGAAAGCGAGCCTAGGGGCTGAGAAGCTGAATCGAAGCACTTTAGCTTCAGCTCCCCTCTCCTTAACCTTCATGATAGTATAGGATACCATCTCATCTATCTTAGGATGATCCTGTGGCTCTATCTTCTCGACTACGTTCCCCTGCTTATCTATTATCACTACTGATGCAGTATACTTGATGCCGAAGGCCTCTATGGAGTGCCAAGCTTCGGGGAGGAGGATCCATCTCGGGGGAGGGGAGAAAGAATCGAAAGCTGCCTTATCCTCAGAGACGCCCCTAGCTGAGAGGGGATGAGCTGGATCGAGCATGACGACAGCTAAAACATATTTCCCACTCATTAACTCACTATCCGATTTCCAAGCCTTCGATAGGGCTGGTAGGAATTCCTTGCAGTGAGGACAGTTCGTTTGAGCTACTACTATCACTACTACCTTCCCCTTGAAATCGGAGAGCCTGAAGGTCCCCCCTCCATAGATATCAGCTTCGAAATCTACCGCTGAGAGTACTAGAGGCTGTAGTATGATAGGTAAAGCTAGTATCACTAATATCAATGGGAGGAGGGCTGCGTACTTCAGCATCGGTAACTCAACCTCGTACCCTATTTATCCTTAACTGATGTTCGATCATCG
>Ga0065719_100072_pt1 | contig 22196 bp, 18 predicted proteins | sample GBSCel85sediment_FD_59106 | JGI IMG/M metagenome (GOLD analysis project Ga0065719, IMG submission 59106) | Hot spring sediment microbial communities from Great Boiling Spring, Nevada - Cellulolytic enrichment CS 85C v3 (version 3) | ecosystem: Environmental > Aquatic > Thermal springs > Hot... | reverse complement strand
GGTCGGGGCGGTGGCGGAGGGTCTTCTTCCAGGATTCTTTTTCCCGCCACCGCCGGATCCGTTCGTGGTCCCCGGAAAGAAGGATCTCGGGAACCTGAATACCGCGGAAAACCCGGGGCCGGGTGTACTGAGGAAAGCCCAACCGCGGGCCGGAATAAAAAGAATCCGTGGCCACGGAATCGTAGCGGCCCACCACACCAGGAACCATGCGGGCTGTAGTCTCCACCACCATCGCCGCGGCCAATTCCCCACCCGCAAGGACAAAATCGCCAATGGAAAGCTCTAGATCGCAGAAGGAAAGGACGCGCTCGTCCACCCCTTCGTAGCGGCCGCAGAGAAGGACAAGGCATCTCTTTTGCGCGAATTTCTTCGCCCACTCTTGGTTGAAAAGAACACCCTGAGCGGAAAGAAGGACCACGAAAGGTTTGGCCTGGATTTCCCGCGTGATCGCTTCCACTGCCCGGAAAAAGGGCTCCGGCCGCATGACCATCCCCGCCCCGCCGCCAAAGGGACGATCATCCACAATTCCTCTTGGGTCCGGCGAAAAAACACGGAGATCGTGAAGATGGATCTCAATAAGCCCTTTTTCCTGGGCCCCAAGGAGGATCCCCTGGGAGAAAAAGGGGCGAAGCATCTCCGGAAAAAGGGTGACGATATCGAACCTCATTTCCAGTCCACGATGACTTCGCGGCCGAGCTTTTTGCCCACCCGCTCTACCACAAGGTTCAGCGCTTCCTTATCGCGTTCAGACAGGGATTTTTTGTCGGCCGCGGCTACAGAGAGGAAGAGGAGGTCCAAATCTCCCACACGGATATGTTCCACCCGGGCTTCGCCGGGCCGACTGACGATGGCCCTAAGAAGGAAGCGGGTCAGCTCCAGAAGCAGGTTTACCAAACCTCCGCTCGTGCCAAAGCTTCATGACCCCGGCCCGGGAAAGGAGCCGGCGGGCCGCCTCCGTGGGCTGCGCCCCTTTCTCCAGCCACCCCAAAGCCTTCTCCACATCCACCGTGAGCTCGTCGGTCTTGCTGAGGGGGTTATAGTGCCCGATCACCTGGATCACGGCACCATCCCGCTTGGTGGCCTCCTCCACCACCACGATACGGTAGCTCGGCTGCTTCTTTTTCCCTACCCGCATGAGACGGATTTTGACCATACCATCACCTCGGAAACGGGAATTTTCCTCCCGGAATTTTTCCGTGTTTCAGCCCCTTAAGGAGCTTTTTGGTCTGCTCATATTCGGCCAAAAGGCGGTTCACATCCTGAACCGTTGTTCCGGAGCCGCGGGCAATTCTGCGCTTGCGGCTGGCTCCGATTATATGAGGATTGCGCCGCTCCTCAACCGTCATGGACTGGATAATGGCCTTCATTTTCTTGAACTCCCGCTCCACCTCGTCCTCCTCCGGCCTTCCAAGGCCGGGAATGCGGGAAAGGAGCTGTCCAAGGGGGCCAGCTTGCCGTACGGCCTCCAATTGGGCCAAGAAATCCTCGAGGGTGAAGGTGCCTTCCTTTAGGACCTTTTCCGCGGTGGCCGCTGCTCCAGCTTCCTTGAGCTTTTCCACAAGACCGGAAAGATCGCCCATCCCGAGGATACGGTCGGCCATGCGGCCCGGATCGAAGGACTCCAAATCCTCCGGCCTTTCCCCGACTCCCACAAAAAGGATGGGAAGGCGAAGCCGAGAAGGAAGGGACAAAGCCGCACCGCCGCGGGCGTCGCCATCGAGCTTGGTGAGGACCATGCCGTTGAGCCCGAGCCCCAAAAAGGCCTCGCCCAGGCGGATCGCCTCCTGCCCCACGAGAGCATCCAATACCAAAAGAACGTCGCTGGGTTTGACTTCCGCAAAAAGGGCGGAGAGGAACGCGGGAGGAGGCGTTCCCGGTGGGGTTCCCGGTGTATCGAGGATAACCACATCCACGAGCTCCCTTTTGGCCCGGGTAAGGATCTGAGGCACTTGGGAAAGAGGATCTTGGTCCGCGGAAGCGAAGGGGACGGAGATTTTTTGGGCCAACGTGGCCAATTGTTCTGCGGCGGCAGGCCTCTCCGGGTCCGCGGAGAGGAGAAGAGGCTTTCTTCCCCGCTTTTGCAGGTAGCGCGCGAGTTTTCCCGCTGTGGTGGTTTTGCCTCCTCCTGCGGGGCCCACGAGGGCCACCACCGCCGGCCTTCCCGAAAGCCGCAACTTTTGGGCCTCCCCGCCCATGACCTTGGCCATCTCCTCCCGCACGATGGCCAAAAGCTGCTGGGCTGGGGAGAGGGACTCCACAAGCCGCGCGCCGGAAGCCCTTTCCCGCACGCGATTCAAAAGCTCGGTCACCACCGCGTGGTGCACATCCGCAGAAAGGAGGACTTCCCGCAGCTCCCGCAGGCCCTGGTCCACATCAGCCTCGGTGAGGAGGCCCTTCCCTCGCAGGCGTTGAAAGAGCTTTTCCAGCCGCTCGCTTATGGACTCGAACACGCCGAAAGCTTACGGGCTTGGTCGGATGCGCTCAAGGAAATCCGTAGCCAAAAAGGCGCGGCCAAACTGAGGATGGCTGATGACGGAAAGGAGAAAATCCCGGTTGGTTTTGACCCCGCTTATTCGGAAACGCCGCAGAGCCGAATAGAGGCGGGTGCGGGCCTCCTCCCGGTCCTCTCCGTGGGCGATCACTTTGGCCAAAAGGGGGTCGTAGTAAGGCAAAACAGGCATTCCTTGGTAGATGTGGGTATCCACGCGCACGCCCATACCTCCGGGAAGGGAATGGATAAAGACGCGGCCGGTGCAAGGGAGGAAATCCCGGTCTGGATCCTCGGCATTGATGCGGCACTCGATGGCATGGCCATAAAGCTCGATTTGCTCTTGGCGGTAACCGAGGGGTTTTCCCTGGGCCACCCGGAGCTGTTCCCGCACGAGATTTCGCCCCACAAGCATTTCGGATACTGGGTGCTCCACCTGGATGCGGGCGTTGATCTCGATGAAGTAGAAATCCTCGCCATCCACAAGGAATTCCACGGTGCCCGCGCCCACGTAGCCGATGGCCTCGGCCAACCTCACCGCGGCTTGAGCTATCTTTTCCCGCATTTTTGGGGAAAGCCCGGGCGCGGGCGCCTCCTCCACAAGCTTTTGGTGCCGCCTTTGTACGGTGCAATCCCGTGTGCCCCAGTGCACCACGTTCCCGAATTTGTCGGCAAGGATCTGGACTTCCACATGCCGGGGCGAAGGGACATAGCGCTCCAAATACACGCGGCCATCGGCAAACGCGAGTTCCGCTTCCTTTTTGGCCTGAGGAAAGAGGGCTTTGAGTTCCTCGGGAGATCGAGCGATGCGGATGCCCCTTCCGCCTCCGCCGGCCGCGGCCTTGAGGAGGACGGGATAGCCCAGCTCTTCCGCCCAGGCGAGGGCTTCCTCTTCGTCCTTAAGGGGGGGACTTCCGGGAAGGACGGGAAGGCCTGCGGATTGAGCTGCTTCCTTTGCCGCTACTTTATCGCCGCAAAGCCGAAGCACCTCTGCGGAAGGCCCGATAAACGTAATCCCGTGGGCCTCGCAGATTTCCGCCAAATCCGGGTTTTCTGAGAGAAACCCGTATCCGGGGTGGAGGGCATCGGCGCCGGTGATCTCGCAGGCGGCAATCAGGGCAGGGACGGAAAGGTACGAGCGCCGGGGGTCCGCCGGGCCAATGCATACGGCCTCCGGCGCCTCCCGCACGTGGAGGGCCTCCCGCTCCGCCTCCGAGTACACGGCCACGGCAAAAAGGCCCTCTTCCCGACAGGCCTCCAGAATCCGGAGGGCGATCTCTCCGCGGTTGGCGATGAGGACCTTTTCCATCCCTCAGGCGGGCCGCAGGCGGAAGAGGGGCTGCCCGTACTCCACGGGGTCGCCCTCCTCCGCGAGGATTTCCTCCACCACACCCGCCACCTCTGCCCGCACTTCATTCATCACCTTCATCGCTTCCACGATGCAAAGAACCTGTCCGGGCTGAACGAGGTCGCCCACTTTTACGAAGGGCGGCTCTCCGGGCGCAGGCCGGATCCAAAACGTACCCACCACTGGGGAACGCACAAGGATACCCTCCTCCTTTTTCGGCGGGGCCTCGGGAGGGAGTCTTGGCCCCGCAGCCCGCCGCAGGGTGATCCTTCGCCCCTCCTCCTCCACCGTGAGCTCAAGGAGGTCTTCCTCGCGCATGAGGGCGCAGAGCTTCCTGATTTCCTCTAAATCCATGACTTTCCCTCCTTGCACATGCTGCAAGCTTTTACTCTCCGCCTATAATAACGCCGCGAGGTGATGTAGAGGGTGAGTATAGAATCGCAGGTATTCCTGCTTTTGGTCCTCCTCTTTTTCTCNGCTTTCTTTTCGGCCTCGGAAACGGCGCTGAGCTCCCTCTTTGAGCTGCGCATCCGCCACCTCCTNAAGACCAGCAAAGGCACGAGAGCGAAAGCCTTGGAGCACCTTTTGCGGGAGCCCAACGATTTCATCACCGCTTTGGTTCTTTTCAATAACCTCGTGAACGTGGGCGCTTCCGCCCTGGCCACGCTCCTCTTTTTGCGAATCCTTCCTGAGGGAACCCCGGCCTATCTTACGGGAATCGTCACTACGGCGGTGATGACCCTCGCCCTCCTCCTCATCGGCGAGGTGACTCCGAAGAATCTGGCGAAGAACCGGCCGGAGGCGATTGGGCTCAAGGTGGTGGTCCCCGTTTGGTACCTGACCAGGATTTCTTTGCCCGTGGTACGGGCCCTGCGGGCCACTTCCACCGGCCTTGTGCGGCCCTTCGGCGTGGATCTCCTCGTGCGGGAGGGCCCTCCCATCACCCGCGATCAATTCCTCTCCCTCATCGAAGTGGCCGAGGAGCGCGGCGCCATCACCACCCAATTTGCGGAAATGATGCGCCGCATCCTCGCCTTGGACCAAACTACCGCCGATGAAGTCATGGTTCCCCGCACGGAGATCAAGGCCATCGAGGTCAGTACTCCTATTCCAGAAGTGATTGAATTCGTCGTGCGCGATGGGCATTCCCGCTACCCTGTTTATCGGGAAACTTTGGATCAGGTGATCGGGATCCTCCACGCCAAGGACCTTTTGGCCTATGCGCGTTCGGGAAACGCTCCTTCCTCTTTGGCCTCCCTCCTTCGGCCGGTGATCTTCGTTCCCACCACAAAGCCCGTGAGCGCCCTCCTTCGGGAGTTCCAGCAGGAAAGAGCGCACATGGCGGTGGTGGTGGATGAATACGGCGGGGTGGCCGGGCTCGTCACCCTGGAAGACGTGCTCGAGGAGATCGTGGGCGAGATCGAGGATGAGTACGATCGCCGTCGGCAGCGCACCCTCATCCGCCGTCTTTCCCAAACCGAGGCCCTAGTAGACGGCGACACGGAAATCCGCAGGCTCAACCGCACCCTGGGCCTTTCCCTCCCTGAAGAGGAGGCGGTGACCGTGGCCGGCCTCATCCTGGAAACCCTGGGCGACATTCCCGAGCCCGGAACAAAGCTGCGTTTTGGATCCGTTGAAATCACCGTGGAGGAGGCCACCGAGCGGGAAATCCAAACCGTTAGGGTTACCATTCTTCCCGAGGGAGAGACCGCCCAATAAGGAGGCTTTGTGCGCAAGCTTTTCATTTTGGTGGTAGGCTTTTCCCTTTTGGCTTTGGGAGCGGAAGTGGAGATCTCCGTGCGCTTTGATCCGGAAAAGCACGAGATCTTTGGCTCCCAATGGGTTACGTTTTCCGAGCCCCAAGAGGAAGCGTGGTTTGTGGTTCTGGCGAACCTCGGCCGGGAGCCCAACCCCTGCGTTTCTCCCCTCGTCCAGGACTCCATTTACGTCTCCGGTTTCGATCCGGCATGGACGAGGATCGAGAGGGCCGTTTGGGAAAAAACGGGCGAAGACCTTCCCTTCGAGCTCCTTCCCGCTCCGGCCACATACCAGACCTATTCCCTCTCCGATGTTATTTTGCGTGTTTCCCTTCCTTCTGAGGCGGGAAAGTTGCGGCTGGATTTCCGAACCCGCTTTCCCCATGTATGGGTGGAGCCGGGAAGGCTTGGGGACATCTACACCTGGCGGTTCGGCTGGCACCCCATCCTTCTTCCGGAGAAACCCGGCGAGGCCTTCCCCTTAGTTCTTCCTTTCCACGAGTACACGGTGGAGCTCGAGCTTCCCGAAGGGTGGCAGGCTTTCTTGCCCGGGGAACAGGAACGCGAAGGAAACGTGTTTAAAACGAGCTTCGCTCAGGCGGTAAATTCCGTGGCCCTTTTCTTTGGCCCCGAAGAGCGGTTTCGCACATTCCAATTGGAAAGCGGGGGAAGGCTCTTGGAAGGGGTAGCCCTACCCGGCGATGAGGCGGCCCTCCGCGCCCTCCTCACCTGGATCCCCGAGATCCTCTCCTGGTATGAGGAGCGCTTTGGGCCTTATCCCGAAAAACGCATCCTCCTTGTGGAGCACCCCACGCCGGTGGGAGTGGCTATGACCGCTGAAGGGATCGTTTTCCTCCCCCGCTGGTTCTTCAGCCGGGAAAACCTCACCGCCGCGGGCACCCTCACCCGCTTGGGGATCTATATCCTTGCCCATGAACTGGCGCACTTTTGGTGGGGTATTGGCGCGGGCGTGGATTTCGACGCGGAAAATTGGCTCTCCGAAGGCCTTTCCCAGTACCTTTCCATCACCTGGTACGAGGAGCGCTTTGGCGCCGAGGGTGGAAACCTCTTCGTATTCGAGAGAAAAGGCCTCGGCGAGGAGCTCGTGGACTACGCCCTGGGCTTTGTAAACCTCCGGGAGCACCTCACCGAGCTCCCCTATCTCCAGCTTTTCTTCTACGGCTTCGATGAGGCTCTGGTGAAGCCCACCCGGGAGGTGAAGTACGACCAGGCCACCACGGATCGCCTGTACAACAAGGGGTATCTTGTCCTTCGGGCCTTGGCCCACGTTTTGGGCGAGGAAAACTTCCACCGGGGTCTGCGGGCGGTCATGGAAAAGTACCGTGGGAAAACCCTTTCCGTTTCGGAGTTCTGCAAGACCTTGGAGGAGGAGACCGGCCAAGACCTTTCCGAATTTTTCGCGGACTGGGTTTTGGGCGAAGCTTGGGCCGACTACGGCATCCGCGGCTTTTCCCAGCGCCGCACGGAAACTGGGTATTGGGTGGAGCTCAGCCTCACGTACCGGGGCACGGGAATCCTTCCTGTTCCGGTCCTCCTCTTGGGCCCAGAAGAGAAAGAGGAAACGATCACTTGGACCCCTTCAGGCGCCCCCGAGGAAAAGCTTGAGGTCGCCCTTTCCTTTCCTGTGCAGGAGGTGATTCTCGACCCCGAGCATCGCATTCCCGATGTGGACCGTCTCAACAACCGCTGGCCGCGGCGGTACGTGCTCGCCCTCAAAAACGATCTCCCCTTGGATGGTTACCTTGTCACCATGGGATCGGCGGGCGCTTTCGCCCTCACCTACCTCGATCGCTTTGGTTTTGCCGTCTATCCTCAGGAGCTTTCCGCTGAAGCCTTTGTGAATTTCGGGCGAGTGGGGAGCCTTTCCGGCTGGGTCCAAATTCAAGAGACCCTTGTGGGAGCCCTCACCTTCACCCAAAACCTTTGGACCACTCCAAAGACGGGCTCCACCGCCACCTATTGGGAATGGGTGGGCAACCTCTCCTTCACTTTGGCTCGGATTCCTGAATGGGCTTTTGCCTTGGGCATTTCCTGGAGCGAAGTGATCGCCCGGGCGCGCGCCGGCAGCGCATCCTTTCTCTTCGTGCCCGAATTTGGCTACGGAATACAATTCAACCACACCGAGCTCTTTGGTTTGGGGCCAAATTTCTACCTCACGCCCACCCTTTCCCTGGGCTATGCCGCTCCTAACCTTCCCCAGCGGTTTTGGCCTAGCCTTTCGGAGCTGCGAACGCAGGCCCTGAGCCTCACCGGAGCACCTATTGGCCAATACAAGGCCGCGGGCATCCTCGGGGTTTGGCTTCCGCCTTACTATCCCGACTACTCCCTCGGTAATGCTGCTTTGGTTTCGAAAGTGCGGCCACGCCTCTTTCTCTCCGGAGGACAAGTTTGGAACGACCCGAAGGAGCGGAGAACGTACCTCGAGGTGGGCGGGGAACTCTGGATCACCGTGGAAGCCCTGGGCGGCCTTTGGGCCGCAAACTTCGTGGTGGGCTTGGCTTACCCCCTTCTTCCCGCGGGCCCAACCCTCTTATACTTCGGCCTCGGACGGTGAACGATGCGCGTCTCCCTAAGGTGGCTTGCGGAGTACACCGACCTTCCGGAATTGCCGTTGGAAGAGCTTTGTGAGCGGCTGACCTTGGCCGGCCTGGAGGTGGAAGACCACCGCGAAATTCGGGCTGAAGGGGTCTTTGTGGGAAAAATCCTGTCCGTAGAAGATCACCCCCACGCCCAGAACCTCAAGGTCTGCGAGGTTCAGGTCCAAAACGAAATCTACACCACCGTTTGTGGCGCTCCCAACGTGGCCGCCGGGCTCCTCGTGCCCTTTGCCCTCCCCGGTGCCCTTCTTCCCCAAGGCCGGGTGGAAAAAGCCCATATTCGCGGCGTTCTCTCGAGTGGCATGATCCTTTCCCGCGAAGAACTGGGCTTAGAGGAGAAATCCTCGGGGATCTGGGAGCTTCCCTCAGATACCCCGCTGGGCGAGGATCTGGTCAAGATCCTCGAGCTTCCCGATACCATCCTCAACCTGAAAATCACCTCCAACCGGCCCGATCTCCTGGGGCTCTATGGTTTAGCCCGCGAATTTTCTGCCCTTTTCGATACGGATCTTCGCGAGCTATCCCTCGCTTTTCCCGAGGAGGAAACGCCGGCAGACGCCCTTACCTCGGTGGAGGTGGAATCCGGCGAGGACTGTCCGCGCTATGTGGCCCGCGTTATTCGAGACGCCTCCTGGCGGCCCTCCCCCCTTGCCGTTGAGGCCCGGCTCCTCAAGTGCGGCATGCGGCCTATCTCCCTCATTGTGGACCTCACGAACTACGTCATGCTTGAGCTTGGCCATCCCCTCCACGCTTTCGATTACGAAAGGCTTTGGGAGCAGAGAATCGTGGTGCGCCGGGCAAGGGAAGGCGAGGGAATTCGCACCCTAGACGGCCTGGAGCGCCTCCTTTCCCCGGAAATCCTGGTCATTGCCGATGGGAAAAGGCCGGTGGCGGTAGCGGGTGTCATGGGCGGCGAGGAAACGGAGGTGAGCTCCGCCACGCGGACGGTGCTTTTGGAGGCGGCGAGCTTTTCGCCGGCCCGGGTGCGGCGAGGCTCCCGCCTTTTGGGCCTGCGCACGGAGGCCTCGTTGCGCTTTGAGCGCGGCCTTTCACCGGAAGGCGTAGACCTTGCCTCGCGGCGCTTCTGTTCCCTTTTGGCAAGCTTTTTCGGCGGAAAAATCGCCAAGGGCTCGGTGGACGTTTACCTCAAAAAGCCGGCCCGCCGCACCCTTGTTTTCCGCAAATCCCGCATCCCCGGTTTCCTAGGCGTGGACGTTCCGGAAAAAGAGGTGGTGGCGAAACTTTCCCGCCAAGGGCTCCGGCTTTCCGACCGCGGCTCCTCTTGGGATGTGGAGATCCCGCCTTTCCGCCTCGATCTCCAACGGGAAGAGGACCTTTTGGAGGAGGTGGCAAGGCTCCACGGCTATGACCGCATTCCCGAGCATGCTCCCTGCGTTTTCCCGCGGGTGGGAAAGAAGCACCCCGAGGAGGAGTTCGCTGACCGCGTGCGGGAAATCCTCGCGGGACTTGGCCTTTATGAGGCCTACACTTTCCCCTTGGTCTCCAGAGAAGAGGCCGAAGTGCTCTTGCGCAATCCCATGGCCCAAGGCCAGGAGGGCTTGCGGAAAAGCCTTCTTCCCGGGCTTCTTTCCGCTGTGGAGACGAACCTGAGCGCCCAGGTGCCCGGTGGCGCCCTGTTCGAGGTGGGGAAAGTCTTTTTCCTTGAGAACGGAGAACCCCGGGAGGAATACCGCTTGGGCATTGCCCTCTTTGGTCGGCCGCCCATCCCCCTTTCCGGAAAAGGTTTTTATGGACCTGCGGAGCTNAAAGGCGTGATTGANGNGCTCCTTTCNGCCTTGCGCATCGGCGATTTTCACCTTGNGCCCGCAGATGATCCGCGTTTCCATCCGTTTCGCCGAGCAAATCTCTATGTAGCCGGGAAATTCGCGGGCGTTTTGGGTGAGGTGAACCCTGAGCGCCTGGATTTGCCGGGCGAGCGCCGCGTCCTCTTTGCGGAGCTTAAGCTCTCGGTGCTGAGGGAGGCAGCCCAAGCAGCCGTATATAAGCCCCTTCCGCGTTTCCCCGCTTCCAAACGCGACCTTTCCCTCCTTGTGCCTTTGGACCTTCCTGAGGCCGAGGTGCGGAAAAAGATCCTCGCTGAGCCTTTGGTGGAAAGCGCGTTCCTCTACGACCGCTACAGCGGCCCCGGTATCGCTCCGGATCAGATAAGCCTCACCTATGAGCTCACCTTCCGCCATCCCGAGCGCACCCTTTCCGCCGAGGAAGTAGAGGAAGCGGTGCAGCGGATCCTCAAAGCGTTAGGGGAGCTCGGGGTGCGCCTGCGCCTTTAAAAAATGGAACGCATCGTCATCACCGAAAGCCCTGAGGAGACGATGGAGCTCGCCATGGATTTGGCCCGCCAGCTCCGCGATGGGGACGTCGTGGCCCTTGTGGGGGAACTAGGCACAGGGAAAACTGTGTTTGTGAAGGGCCTTGCCCGCGGATTATTTATCCCCGAGGAGGTCCTCTCCCCAAGCTTCCTTTTGGCCAAAAGCTACCGGGGAGAAAAAGTCCTCCACCATCTGGATCTCTACCGCGTCCGAAAGGAGGAGGAACTCCGGGAGGTGGGGCTTTTGGCCCTTCTTCCCCCGGAAGAGGGGGTAACGGCAGTAGAGTGGGCGGATCGCTTTCCGCATATCATTCCCAAAGAGGCCTTTTGGGTGCGCATAGAGCACGTGTCTGAGGCGCGGCGCAAAATCACCATCCGCCGTTGATATTTGGCCCAAAGTCCACCATGGGCTAAGGTTGCAAAGAAAGGAGGAAAGGATGGCCAAACTTTTCGCCGAGGCGAAGTCCTTGGATGGGTTCAAGGTGGAGGTAGGAATCCGCAACCACAGGATTTTGGCGGATCTTACCCCTGACAAGGGCGGAAGCGACGCAGGGCCCACGCCGCCGGAGATCCTTCTGGGCGCTTTGGCCGCGTGTTCCGCAATTTACGCCCGTATCTTTGCCCAGCGCGAGGGGATCACCGGGGAAATCTCCGTGCGCGCGGAAGCGGAACTCACCGAGCCGCCCATGAACGTACAGAATTTCCGCGTACACGTGAGGATTCCCGGCCTCCCCAAAGAGAAGCTCGAAAAGGCCTATGCGTTTGTGGAAAAGTGTGTGGTGGCTCAGACCCTCTGCGCCGCCAACGCCGTGGAACTCAAAATAGAGGCGTGAGCAGAAGCGAAACCGAAAAAGTTGTACGCGTCCGCAACATCTTTTTGGATCCCTTCCGTTACCGCTGGTACGGCGCCATCGTTGTGGAAGGAAGTAGAGAAAGCTTTCGGCTTCCCATGACGGGGACGGTGGCCCAATGGTTACGTCCCGAAGAAGAGCTCCTTTTGGAAATCCTTTCCGGAGCGGATCCGCAAAATCTCTCTTTCGAAAGCTACCGCCTTTGGCGGGAGGTGGACGGAGAAAAAGTCCAGATCTGGCCGCTTTTCCGGAAGAGCTTCACCCTTGATCGCCGTTCGCCCACAAGCGGCGAAACCCTTTACACCTACGTGATCGAGGCAAGGGAGGCGGGTCTTGAGTCGGATTACGAAGCCATCGTGGAGCTCGAGCAGCATCATTATGCAGCGGAAGAGGAGCTTTTAGCCCGCTGGTGGTGCCCCGAGGATGGAACCGTGCAGGCAGCCAATGCCCGGCCCCTTTGCCCCCGGTGCGGCCGGCCCATGCGTTTTTCCGACCTCACGGATGCCACCCGCGCCTCCCGCTTTTTGGTCCTCACCTTGGAAAAGCGCGAGATCTACGAGCCCCGCTACGTGGGCTATGTGCGGTTGGACCCTCCTTTGCCCATGGTGCATCGCCGCCTTCCCGATGGCCGCATCCAGCCCCATATCCGCCGGGAAATTTTTCCCGCGGAGTGGTATGAGCCGCCGTTTTGGCCGGAAAAACTTGTGGAAACGGTCCGCGAGAAAAACCCTGGCCTAAGTTCCTTTGAGCTTTGGTGGCAAGCGCAAAGCGAAGCCTTGGCCCTCTGCGATACGGAAGCGGTGAGGCTGGCCCGAGTCGTAGTCCACCCCGATTACCGCGCCGAAGGACTGGGAAGATTGGCTCTTGAAGCGGCGGTGGCCTGGATCCGGGAACGCCGCATCCCTGAGATGCGCAAGCCCAAACAGGTCTTGGAGACCGTGGCCCAAATGGCCCGCTACAATCCGTTTTTGGAGCGGGCCGGCTTCAAATACATCGGCGATACCGCCTCCGGCCGGCCCTTCCTCGTTCTCCCTCTCTCCGGGGAGGCGGAAAAATTCCTCGAAAATTTCTTACGCAAAGACCCCTTGGCCAAAGTCCACAAAGGAAAACTTTACCGGCCGGCCTTTCCCAAAGTGGAGCCCCTCGCCGGCCCAATACGCCTTCAGCGTGTCTCCTACCGCTACGAAAACGTCCTCGACCTTTCCCGCATGGCCCAGCCCGTCCAAGAGGCCCTTTTGGCCTTCGGGGTAAGGAAAAGGGCCATCCAGCGGGTGATCTTCCGCAATCTGAACCTCACGGTGGAGCCCAAAAGCGTGGTGGCCCTGGTGGGCGCCTCAGGAGCGGGGAAAAGCACACTTCTTCGCCTTCTTTGGGCCGCGGCTGAGGGGCAGGAGAAAATTTTGGCCCGCCTGCAATCCGGGCGGATTGAGCTTCCCCAAAACGTGCGGGTGGCTGCGTACCTTCCCGGTGAGCTCGAACCCAAATTCGGCCGCGCGGCAATCCTGGAGGTCCTCTACGAGCTTACAGGCGATGTGACCTTGGCCATCGAGGTTTTGAACGTCACGGGAATTGCCGATGTCGTCCTTTACCGGGCGCGGTTTTCCGAGCTTTCCACAGGCCAAAAGGAGCGGGCGAGGCTGGCCTATCTTTTGTCGTTACGGCCGAATCTGCTCCTTTTGGACGAGTTCGCGGCGCACCTGGACTCCGCTTCCGCCGTAAGGGTGGCGCGGAAGGTGGCCGAGCTCTGCCGTGAAAAGGGAATCACCCTCGTTTTCGCCACGCATCGTCCGGAAGTCCTTTCCGCCATGGAACCCGACCGGACCCTCATTGTGGGCCACGGTGGCGTGGCCTTTTCTTCCTAGGATTCCTCATCCAGCCGAAGCCAAACCGTGGGCCCCCTGGCCCTTCTCACTGGAATGGGCGCGGGAAACCTCTCCGGATCCGAAAGAACCCAAACGTAGAGGGGCTTGCCCCGCGCGTAATTTTTCAAAAACTCCGGATCAGCCCGGTGCTTCTCCCAAGCCGAAGCAAGCTCCTCAACCGAAAAGGGGCCGAGGACCTCGCGAATCACCACCGTGCCGATCCACCCGCGGGAGCTCACCACCCCCACCCGGCCGCGGACCTCCGTGGGATAACGCCGGACCTCCCAAGTTTTTTCGCCCGCGACGATATAGGAGGCATAGGGCTCCCGCACGAAAAAACCCATCTTCGGCCGCTTCCCTTCCCTCATTTTGGGAAATGGATCACGATCTCCGCCACCCATTTCACCCGCTTGAGTTTCTCTGGCACCGCAGCGCCGTCGTCCCACAGGAAAAGAAGGGGGCCACCTTCCTCCTCGGAAAGGAACCGGCCATCCACCTTCAGGGCGAGGATAAATTTGTCGTTTCCAGCAAGGAACGAGCTTGAAATCGTCTGGGAAAAACCGTCTTTTCCGCGGATCTCCACAAGATAACCGGCCTGGGCCTTCTCCCAATTGAACGAAGCGTCGTCGTACTTGATCCCCTGGCCTTCGGGGAAGCGCTCGTCGTCCACATAGGCCAAAAGCCGCCAAAGGGGAAGCCCAATATAGGTGTGGGTCTCGCCCTTATGCGTGGATGTGACCGCCTGCGCATGGCAGGGGCAAGCCACCGCGCTCTCCAGATCCCACCGAGTAAAGATTTTCTCCGTGGCTCCGGAAAGCCTCAGGGAGTAGGGAATGTAGGAGCCGCGGATTTCCATCCGCACCACCATCTTTGCCGAGGCTGCGCTTTGAAACCGCGGGTTTCCCGGGCCAACTTTGACCATGCGGAAATACCCGGGATTGAAGGGCATGTATTTCCCGTCCTGTTTGAAGGCGAGGATCCAAGTGCCCTCGGCATCGGAGAGGGAGCCGTAGCGGTAGCGCATGCGGTAGCCGTCGGCGGCCACCACCTCCAATTCCGCGTCCTCTGGCCAATTTCCAAGGAGGTCGGAAAGGAGAAAGCCCGTGTACACAAAGGAGACCACGCGACCTGCAGAAGTCACATACGAACCGGGGTACGTTACCGCCACAAAACGCTGCTCAAGCTCAGCGAGGGTGAAGGTGCGTTCGCCCTCCGGCGTGGCCAAAGTGAGCTGGGCCTCTTTGGGCCATTTCCCCACCTCCGGAAGGGCCTCCCCGTTCCAATCCACGAAAAGCCAGCGCACGCCGGAGACGGAGAAATCCGGGCCAAAGAGGGTCAGCCCTGGTGCACCCTCTCCTTCCTGAGGGAAGCCGAGGATCGCCTCTTCCACGGCTTCCTTATTCAGGGTTGCTTGAAGGCCTTCGAGGGTGAACACGAAAACGGTTTGGTCCTCCCCCAGGCCGCCCAGGGCCTCGAACACCGGTTTCAGGGGTATTCCCCGCACCGGGATTCCGCCGGGCGAAAGAGGGCCTTCCCATTCCGGCCAAAACGGGCTTGGAAAATCCAAAACCAGGGATTTCGACCCCATTTGAATCAGAACCGGCTGAGCGCATCCCACCGCAGCAACGAGCACAAAAACGTAAAGCTTCCGCATTTCTCCTCCTCGCAGAAGTTTACTCGGCCCTTTCTTTTCCTCGCAATGCGCGAGCCCACCACGAGAAAGCCCTAAGGCGGCCAAAATCACCTCCCAGAAAAACGGGGCCAGCACCTCCTCCCCCAAAAACGAGCAAGAAGTGGAGCCAGCTTATAAAGACAAACGTAACGCTGGCCACTTTTCATATGAGGGCGCCGCGGTATACTGGTAAAAAGGGAGGTCATGGCACAGGGTAAACGGGCAAGCCGCAGCCTGCGGGGGATGGAGAAAAGCGCGGACATCGCCCCCGGAACACACTTTTGCCTCCTTTACCGAGACGATGAGGAGCGCTGGCCTTTTCTTGCGGAATACATCCGTCGCGGTTTGGAAGCCGGAGAGCGCGTTCTTTACATTGCGGATACCTCAAGCGCCTCTACGATCCGAGAGCATCTCGAGAGGGCCGGGATTGACGTTGGGGAAGCCGAGCGCCGCGGGCAGCTCCGGTTCCTTACCGCAGAAGAAGCCTACTTGCGCGGAGGGAGATTCGATCCTGAGGCGATGATCGCCCTCCTCCGCAGGGAGACGGAGGAAGCACTGAACCGAGGATTCAAAGGGCTTCGGGTCACGGGTGAGATGACCTGGGCCTTGCGCGGCTTTCCCGGCTCCGAGCGACTTTCCGACTACGAAGCCCGCGTGAACGAGTTCTTTCCCGATTCCGCTTGCATTGGCCTTTGCCAATACGACATGCGTAAGTTTCCTCCGCGGATTCTGCTAGAGATTCTCCAAGCCCATCCCGAAGTTGCCGTAGGGGCCCATATAGTCAAAAACCCGTTCTACATCCCACCCCAAGAATTTCATGGCGTCGAGCCTGAGGAGGCTCAACTCAACCGCTGGCTCGAGATCCTGAAAGAACAGCAGGAGCTTATCGCTTCCCTCGAGGACCAGGCCTGGAGGCTAAAAGAGCGCGTGAAGGAGCTCACATGCATTGGAAAACTGCGGGAGCTGGCGGCACGGGAGGATCTTTCGCTTCCGGAGATCTTTGAAGCCGCGCTTCCCGTCATCCGCTCCGCCTGGCAGTGGCCGGATCAAGTCCAGGTGCGCATTGAGTTTGAGGGAAAGGTTTACGCCTCGCCGGGTTTTACCGAGAGCCCTTGGCGGCAGGTGGCGCCCCTTAGGCGCAAAGGGACGGAAGTGGGGAAGATCGAGGTGGCCTATCCCGATCCTCCTCCGGAACCGGAGCCCTTCCTTCCCGAAGAAGGAGAGCTCCTTTCCACCATTGCCCATCTTCTGAGCCAGCTCATTGAGCTCCGCCATCACTGGCATCAGTTGCGGTATCTCAATTCCCTTTTACGGGCCATCCGCAACGTGAACCAGCTCATCGCCCGGGAAAGGGACTTGGAGAGACTTCTGCAAGGGATCTGTGAAACCCTCATCAGCACCCGCGGCTACTTAAGCGCCTGGATCGCTCTGTGGGACGAAAGCGGGGCCTTGCTCACCGCAAAAGAAGCAGGTCTAGGAGAGAGTTTCCTCCCCTTACTCGAGGAGCTGAAGAAAGGCGAGAAGCCACCATGTGTCCAGATGACCCTGGAGAAGACCGACCCAGTCCTGATAGAGAACACCCTTTCCACCTGTACGGCGTGTCCTTTGGCCCCGTGGTATGGCCCCAGGAGAGCCATGGCCATGCGCTTGGAGAACGCGGGAAAGATCTACGGGGTTCTTGCCGTCTCTGTTCCCGGAGAAGTTTCTCTGGAAGAAGAGGAACGCAGCTTGCTCAAGGAAGTCGCCGGGGACATCGCCCTTGCCCTGAGAGCCCTCGAGCAAGAAGAAGAGCGGAAGCGAGCAGAGAGAGTTCTCCGGGATGAGCACGAGCGGTTGCTCGCTTTGTTTGACAGCATCGATCACGTGATCTACGTAGCCGATCCCGTCACGCACGAGATCCTCTTTGTCAACCGTTACCTCAAAAATCTGCTTGGGCGCGACCCGGTAGGCGGCCTCTGTTTCCAGGAGTTCCAGGGTCGTGACACGCCTTGTGAGTTCTGCACCAATGAGATCATTCTCAAAAACAAAGGGGAGGCTTATGTCTGGGAGTACCACAACCCTATCTTGAACCGTGACTACCTCATCACCGACCGCATTATTCGCTGGCCCGATGGCCGCGATGTGCGGTTTGAGCTCGCTGTCGACATCACCGACCGGAAGCGAGCAGAGGAAAGACAGGCGCAGCTCGTCCAGCGCCTCACCGTGCTCCATCGGGCGAGCCAGGAGATCCTCCAAGCGCTTCAGGATCCCGAACGGGTGTACGAGGCCGTGCATCGGGCGGTGGCTGAGCTCATGCCCGCGGAGGCCTTTGTCATCGCGTTGCGCACCGGGGAAAAGGAGGCTCAAGCCGTTTACCTCGTAGACGAAGCCGGGCGTCATCCACCTGAATCCGTACCTTACGGCGAAGGCCTAACGTGGCAGGTTCTCTCCACCGGCCGCTCGGTATTCATCGCCGATGTAGCCCAAGGCATTCCTTTCAAAGAGCGCCGGTTTGGAAGCCAAAAGAGCGTCCGTTCGATCCTCGCCGTGCCCCTTCGGATTGGGGAAAGGGTCATCGGGATGCTGTCCACGCAGAGCGACCGTCCCGGCGCGTTCACCGAGGAAGACCTGCAGATTTTGGAGATGCTTGGTGCCTATGCAGGTCCGGCCTTGGAGAATGCCCGCTTGCTCGCGGCCCTGCGGGAAAGCGAGGCCCGCTTCCGGAGACTCGCGGAAAACGCGCCGGACATCATCTTCCGTTACCGCCTGAAGCCCACTCCCGGGTTCGAGTACGTGAGCCCGGCCGTAACCCGCATCTCCGGTTACACCCCCGAGGAATACTATGCCGACCCGGACTTACTCCGGAAGATCGCGCACCCCGAGGACCAACCCGCCTTGGAGGCCCTCGCAGAGGGCGAAGGCCTTTTCGGAAAACCCCTGGAATTCCGGTGGATCCATAAAGACGGCCACACGGTCTGGACCGAACAGACCAATGTCCCTATTCGCGACGAGGAAGGAAACATCGTGGCCATCGAGGGGATTGTCCGCGATATCACCGAGCGTAAGAGGCTCGAGCTTGAGCGGCTGGCCCGGGCTCAGGCCATCGAAAACGCCCTCTTTCAATTCGTGGACGCCCTTTCTTCCGCGGTGGAGCTCCGCGATCCTTATACCTCCGGCCATCAGCGCCGGGTGGCCGTGCTTGCTTGCGCGATTGCGGAGGAAATGGGACTTTCGGCCGAACAAGTTAAGGTCATCCGCGTCGCCGCCCTCCTCCACGACATCGGGAAAGCCCTGTTCGTACCCATTGAAATCCTGAGCAAGCCCGGAAAGCTCACGGATCTGGAAATGGCCCTCATCCGCGAGCACCCCAAGGCGGGCTACGAGATCCTAAAGAGGGTGGAGTTTCCCTGGCCGGTGGCGGAGATCGTCTACCAGCACCACGAGCGCCTGGACGGCTCCGGTTACCCCCGTGGCCTCAAGGGTGAGGAAATCCTCCTTGAGGCGAAAATCATCGCCGTAGCCGATGTAGTGGAGGCCATGAGCTCGCATCGTCCCTATCGGCCGGCTTTGGGCGTGGACGAAGCTTTGGCGGAAATCCGCAAAAATGCGGGGAACCTCTACGATCCCAAGGTCGTCGAGGCCTGCGAGCGCGTTTTCGCCAAAGGCTTTACTTTTCCTCGCTAGAACTTTGCGGTTCCACGTGGACGGTAACGGAGGCGCGGCCGTTTAAGGCTTTCCGCACAGCTTCCTCTACTTCGGTCGCGATCCGGTGCGATTCCTCCACGGTGAGGCTTGGATCCACCTGGATATGCACGTCCACAAAGGCATCCTGACCAGCGTAACGCGTGCGCAACTTGTGCCAGCTTTGTACGCCCTCCACGCCTTCGATGGCGGCGATCACTTTTTCTTGCTCTTTTTGGGGGAAAGCGCCCTCGGAAAGTTCATACATGGCCCGTCGCAGGATGCTGAAAGCAGCCCAAACGATGAGAATGGCCACGAGGATCGCGGCAGCCCCATCCACTTTCGGGAGGCCAAGGCTCACAAAGATTCCGCCGATTAAAACCGGAAAGGAAGAAAGGGCGTCGCTTCGGTGGTGCCAAGCGTTGGCCAAAAGGGCGGCGCTGCGCAATTCCTTTCCCATGGCTAACGTTTTGCGGTAAAGCCACTCTTTTAGGAGGATGGAGAGGCCAGCAGCGAGGGCCACGGCCCAGCCCAGCCGCACCGTTGCGCCTTCCTGGAGGATCCGCACCGCCTGGGAGAAGATGAAAACCCCTGCGCCCAAAAGGGCTAAGGCCACGAGGGCTCCAGCCAGGGTCTCGAATTTCCCGTGCCCGTAGGCATGGGACTCGTCTGGCGGCCTTTTCGCCAGGCGCAGCCCGCCCAGGGTCACGAGGTCCGTGGCCAAATCGCTCAGGGAGTGGATGCCGTCGGCAAAAAGGGCGGTGGAGCCCAGGGCCAAGCCCAATCCCACCTTCAGGCCCATAAGGCCCAGGTTTGTGGCCAGCCCCAGGAGGGTGATCCCCTCGGGCGATCTCCCCTTAGGCCAAAAGGATTTCGATGGGGTCTCCATCCTTCACCTGTTCAAGGATCTCCGGATCGCCGAGAATTCGGCCCACCACGGTTACCGGACTCGCCGGCCGGATCTCCTCGGGGGTTCGGGAAGCCGGGGTGGGCCCGAAGAAAAGACACAGTGCCCGGCCCGGCGGCCAATAGCCGATGGCGCCCTTCTCCACCACCTCCGCGCCCTTCTCCAACTCCACGGCCACCGGCGTGGAAAAGTACACCTCCTTTCCCCATCGATTCGCCTCGGCCTTTATGGGTAGGGCCTTGGAGATGGCCTCCACAGTGCGCGGCGCCCACTCCGGGAAGAGTTCCGCCGGCACCTCTCGGATCCTTGGGGAACGAATCAAAATGCGCATCGCCGGATTTTACCGAAGGGAAAGGAAGTCGCCCCGCACCAGGGAAAGAAGATCGCGGGCCAGGTAGTTCGGGCGCAAGTCTCCTTGGACGTCCTCCTCTTTAGCTACACCGCTTAGGACCAAAGCCGTGTCTATGCCCAGTTTAGCCGCGCCTGCTACATCGGTATCCACCCGATCGCCGATCATCAGGACCTCGTGAGGCTTTGCGCGAAGAAGGCCTAGCGCGATCTGGAAAGCGATGGGCGAGGGTTTTCCCACCACGAACTCCGGGGGGAATCCCATCCCCCGCAGGGCGCCTACGATGGCCCCCGCGCCGGGAATAAGGCCTTCGGGCGTGGGAAAAGTGGCGTCCTCGTTCGTGGCCAAAAGCCGAGCCCCGCGCAAAAAGGCGCGCAGGGCCGCGGCAAGCTTTTCGTAATTCAAGTTTCGGTCCATTCCCGCCACGACCCACTCCGCTTCCTCCGGATCCACAGGGATATGGCCCGCTTCGCACATTTCCTCCAGGATCCCGCTTTCGCCAATGTACCAAAAACGCACGGAGCCGAAGCGCTCCCGCAGAAACTGCGCGGCCAAATAGCAGCTGGGCAAGACCTCCTCGGGCCTTGCGGGGATTCCCACGTCCAAAAGCCTTTCCGCTGTACCTTTGCGGGATTTCGTGGAGTTGTTGGTGAGAAGGAGAACAGGGCCGATTTTCCGGAGCCCCTCCAAGGCCTCGGCGGCGCCGGGAATGGCCTTTCCCCCGCGGACCAAAACGCCGTCAATATCGAGAAGGAAAGCTTGGTAACGGCGAAGCATAGCCCGATCTTACAAGCTCTTGGTCCTCCTCTCCTTCCCTCCTGAGAGGGAAAAGGGAACGGGGTGGGGAAAAATCCTGCCAAGGAGGAGAACCAGCCGTGGGTTCTCCCTCTCCCTGAGGGAGAGGGTTTGGGGTGAGGGGAAGGAGCAAGATTTTTTGAGACAAGCCCGGGAGCATTTGACAGGAAGGTTTTCCGGCATAGAATGCGGGGATGGGAGGGATGCTCGAGGGGCCGAAGAGGACGGCTTGCTAAGCCGTTGCCGGGGCTAAAACCCTGGCCGCGGGTTCGAATCCCGCTCCCTCCGCAGCGCCCGTAGCTCAGCCCGGACAGAGCGCTGGCCTCCGGAGCCAGAGGTCGCAGGTTCAAATCCTGCCGGGCGTATTTTTTATTTTGCTTGCACGAAGCGCCGCCGCGCGGAAAGAAGAACCGGCACCAAAATGGGGCAAACCCAGCCCGGCCGCTCCACCTCCGGCCCAAAAAGAAGGGCTTTCTCCCCGCGCCGCACAGGCCCAGCCTCGCTCACGTCGCAGGCCACCGTATCCATCGCGATCTTCCCCACAAAGGGCGCGCGCTTTTCGCGGATGAGGGCGTCGCGGAGCTCGGGCCGAAGGCCGTGGCTGTAGCCCGCAGCCAGGACAGCGAGCCGCGAGGGCCGCTCCGTGATAAATTCCCGTCCGTAGCCCACTGGCCAGCCAGCCGGGACTTCCCGCACCGCTGCTACCTTCGTCCACACGCGGGCCGCGGGGATTAAAGGCACCGGAGGTTTTGCCGGCCCTTCCGGGTAGCCATAAGCCGCGGTTCCCACCCGCACCATGTTCAGAGGGGGCGCGGTGGCCTCATGGAAAGCTAAAACCGCCGCGGAGTTCGCCAAATGCTTCCACGGCGCCTCCACTTTCCCCTCCCACTCCTGAAGGATCTTGCGGAACCACCACACTTGGGCGCGGGTNAATTCCANGTCCTCTTGGGCCGTCCCGTAGGCGGAAGAAAGGTGAGAAAAGATGCCCATGAGCTTCACGCGCTTGGGATGGATGAGCCTAACCGCTTTTTCCGCCTCTTCGGGAAGGAGGCCGAACCTTCCCATGCCGGTGTCGATTTCCAAGTGCAAAAGGGCGGGTTTGCCCACGCGGCGCGCGGCCTCCTCGACTTCCGCGAGCATTCCCAGATCCCCAAGGGGGATGTGGAATCCTGCGCGGATTGCGACCAAAAGCTCTCCGCCTACCGGCGGGATCATGAGAAAAATGGGCTCGTTAAATCCCGCTTTGCGCAGGGCGAAGGCCTCTTGGACGTTGGCTACACCGAACCAATCGGCGATACCCTCCGCCGCCTTGGCCACGGGAAGAAGGCCATGCCCATAGGCATCCTCCTTCACGACGAACATAAGGGCCACGCGTTTGGGGAGCCAATCCCGGAGGCGAAGGAGGTTTTCCCGGATGGCCCGCAGGTCCACCTCCGCTTTGACCATGACGACTTATTTCACGGCCGGCCGAACTTCCCGCGAAGCCCTCCTGACACAAGGAGAAAGGACAATTGCCAGGTATACTTTTCCGCCCATGCGCCGGCTGCGCATCCACGTGGA
>Ga0065719_106642_pt1 | contig 22342 bp, 20 predicted proteins | sample GBSCel85sediment_FD_59106 | JGI IMG/M metagenome (GOLD analysis project Ga0065719, IMG submission 59106) | Hot spring sediment microbial communities from Great Boiling Spring, Nevada - Cellulolytic enrichment CS 85C v3 (version 3) | ecosystem: Environmental > Aquatic > Thermal springs > Hot... | reverse complement strand
TTAACCTTTACAGTAGGTTTATTAACTCTAATTACTCTCGTTATATCTGCTGGTGTTCCAATGACAATAACATCGCAATTGATGTTGTTTATAGTCTCTTCTAAATCATGTAATTGTTGCTTAGTGTAACCTATGCTAGGAAGTACTGAACCTATATGACTATACTTTTCATATATTTCTTTAATGATGCCTTTTGCATGTGGTTTTGGATTAACAATTTCTGCTCCATATTTTAGTGCAGCAATATAACCAGCTCCATAGGGTAATCCTCCATGTGTAATGGATGGGGCATCCTCTATTATTAAAGCTCTACGACCCTCTAATAATTTCGGTTTATCTACCTCGATCTCCATATCAGCTTTAACTATATTGGCTCTTCTATTCACACTCTTTATATTTTCTATTATTTTGTTGATATATTCATCCCTTGCTTGTGACACCTTGGTAATTATAATTGTATTAGCAAGTCTCACATTAATTTCTCCTGGATATGAATTCAGCTCTATACCAGGTCGTATAGCATCTGTAACTGTTATTTGATACCATGGTCTGTAGAATGGTGTATCGTTATTTCCACCATCCCATAATATTATATCTGCTTCATTTTCAGCCTTATGAAGTATCTTAATATAATCTATACCTGCTAATACCCTAACACCTATTTTTAAATAATGTTCATATTCTTCTCTTTCTTCAATGGTTAAATCATATCTATCTAGGTCATTAATTGAATTGAATTCTTGTACAACCATTTTTTCAATATCTCCATAAACCATGGGATGTCTAACAACAATAAATTTTAGGTTTCTCTTAATCATTTCATATGCCAATGCCCTTGAAACAGTACTTTTGCCTGCACCTGTTTTAGTTGCTGTAACTGCTAATACTGGTTTTATGCTATCTATCATGGTTTCAAAAGGATTTATTAATCTAAATGATGCTGATGCAGATAAAACTAGAGAAATTTTTTTGCCAAGTTCTTCATATGTTAGATCACTATAGCTAAATATCACTTCATCAACCTTGAACCTAGCTATAAGACTTGGTAACATCTCTTCAGGGTATATTGGTATACCTTCAGGATATAGAGGACCTGATAGAGAAGGTGGAAACCTTTTATATTCAATTCCAGGTATTTGTGTCGCTGTAAATGCAACTACACGATATTCTGAGTTATTTTTAAAGAGAACATTATAATTATGAAAATCTCTTCCACCAGCACCCATGATAATAACTTTTTTTACCATAAATTAACACACCGTATCTGAATCAACAGTTTTGTATTTAATATTATATAATGCATATANTTTATGTTTATTAAAGATTGGTTCCTACGAGTTTAAAAGCTTCTATATTAATGCTTAATCTAAGCGAGGTGCAGAGCAGTTTGAGTCATCATATTGAACATGCAAGGCTCTATACATTTACAATACCTAAGATGAGTGAATATAAAATAGCTCTTGTTGAGACATTATCAACAAAACCTAATAACAAAGCGTTGTCATTATCAATGCTAATAGCTAAATTTTTGAATAGACCACTTGAAAACAATACCAAACTTNTAATTAAAGGCCATGGAATAAAAAATATAGCCTCTGAAAATCTTTCTTATATAGTTCATATATTATCCTCCACCATAATACCACTTTATCTACAGACATTTGATCCATATTCACAAACATTGATATCATTTGCAGATACACTCAAAAATGATGAATTGATGGTTTTAAGCAGTGCTATCGTTACTAAGAAGAATTTCAAAGGAATAAGTAAGAAGCCTACAATATTTCTCATAGTAGCAAGAACTTTAGATAAAAATATTGATATTAAAACAATAAAACATCTTTATAAAACCTCCTGGAATCTTTTAACTAATAATCTTAGATCCTATTCCCTAGTAGAAGACTCTTCTTTGCCGCAAAGAACATTTACATTATTAGTGATACTAAAAGAGAAAAAACATGATAATTTTATAGAGATATCAATTCCAGAATTACATGAGATGATAAGAGTTAAGATTCCAATAGTAAAGGCTTCTTGGAATATTGAGGATGTGCCACCAAAACTTAGACAAGAGCTAGAAACTATAATTATAAAGCCTATAGCCCTTCGTGCTGGTTATGCTCCAAAGGGAATATTAATAACAGGGCCACCTGGTGTAGGCAAAAGTGTTACGGCTGAAGCTATCGCTTCGTCACTTAATTTAAAGATTGCTGAACTTAGACCAAGTATGTATAGGTCTATGTGGTATGGATTAACTGAAAAAATACTTGAATCAGTGCTCCAAAATCTCAAATCTAAGAAAAAATATATGATTCTTTTAGATGATGCAGATTTTCTAGTTGGCAGGCAGATAGCTATTCATGAAACTCATGTAAGTGAAATAACCATATTCCTAAGATACTTGCAAGAATCTTTAAGACCTTTAATGGTGATGACTACTAATACTCCTGAGATACTAGACCCTGCATTTATAAGACCTGGAAGAATTGATGCTGTAATTGTTATGGGTTATCCTGATAAAGAATTCAGAAAGTACATAGCTCTTAGAAGTGCTAAGCGATATAACATAAAGCTAGACGAGAAGTTAGCTGAGTATATCTCATCAATAACACGTTGGTTTACAAATGCTGAAATAGATGCATTAATTAGATTGGCCGCAAGTAAATCTAGTGGAAATATCGATGATAAGTCTATTCTTTGGGCTAGACAAAGGTTTAATATAAATGAATCGATAAGAAAAAGTATACAAGATCAATTGAAGTGGTTTAGTGAACAGTTCCAAGGTATTACTATAAAATATATAGCAAACGAAAATGAGATTCTATAGCTTGATTAACTGTNNACAGTTAATCAAGATATTATCTTACCATATCATTGCTTCTGAAGCTTCACTTTCCTTTTTACCACAACTAGATATACATTCGGTAAGCATCGTGCTTAAATAATCTAGATCCTGATCATTTAAAGCTGGATGCACTGGGAGACTTAATTCACATTTAGATAACATCAAAGCATTCTTACAACACTCTTCATATCCAAGAGATTGAAATATAGGTTGCAAATGTAAAGGCAATGGATAATGTATAGNTGTCTCGATACCTTTAGAATCTAGACATTTTTGTATGCAACTCCTATGTTCTGGTTTCTTAAATTTAATTGCATATATATGATATACATGTTTAGCCCATGGGGCTTCATATGGTAATTCTATATACTCCTTTAAATACTTTAGTTTATCGTTTAGTTTTTGGGCATTGTTACGTCTAATAGTGTTAAGCTTATTTAGCTTCTTTAACTGAACCCTACCTAAAGCTGCTTGAATGGATGTCATTCTATAATTTCCACCTAATTCCGCATGTATATATTTAGCTACTTGTCCATGATTCCTCAAAAGTTTTATTTTTTCAATGATCTTCGAATCATTTGATACAACAATGCCTCCTTCACCTGTCGTCATATTCTTTGTTGCATAGAAGCTAAATACTGCAACATCACCAAAACTTCCAACTTTTTGACCCCATGCTTCTGCACCGTGCGCTTGTGCTGCATCTTCTATCAATAACAATCTTTTATCTCTAGCTATATCTACTAATGCTCTTACATCCGATGGCTGGCCAAAAAGATGAACAGCTATAATTGCCTTTACTCTATCTGAGATTTTTTTCTGTATATCTTCAATATCTATGTTAAAAGTTTTATACTCTACATCAACAAACCTTGGTATAGCTCCAACCATAAGCACAGCTGTAGCAGTTGCTATAAACGTATAATCAGGAACTAATACTTCGTCTCCTGGACTTATTCCTAAAGCCTTTAATGCAAGGGTAAGTGCTATTGTTCCATTAGATACAGCTGCCGAATATGAAACTCCAATATATTCTGCAAATTCTTTTTCAAATAACTCAACTTCAGGGCCATGAGCAATCCATCCCGATTTCAGAACCTTAACAACTGCCTCTATATCTTCATCCTCTATAATAGGTTCAAATAATCTAATTTTTCTTTTCATAGAACTCATCCTTTCATAACTCTATTACTCTCTTCAATGAAGTGAGTTTTAGAGGNCCTCCAGGAGTTATATATATGTCATCTTCTATTCTAATACCAAATTTTCTATCTATATATATTCCCGGTTCTATTGTAATAACATCTCCTATCTCAACTTCATGGCTAGTAACCTTTGATATTTTAGGTTCTTCATGAACATCTACACCTATGCCATGCCCAAGATTGTGTAAAAAGTACCTATGCATATTTTGTTTCATCAAACTATTCCTTGCTACTTCATCAACGTAACTATATTTTTCACCAATCTTTAAACTTTTTATAGAATTGTCCATAGCGTCGATTATAGCCTCTATGAATTTCTTAATTTGTTCATATTCTTTCGATAAATTACATGGCAAAATAACTCTTGTTATATCAGATACATAACCTCTATATCTTACACCAAAGTCAACAATTATAGGTTCGTTGCCTTTAAATGATGTTGATCCTGGTATATGGTGAGGCTTAGAAGTATTATTGCCTATGGCCACAATACTGTTGAAAGCAAATCCATCAGCTCCAAACTCTCTTGCTTTGCTTTCAATAAGACCTGCGATGGTTCTTTCGTTCATTCCATTTTTTAACTCAGGAATTACACTTTCTATAGATTTTTCAGTTATTTCAATAGCTTTTCCTATTATATATACTTCTTCCTCACTTTTATTACGTTTAACCTTTCTAATTACATTTCTTATATCTATACAAATAGTCGAGTTGGTGTCGCATATCTCAAATGTATCTACAGAAACTTTTTTGGATTCTTTGCATATTCTCTTTAAAAGTGTCTTTATATCGCTAATATCTGTTATTTTTGTATTGAGTTCTATATCTAAAACAGAGGGAGCTACAGGATGCACTACTAAATTCTTTACCTGCTCATATGTTTCTATAACTCTATAATAATCTAGTGCTGATACATATACATTTAGCTCCATGGTATTTGTATCAATGATTAATGAATGAATGCTTAACTCCTCTGGTGGAGGATTATAAAGTTCGGCAAAGACATATCGTAGTGTTTGTGTATCTTTAAGCAGGATTTTTTCTGTATCTATATTGTGATCCTTTAACGCCTTAAATATCTTATTTAGTCTTAACTCAAACAATTCCATATTTCATCATCTCAAAATAACAAATTAACTTGCTACCTAACTTAGCAACAAATCACTTAATAATCTTATATCATATAATTTTTACACATCTATTTACCTATTACTTACAAAAAGTTTTTGAACCGTAGTTAGTATATATATAAAATAAGTTGCCCTAACAGATATGCAGCAATAAGATAAAGTCTATATTTAACGAGGGATAGAGGTTGCCAGGTAATGCTAGGAGTGAAGCTGTCTCCAATAAATCCCTGTCCGAAATGTGGAAATGAGCTTCAACTCATTATAGAGGCTGAATATAGAAATAAAAAATCAATAATATACTATAGTTATACTTGTGGGATATGTCGATATAAAGAAAAATTTGAACAAATAAAGATAGAATTAAATGGAGATAAACTGCTTATAAGCAAGGTTAAACATATAAGATAAAAATTAATTTTTAAATTTCCATATTTAAAATTTAAATGGGGTTTAAATTATGGATAAAGGTAAAATAATAGCATTAGTGACAACAATAATATCACTAGTATTCTTCGCAATGATATCTACATTCGTACCTCAGGATTTTATATGGATAGTATTTCTTCTATATGCATTAATATTTATGTCTTTATCAATGTCATTGCCACGTATTTTACAAAGAAAACATAGTGATATAAAGGGAGCTACTTTATTAAAAGCTGATCGTCAAGAAGTTATGAAAATTATGATGAAGGACCAAGAAATAGACAAGGAATTAAAGCCTCAGATAATTGCTTCTTTAGCTCTATTACCTCTATCAATAGTCATATGGATTATGGCTTCCTATTTTGTCTTTCCTTACCTAATCCCTCCATTACGAGAAGCTGTGACAAAGCTTGAACTCTTTATAAGATTTTTAGCATTTTATGGTATTTTAATTGGATTAACGAGAACAATATCGTATTTTCTTACACCTAAAAAAATGATTATGCCTATCAATAGCTATGAAATAAGAAGTGGCGGTATAAAGGCTGGTTCAATAGCCATACCATTTCCTATAGATATAAACCGGTATGAGATTTCAATAAATCGCAAAAGAAGTTTTATTGATATTTATGATAGAAAAACAAAACAAGTGTACAGATTCTATGTTTCTGATATAAGTAAAGCTGAGTCACTTATACAAAAACATGGGCTTCAAAAATGATTTCTTTAATTGAATTACCATGGAAAGTACCAAATCCTCTGTCTCCTGGTCATGGTATAGACCAAGGGTTTTTATTAAAAATTCTATTTGCACCACTGAATAAAGACTTTATATCGTTATTGCTTATCATAATAGCAACCCTTTTCATCTCCATAGGTATAACATTGCTAAAAATAACTTTAAGTAAATCAAAAACATATCTTTAAAACTATAGAGGATTCATTGGCTCTCCAATTCTTATATTCTTAAATACAATAGCTTTAGCAACACTTATAGCAGTAAGAACATTCCATCTTCTTATTGGTACTGATCTTATATATACAACCCACTCTGGATTTTCTAAGTCTACTCTACGATTAATACCCTCAGCAATTGTTCTTATAGCTTCAATACTAGGGATCTTTATAAGTCTACCTTTTTCATTAATTACATACACCTTACCATGTAATGTTATTCTAAAAGAGGAATTCTGAGGTATTCTACTAAGAGCATATTTTTGAGCCTCTTGAGCAATTTTATTAATTATAGGCTCTACTACAACGTCTACTGGTATAACTCTATGTATTGGTGTATCTTTTCCATAAAGACATGTCTTTAATTTATACCATGTAGAATAAGGATCAGATATATTTAATAAAATAAGTGAAGATCGAATTTTTACAACAATATATGAGGTTCCAATACAGTTATTTATTTGTGAAAAAGCCCAATCGATATTTTCTCTACCTGGTTCACAAGTTATAATGATGTTAAAATCCAATGTTATCTCCTCAATATCTTTATATATAGGATGTTTCTTCTGGGAACTATAACAGCCTTATTACTCTGTGCTAAACCTACTTCATCTCTTGTTACCTTTACTAGACGTCCTTCAATTTCATCTCCATTAACAAGCTTTGTAATGACGTCAGAACCTATAAACTCATCATCTAATACATATTCCTTTTCACAACATTCACTTAATCCATGTATGTCACTTAGACCTGTAATAACGTACGATATAGAGTTTCTAGGAACTATTGTCGGTATATTCTCTATAGACATTCCTAATTCATATAATGCTACCTCATCAACTACACCCATAAGCTTTTCTCCATTAATTATATGTACTTCTAAGCTTCTACCCTCAAATTTTTCATTAACTATAGCTATTCCACGTCTTTTTGTTGAAAAGTATTGCCCCACTAAAATTTCACCTCACTACAAATTTTTTATTCTTCAAAAATTTAATAAACTAATTACATAAATACTCTTGATGATATTCTTAAAATTTGTAAAAGTTCATTAAAAGTTATTAGCATAAAGTTTTAATTTTAATATAGTTGTGAGATATAATAGTGGTGATAAACCTTTGTGTCACTAAAACTATATAACACATTATCTCGCAAAGAGGAGATGTTCGAACCGATTTCACCGCCAATTGTAAAAGTGTATTTCTGTGGACCCACAGTATATGACTACACACATTTTAGGTCATGTAAGGGCTTATTTGGCTTTTGACTTTATAAAAAGATATTTATTGTTAAATGGATACGATGTAATACATGTCCAGAACATTACTGATATAGATGACAAGATAATAAAGAAGGCTATTGATGAAGGTGTTACATGGAAGGATATTTCAGATACATTTACGAAAGATTATTTAAATGTATTGCAAAGTCTTAACATTAAAGTAGATATACATCCCCGTGTCTCTGAACATATAAAAGAAATTATAGAATTCATTCAAGTCTTAATTGGTAAAGGATATGCATATGTAGCTCAAAGTGGTTCTGTTTACTTTGATATATCTACGGTAAATGATTATGGAAAATTGTCTAAGAGGTTTAAATCAGAAGAATGGCGTCAAGAGGAGGAGTTCCTTATTGAGAAAAGAAATCCCTATGACTTCGCGTTATGGAAAGCTTCGAAACCTGGTGAACCATGGTGGGATTCACCATGGGGACGTGGTAGACCCGGATGGCATACTGAATGTGTTGTAATGAGTACAAAATATCTTGGGATGCAATTTGATATACATGGAGGTGGACAAGATCTTATCTTTCCGCATCACGAGAATGAAATAGCTATGGCTGAAAGTGCATTTGGTGTAAAACCTTGGGTNAAGTATTGGATTCACATAGGTTATTTAACAATTAGAGGTGAGAAAATGAGTAAGAGTCTAGGGAATATAATTTTAGCTAGAGAAGCTATTAAAAGCTGGGGTCCTGAAATTCTTCGTTTATGGGTTTTTTCGGCTCATTATAGAAAACAACTAGAATTCAATGAAGAAGCTATGGAAAACTTTAAAAATCTCTATGAAAGACTTATTCTTGCCATGGAAACTTTGAAAAGAATTATAAAATCTTCCCAAATAACATTTGGTCTTAAGGATTCTGATTTATATATATTAAAAAATCTTGAGGATATAAATACATCATTTTATAATGCGATGAACAATGACTTTAATACTTCAAAAGCTCTTGAATCTATATATAAACTTACATCACTTATATTTAAGGATATTGAGCAGAGAGAAAATTATGAACTTGCTTTAAGAGCATATAATATTCTTTTGAACTTTAATAGAGTGTTAGGAGTGCTTGATAAATATATTGAAGAGAGTTCTTCGATGGGTTCTGAGATAGTTGAAAAATTAATAGAACTAATAGTGGATATTAGAACTGAACTAAGAAAAAGAAAAGAATACGAACTCAGTGATAAAATAAGACAAGAGCTTTTGAATATGGGAATAAAAATATTAGACTATAAGAATGGAAGTAAATGGGTATGGCAACGTTGACCTGCATATTAGTCTCAGATAAAATAGTTGTAGAAACCTTATCAAAGATGTTAAACTATGTAGTATCTGAAGCGAGAAAAAGAAGGGAAAATAATGTTAATATAATATTCTTTAGTAATAATATAAAAAATGTATTTAGATATAAAGATATCTTTACTGCATACATAGATATTGGAATACGTATATATGCTGAGAATAAAGTTGACCAACTAAAGAACATCTTGACCTCATGTAATGTAGTATATGTGTCGCAAGAAGACCAAGAGATTATAGAATTTATTAGAAAAACAAATATAGTTGTTAAAACAATTTAACGGTCCCCGTCGCTCCACCTGACATCATTACTCAGAGGTGCTCCTAAGGTCATCCCAGAGAAATTTTTATCTAAAAGGTATTAAATATGTATACTAAAGTTTGTGAAGTATGTGATGAATCATTATCAGTAATTAGATGTCCAATATGTAATAGATATGTTTGCGAAAAGCATTTCAATACTTATAATAAGCGTTGTGCTGTATGTGAAGAAAGTATATGTGATATTTGTAATGATGCATTATCGATATCTCGATGTAATATATGTGGACGAAAAATATGTCATAAATGCTCTATTGAAATAGATGAAGTTCGTAAGATATGTTTTTACTGCATTATTTCTTTAAGATATAAAAACAATTATAGGTTTTATCATGCGAAATAAACATGATTAAATACTAAATTTGATATGTAGTAATTATATTATAAATATAGTCAATATAATTACTATGAAAATTAATAAGCTTATACATAGCATTATCTGTAGGTGTGAGAATGAACATAGCAAATAGCATACTACAGTATGTTAACAACATATATGAACAATTTAGCGAAAGACTTGATAGAGCTATTAGAGAGGATGCTAGTAAAGAATATATTCAAATTTTATCTGAGTTGACATCATTTATTGTAATATTACGAAAATTTTTAAACAGTGCATCTATGCTTGATAACTTATATACAGATGTAAAAAGTGGTAGAGTATGTTTTCAATGGCTCTATACAGAGGATAATAATTTTGTATCGTTAGTAAGATTTGATCCTAGAATAAATATATCTTATAATAACAATAGGATATATATAGGCTTTAACGATAGAGGTATAAATATCTATACTAATGTTATAGAATATTATATAAATTCATTAAAAGAGGCTATAGCTTTAAACGATATTAATAGTCTTATAGCTAGAAAGAGTCTAATATTTAATGTTTTAGGTATATTAAAAGCAGAACTACAACATTTCGAAGAAGATTTTATTAAATGTGCAAAAATGGTTAAGGTAAAGTAATAAGTTAATATAAAAAGTATTCAGGTGGGGATTCTAACATCATTGCATTATATAACTCAGAAAGGGCTGGGCTTTCATCACATTATTTTGAAATTCTATGATATTAAAGCTTGCCATTTTTTAGATATATTATCATATACTATTAGTGCAGATTCTTTTAACTTATAAAATAACCTATTCTCTATTGTGTCTAAAACTTTTTTAATATCATCATCATTATTTGTAGTTATAGCTGCTATCTTTTTTATGAAATTTTCCCAGAAATTTGGATCAACAGCTATTCTTTCATCTTTTGCTTCAATAACTTTTGCATTACTTCGCTCAAGTCTCGCAAAGAAGCTGTCTCTATCCTTAATCCTGCTCGCTATATCCCTTTCAAATATAACTTTTTGTTCTTTTAGTATATCAATAGCTGTTTTTTTAGGAACTCTATGCTCGGCTCTTATCTGTGTTTCACCTTCTCTCTTTGTTTTTAATTTTTCTTCTATTTCCATAATTTTTTGTTCTATTGATTCAACTCTTTCAACAACTTCAGCTATCTTTCTATTCAATTCATCGATTTTAGATGTAAAGGGATTTATTTTATCCTGTAATCTCCTTTCTAATAGTAAGGTGATTTTATCTAATGTAATTTGGGCTTTTTTTGTTGTTTCTTCAATACTTTCCTTTTCTTGTTTACCTAAATCTCTCAATACTAAAACTTTTATATATTCGGAAACCGTTAGAAGACCTTCTATTTTTACCTTCTTCTCAAGCTCTTCATATAACTTATCATCAACTTTTATAGTTATGACTTTCATTAAATTTACCTTTATATAAAATAAGTACTTATACAAATTAAAAATTAATCTACTTATGCCTCATTCTACATAAGCAAGTTGATCAAGAACATATTTTCTTATTTCATGAGGTGATGGAAGATCGCTAATTAATTGTCCCTTATCTAGATATTTAATGAGCATAGGCTTTGCAGTAGATCCATCACTACATTTTATCTCCTTACCTGGAACATCTATATAGTCTTCATATATAGGTTTACATCTATATAACTGTTTCATACCAGGTAATTTACCTCGTTTTGTAACTGGGATCCATAGATCTTTATTCTCTTCATAAATTTCAACTATATCCATACTTAAATCAATAGATGGGGGAAAAGCTATGGATGTCCCTACACCAAAACCATCTACAACATCTTTTAATTTTAAAATTATTCTCTTCATCTATACCTCCACTAACAATAATTCTTACATTATCAAAACCATGCAATTTAAGTGTCCATTTAACCTCCTGTGCTATCATATAGATGTCTCCTCTTCTACTCCTTGGTGTATCTAAACGTACACCCCATAGTTTTCTACCGAGAACTTGAGCAGCCAATAAGCTTTCATATCGTTCATCATAGAATGTATCAACCAGTGCTACCCTTGGTATATTTTCAGGGAGAGTTTCATCAAAAGCTTTCCAAGCTTTAACTGGGTCTCCAAAAACTATTATTAATGCATGGGGCATTGTTCCTTTAGGTTCTATACCTATAAACTCTTTACTAAAAGCTCCTGAAACTGCATCACAACCTCCTATATATGCTGCTCTATCTAATGCAGGAGCAATTGCTGGATGCTGAACCCTTACTCCAAAGAATAATACTTGTTTATCCCCTGCTAATTTTTTGATTCTTGCTGCTTTTGTTGATACACTAGAATAGAATCTTAAAATACCAAGCAATGCTGTCTCAAGATGTATGATGTCACATATTCTGCCCTCTACTATAGCTACTGGTTGTATATCTTTAAATATTGTGCCTTCGGGAAGAGAATATAATGTTATATCTCTATTCATTAAAAGAGCTATAACTTCCTCAAGTCCTGTAAAAACAGCCCATTTATAATTCCTTGGTAAACTATATACATGAATTTCATATCTAACAATTTTATCACACAGACCATGCTTCTCTAAGATTTCTTTGCTTCTAAGAAAATATATATCTGTAGCTTCACCCATCTTAATCCTGTTAACATCTAATGTATAAAATCGTGGATATCCCCCCTCCATGATCCTCACTTATTCTCTTATAGATTAAATAATTAATTAAAACTTTCATTATGATATATATTATGTATTAGGAGTGTGCTCCAATGGAATTGTTTAACTTATCTTTACTTATTATCTATTCTACCTTTATACCTTTTTCTTCAGCTAATTTTCGTGGCATTATTGTTATGATTCCTTGTTCTTCATCTCTTATAACAACAAAGTCTGTTCCAAACTTCTCAATTATATTTCTTGGTATATAAAGATTTAATGATAGTGTAAAATATTCGTAACTATATACCTTATCTTTTACATTTTTACGTCCTATTATTTTTCTTACTTCAGCTTTTCTAATCTTAAGTTTTGAAGACTCTGTTGAGTTCACTGTGCTTCACCTAGCTTTCTCTTTAATATGAGAATTAAATAAGCTTTTTTATAATTATTCAACATATATACCCGGCCTTAAAGGTAAAGCTACTTTCTTTTTACCACCAAAATCTGGTATCGAAGTATCTTCAGCAGAGTATATCTCTATCCTAGCCTTTATCTTTTTAGCTATGTATTCTTGTGTCATCATAAGTAATTTCAGCTCATCTACATCTTCACATTTTAAATAAAACTCTTTAATATCATCATGGATTGTTGTAGCTATGTCATATAACTGTTTTAGTATAGAGCTAATGCTCTTTTTATCTATCTTGAACTCCTTAGCTAATTTATCTATGATTTCTGATAATTTTACATTAGCAATGGTTTCTTCTAGCACTCTTCTCATAATTTTTTGTTTATCAATTGACGAAACATATATTATAACCTTATTTATTTGCTGTTTTTTGGTTGCTTTAATTATATTGTTTATAGCTTCTATAACCATATCAGCATATCTAAAAGCTAGCAATATATTCATATCGACTTCTTTTGGCAATTCTATTACTTTATTTGCAAGCATACCATCAGCAAATGTTTCACTCCAAATCTCCTCTGCTATAAATGGTGTATAAATATTTATAAGACCTAGCCATATCTTAATGGCTTCTAAGATTCTTTTGTTAGGGACTGCTACAAGCCCTATATATGATTTTATTAAATCTCTAATGTCATAATATATGGATATACCAGCTTCTCTAATTTTAACCTCTTCAAGAGATCTAAGAATTTTTTGAACCTTGTATATAAATTCATTCCAGAACCATCTATCAATGATATTTATATCATCACGTAGTAAATCTTTTCTATGAAAGATACTAATTATTTCATCTGATAAAGACTTGAGGAGCTGTGGGTACTCCCCTCTACATAATTTTTCAAGCATATCAAAATCGATATTTTCATCTTGATGTACCTCAGCATTTAATGCTAATAGTAATCTAATTATATCAGATCCATAGACATTTATAAGTTTTTTTAATGGAATTATATTTCTTGCAGATTTGCTCATTTTTTGCTGTTTTATAAGGACCCAACCATTAGCTACAATACCTTTAGGATGTAATTCTCTTGGAAATAATGCAACATGATTAAATATAAAGAATGTTAGGTGATTTGGTATAAGATCTTTGCCACTAACTCTTAAATCTAGTGGATACCAATATTCAAACTCACTACGTATATTCTCTATATTTTCTACTGGTATACCTAAATTACGTGAAAGTGTTATTACATCACCCTGCTTCAACAATATGTAATCCCAAAATTCCTTAGTTAATTTACTGCTATCAATTCCATATTCTCTTATTTTATGTATAATGGTATAGAAAGCCATATAGATAGTGGAATCACTTAAACTTTCTATGATCCATTTATTGTCCCATGGAAGTGGAACTCCTAAGCCCCTGGTTCTTGCACAAGCTCTTCTTTTTAACCAATCAATAGTAGCTTCAAATTGAGCCACAGATTCTTGTGGCACAATCCTCATATTCTTTAACCATTCCTTTACTTTAACTTTCCATTCATTGTCGCCATAATTTATAAACCATTGATCCTGTAAAATCTTAACAACAACCTCAGCACCACATCTACAATATACAGGCTTATTGATGAGTTCATAAATAAGAACTCCAAGTTTATTATTAATAATATAGTTTCTTATATTCTCTCTAGCTTCCTTAACACTTCTACCTGATATATTTAATTTAATAAAATCTCTTAAAGACTCTGAGAAACATGGAATAACCTCATGAAGATCTTGTATCATATAGCCTACTTGCATTTCAGACAAATACACCGCTTTTGTAGCTTCATCTAGTTTATCTCTCTCATCTTGAGACTTTATATCCATAGATTTTAACAGTTCATAAGCTGTAGCCACTCTTCTACCGCTAACCTCTATGATGATCCTTGGCTTGATATAGGATATTTTATTTGAAAACATTGAATTATCTCTTAAATTTTCAAGAGCTATCGCATCGTAAGGTGCATGAGCAGGTACACTCATTACAACTCCAGTCGCAAAAGAACTGTCTACAAATGTTGCAGGCAAGATTAGTATATCCTCACCTGTTATTGGGTTATAGACCTTTGTTCCTATCAATTCATTTCCTTTAATTACTTCAACTATGTTAAAATTAAATTGATGTTTTAATCTCTCCGCTGCCTCTTTTCCTACAATCCATATTGAGTTGTCATTTATTTTTATCTTAACATAAGTTGCATTAGGATTTACCCATAAATTTGTTACACCAAATATTGTCTCAGGTCTTAATGTCGCAGTAGGATATATTATACCATTTTCATCTTTAAAAAATATAGCTATGAATTCTCCTATCTCAGGTTCAGCGTCACCCTTAGTGTCATGCATGCCAACAGGCATTTCATGTCTTGGACACCAACCAACTGGATGAGTTCCTTTTTCAATGTATTTCTTCTCATATAGTTTTGTGAATTGCCAATGTATAAATGATTTAAATTCAGGATCCACTGTTGTGAACTCTCTTCTCCAATCTATAGATAGCCCAAATAGATTCATAACATCCTTTGATACACAGTGAAAGTATCTTGCAAGATATAATGGATCTTTCATCCTCTCTATTTCATCCTCAGGAACCTCATAAATTTCTTTAAAGAGTTCTATAAGATCTCTATCTCCATTACTAATAGACTCTGCCATAGATATTATTGGGGTACCTGTATAATGAAACCCCATAGGAAATAATGTATTGTATCCTTGAAGTCTTTTGAAGCGAGCAATTATATCTGCTATAAGATATGTTCTACCATGACCTATATGTATGGGACCATTAGGATACATAAACGCTGCTGTAATGAAGAACTTTCTTGTATTTTCATTAGGGTTAGCTTCAAATACTCTTTCCTTTAACCATCTCTTGCTCCATTTCATCGATAATTCGACAAAATATTTATTTATGTCTTCATACATTTTAATGCCTACCTATTAATCAAACTACTAAATAGCTTTATAGTACCATTTACATTTTTATGCATATATGCCGGATTAATATTTAGAACATTTAAGGGTGAAGATTTATAAAATGTTCATCACACAGCAATATCATTAAAACTATATTTTTGATGTATGGATTTATATTATTAGGTTATATTGTAGTAATTATCCCATTTTATATTGTTTACATCATTAATACTTTTATTTCNGTTTATTGGCTTCAATTACTTAACTTCATAATTCTAATTATATTTTTATCTTTATTGTTATTTTTATGGTATCATGCAACAATAAAAATAATACACTCACTAATAAGGTCACATAAATATATAAACACCTAAAATGTAAAGAATACAAGGAGTTAATCAGGTAACCAAATGATGTACTTGGCCGTTACGGATGTATCTAATGAGGAATATGGTAGCCTCTGATGGGATGAGGAAACTTGCCCCCAACAGAGTTGATGAAGATATTATCGCGAGCTGACCATATTAAAAAAGAATTCATAGAGTTTCTTTATAACAATACTATTTTAGAATACCATGAAAAACACAGATATCTTAACCCTCTTCCTTATTCATTAAATGATGTAATAATAAAGCAAAGTCTTCTTAAATGCTTTGGTATGAGTTTTTGTAGAGAAAATATCTCAGAGAAAATATATAGGAAAAAAATTAATCGTTATACTATAGAAAACATTCACTTGTATTCTAATAATGATTTTTACATCTATAGCTCTTCTACAAATAAGATAGGTATTATATCTATATTAAAGAATGAAAAGTTGACAATACTATTCCCTAAAGAAATATCGATGTTACAGGTATATAAAGATCATGATGAAAATATAAATTTCTATACAATTGATAGATTCCAGCATAATTTAGAATTCAAAAATGTAAGAGCGTTATTGATAGCTAGTAATCACATAGCTATTACTATAGCATTCACTGATCTAGTAGACGTAGAGTGTCCAAATAGAAGGGTTTGTATGTTTTACGGTCCTAGCAAAAACATCATCTTATTCTCGACAAACGAGACAATTGTAAATTTAATAAGAAGGTATCACTTAACTCAATTTATAATAGAGTCAGATTTAAATTTAAATATTGATACACCATTGATAGAAATTTTAGACTATTCAACTTTTGCTCTACCTACTGCTTTTAATAATAGTTGCATTCAATTTATTATATTTAATCCACTATATAGATCAGTTGTTAGTATTATTAAAAGCTATAGATATATAACTGAAATAATTATTGATGATATAACTGAATACAATTATAAACATAATATAGTTCGAATTGGGTTGGCTCCACACTCTAATGCATCATTTAAGATATGCTTAAAATTATAACTAATAACAATTTATGGGTTTTCATAAAATATGTAAATGTATAGAAGTTCAAGAATGTGTATTCTATGCAGAAATGTATGTATATGTAATTTGTATTAATTGATCTATAACATTTTTAATTTTAATCTCATTTAATTACAATATTCAACCTTGTTTTAATCATCGTACTATTTAATAAACATTTAAATTGTTTAAAAATATGATGCTAATTTTTTTACAATACCTAAGAGTTGAGCTTCATATGGTAGTCCAACAAATACAACCCTACCATTGATTGCAATAGTGGGTACTGTAGTTACAGCATATTTATCAGCTATGTCAGGATTTTCATAAGCTTCAATAATAAATGATTTTATGTTTCCATCTCCATATATTTTACTTACATATGCAAACATATTGGATAGCAATGCTGCATAAGGGCAATATGGACATGGAGGTGTCACGATCACCTCAATTCTTACCTGACCATCGAGTTTTATAAGTTCTTTTACTGTTGCCTCTGAAAGTCCGTGATCATTATTACTGATCCTAATCAGAGTTTCAATGAAGCCTTTTATTTCTTCGCCAGCTGGCATACCAAGATATGTTATAGTATTATTAAGTAGCATAATTGTTGGTACTCTTTCAATAGTATACTTATCAAATATCTCCTTATCTTTTGTCATTTCATATATTTCTAAGTCTATAGCTCTTTTATCTCCTATTAACGGGCTAGAATCTCTTATTATACTCAATAATCTTTCTGTTTCATTACATGAAAAACATTTAATCTTATCATCTGATGTAAATAATTTAACATTTACAATGTCTCTCATATCTTTTAAAGCTTCTTTTAACATCTTTATATCATCTTCAGTCAAATCAACTTTAAACATCTCTTCTATATATGGAGGAAGCGTATATTCAAATGTTTCAGATATTCTTATCACCATTATTTACTTTTTTCATACTATTTTTATTGTTTATATCCTCCTTAAAAATATTACCTATTTGAATCATTCAAACGTAATATTCTTTATTTATAAATCTTAACGCAATTCTTTTAATCATCTCAACATCTTTTTTAATTTCTTCATAATCTAGCTCCTTTATTCTTCTTTCATTAGATTCTAACACAAATTCAAAAAGTTTAGAAGGATATACTTCATTGAGTATCTTAGTATTTGGTATTAAACAATGTCCACCAATATAATCGGGATAATATACAGGTCTATCCTTTAGAACCTCGTGAACCTCACCTACAAATTCTGCTATAGCCTCTATCTCAGCTTTATAAATTTTAGCTATCCTATGTATTTCATGCCATGAAGCTATCATTATAGCTCTATATACTGTTTCCCATANCTTTGCNAGCTCTACACTNTCNGGAGAACCTCTGTATATCTTAACTTTGAATCCTACATCACTTAAATGTTGTGCAACTTCTTCAACTTTTTCAATAGGTAATGATACAACCCATTTAGACCAAAAGTATAGATGCTTAATAAGGTTTGGGTGCTTACCTCTTATAGGCGAAAATGCTGTTACAATATTTGTCTTATGAAATATCTCTCTAGTGGTTCCAGGTGCAACTGTAGAATGTATTATTATCATTTTAGGTTTAAAATGATTTGTATATTCGTAAACTGTATTTACAAATCTATTATTGTAAGGAAAAGTTATATGAAGAAACTCAACTGGATATGGTATTTCTTCGTAGTTGTCTATTGTTTTATTGGGATTAATGTCATAACCATATACTCTATATTTATTACTGTTCTTAAATACGTGATATATACCACTACCTACCTCACCTAACCCAACAATAACTACTTTATCCATATATCAACACCTAATAACATAAAACACTTAGTGCTTAATAAAGATATAGATGTTAGATATGTTAAGATATCTAACCTCTTCCCAGCCCTAAATGGCAAGAGTTTCTCAGGGTCTTGATGGTTGCACCCTTTTTATAAGTGCTACTCTGTCACGATCTACCATGTATAATGGTGACTTCTTTATGATGGGAAGTATTAAACTGGTTGCCTTCTTCATTATGTCCAATGCTTCATTAAGGTCTTTGTGCAGTTTGCATCTGAGTGTGCAAGTGATGATGCTTCTAGTCACCCTTCTAGTGCTTCTGTTTGCTCCCTAGATGATAATAAGCGTCTCCAGACCTTCTATAAAGCTTCTTAATCTCTCTTGTGCTTTAGATACCTCATATTCGCTAATATTTCTATTCTATCTGCTATTGATTACATTTCAGAGATTCTTCTCGTGTTGTTACATAAAATCTCTATAATCAAGATTTAACCTTGAAATTGAGATTGAAAAGTATTCTTAGATGATAGGCAGGAGCAGGTATAACATTTATGGTTAAAAACATTGTTTTTAGAATGTGAAATAATATTTGCTTTAAAATGTAAGGAATAGTCTACCACCTATCTACGAGAGTATTGATTATGATATTTCCGTAGTTGTTAAATATTTAAAATTTTAATAAATGATTATTTCCAAAAAATTAAATTTATTCAGAGTAGCTCAGCTACATCATTTTTATATTCAGTGCCTTTAGGTCATCACTCTTTCACTTAATTTTTTATTGCTTTGAAGCTACTTCTATCTGCATAGTTAACAGTGTAATATTTTGGTTTAAGTACATTAATTATATATTCAAAGGCTTTCCATGGATCGCTTTTTTCACCACATGTGTATACATCTACAGTAGCATATTTGTAGCTGAGCCATGTATGTACAGCTATGTGACTTTCTAGAACTAGTGCTATTATAGATACCCCTCCTTTTTTGCCACCAAAGCTCCAGCTTTTGATTTCTACAAGAGTCATATTAGCTAGTTTTACAGCCTCTACCACAGCATCTCTTAGCTTCTCCTCATTGCCTGCCATATCTGTATCTATATCGTAGAGATTTCCATATACATGTCTTCCTATTACTCTGTCCTCAGATATTGTTTGATTAGTTTCCTCTAGATTCATTTCAGACAGACGCCTATTATTCATCTCTATCATCACTACTAGCTTTATAAACTCACCGCTACTTACACGCTATGTAAGAATATCTTATTTTAGTAATATCAACTCAATCCTCATAAGCATCGAAATTCTGTATTATTGCAATATATTTCTAGTCGTCAATTAATGTATTTCACTATATACTTTAGTATACATTTTTCATATAATTGATTTAAATATTATACTTATAATTGACTTAACTCTTTTAAAGTAAAAAGAAAGTTAGATACTTATTTAATTGACTGTTACTGTTTAGGTTACATCAACAGATTAATTAAGACTGAAGTAATGTCTTTTTCGATGGACAAAGTATTGCATAAATGCAGTGTTTGCATTCCCATGGATATCTCGGCGCTGGTTGACCTGTGATAATACTTCGTACTAAATCCGTAAGCTCTCCATCGCTTATCGCCCCCTTTACGTAATACTCTGCTATTCTATTAGGCGTAATATATACTAATAAAGCCTTATCTAGATTTGTAAGCCATAGATATATTCTTGTTTGAAGTATATGATGTGCTTGAGGTAAATTTTTGTCTAAGCTACTAGATTTAATTTCAATGATATAATCATTGATAAGAACATCTATACGCCCTTTAATAACATAGGTATTATTATCTATAAGAATATTCTTTTCATATTCAACCTCGATGTTGGCATCACTTATATTGAAAAGAGTTGAAAGAATTTTCTCTAACCCTTGATGAATAACTTCACCATATAATGTAATTGGATTAAATGCTGATCCTATTGCCAACTCTTTATATACTTTTTGATACTTATATTTTAATGGACAATAAATGAGATCAGTAACAAAGATCTCGTTATCAAGCTTTTCCTCTAATTTTTTCTTAGCTTCACCTACTTTCCATGAATATAATAAATCAACTATGCTAAACTCCTTTATCATTTAATCTCACCAATTCAAGTTAATATCTAAAATATAAAGGTTTATTAACTAGTTTCTTTTAAATCTAAATTTAAAATAATAGTATTGAATGTGATGAGAGGACCACGGGCTGATTAACAATGATGAATAGCATTGGCTGAGAATATGGCTGAAATATGTCTAAATATATCTAATGCTAAAAGAGCTTTATTTTTTGCCATAGGTGGTGGAGGAGATATAGTCTTAACAACAATGCTTGCTTTATCTTATGAGAGATGTGGTGGCATAGCATTTATTGGAGGTGTTGTCTGGGAAAGATACGTTGTTGACCCATTTCCGGGCCCAATACGTTTATCTGAGTTCAAAAATGTTGATAGAGAAGGTTTTGGTTATATAATAGTGGATTCTAAAAGTTATGCTGTTAGAAATGGCAATATCATTGTACCTCAAATTGCTAAAATAGCTAAAATTATTAATAGACCTATGTATGTATTCGATATATATGAAGGACCTAGAAAACTAGCAAATGTTCTTATTGATTTTATTAAATCAAAAGATTTAGATATCATTATAGGTGTTGATGTAGGAGGAGATTCTATTGCTACAGGGTTTGAAGAATCTTTATGGAGCCCTCTAGCAGACTCTATAAATGTTGCAGCACTGGCTCACATAGATAATGCATACTTAGCTTTAGCAAGTCCAGGTGCTGATGGAGAACTTAGTACAGACTATGTTCTTATTCGAATATCAAGAATTGCAAAACTTAATGGATTAATAGGAGGATATGTTATAGGGCAAAAAGACGTTGAGGTGCTTAAGATGCTTTCTAAAGAGGCTGTTTCCGAGGCAAGTATAGCTGCTCTAAAGGCGTTTGAAGGAGAACATGGTAAAATATATATACGTTCAGGTAGTCGTAAGGTAATCTTAACTCCATTGTCGCTCACCATCTTCATATTAAAGGCTTCTATAGCTGCAAGAGATAGTGTTGCTAAGTTTATATATGATGCTGATAGTCTTGAAGAAGCTAGAGCAATTTTAAATTCATTGAATATATATACAGAACTAGATCTTGAGGAAGACATATATAAAGAAATTTCTATGGGGAAGAAGATAGATGAGATAAATTTATGTGATATTAAAGAAAAAGGAAAACGAAAACTTATGTGGAAACATATAATGAGAATTCCTAGAAAAAATGAAAATGAATATA
>Ga0065719_106643_pt1 | contig 22353 bp, 27 predicted proteins | sample GBSCel85sediment_FD_59106 | JGI IMG/M metagenome (GOLD analysis project Ga0065719, IMG submission 59106) | Hot spring sediment microbial communities from Great Boiling Spring, Nevada - Cellulolytic enrichment CS 85C v3 (version 3) | ecosystem: Environmental > Aquatic > Thermal springs > Hot... | reverse complement strand
AGTTATGTTACAAGTTTCTAACTTTGCTCTTAAATCAAAAGTTATATCATCGTATTCAATTCCATTTGGCATTCTTATTATTATTCTAAAAGCATCACATTCTACTATTCTAAAATATTTACAATAATTGTACGTCTTCCAATCATTAAAAAATTCTTCTCTTATATCCAAAATTTCTTTTGGAGTGAAATTGAGGTTGAAATTGAAATTATCCTTATAATACTTTTGCAATTTAAAAATCAAAGAAAAAGCTATGAAATCTAAAGGTTCTATGTTTGTGGGAGAGTTTGAAATTAAAGTTTTTTTTGCTTCTTCGATCCCATACTCGTTAATAAACCACTCTTTAAATTCTTTAGGTAGTTGCGATTTTATCAATGTAACTTTTCCTTCTGAAAGTTCTTCACTAGGTTTATAGGCTTCTCCATAATAAAACTCAAAATCTCTCCATGCCCAAAATTTTGTAATTTCTAAGCTTACAGCCAAAGCATTAGGTTTTAACCAAGAAAGTTCCAATAGTTTTTTTCTTCCTTCTATACTTTCACCAATTTCTTTAATACTTCTGTACCTAAAAAGCAAAGGTCTTAAATTCCTTTTTATTTCCTCTATGGATTTCCTTTTTGCTTCAACCAAGCTTTTTAACCTGTTGTACCTATTTTCAACGGTTTCTCTAAACATTTTTAACCATTCTAAAAATAGTTTGTTCTTAGTAGCCAAAACTACGGCTTCAGCTTGAGTAATGTTTAACTTCTTTGCAATTTGAGATGGTTCAACATCTGTTTCATCCAAACTCATAAAATCAACTATTATGGTTGGCCATCTGGGAGTGATTAATTTCAAAGCTATTCCCTCTCCTGTATGAACATCAACCTGATCTATAAATATAGATTTTAAGGTTTGTGTTGCTTTTAAAACCTTCTCTTTATTTCCTTCCTTTTTTCCTTCTTCAATTTCCTCAAAATAGTTCATAAATTCCTTGTATTTTCTCAAATCATGTTCTAACAATTCTAACTCAGCTAATGCATTAGAAAAAGATGCCATCTCAGCTTTTATCTGATTTTCAAGTTCTTGTTTTTGTTTAATGACCAAAGCATAATATTGAGCATGGGAAGGTGAAACTTCCATTTCATCAACAACTTTTTCAATCTTAAACCCATCTTTACTTAAAGTGAAAAGTAATCCCATCAAAATGCTTTGAGCTTCTCCCAACTTTGTAGTTATTTCTATGCTTATCTTATTGTTTTCTGGTTGAAGAGATATGGCTTTTCCGGGCAAAAAACCTGGAATCTCTCCATCTATATATTTTTCAATTTCATCCATGAACATTAACTCATCACCAGGAACACTCCAAATCCCATTAAAATTATTCCTAAAGAAACAAAAATTTTTCCAAATGGTTTATGATAATCCTCTATACCTGGAAATAAAAAAGTTAATATAAATCCTAATGCAAATAAACCTAAACCTGCAAACTTTTTCATTAATAATAAATTTATTTTCTAGAAGCATAAAATTATTTGAAAAAATGCCGGTATATGCAAAAACTAAGTTGGTAATAGAAGATTTATGTTTTTGCACACACTCCTAGAGAATCACCAATTATTCAATTAACTTACAGTGGACCAAATCCTCAAAAGATCTATCCAAAAATTAAAGAAATTTTGATAAAAGAATTGGCTATACCGGAACATTTGATAGAAGAAAAGGAGTATGAATGGGATAGAAGTAAAGTCCCAGAAAAGTTTTCTGCTAAACTTGATGTGATAAAAGAAATGGATAATTTAAGTTACATTTTTTTTGAAATTGAGGTTAAGGGAGAAATAAAACCAAGCAAAGAATTTGGAACTGAAGGAAAATTTACTATAAACATCGATAGTGTTTTAAGAACAGAATATCCACAAGATACGATAATAGAAAGATCTATATTTTACGAATTCTTTAGAAACATTTATCATAAGTTAATCTATAACAGAAAAAGAGAGGAATATTTAGCTCAATGCAGAGATTTAGTTACTCGATTGATAAATTCTCTAAAAGCTTTTTTTGAAATATTACCAAAATGATATTATGAAAATTAAAACAAATGCTTTAGTACCTCAAAATTTTATTGAATTGAATTATAAAGGGCCTAACCCTTTTGGTATTTATTCGTTAATTTACAACATCATGAAAAATTTGTGGAAAAGAAAAGGAGCAGATATCTTTGAAGATGATTTTAGATGGGATAATACTTCAGACCCTAGAGACTTTTATTTCATCATTAGAGCTAGGTTTAAATACGATAGATGGAGTAAAGGATGGATAAAAATTGAAGTAAAAGGCTCACATCCTTCTGATCCTACAAACAATGGTAATTTTACGTTGAAAATTTATGCTTTTTTAGAAACTGAAATTTCTTTAAAAGGATTGGATAAATTTTTGACCCCCTTCCTTAACTTTTACCTTTTCAGTTTTTACAATAAACAAAGAAGAGATTATTTAGATGATTTAAAGAAAAATGTTCTTTTGGGAATTGAAAAGATAAAAAAAGAATTTAAAATGGAAAGTGAATAGAATATTTATGAAGTTTGATTTTTTAAAAAAGAAAAAAGAACCTGATTTACCTCCTTTACCTCCTATTGAACCTCAATCTTTAGAAAAAGATGATGAAAGTAAAAGTTTAAAAGCAAAAATGGAACTTTTGCTCATAAAGTTAGAAAATTTGGAAACTAAACAAGAGATGATGAATGAGAAAATTAAAAACATAGAAAAGATTGTTGAAGAATTGTATAAGATGGCAAAATCTTAATTTTAAAAGTTGAATAAATTTTTAGAGAGAATGATAATTGGTTTAATTGGAAAACCAAACGCTGGTAAAAGTACATTTTTTAAAGCAGTAACTTTGAAAGATGTAAAAATCTCAAATGTTCCTTTTACAACCATTGAACCAAACGTTGGAATCGGTTTTGTGATAAGTGAATGTGTATGTAAAGAATTCAACGTTGAATGCAATCCCAGATATGGAAAATGTGTAAAGGGAAAAAGATTCATTCCCATAAAACTTATGGATGTTGCTGGTTTAGTCAAAGATGCTCACAAAGGTAAAGGGTTAGGGAATAAATTTTTGGATGATTTAAGACAGGCTGATGGTTTAATCCATGTTGTTGATTTTTCTGGGCTAACAGATGAAAATGGGAATCCAACCCAAAACTACGATCCTGAAAATGATTTAATAGCTTTAGAGAATGAATTTGATTTATGGTTTGAAGGAATAGTTAAAAAAGCAATTGAAAAATTTGAAAAAGATAGAAATCCTAAAAAACCAAAGATTGATGAATATTTGTATTTGCAATTGAGTGGACTAAGTATCCCAAAAAACAAAATAGAAGAAGTATTGAAAAAAATTGATTATAAAAATACATTCGAATTCTCAAAATATTTAAGAAAGATTTCTAAGCCTATCTTGATTGCAGCTAATAAGATGGATCTGAAAGAAAGTCAAGTAAATTTTGAAAGGTTGAAAGATAAGTATGAACTGATCCCTACTAGCGCTGAATACGAATTGGTTTTAAAAACTGCTCATGAAAGAAGTTATATTTATTATTTACCAGGAAATGGATTTGAAGTGGTTAAACCACTGGATGAAATTCAACAAAGAGTTTTGAATCAAATAAGTGAATTTATAAAAAAGTATGGAAGTACGGGTGTTCAATTATGTTTGAACAAGCTTGTTTTTGAAAAATTGCAAATGATAGTTGTTTATCCTGTAGCAACTCAGAAATTGACAGATACTGAAGGTAATGTTTTACCAGATGCTTTTCTGGTTAAAAAAGGTACAACTCTAAAAGAATTTGCATTCAAAATTCACTCTGAAATTGGAGAGAAGTTTATTTGTGGTATTGATATGAGAACTAAGAAGAAATTGGGAGCAGATTATGAGTTAAAACATAATGATGTTGTTCAAATAATGTTTGGTAGATAAGATGATAAAAGCAGTCTTACTAGACTTTGATGAAGTGATAGTTAGAAGTTATAAAAACCATTTAAAAGCATTTTTAAAAACAGCAAAAAAATTTGGATTTAAAATAAAGAGAGAAGAAGTGATAGAAAGATTTGGAATTTCTGCTGCTGAAATAATTAAAGAGTTGTTGAAGTTAAAAGGAAAAAAGTTGGAAAAATTCGTGAAAGAAAAAGAAAGAACTTTTAGAAAGTTGAGTAAAAAAATCGTTTTAGTTAAAGGGGTAAAAGGTTTTTTGAAATTTTTGAAAGAAAACAACTTAAAAGTTGGAATAGTTTCTTCAGCAGCAAAAAAGAACATTGAAAAAGTTTTGAATGAAAAGAATTTGAAAAATTTTTTCGATGTGATAATTTCTGCTGAAGATGTTAAAAGACACAAACCTTTTCCAGATCCTTTATTAAAAGCAGTGAAAATTTTAAAGGTTGAACCAAAAGAATGCGTTTACATTGGAGATAGTAAATATGAGATGATTGCAGCAAAAAGGACTGGAATGATCGGTATAGGTATTCTCACTAGTTTTTATTCACCTAAAGAGTTAAAACAACATGGTGCAGTTTATGTCTGTAACAATTTTAAAGAGGTTAAAAACCTGATTCAAAAACTAATAATTTAAAATCTAAATTAATTATGTGAACTTGGAAAACATTTTAAAAAAGGAAAAGATAAAAGTGGGAGATTGGATTGAGGTAAGAAAAGAAAAGGAAATTTTTAAAGGAATTCTGATGCCAAAAACTAAGTTAAGCCATCCTTCAACTTTAATCCTGAAATTAGAAAATGGATACAACATTGGAATAGAAGTTGATGAGAAAACGCAAATAAAATTGCTGAGAAGAAGAGAAATTGGAATAAAAAAAGAGGAAATCAAATTAAAAAAAGAGGAAGGAAAACCAACTGTTTCGATTTTGGGATGTGGAGGGACAGTTGCTTCTAAAGTTGAGTATGTAACTGGTGCTGTATATCCTGCTTTTACTCCTACTGATCTAATTCAATCTTTTCCACGATTGGAAAAAATTGCAAACATTGAAAGTGAAGTTTTGTTTAATTTGTTCAGTGAAGATTTGAATGTTGAACATTGGAAAATTATTGCTAAAGCTTGTGTAAAAAATATTAAGAAAAATGTTGATGGAATTGTTTTAATGCATGGAACTGATACCATGCACTTTACGAGTGCTGCTTTAAGTTTTATGTTGCAAAATTTACCAATTCCAATAGTTTTAGTTGGAGCTCAGAGAAGTAGTGATAGAGGTTCTAGTGATAATGAGATGAATTTGATATCTGCAGTGTTAACTGCAGCCAAAAGTGAAATTGCCGAGGTAACTGTTTGTATGCATGGTAGTATTAATGATGACTATTGTTTTGTTCACCAAGGAACAAAAGTTAGAAAGATGCATACTTCACGAAGAGATGCTTTTAAGTCAATAAACGTTTTACCTTACGCTAAAGTTTGGTTTATAGAAGAAAAAATTGAATACTTAAGAGAAAATTTTAAAAAAAGGGATAAGCAAAGGAAAGTAAAAGTTGATTTGAAGATGAACCCTAGAGTTGGATTGATTTGGATACATCCTAACATTAACCCCAAATTCATTGAAAGCTTAAGCAAATTTTATGATGGAATAGTTATCGCAGGTACTGGTTTAGGTCATGTACCCACTAATCCTTTTAAAGATAAACTTGCAAAAAGCATTGTTCCTGCTTTAAAAAGTTTGATAGATTCAGGCATTCCTGTAGTGATTGCACCTCAAACCATTTTTGGTAGAATCAATTTAAACGTTTATACATCTGGTAGAATTTTAAAAGAAATTGGAGTTATAGGTGATTATTGTGATTGGTTACCAGAAGTTGCTTTAGTGAAACTAATGTGGGTCTTGGGACACACAAAAAATATGAAGAAAATAAAAGAAATGATGTTAACAAATATTGCAGGAGAAATTTCTGAAAGGAGTGAAGTTGAATGAAGTACGAAGAATTAGGTTTAAATGTTGGTTTAGAAATTCATGTTCAATTGAACACAAAACATAAACTTTTTTGTAAATGTTTAACTACCCAAAAAGAAAAGGAACCAATTTCAGTAATTGTAAGAAAATTGCATCCTGTTTATTCTGAGCTAGGTGAACTAGATAGAGCTGCTCAATTCGAATATTTAAGAAACAGAACTTTTTATTATCAAGTTTTTAAGAATGAAAGTTGTTTGGTTGAATTGGATGAAGAACCCCCTCATGAAATTAATCCAGAAGCTTTAGAAAGTGCTTTACAGATCGCTTTATTGTTTAATTGTAAAATACCAGATGAGATTCATGTTATGAGAAAAACTGTTATAGATGGTAGTAACACTTCAGGTTTTCAAAGAACTATGATAGTTGGAATGAATGGTTGGTTTGAATATAAGAACAAAAAAATTCCAATAAAAACAATTTGTTTAGAAGAAGATGCTGCTGCAATAGTTAAAGAAGAAAACGGAAAAGTTTTTTACAGATTAAACAGACTTGGAATCCCACTTATTGAAATTTCTACCGGAATTTTAAAAAATTTTAGTCCTAAAGAAGTGGAAGAGATAGCTTTCAACATTTGGTTAATTTGTAAATCAACTAATAAGATAAAAGAAGAGTTAGGAAGTGTTAGGCAAGATATAAATGTTAGTATTGAAAAGGGAGTAAGAGTTGAGATAAAAGGAGTTCAAAGGTTGGGTTTGATTTCAAAGGTTATTGAAAACGAAATTGAAAGACAACTAAAATTAATAAAAGAAGGTAAAAAAGTGGAAGAAGAAACCAGAGCAGCCAAAGAAGATGGAACAACTTGTTTTACTCGACCTTTACCTGGAGCAGCACGTATGTATCCAGAAACTGATATTCCACCAATAAAAATTGAAAGTTCTTACTTAAGAAAACTGAAAAAAGCTCTACCTCAACCTTTAACCAAAAAACTTAAAATTTTAAAAACAAATTACAACCTCTCTGATGATCTAGCAAACCAACTAATATTAAGTAAATACTTACCAATTTTTGAAAAAATTACTAAAACCTATAAAATTGAACCAAAAATTGTAGCAAATTTTTTTGTAAATACTTTAAAAGATTTGAAAAGAAGGAATGAATTGAATGAAGAAAATTTAAAAGAAGAACATTTTCTAAAACTATTTGAAATGTTTACAAAAGAGGAAATCGTTAAGGAAGCCTTTCCCCCAATAATCTCAAAAATTTCTTTTAACCCAGAAAAAAATTTAGAAGAAATTGTAGATGAGTTAAATTTAAGAATTTTAAAAAAAGAAGAAATTGAAAAAATTGTAAAACAAACGATTGAAGAGAATAAAGAGTTACCTTTAAATAAATTGATTGGAATTGTTATCTCAAAAGTTAGAGGAAGGGCAGATCCGAAGTTGGTTGCTGAACTGGTTAAAAAATTCAAAGAAGCTTAGCGACCAAGTAATTTGGTTTTACATCAACTATCTCTACTTTAATTTTCTTACCCAATAAATTTTTTCCTTCTAACACTATTGGTTTATAAGCATAATTTCTTGCAATGAACGTATCATTTTTTCCTTTCTCATCAACTAAAACTTCTCCTCTCCAACCAATCCATTTTTTATTCCTCTTCAACAAAAGTTTCTTTACAAATTCTGAAGCTTTTTTACTCCTTTTTTTGATCACGGGCAAGTTGACCATTTTCAAATTTTTTGCAAGGGTGTTTGGATGCGCCCCAAATTTTGAAATGTTTACAAAATCTGGTTGAATTTTACTTAGAATCTTTAAAGTTGAGTTAAAATCTTTAGTTTCTTCGGTGGGAAAACCTATTATTATGTCTGTAGCCAAACTTAAAGTTGGAAATTCATTCCTTATTTCTTTAACTAGTTCTAAAAATTCTTGAGCGGTATAATTTCTATTCATAAGCCTCAAAATTCTATCACTACCTGATTGCAAAGGTAAATGTAAAAACTTAAAGAATTTTTCATCTTTTAAACATTCCAGTAAATTTTTTACGCCAAATTTTTTAAAATGGTGAGGATTCATCATTCCGATTCTTACCCAAAAATTTTCTTTTAAAGAAATTATTTTTTTCAACAAATCAATTAAAGTATAATTTCTATCAAAACCATAGCAACCTGTATCTAAACTTGTTAACCAAATTTCTTTACAACCATCTTTAACAAGAAATTTTATTTCTTTAAGAATTGAAGAAATAGGATAACTGAAAAGTTTGCCTTTAAATGGTTCGTTACAAAAAGCACAGTTTGAAATACATCCCCTTCCAATTTGAACTATTCCGATAACTTCATTTTTTCTGCATCTTGGTAAACCAAGTTTCACCTTTCTTCTTTCTTTTAACCAAACAACTCTTTCTCCTTTTAAAATTCTTTTTATAACCTCTTCTATCTTATCAACCCAATCAGGTGAAATTAAAGAAGCATTGGGAGCAATTCTTTCAATCGTTTTTTTATAAGTTAGAGGTAAACACCCTCCAATTATCAAATAATTAAATTTCTTTTTTATCTTTTTTATTAAATCCAACATTCGATTTACAGTTGGTATTTTTACACTACATGTGAGTATTATCGCTATATCTGCTTCTTCATCGATTTCATAACCTTTTTTCAATAAGATTCCTTTTATGATTTCAGCGTCTGCTAAATTTGATGGACATCCGTAAGCTTTAATTTTTATTTTCATAATTTACTTCTTTTCTGCTCTTTTTTTAATTTCTTCTAAAACTTTTTCTGGTTGCTTAATACCTTTTAAAATAATTTTATCGGTTTGGGAAGAAACAACAATATCACCATAATTAAAAATTCTTCCCCAAAATCCTTTTTCCAACTTTAAATCAGTAACACTTGGATAAGGAATAGAAATTGAATTCTTCGTTATTATCCCCCATCTTTTTTCGACTTCGTTTTCCTTGATCAAATAAACTGTAAAATACCTTTTAATCTCTGGTTCATCCAAAAGGTATGCAACAAAAAGTAAAGGTCCAAAAAATAAAAAATAGTGTAAAATGTTTTGAAAGATGTTTAAAGTTGGAAAGATGAGAATCAAAAGAAAAACGATTATTCCAGCAAGGATATAATTACCTAAAAAACTTATTCTTGCCGGTTTTAACTTCATAGAATAAAATTGTTAAACTAATTTTAATTTTTTTAAGGTAGGAAATTTTAAGATGCCAAGTTCTTTATCCACAGCAATTACTTTAAGTTCTTCAAAATCAGTTTCCTCTTTTAAAATTGGGCTCAACAACTCTTCTCTTTCTATTAAATTTACTGTTGTCCCGCTTGCCAAAGGAGAAAAAGCAGGTAAGCAAACTAAATTTTTCCCATCTTTTAACTTTCCACACAAAAAGCAAGACAATTTCATTTTCTCATATCCTTTTTTTAATAAAATTGCAGGTTGTTCATGTCCAATTATTACTGTATGAGAATTTTTTGGATATCTTATTCTTTTGTGACCATGAGTAAAAACAAAACCCTTAACTTCGTAATAAGGATCGAATACTTTAAGATTGAGATAAGAAGCAATGGTTAAAAGATAGTTATCATGATTACCTCTTACCAAAATTATTTCCTCAACTTTTTTAGAAAGATAATTAACCAATTCCTTCACTTCCCTCCATTCTTGCTCACTTGCCTTTCCAAATTCATGTTTAAAATCTCCATTTATTATGAGTTTTGAAATTGAAACTACTTTAAAAATTTCCCTCAATTCTTTTTTTATTTCTTTTAATTGAATTTGTGGAACAAAAATACCTTTTTCAGCAAAATAAAGTTCTTCCCCTAATTGCAAATCTGAAATCACCAAAATTTCATTTTCAACTAAAGCAGCTTTAAAACCGTTTATTATTTCAACTCCTTTAACTAATTCAAACTTTTCCATGTTCAATTTCCTCTAAAGTTTTCTTGTAAAGTTCTAACAATAATCTTTTTCTATCTTCCATTAAAATTACATCACTTTCACTGATCACAAACAAATTATGAGCAAATGGTGAAGGTAAGTTGGAAGGTGGTAAAATTTCAAATTTTATCTTACCTTCTTCAATCATCTTCAAAATCTTTTTCGCATTTTCTACATCAAAAAAATCTTTTAATATCTCTCTATAAGTTTCCTCCAAAACTGGAAAATCTTTAAAGTTTTGAACTACTTTGAGTAATCTTTCCGCATTCATTTGTTGTCTTTCAACTGTAATCTCATAACCTTTATAATTTCTCAAAATCATTAAAGCTCGTGTTGCGACATGCCTAAACTTTCTTTTTAATAGTTCTGTATTTACCAAAGCTTTTCTTAAAATTTTTTCCAAATCTTTAGATTTTACCAACTTTAAAAGCTCTTTGGGCTCTATCAACTTTCTTCCTCTTGGAATCATTAAAATAAAACCATTATCGTTTATCGCTACTCCTATCGATTTTCCTATTTCTTTCATCAAAACATAAGCAAAAGCTCTGCTTAAAGCATCGTTAACTCTTCTTCCATAAAGAGTATGGAAAACAATGTTCTGATAATCTTGTTCTAAAATATTTTCAATCAATATAGTTTTATCACTTGGATAATGATCAATTTTAAACTTTTTCAAAAATTCTAATTCTAAAAGAAAGTAATCATAAATGTTTTCAGCGACATCTTTGTTTGCAAAATATTCTTTTTGTAAAAATCGAATTACCTCTTTTCTAGATTTTTTCTCTATCAACTTCATTAACTTTTCTCTAAATCTACCAACCTCCAAAGCTAACTCAAAAGTTAAAGGTAGTTGTTCCGAAAACCAAGAAGGAATGGTTGGTCTTTTTTCTTTAACCTCTTTAACCCATGCAACATCTCTTCTAGCTTTAACAAATTCGTAAGTTTTCCCACCCAACACAAAAATATCTCCTTTTGTCAATCTTTCCAAAAAACCTTCTTCAATAAAACCAATAAACTTTCCGTTTTCCCAATTCTTAACCTTAATCTTTATCTCATCCGGAATTGTTCCAATATTTAAAGAATAAATTACTCTTGCGTATTTCCCTCTTCTTCCAAACATTAGATCCTTTTCATCCAGCCAAATTTTTCCATAAACTTTATGATCCCTTAAAGTATGAAAATAACCAGCCAAGTATTTTAGAACATTTAAAAAACTTTTAAAATCGAGGGTTGAAAATGGATAAGCTTGTTTAACCACTTTAAAAGCTTCTTTAACTGACCATTTTTTTTCTAAAGCCATTCCAAGTAAATGTTGAGCTAAAACATCCAGACAATTTCTTGGCATATGAAATTTATCTAACCAATACTCATAACATTTCTTTGTCATAACCAAACATTCTACTAAATCATCCCTATCCAAGCAAATTATCCTTCCTTTTGAAATTTCATGTAGTTTATGACCAGCTCTTCCAATTCTTTGCATCAATCTTGAAACACTTTTTGGAGAACCTATCTGAACGACTAAATCTATATAACCTATATCAATACCTAATTCCAAACTTGTAGAACTTATAACAGTTTTCAACTTTCCTTCTTTCAGCTTTTCTTCAACCTCAAACCTTATATCTCTAGAAATACTTGAATGGTGTACTCCGGTAACCTCATCCAAGTAACGAGATGGAAATAATTGTTTCAAATGAAAATGAACTCTTTCAGCACCACTTCTTGTATTTGTAAAAACTAATGTTGTTTTATGTTTTTGAATTAGTTCATCTAACAAAGAATAAAGTTTTTTGTTGATGGTTTCAGCATTTTCAAATATCAAATCTTTACTAGGAACTAAAACTTTCAAATCTATTGGTTTTAAAAACCTTGCATCGACTATGTAACAATCTCTAAAATTCTTATCTTTTTTTCCAACTAAAAATTTTGCTGCTTCTTCTAAAGGTTCTAAAGTTGCACCTAAGCCTATCCTTACAAATTCTTTTCCACAAAAATGGGAAAGTCTCTCCAAACTTAAACTCAAATGAACTCCTCTTTTGGAATTTGCCAATTCATGAATTTCATCGATTATTACCCACTTCACATCCTTTAACTTCTCCTTAAACTTTTTAGTTCCTAATGTTATTGCTAAAGTTTCCGGTGTAGTTATTAAAATATGAGGTGGTTTTTTGATTTGTTTAGCTTTTTCACTTGGTAAAGTATCTCCAGTTCTTATTCCAATTCTAACCTCTTGCAGTTCAATTCCAAATTTCTCTTTTGCAATTTTTGGAATTTCCTTCAATGGAATTTCTAAATTTCTTTTTATATCGTTATCCAAAGCTCTTAAAGGGGAAATGTAAATGCAATATACTTTATCCTCCAACTTGTTCTTCTCTGCAAAACTAAACAATTCATTCAAAATTACCAAAAAAGCTGTTAAAGTTTTTCCAGAACCTGTTGGAGCTGTAACCAAAACGTTTTTTCTTTTCAAAATCAAAGGAATTGCATACTGTTGAGGAAGTGTAAAATCCTTAAAAGTTTTTAGAAACCAAGCCCTAACGTAAGGTCTAAAGAAATCCAAAATTTGTTTTTTGTTTATTCTCTTTTTCAACGAAATTTTTTTTATCATTCTTAACCCTTATAGGAATTTTATTACCACAAAATTTACATTTATCTTTTTCCAAATTCCACTCTAAAATATCAAAACCGAATCTTCTTATTAAAATTTTTCCACATTCATCACAATAAGTGTTTTCATACTTATGACCAGGAACATTTCCAAGATAAACGTAATTAAAACCAATCTTTTTAGCCAACTCCCAATGTTTTTCTAAGATTGTGATGGGGGTTGGTTCAAGGATGGTAAGCTTGTAATGTGGGAAAAACCTTAAAAAATGTATGGGAACGTTTTCTCCAAATTCATCGTAAATTTTTTTAAGTAGTTTTTCAGCCTGTTTTAAGTCATCCCCTATTCTTGGTATAACAAGGTCTGTAAATTCAACATGTAAATCCCATTCTTTCAAATGGATCAAATTTTCATAAATTTTTTCAGGTTGAAAAACATAAGCATATTTTTTCAAAAATTCAGGATCTGCGTTACCTTTAAAGTCAAGAGTTATCGCATCCAAAAATTTTTTCATCAATTCAATCGCTTCCAAACTGAAATAACCATTAGAAACAAAGGTGTTAAACAAATTATGTTTTTTAGCAAGTCTTCCAACATCATAAGCGTATTCTATAAAAATTGTTGGCTCGTTATAAGTATAAGAAACTCCTTCACAACCATATTCTAAAGCTGTTTCAACGGCCTCTTTAACACTAAATTCAAAACCTTCCACTCTTCTTCTTTGACTTATATCCCAATTTTGACAATATTTACAAGCGAGATTGCAACCAGTTGTTCCGATTGAAAGAACTCGAGAACGAGGAAAAAAATGAAACAAAGGTTTTTTCTCTATAGGATCTATGTTTGCGGCAATAACTTTTCCATAATTTAAAAGAAAAAGTTTATCACCAATCCTTTGTCTAATCCCACAAAATCCTATTGCTTTATCTGTTAACCTACAATATCTCACACAAGCAGTACAAACTATTCTATCTTTTTCTTTTCTATAGAGCAAAGCTTCCTTCATCAATATATTTTTACCTTTTAATTTTCTTATTATGCCAATTTGTATAGCTCATGCTGATTCAGATGGTATAATATCGACAGCTTTACTCTTAAAAGTAAAAAATCAGAACAAGTTTAAGCTTATCTTTTCTTCAGCCCCTAGATTAAAGCAATCTTTAGTTAATTTAATAATAAAAAATTTGAATAAAAACGAAGTTTACATTTTTGACCTTAGTAGCTCCGAAATCACTCTAGCTTTGGCTTCAACTTTTGATCATGTAATTTGGATAGATCATCATGTTTGGGATGATTTAACCATTCCTAAAAATGTTGAAGTGTTTGTCAAGCAGAGTGAAAGTGCAGCAAAATTAGTGGCTGAATATTTTGAAGTTGAAGATGAACTTGTTGAAATAGCTAATGAGATAGATAGAAACAATGTTAAAAGTGAAGAAGCAAAATTTTTGAGAGATTTAATTTCAAGTATAAAATGGAAATTTGCAATAAACTTTCGAAAACAAGAACAACTCTACAAAAAAATTGCTCTGACTTTAGCGTTTGATAAACTAAATAACTTAAAAACTCAATTTAAAGAACTATTACAAGAATTTAACAGTTGGTTAAAAATTTTTGAAGAACAATTTAGAAAAAATTTAGAATTCTATGAGATGAATGACTTGAAGATCGCAATTTATCAAAATTCCGGCTTTATCCCAATTTATTGGCTTTTAAATAAGGTTGAAGAAAAAATAGACATTCTAATCGTTCTTTCTTACTTAAAAAACAAAACGAAAATAGAATTAAGAAGTTTGACTGGAAAGAATGTTTTACCTTTGGCAAAATATTATGGAGGAGGAGGACACAAGCAAGCCTGTGGCGCAACAGTGAACAATTTAATCCAAAAAGAAGAGATTTTGGAAAAAATAAAGAAAATGTTATAAAATTTATACGTAAGCTACTTTAACCACTGTTCTCCATTCTTTTATTTCTCCATCTCTTATAACTGCTTTTATTGAAACTACATCAATCCCTCTTACATCTCCTAACTTCTTAGCTTCTTCTATCGCATTCCTCAAAGCTTCTTCCCAGCCATTCGGAGAGTTACCAACTAACTCAATTACTTTTGCAACACTCATAATTAAATTTAAATAAATTTTCTTTTTAAATTTAAATGAAAATGTTCAAAAAAGTATTTTGCCCTGCATGTCAAGAAAAAGTGAAAAAAGATTGGAACTTTTGCCCTTATTGTGGATATCCTTTAAATTCTTTAACTAATCCTATCAAAGAAGTTAAAATAATAATTTCAAAAGGTGAACCAAAAGTGGAAATAATCCCTCAGCAAGAAAATTTTTTGATGGTAAAAGCTAGAAAACCTAAAAAGGTAATTGAACCTAAAACTGAAATAAAAAATCTTGGAAACAAAAAAATAGTGGAAATTGAATTAAAAGGAGTTAGAAAAAACGATATAAAAGTTAACGAATTAGAACATAGTATTGAAATAAGAGCTTACTCAAAAGGAAAACTATTTTTCAACGTTATTCCAAAAAAATCAAACACAAGCATTCTTAATAAATATTTTGATGGTAAAAAACTAGTATTGGAGATAGGGTGAAAAATGTTAGAAAAACAATTTTGGCCTTGTCCATTTTGTGAAGAAGGACAAATTGAAGTAGTGATAAGACCTAGAACAGTTTCTGCTAAAAGAACAGCTTTAAGAGGAGGAAAAAAGATAAGTTTTCATAAGGTTAGAGAAGAAATTGTGATTTTGAGTGAAAAATGTAACGTTTGTGGAAAAACAACAGAACAAATTGAAAAGAAGTGGAAAGAGGAAGGAGTCTTGTAAATGAAATGAAAGTTTTAGTTGGAACTTGTGGATTTTGTGAATCGATGAAAAAGTATTTTAAAGATTTTGATACAATTGAAATTCAACAAACCTTTTATGATAGAGTTGATGAAAAAAGGTTAGAAAGATGGAAAGAATTGTCAAATGTTAATGAAAATTTTGTTTTTAATCTTAAAGCATTTCAAGGTATAACTCATTCTTTCAAAAGCCCAACTTGGAAAAGATGTAAAGAGATAAAAGGAAAAAAGGAAAATTATGGTGAATTCAAACCAACCAAAGAAGTTTTAGAAAGTTGGAATTTGACTGTTGAAGAAGCAAAAATTTTAAATGCAAGAATAATTTTAATTCAAGCTCCTGCCAGCTTCAAAGATGAAAAAGTAAACATTGAAAAAGTGAAGAAATTCTTTAAAAAAATTGAAAGGGATGGGTTTGAAATTGCTGTTGAATTTAGAGGATGGAATAAAGAAAACATTAAAAAAATTTGCAAAGAATTTAATCTGATTCATTGTGTTGATTTGTTCAAAGAAGAACCCGTTTGCTTAGGAAAATCAAAGATTGTATACCTAAGACTACATGGAAGTTATGAAAATGGAAGAATAAATTATAAACATGATTATTCAAAAGGTGAGTTAAAAGAGTTGAAAAGAAAGATTGAAGAAATAAAAGCTAAAGAAGCCTTTATTCTTTTTAATAACGTTTTTATGTTAAAAAATGCTTTAGAATTTAAAAAACTCGTTTGAAAAATTTTACTGCAGCATAACCAACAACATTAGCTTTATCTCCTATCACATCACCAGAGGTCATGTACTTTAAAATTTTTGATTCTAATTTTAGTTTTTCCATTATAAGTAACAAAGTTGTTATACAACCATAACCACAAACACTTATGTTTTTTGCATGAACTGTATACCAGAAATCTTTTGCATCAACTTTTTCAATTTTTTCTAATGCAATTTTATCTTTTTGATAAGCAACTTCGTTTCTCTCAAAATGGGAAAAGTCTGAACTTGCAATAACTACAAAATCTTTATTTTTCAAAACTTCAAACAAAATTTCACTAAGCTTTTGAGCAGTTTTAAAACTTTGATCTAGCATGCAAATTGGAACAAATTTAAAATCTTTAAAAATGAATTGAAGGAATGGGAGTTGAACTTCTATTGAATGCTCATATTTATGAGCTAATTCATCATCTACAATCCCTCTTTTTATTAACTCTTTAACTATTTCTTTTTCCACTTTTATTCTACCTAAAGGAGTTTGCCATTCTTTGCTCAAAGTTGAAAGGGGATAACCATAACCATAATGATTAGGACCAATTATCACTATAACCTCTGGTTTTCCATCTTTTGCTAATTCATAATAAGCATGAGCAGCAGTGTATCCGGAGTAAATGTATCCTGCATGAGGAACTATCAATCCAAAAATTTTTCTTTCTTTACTTATTTCTGGCAATTTACCTGGACCTAATTTTGAATTTAAAAAACATTCTTTCAGCATCTCTTTCAATTCTTTTTTATCTTCAGGATAAAATTGCCCAGCAACACTTGCTTTTCTAACTTCCATAATCATAATTAAATTCTTTTATTATTTTAACAATGAACCTCAACTATACTTTCATCTTTTAGTTCATAATCTAGTCCTACTTTTTTTATCAAACTTCCTTCAAAAACTCTAGCAAACTTAAAAGTTTTCAACATTTTTTCATTTATCTCTTTTATAAAATCTTTAACTGTTGATCCTTTTTTTAAAGCAATTGGAGTTTCACTAGGCTTTTTCTTTGGTTCTTTTGCATAAACTTTTATCAAATTCAAATTTTTCCATATCAAATTTGATACTTTTTTAAAAGAATCGTTTAAATTGGAAAAACCATTTTCAAACTTACCTTCATCATCCTTTGAGATCAAAAAAACCACTTTAGTTAAAAAAATTTTGTTTTCTTCTAAATAATTTAAAATAAAAATTTTTTGCTCCTCCAAATTTTCTTTTGCATTCAAGAGAGCGATTATTAAGTCACAATTCTTCAGAAGAAAATTGAATTCTTTAGTAAAAGTAGCTGGAATCTCAATCAATTGAATTGGTACTTTTTCATAAAATAACATTCCAACTTTTGGTTCTTTAGTTGTAAAAGGATAATCTGCAATCTCAACTTTTGCATTGGTTAAATTTTTTAACAAAGAACTTTTTCCACTGTTTGGAAAACCTATTATACAAACTTGAGCAGCTCCTTCTTTTTTTATTGTAAACCTTGGTTTTTTGGTTACAATCTTTTTTCTTTCAACTTCTTTTTTTAGCTTTGCTAATCTTTTTCTTAACTCAGCGATCAAATTTTCAGTTCCTTTATGTTTTGGAGTTACTGCAATCAACTTATTTAACCATTCTATTTTTTCTTCAAGAGTTTTTGCTTCTAAATATTTTTTCTCAACCTCATACCATTCTCTTGGTAAATTTGCTGGCATAAATAAAAAATAAAAAAAGAAAAAGTTAAAACTTATTCTTCTGATTCAAATCCAGCTTCCTTAATCATTTCCTCCGTTACATCTTTAACAGCTTCCACCCTTTCTGCTGTTGCAAAATTTCTTTTAACTTGAGTTATCTTTATTCTTACCTTATCTCCTTTTTTCGCTCCATTGACGAATATTACAAAGTTTTTTATTCGTGCAATCCCATCTCCTTTCGATCCAATTTCTTTTATTTCAACATCATATTCTTCGCCAACTCTTACTGGTTTAGGTTGGAAGCCTCTGAAGTTTCTTTTAAACATTTTATTCATACCTCCTTTAAGATTTAGAAGAAAAAGATCATTGCTTCAGCTTACTTTTTCTTCCTTTTAAAAAGTTAAAATTTCAGCTATTTAAATGTTGAGCACTTCTACTTTTCCATTCTTTGGAATGTTTAATTGTTTTTTATTTTTAAACTGGGAAACAAAAGCCTTTTCAATCTTGATTCTATCCCCTACTTTAATCTTTTGGATGTTTTTCTCCCACAGTGTTAAATAAATTTTTCCTGTTTCATCCTGAATTAAAAAATCACAAACTTCCCTAAAACCATACTTTGTTTGAACTGTTCTAACCTCAGACTTTTCAATTACTACAGCTTCAATATCCACATTATTCATACCAACTTTAAGTTCAGCTATCTTCATTCTTAACTTTACGATTTTCCATTTTATAAATTTAGCCTATAATAAATCCAAAACCTTCTGCAGCTTTGGCTTGTTCCTCTTCAATCTTTTCAATTATTTCCTCTTTTTCTTCATCTTTCAATTCTTCTACAAGTTCTTTAACCAATTCTTTTGTTTTTTTGCATTGTTCTTCAGTTCCAGAAATGACAAAAACGAATCCTTCTTTTCCAAACTCTTTTCCATCTTTGTATAAAATACTCGCTCTTGAAACTATTTCATCTTTAAAAAGCAATTCTTTTACCTTTTTTGCATCTTTAGCAACCAATACGATTTTCATTATTTCTATTATGATTTCAAATTTTATAAATATGAAAGTAAAAGCTTTGGTTTTGTTTTCAGGTGGTTTAGATTCTTTGTTAGCAGCCAAAATTTTGTTAGAACAAAACATTCAAGTTGTTGGCTTAGTATTCAAAAGTTATTTCTTTGATGAAAAACAAGCAAAGAAATTTGTAAGACAGTTAAAAATTCCTTTAAAGATAATCAACTTTGGAAAAGAACATTTGGAAATAGTGAAAAATCCTAAGTATGGTTATGGTAAAGGGATTAACCCTTGCATAGATTGTCGTTTATTGATGTTAAAAAAAGCTAAAGAATTGATGCAAAAGGAAAATTTTAATTTTGTAGCAACTGGAGAAGTTTTGGGAGAAAGACCTTTTAGTCAGAATAAAAAAGCTTTAGAATTGATCGAAAAAGAATCTTCTTTGAAAGGTTATTTGTTGAGACCACTTTCTGCAAAACTATTACCAAAAACTATTCCAGAAGAAAAAGGATGGGTAAAAAGAGAAAAATTGTTTGAAATTAAGGGAAGAAGAAGGAAAAAGCAAATTGATTTGGCAAAAAAATTTGGCTTAGAATATCCTCAACCATCTGGTGGTTGTATTTTAACTGATTTAATCTTTTCAAAAAAATTGAAAGAACTTTTAGAAATGAAGAAAGATATTGGAAAAAATGATGTTGAATTGTTAAAAGTTGGAAAACATTTTTGGTTTGATGGAATAAAGGTTGTTTTGGGTAGAAATGAAAAGGAGAACAAAAAAATTGAAAAATTATCAAAAAAGAAAGATGTTTTAATAAAACCAAAATTTCCTGGACCCACTGCCTTGATAAGAGTTTATAAAGGTAAAGTTTCAAAAAACTTGATACGAAAAGTAAAAAAATTAATAAAAGATTATTCTAAAAAAGCTAAGCTAAGATCTAAATTTGAAGTTATCTTTGTTTAAAATATTTGCAAAACTGTTTAATTGGACAAATTTTGCATTTTGGATTGTTTGTTCTACAAACTTTTTTTCCAAACTCTACAAACAGTAAATTAACTAGTCTTCTAAATTTTTTGGGAACAATTCTGTTTAAATCATTTCTCACTTCTTCTGGAGTTTTCCCTTTACTTAATCCTAACCTTCTTGCAATATGGAAAACATGAGTGTCCACAGCCACAACAGGTTTTCCAAAACCATAAGCCAAAACAACATCTGCGGTTTTTGAACCAACACCTGGTAACTTTAGTAATTCTTCCCTTCTATCCGGAACTTTTCCTTCATATTCCTTCAACAAAATTTCACAAATCTTTTTTATACGTTTAGCTTTTTCTCTATAGAAACCAACTGGGTAAATCAGCCTCTCAACCTCTTTTTCATCTAGTTTCAAAATTTGTTGTGGAGATGAAACTTGAGCAAAAAGTTTTTGTGCTGCTTTTCTTGTAACTTCGTCTTTAGTCCTTTGAGAAAGAACACAAACTATTAAAACTTTAAAAGGATCTTCCTTCCAAATTTTAATCTTGTAAATTTTTATTAATTTGTTTAATATTTCTTTTATTAGTTTTTTCATAATTTTTATTATTTCTTTTTTTAATAGTCAAATCTTTGATTCGTTTTCAAGATAAGAAACTCGTAAATGTTTAAAATAGTGGAAGAAGGTGAAAAAGGAAATTTTTCATAAAAATTGGAAGAAGGTAGGGAAAAACTTAGAAAAATGTCCTAATGGTATAAAGAGCTGAGAAAAAAAGATTTACCTACTAATTTTCGTAATTGGAAAAAATAATATAAATCCATATCACATTAAATTTTTCACTTCTTGAAACAGGTGGTGGATTTAATCCTTTAGCATAGTTATCCCAAGTCTCGGGAGATAAAATATTTTTTAATTAACAATTGAAAAAGTTCAGTACCAGGAAAGACTACTACAACTGAAGGAATGACCTTATTTGGTTTTAATTTTTTAATGTAATAAATAGTTTTTTCTATATCTTTTTTTGTTTCCATTGGTAATCCAAAAAGGCAATAAATAAATACATCAAGCCCGCATTTTTTAGTTGTTAGAATTGCTTTAATAACTGTGTTTATTTTTAAATTTTTTTAATTTTATATTGAAGAGATTGTGAAAACGTTTCAATACCAAATTTTATATCAATACAACCCGCTTCCTTCATTTTTTCTAATAAATTTTTATCTACCAGATCACAACGAGTTTGACAATCCAATTTTATATCCAACTTTTCTTTTTTTAGAAGATTGCACAATTGAAAAACATTTTTTTATTAATAGTAAAATTATCATCACTAAAGTTTACATAATTAACACCATATTCCTCTTTTAAAAGTTTTAATTCTTCTATTACCTTTGAGGGATTACGAAAACGTACTTTTTTCCAGGAAGAAAAACAAAAAATGCAATTATAAGGACATCCTCCAGAAGTAGAAAGTATGGCCATAGATTTATAATATTTTTTAAAGAAAATAAATGGTAAGCGGGAATAGGTAAAGAATTTAAATCTTTAGGAGGTATACCTTTGTATACTTTACGATTTAATTTTTTTTCCTTTAATTTTTTACAAGCCAAGGAAAAGTTATCTCTCCTTCACCTACCACTTGAAAATCAAAACAATGAGGAAACTTATAAATAAAAGAAGGATCTGCTGTTGCATGAGAACCTCCTTTAAAATTCGCTTAGCTATTACGATTTTTTCTAGAACTAAAGGATTCTTTACTTTTACTTCCTTCCATTCATTTTCATTATTTAAATCAATTAATTCAACCTCATATTCTTTTTCTAAACTTGTATAATCATTTAACTTAAAAGTTTCGCTTGCTCGTTCAGAACCATCTGCAATTACTACATTTTTATAAGAAGGTAAAAATTCTAAAATAGCCTCAACTACATTTTTATCTGTTGTAACACCTTTTTTGCTGTGAATAGGTACTACTAAATTAGGTTTTATACTATTCTTTTTATCGTTTTTTTTATTTTTTTCTTGAATTACTTCAATTCAAGAGCTTTTTTAGTAGCATTAAAAGCATTTCCTTTAGTAACTACAACTCTGTAACTTTTTTCCATAAAAAGTTCATTATTCTTCATTTATTTTAAAGTTTGATTTATTTTAAAGTTTGTGAGAATCATCAAAAAACGCCCGGGGTTAATTGAGCTTGACTACTTCTAGCTCCTTAACTAAATTAGGTTTTCAAGCATATAAATTTTCTTCTCACAAAGAACTACACACGCTAATATACGTCTCTGTGAGAAAAGTGATGACCAATTATTTGCATTATTTCTGAGCTATTTGTTTTTGCAACAAGCGTTTTCTTCTCACAAAGAATTGCATATAGTGATATCCATATTTGTGAGAAAAAGTCGAGTCGGTTTTTGATATGGATCGCTCTTTGCAAAATCCAAGTAGCTCGAAAGTAATTTAAAAATTGAGCATAAACTTTTTAAAATTTTTTAAAATTTTGTTTAACTTTTATCTTGTCTTAATAAGCAGTTCTATGTGATTCGAAAAGTTTAAATACTTTAACTTTCAATATTGTGAATGATGGCTTGTGTTAATTCGATGACTCAGAGTTTCTTTAGCTTTGAGGAGAAAAATGGGAACAGGACGACA
>Ga0065719_106641_pt1 | contig 22636 bp, 25 predicted proteins | sample GBSCel85sediment_FD_59106 | JGI IMG/M metagenome (GOLD analysis project Ga0065719, IMG submission 59106) | Hot spring sediment microbial communities from Great Boiling Spring, Nevada - Cellulolytic enrichment CS 85C v3 (version 3) | ecosystem: Environmental > Aquatic > Thermal springs > Hot... | reverse complement strand
TTCATAACTCTGAAGAGCTTCTCCTTGGATTCCTGAAATGTTATGTATAGACATTTGTGTCCTTTCAAAGCATTGGCATAACAAATATGTGATGCAAGCGTAGTCTTTCCAGCACCCGGATGACCAGCAACAACAATAAGCGAGGGAGTTTCGAGAATGCCCTTCAACATCTTGTCTAGTCCTTGAATACCAAAGGAAAGCCCCTGGGTACTCAATACATAGCCCACCTCTATGCTTAGGCTCTTTGCTGGGTTTAAAAATATTGGTTGGTTCTAAGCGCCTATCCGACGATGCGAGAAAAGTTTTTGTCTGCTACTCGGATGCTATATGCTTGGATGAAGTGTGTAGCCGTAGCTGATGCATGTGATGAGTGGCGGGCTTAATCGGACCTTTCTTAATAGTCTGTCACACTCTTGGCGTGCGAGAAAGTCTCTGTCTTCTGACCAGTAGTTAGATGTGCTCTCCTAAGATTAAACTCATTGGAACGCAATCTCGCTACGTATTGAGATTCAAAACTTTTTGGTGTTTACTAACCCTGTAGAAACTCTTTTACGGCGTCTATATCTAGCTTCTTGTACTGCTCCATGCCCCCCACGTCAAACCACGGCCCCCTGTGAATGTAGGCGTACACCCCATAGCCCCTGCCTATCATCCAAGGTATTAGAGTGCTCATGACATCGAAGCTTTTTCCTAAGCTCTTTCTCAGACTCCTCTAAAACTCTAGGCGCTAACGTTAGAACTGCCACAGATACGAAGAGGTTTACCCAGGGCTTTTCCTCGAAACTCACAACCCTATCGCCGTCGACCTTGGCCACCCCCACGGGTATCTTATACCTATCAGCCAGCACTACCACGGCATGAGCCTTTTTATCTATGTGCATAGACACAAGAGAAGGCACGTCTATAGGGGCTATGATATCGCCGTACCAAACCAAAACCACATCGCAGTTCAGCAACCCCTGTCTATACGCATTGAGGAGCGCTCCCCCCTGTCCCCCTATACTCCTCGCTATCGATGCTATACCTAATGCTTACCCCAAACCTCGACCCATCGCCAAAGTAGTTCGCTATCTGCCTCCACCTATAGCTTACGAGAAAAACCATGTCCTTGATCCCGCTCCTCTTTAGCCAGCTGACTATATGCTCAAGCAAAGGCTTTTCCTCGGGCCCCAGGGGAATCATAGGCTTGGGTATGATATCTGTATAGGGTCTAAACCGGGTGCCCTCGCCACCAGCAAGAATAGCCGCAACAACCTTGGCCAAGAGCATCCCCCGAGACCTCTACAGAGCATAAGCCTGCTATATATGCCTAGCTATCCGGATTCCAGAAGATTTGTAAAAAGGGTATTACGAGATACATACAAAGCCCTGTTCGCTACCCTAAGCCTTCTACCTCTAGCTCACGATGTCGATTAGATCCTTAGATAGGTCTCTCCTCAGGTTGAACTCTGCTACTCTTCCGCTGTTCCACATCTTAACAGGTCTGTAGTAGCCTACAATCCTACTCCATAGATCTACCGGAGCACCGCAGGAGGGGCAGCGGACAAACCTGCCCACTGCTCTGTGGCCACAGGATGGGCATACAGCAACTGTTGGTGTAAGGGATATGTATACTATGTCACTGTCTCTAAGCGTTCTAGTGATAAACCTGGCCACCGTCTCTGGCTCTAGCTCTCTGTCTACGAATACGTGTTTGATTACCCCGCCCGTGAAGAGCTTCTGGCTCTGTGCCTCTATCTCTAGCTGGTGTTTCAGGTGTAGGGTTGTGTACGGTGGTGATAGCTGGTTTGTGTAGAACGGCGCTTTCCTGCCCTCGATCTCGCCGACGGGTATGTAGGACGTTAGGTCTTCTGATCTGGTCAGCTCCTTGGCGAAGGCAATGTCCTTCCAAGCTAGCTTCACCCCCAGTGTCTCTCCCGGCACCTCCTCGACATTGTATAGCACACCGTCATCCTCTTCGAATTCCCTTAGCCGACTGTTTATGTGGTTGAGCACGTCGCTATACAGCTTGACAACCTTGGGTATGTCGCTGGGCTGGGCGTGTAGCCAGAAGAACGGGTCCCCAAGCATTATGGATGCGTACTCTGCCATACCTATTATCCCTATGGTGTTGTAGTAGAACTTGAAGGGGTCTACAGGGTCTATGTAGTCCCTGGTCATGGGGTACATGCCCTCCGAGAACAGCTTCATGTACCTAGCCCTAAACCACATGAGAGTCTTTCTAGAGACCTCCAAGAGCTCGTCGAGCTTATCGTACATAGCCTTGTCGTCCGAGGTCCTCGCTATCATTGCGAGCCTGGGTAGGTTTACTACAACAACGTTTACTGAGCCTACCGAGGGAGGCATATCCCACAGTCCCTTCGCCTGGTGCAGGATCTCCCTGACCCTGCCCATGTCGCTTAGTAGCCTGCAGCAGAAGCTAAACAAGTCCTCTGCCTTGTGCCTATAGCCGTTGAGGAAGTACATCTGGCCCGACCTAGCCACCATGCCCCAGAAGCTCTTCCACAGGTCGGGGTCTTCGTCGAGTATTTTCTCCATATCGCTGTTCATTATGGTCGTGGGTATGGGGAACGTGAAGGGCTGGCCCGCTGCATCTCCCTCAGCAAACACCTCTGTAAACGCCTTTAGCATCAGCTTTGCTTCGTCGATATAGTTGTCGTATGTATCTAAAACAAACCTAAACCTCTGCTCGGGGTTGGGAACCTGCTGCTGTCTATAGTACCTGTTGCTTATGGCGAAGACCACGTTGGAGAACGGACTTTGCCCGGCCTTCAGCGGGTAGTTCATGTTGTAGATAAACCTCTGGATATTCTGCTTGACAACTCTGTAGTCCAGCCCATCCCTCCTGACAAAAGGCGCTAGGGTAAGGTCTATCCCGTAGAGGCCTATGGCGCCAGTCCTCTCCTGGCTAAATATGTACGCGGCGTTCATGACCTGGTCAACGGCTGAGTCGAGGTGCTTGGGCGGCTTGGAGACAACGGTAGGTGTTTTGAGACCCTTCTCGACTATGGGCTTAGAGTCTATGCCTCCGCAGTACGGCTTGACTATGGATCCATCCCTGAGCTTGTATACGTATATCCAGCCGTCCTCGTGTAGTCTGAACACCTCTCTGGGAAGCAGTCTTTCCGCTTCTCCGTATAGTGCAACGCCTAGGACATGGCTTAGGAGCCCGGTTACCGCCCTAGGCACGTTTGCGTTGTCTTTCACCGCCCACTCATAGCTACTCAAGTATTCTTCTATTGCAGAAGCTTCTATTTTTTGCAGAGCCATGATCTACTACCTGCCTGCATTACTAAGATTCTTTCTGTGTACCAGTGTATAACTCACACCCGCGAATAATAATTTGGGAGAGGTTGGCGAAAGTAGTAATAATAGGGTTACACTATTGTATTACCAGTTACGCCAGCCGATTTAGTGTAACACCGCTTCTCCGGCAACGACGTCTACATAGCTCGGTGCTTGGATCTTATGCTGCTCTCTCTTCCCTAAAGTATATCTCTCCGAGGGCTCTGGGTATCGGGAGCCTCTTCCCAAGAGGTGAAGCAGATACCGCCGTTACGAAGGCTATGGCGGCTATGTAGGGGGTCATGTAGAGTATCTGCTCGGGTATGCCGTAGCTGAGCTGGAATACGTATAGGTTTCTCATGAGGAACCCGAACACAGCTGCTATCGGCACGACTATTACGGGGTGCCAGAGAGAGGACATTGCAAGTGCTAGTGCGAGGAAGCCAAAGCCTACCCCTCTATATGGGCTCCAGGTCTTCTGGTAGAATAGCATGAACACGTAGGAGCCTAGCGATATGACTGTATAGCCTATTAGTAGTGCGTATAGCCTGACCCTCCAAACCTTTACCCCTAGGTGGTCAGCTGCCCTAGGGTTGTAGCCGCAGGCTCTTATAGATGTGCCTAGTCTGGTTCTGTAGAGAAGGATCCACACAAGCGCTACGGATATCACCGTTGCTACCGCTACGTGGTACCACTCGATGATAACGGGGGATGCTAGCGTTCTAGGAAGGTTTCTCTCGGATGCAATGTTCTGTCCCACCGTCCCAACTATAGCGCTTAGCCCGTAGAAGACCATGTTTAGAACAAGACCCGTGAGCACGTGGGAAGAGTGCAGCAGGTTTACAAAAACAGCTACCAGTAGTGCAAAGAGCAGCCCGCTGACAACAGCTATGGCTAGCGACGAGGCGGAGTCTAGGGCTAGGGTGGCGGTATAGCTGAGGGCTATGGCAAAGGCTATGAAGCCGTCTATGCCTAGGTTGAGCACACCGCTTCTCTCAACAACTATGTCTCCCAGTGATGCTAGCAAGAGGAAGAGGTAGAATGGCTCTAGAAAGCTTCCCGGGTCTATCATCTTCTTATCACCAGCCTGTACCTAGACATAAATATCGATACGAGTACAAGCAGAAACACCAGGCCGACGAACATCCTCGCCACGTACTCCGATATCTCTCCAACCTGTATCACTACCCTGAGGTAGTATAGCGCTGAGACGTAGTAGGCCGATAGAGGCATTGCCAGGGGGTTTAGGTCTGCAAACCATGCAACTAGTATAGATACGAAGCCCATGTTGGCCCCCACCTTCGCCCCCGGTACAAGCTTTCTATGGTACATGAGTATCTCGTTGCCCCCCACAAGCCCTGCGAGAGCACCGGATAGTATGAACGCAATGAACGCCATTTTCCTGCTAGAGTACACCGCTAAGCTCTACTGCTGTCGGGCTTGCGCCGAGGGCTCTTATAGCCGTACCTATCCTCGTCCTATAGAGCAGGTAGTACACAGCAAGTACCAACAGTATTGCTATCAGCAGCGGGTATATGGAGAAGCTGTAGCCGTAGAGCCACGGAAAAACACACGTATCGGGGATGAGGTCCGTCTCGGGGTAGCCGTAGACCTTCCTTCCTTTCCACGGCCCCGTCACGAGGTAGTCGGCTAGGTAATACGCTATGTAGTTCATCATCAGCGTTGTCAGCGCCTCGTTAACGCCTAGCCTTATCCTGAGAAAAGCCGGTATAGAGACCCACAGCATCCCCGCGGCCGCAGCGGCTAGCAGAGATGTTGCTGGGCCCAGAAAGGGGATTCTGCCCAGGGGTGTGAACAGCGCTACGTATGTAGCGGCTATAGCGCCTACAACAAGCTGTCCCTCGGCACCGAGGTTCCACAGCCTAGCGCTGTAGGCTATTGCGAGGCCGAGGCCTATGGGCAGAAACACGATAAGATACCTTAGGATAGCGGGATCCGCAAATACCCTAGCAATGGTAGAGACCGTAGTCGCAATGCTGACACCCGTTACAATAGACAGCGAAGCGGATGCTATGAGTATTCCGAGTGCTGCTACCCCAAGCCTCAGCGTAGCGTTCCGAAGCGGCGTTGTATCTTTTTTAACTATAGCTACCTTAACCATAGAGCGTCATAGCCTTCTCAATTTCTTCTTTAACACTTGGCCCGCTAACATTAAAACTTTTAACGATCCTACCCCTCGATATAACCGCCACCTCGTCGGCTATGTCCAGAGCCTCGTCCACATCCTCTGACACTAGAAGCACCCCCGCCCACTCATCCGCCAGCGTCCTCAGCAGAAACTTTACGTGAGCAGAGCTCGCCTCGTCAAGCATTCTAGTGGGGTTGTACGCAACGATACACCTGGGCTTCGAGAGCCTGAGCCTAGATATAGATATCTTCTGAACGTTGCCGCCCGACAGCTTGTACACCTTGAGCCTCGGGTTCGGCGGATTAACCTTTAGCTCCTCCAACACCTTAGCTATATCCCCGTTGTCTACCGCCCTCCGCGAGAAAAGCCTTATGTTTTCGGATACGGTGAGATCCATAACAACCCCATCCCTAAATGGGTCCTCCGGTATGTAGCTAAGACCCCTTAGAACCCTCTCGGCCGCGCTAAGCCTAGTAACATCCTCCCCGCTTAGCCTTATCATCCCGCTCGCCAGCTTCCGCAGCCCTGCAATGCCTTCGCACAGCTCTTTCTGGCCGTTGCCCGCTATACCCACGATAGCGAGGACTTGGCCGCTGAAGACCGAGAGGCTAACACCATCGACAGCTTTTCTGCCGTAGTCGTCCAAAACAACAGCGTCGATAACCTCTAGAACAGCCTGACCACCCTGCATAGCTTCCCTAGACCGTCTCGGAACGAGCATGGTGTAGTAGCTCTCGTTGAACATAGCCTTTCTCACTTCCTCGGCAGACAGCCCGCCGTTCTTGTCGTAGACACCAGCCAGCCTGCCCTTTCTAAGCACGACAACTCTATCGCATATCTCTAGGGCCTCGGGTATCTTGTGCGTAATCAGCATTACGGACCCTCCAAGCGATGCAAACATCCTGAGAACCTCGTAGAACTTGGCGCGGATATCCTTGGGCAGGTACGTCGTGACCTCGTCGACTATTAGCAGCCTAGGCTTAAAGCTGAGGGCTCTGACGAGCTCTACAAGCTGTTTCTCTGTGTAGCTGAGGGTGTTTACAACTCTTTCTAGGTCTAGCTCAATACCAAACTTGTTCAGCGTTGACGCAACAACCTTTCTGGCTACAGAGGGCGACACGCCCAGAAAAAGCGAGATGTTCTCTATTATGGAGAGCTCCTCTACAAGCTGCGGCCGCTGGCTTATCATTATGATGCCGTTAAGAATGGCATCCCTTGGAGAGGTAAACACGGCGGTCCTAAGCCTGCCATCTACTTCAAGCTCTATGCGCCCGCTATCCGGTGTGTAGGCACCATAGATTATCTTTGCCAGTGTGGACTTGCCCGAGCCGTTCTCGCCCAGTACCCCGAGGATCTCCCCGCTCCTCACATCGATAGATACCCTGTCTAGCGCGACTACGTCTCCAAAACGCTTCGAGACTTCGACAACCCTTAGAAGCACCAAGGCAAAAACACCTCCATGGGTCTACCCGTTTAAAAAAATACGTTTAGCTACTCGCCCATCTCACCCATGTACACAACGCCGTCGACAAACCAGTCCATGTTCCATAGATCCTCGTGGGTTAGCCTCACGCCCTCGGGCACTTCAACTCTTGCGCCAACAGAGGGGCAGAACCTCGATAGCGTATCGATACACCTGCCGCTCAAAGGCCCTTCAAACGGGTCGAACGACCGGAGCTATAGTATGTGTGGGTATAGTCTGTAGACCTATCTCTACTGTTTTCACCGACTCATAGATATGAGTTAGCGCTGTTCCCTGGAGAGACTGGAGCAGTGGAGCATTCTTCATCTGCTGGTACCTCTTCATAACGTAGTCGTACGCGCTGATAGTCTCCCCCGTCTCGGGGTCGCTAACCATTAATACCTCTTTAGCTCTGGCACAAACTTCGGGGGTTGATCATCATGACGGTCCCGTTGGGGTACACGTGGGCTCCTAGCTCGACAGCACCGGTGTTTAGGAGATACCAGTAGTCTACGTTCTCTAGGTTATCCGGTCTGTATATCCCGGCCTTGATCTTGGCGAGTATATCGGCGTATATGACCTCCCATCTGACCAGCTGCCCGCTTACAACTACATCGGGTCCGTATTCATACATCGGGCTATAGTGGCTGAAGACGTAGACGAGCTTGTTCTTCTCGTCGTACAGCGACTGTGCAAAGGTAACAGTTGCTGTGGTGTCCTCGGTAAATGCCAGCGTGTCAACGTTGTACTCCTCTACGAGTGTTCTAGCCGCTTCGGTAGCTTTTTCGGGGGCGACCCAGTCGCCTATCTTTATCACGTAGACCGTTATGTCCTTGCCCAGTAGCTTGCCCATCTCCATCGCGCCGATGGCAAATGCGTTGATGGTGTCTGACTACCTCGGGTATTGTGTGTGCTGCTATGTATCCAAGCTTACCTGTCTTGGTGAGGGCACCAGCAATCAGCCCGTTTAGGTAGTACACCTGGTATAGATCGGCAAAGTAGGTACCCATGTTGGGAGCTCTCTTGTATCCCGAGCAGTGGAAGAACATGACGTTTGGATACTGCTTAGCCTTCTCGTATGTTGGGTCCATGAAATCGAAGCTTGTTGTAAATATGACGTTGAAGCCCTGCTTCACAAACTCATCTATAACGCTGCCTACCCCCTCCTTGGTCACGCTCTCTCTGTAGTCTGTCACGAGCCATTCGCCATAGAGGTTCTGCACAACCTGCCTAGCGATTTCGTGGGCATGGGTCCAGCCAACATCGCCTATTGGGCCTACGTAGACAAAGGCCGCCTTGATTGTCTCCGGGGGTGTGTACTGCTGCTGTACACCAGCTTGCGAAGGCTGGTATAGCGCGTAAAACGCTCCTACGCCTATCGCTGCACCTATTACAAGACCCACGAGTATATAGCCCAAGGTTTTGGCGTCCATTTACACACCCATGTTCACAATACTTGCGGGGGCTTATAAATGTTAGCTATAATGTTCATGTCATTTATATACATAACTATGCAAACAAAGGGGCGGCAAAGGCCGTCAAGACAACAATACTTAAAATTATCCCCACTCAGACACTACCCCGAGGATTGAGCAGGGGCTAGACATGGGCGAGATCGTCTTCGAGCCTTCGAAAAAGGTTTCTAGAGTAGAGTCCCCCAGAACCATTCTCGATATGGCTAGGGAGGCGGGCCTATCCATAAGAGCCGACTGCGGCTGTCTCGGTTTGTGCGGTAAATGTGTTGTCAAGGTACTGAGCGTTGAAGGTGAGCTGAGCCCGCCTACACAAAGCGAGATCTCTATCCTCGGTAGGCAGAGGCTCGACGAGGGGTATAGGCTTGCATGCCAGGCGCGCCTCCTCAGGGGAAGAGCCACTGTACTTGTTCCAGCCGAAAGCCTTGTCCAGAGGTATAGATCTGCCGACATCGGTCTCGAGAAACCTGTTCCCCTACAGCCTGCCGTAGTGTTTTACAGAGTAGCGCCGCCAAAACCATCGCTTAACGACCCCAAGCCCGATCTCGATAGGATTCTAGCCGAGCTAGAGAAGACCGGGGGCACCAGCCCGAGAGAAGCACCCCTCAATATCGTGAGGACGCTTCCTGAAACTGCTAGGAGTGCCAATTGGGATCTCGACGTTGTTCTTTGGTACGATAGGCTCGTCGACGTCAGGGGGCACAGCGACGGCTTTAGGCCTATGGGTGTAGCTGTAGACATAGGGACCTCAAAGGTCGTGGTCCACCTAGTGGATCTAACGAGCGGAGATACCCTAGCAATAGACTCGATGCCCAATCCCCAGGCAGCGTTCGGCGCAGACATAATATCTAGGCTTACATTTGCCCTACAGTCCGGCGAAAACCTTGCGAAGCTCCACAAGGCTATTGTCGACTGCATCAACACCCTCATCAAGAGGGCCGCCGAGAGAGCCTCCGTACCCATGGAGTGGATCTACGAAGTTGTCGCAGTCGGCAATACCGTTATGCACCACCTCTTCCTGGGCATACAGCCAAAGTACCTTGGGCTAGCCCCCTACACGCCAGCCGTCGGCGAACCCTTCAGCTTCCCAGCGAGAGACCTGGGCATAAACGTAAACCCCAATGCATTCATACACATGCCACCCGTTGTAGCGGGGTTTGTAGGCTCGGATGCTGTTGCAGATGCCGTTGCTATTGATATCGACGAGTGTAGGGAGCCCTGCGCAATGATAGACATAGGCACAAACACCGAGATCATACTAAACACTGGGAAGAGAATTGTAGCAGGCTCTACACCTGCTGGCCCAGCTTTCGAGGGTGCTGCCATGAGCTTTGGTATGAGGGCTATCGAGGGCGCTATAGACCAAGTGTTTGTCTATTTCGATAGTAGCCGGGGAGACTACGCCGTAAGATACAATGTTGTCGGCGGGAAGAAGCCCGCGGGCATATGCGGCTCTGGCTACATAGACTTGGTCGCAAACCTTCGCAGGCTGGGGCTTCTCAATAGCCGCGGGAAGTTCGACAGGAGTATCAAGAGCTCTAGGCTTGTCAAAGACAACAACAATGGTTTGCTGAGCTTCGTAGTGGCGCGCGCAGACGAAACCTCTATAGGCAGGGATATCACGGTAAACGAGAAGGACATCGACAACCTCCTGCTCGCTAAAGCGGCAGTCGCGTCAGGTTTTAAGATGCTTTTGCGCTACGTAGGCCTCAGCGAAGAAGACCTGTCCAAGGTGTTTGTCGCCGGCTCCTTCGGCTCGTACATAAACATAGAGAATGCGATAGCAATAGGCCTCCTCCCGAAAATACCCCTATCGAGGTTTGTTTTCATAGGCAACGCCGCTGTTGCCGGGGCTAAGGCCATGCTCAAGTCTAGGGACGTTAGAGAAAAGGCTAGGAGGCTGGCAAGAGCGATCGAGTATGTAGAGCTTGCGGCACAGCAAGAGTATAAAAAAGTGTTTATCGAATCACTCTACCTACCGTAGGTATTGCCGCCACGCCCTTTTTCTTTTACTGCTAGGGCGGCCACAGGGATAGACGATATCGCCAACACCCACAGAGGCATTGGAAGCCCTAGCAGGGGCTGTGTAAGCGCTGGGCCGGGTCCCAGCACCACTACTGCTAATATCGCTACGAGCAGGCCTAGTGCAAGAGATGTTGCTGCGTACGGAAGGCCCCTCCTCTTGGGCTCTATGCAGATCCCAGCGAGGGTTATAGGGGCGAGCGGTAGGAGTATTGCCGATGAGGTGACAGAGAGCTCGACAACATAGGCTATTCTGTGTAGAGCTACTATAGATGCTATCAAGACCATTAGCGCTATCGATGCGTATGTCACCAGCTCTACGCGGTTTTCTCTAGAGCTCTTCGAGTAGCTCATGTAGAGATCTCTAGTGATAGAGCTTGCAACCGTTAGAACGATGCTGTCTGCGGTAGATATCGCCGCGGCTACTATACCTACAAAAGTAGCCGCTGCAAGTATTGGGGGCCCCTTTAGCAGTATTGTAGGCGTAACGCTGTCTCTCGCTCTCACTAGAGAAAGCTCCTGCTCGGGCAAGGCCACGGCTGCATACGCTCTAAACAAGAGCCCGAGGAACACACATAGCAGCGTGTATACAAAGCCGTATAGAGCAAAGTACTTGACCATCCTCTTGAACGCCCTAGCGTCCCTGGGTATGAAGAGCCTCTGGACGACCTGCGGGTTTGTCAATGCAAAGAATATCCAGGGTACGGACATGCCTATAAACATACTCGCCGGCCACGCAAACCCCAGCAGGTTGCCTTGCTGGCTTCTGGTCAGCACGTCGATCGCCTTGGCTAGGTCTAGCCCGGCCGAGGGCGCTAGGTAGGCGGTTGCCCAGATAAGAGCCGCCATGCTTGTCGCCAGCATCCATATGCCCTGGAAGGCATCTGTTGTCGCCACGCTCCAAAGACCTGCGATCGCGATCCAGAGAAATGTTACTGCCGATGCGAATACTACCCCCAGCTCGTAGCCCAGACCCACCGCGTTAAGCAGCTCGCCAACCCCCTTGAGCTGCGCTCCTAGGTAGGGTACTAGAGCTACTAGGTATAGTATAGATACCGCTGCCGCAAAGGCCTTGGAGCCGTACACATCGCCCAGCATCTCCGACGGTGTAACCCACCTCCTCTCCCTAGCCCGCGCCCATATCGTAGGCCCAACAAGCGATACTATGCCTACTGTAGCAGCAAGATAGACAAGCTCAAACCCTAGCGCAGCAACACCCCTAGCATATGCCAGACCCACGAGGCCGACCATCATAAAGGCGCTGTATGTTGTCGCAGCGTAGGTCATGGCCGACAGGAATCCGCCAACCCTGTAGCCCCCCACGACAAGCTCCTCAAAACCTCTCCTCATCAGCTTCCTAGACATAGCCGATATGGTCGTTCCGGTGACAAAGAACAGCACTAGCATAGCTAGGAAAAGCCATATCACTCCTCGCCACCCTCTAGCACGCTAAACCCCAGGGCTATGGCCAGGGCTGTCAACAGTATCCAGTACACCGCTATCGAAAAACACCACAGCCTCGTCATCAGCTCTGCCACGCGGGGGTTCGGAGGGTAGGAAGAACAGCGCTATGGTTATAGCGAACGCCAGTGCGTATTTTCTCCGGATGCCCACGCAATCACCTACAAACGTTTGTTCAATAAAACANCAATTCATATATATTTAAAAGCTTTGTTGAAAATCCCAGAGACGGTAAGCGGGATACCCAAACGTGGTAACTTGAGCGCGGCAACGAAGATCTTGAGCATGCTTTCGAGGTTTCCCGAGGGGGTGCCGCAGTCCTACTTGGCTAAGGCGCTGGGGCTCTCGAAATCGTATCTCAGTATACTTCTAAGGGATCTCGAGAGACAGGGTTTGGTATACAGGGTTCGTGTCGGGAACAGCCTTATCGTTAAGCTTGCTGGTTTCAGGGGGGTGAACACGACAGGGGGAAGAGTTCTTAGGGTAGGCATTGTATGGTCTAGCGAGTACCTGTTCCTAGGGCACTTCGCCAAGATCCTCAGGGACAGGGAGTCGGTAGAGGTTAAGATCAAGACGTACNCCAGCGCTCTTCAGACGATCCTCGCGCTGATTAGGGGAGAGGTAGATGCTGTCATAAGCCCGCTCGTAACCCAGATCTACGGCTACATAGTATCGAAGAGCCTGGCCATAGTGGGCGGCGGAGCCAAGGGAGGCGGCTATGTCTACGAGATCCCCCGCAGCTACTCCGATACGATTACATCGAGCGAGATGTCTACCATGGACCTCTGCAGGCTACTAGCCATAAGGAATAGCATTGTTGATACCGCGTCAACTAGGTACTTTAGCTCTGCAGAGGAGGCCGTAGCCATGGCCCGGAGGGGGGTTGCCAGGTACGCTGTTGTGTGGCACCCCATAAACATAGACATAGAGCTTTCCGGGGGTAGGAGAATAGCTAGTTGCGCAGACTTTGACGAGATTAGCCATTGCTGTACCCTTGCGGTGTCTAGGGTGCTCGGCTACGAAGCTATAGAGAAGATAGCCAGCATATACAGGGATTCTATAGAGGCCTTCGCCAAGGATAGGGAGAGGTTTCTAGACTGGTACTCGGCAACCGTAGGGATAGATGTACCCATCCTGAGAAAAGCTTTGGATGAATACATCTTCGATCCGGAGCTAAGCCCAAAGCAGTTCTCTAGGATCGTAGAAGCGCTGGGGCTCGACGTACCCGACAGGTCTTCGATCTATGGTGCTATCCGTTTCTAGCTCTCGGAATCCTCCTTCCGTCTCCGACAACCCAGTACTCGCCATCTTCCCTCTTCTCCAGCTTGTATATAGGCGCCTCTCTCTTTACCCTCTCAAGTATATCGCGAACAGCCTCCAGGGCCTCCTTCCTACCTATAGCCGATACCGCAATTACGATCGTTTTCTGCCCAGGCAATGCGGGCCCTACCCTGTGATGTATCTGAACAGCGTTCAGCCTATGCCTAGCCATCTCCTCGCGTGCTATCTTATCCAGTATCTTTGTTGCGTACGGCTCGTAGGCCTCGTAGACAAGCTCGGTAACCCTGTGACCATCTACAGCGCTCTTGACGATGCCAACGAAAAAAGCTATTGCGCCAACACCGCTGCTCGCCACCTCCTCGAAAACCCTGTCAAGAGATACGTCGTCTCTAAACAGAGACGTCTTGACGCTGGCACCGCCAGACGCTGGCGGTGCAAGGGCTACCTCGTCCAGAGAGCCGTCGATAGCCTCGTTGGGATCCGCGACCTCGCCCCTAACTAGGATAAGAGGCTGTACCTCTGCAAACACCTCTCGGAGGTGTGGAAACCTCTCCGCCAGTACATCGACTATAGTCCTCAGTGGTACCCCCACCTCTATCTCTACCTCCAGCTCGGGAGAGCCCACAGCATCCCTATAAACAGAGAACAGCCTAACCCTTAGCTTCATCAAAAGACCCCGGCGTAGATGTGCTATGCAATAGATAAATATAGATAAATATAAATTTTGGTGCTAGTGCATAGGGATACTATGCTGAATATCTTGTAAGGGCTAGCATCATGTCTAGTAACGGAAAGTGGGAAAAATATAAGAAGCTAGCTGGGCTCTACCTATCCCTTGTAATTCTGATCCTCGTGAGCGTTGCCATATACGTATACAGAAATTCTATAGCAGAGATATTGAGCGGGACCCTCGGCATGCTCGGTTTCTTTGTTTTGTCTTACGTATCGTGTCTATCCGTGATACCCCTACCCTACGTACTGATAATCTTTAGAGTTGCAAAATACGTAAACCCCCTGCTAACAGCTATTGTCGTAGGGCTTGGGTCGGCTCTAGGAGAAGCCACAGCCTGGCTTGTTGGGAGGGCCGCGTCCAGAGCGCTTGAGAACTCCGTGTACGCCAAAAGAATCAACGCTTTGCTTAGGTTTGCCGAGAAGAAAGGCTCCTTTGCTATCCCTATCCTAGCCTTCCTATTCTCCCTGACGTTTCTCCCTGATAAAGTACTCTACCTACCCCTGGGGATCATGAAGTACGGGATCCTGAAACTGCTCCCCTTCACCATACTGGGAAAGGCTTTGATGACATACCTCGTGCTTGTTTTCGGAAAGCTCTGGGCTACCTACGTAGAGGGCTACGAGGAAGACATAGATATGCTGTCATTTTTCATCACGACAGCTATCCTAGCGGTTATAATGGTGGTTATGGTGTACATTGACTGGGATAAACTGCTGCTGAAGAACGAAAAGAGCTAAACATCTGTCGGCATCTAGATGTGATAGTCGTATATATGGATATGCTTCTCTAGCTCTGCAAAACACGATTTATACATCTTGTCGAGTATCCCCGGAGTCAGAACCTCATCGGGTTTCCCAAATACATAGCTACCGCCACCCAATATCATTATGTAGTCTGTATGTGGTAGAAGAAGGACAGGGTCATGGCACGTAACTATGACTATTTTGCCCATCTCTCTCAGCTTACCCACCATGTGGGCCATAACTGTTCTACCCTCTATATCTATGGCAGACAGCGGCTCATCCATAGCCATTACCGGGGCATCCTTGATCAAAGCCCTTGCAATCAGCAGCCTCTGCCGCTGACCACCAGATAGCTTGTCTATCCCCCTATGCCAGAGCTCCCTCGGTATACCGACCATGCTCAGAGCTTCCTCGACTATCTTTGGCACAGCCGACCTCTTCACACCAATGCGCATAGCGTGAGCCTCCGCCTCAAAAGCAACAAACTCCCAGGCCGTTATAGGGAAGACGTTGCCGAGTATGTAGGTGGCTATCTGGGGTACATAGCTTACGAACTTACCGGCTTTCTCGGGCTTTCCGGTGATATCCTCATCGTTTATAGTTATCCTGCCCGACAACGGCCTTAGAACGCCAATAAGGGTCCTTAGAAAAGTCGTCTTGCCCGCCCCGTTTGGCCCCATAACCTGTACTACTGCGGGCGATCTTATTTCGATATTTATGTCTCTAACAATGGGCCTGTCGTAGCCTATGCATAGGCTGTCCGTCTTTAGCACAACCAATCCTCTAACCCCATGTGCACACACCTCCTAGGACTTATAAGCTGTGCTGTGCACACCCTATCGGGTCGCAGATCATGCAGCGCAAAGCGCCTAGCATGGGAAAAACCCTAGCAATTATCGCTTTGACTGCAGTCCTGCTCTCCGCCATGGGGGGTTCTACGAAGCTCGCCGGGCAAGGAGATGAGGGGCTGACCATAGTAGTTACGTTCCCCTTTATTAAGGGGGATGTCGAGCTAATAGCAACCTGCGAAGGAGATAGCGTTCTCAGCCTTGTCCCACCGGGTGTAGATCCCCACGATTACCAGTTGACACCAAAAGATCTACAGGTTCTAGCAAGTGCAGACGTAATCATATCTACTGCTCATACACACTTTGAAACCGAGATAAAGAATATGAAGCTGTCGGGGGAGCTGAAGGGGATCCTCATCGAGATACCTAGCATAGAGAATATAACACTGCTTAGAATACCCTCGAGCGGCACCGTTAACTATCATGGTATGCTGTTCCATGGCGACAACTACGCTGTTTTTGTGAGATACCTAGCAAAAGTGCTAGAGAGCCTTAGACCTGAGTGTGCTCATGAATACGAGAATAGTGTTGACAATGTGCTGGATAGAATCGGCAATATATCCTCGTTCAAACCGCTGAAGGGAGTAAACGTTGTGATAGATTCTCCGACTATACAGTACCTAGCGGCATGGCTCGGTGCAAACGTATCTCACATAGTCATGGTAGAACACGATGTCCCCTTAACACCCGGAGACATCGACAAGGTTGAGAGTATCCTGGCAAGCTACGGGCAGAACGCTATGGTGCTCGTTCTAGAGGACTCGCCCGCGCGAAACATCCTAGAAGATCTCGCCTCCAACTATGGTGCGGGGCTTGTCACAGTCTCAAATCCGCTGGTTTACCCAGACTCTATCATACAGTATCTCGAGACTGTGGTATCAGCTCTAACGGCCCCGCAGACCTCAGGTACAGAAGCTTCAGCCCACGATAAAATAGACATTGTCTCCATACTTGCCGTCTCTATGTTTTTGATAGGCGTAGTATTGATAGTATACCTGAGGTCTAGGAGATGACGCTCCGCACCACTCTAAATATCTACCTCGCCGCCCTGCTGCTGATTTCCATATCCTTGGGTGTAGCTACCATCAGCAGGCCGGTGACGTTCGCCGTGGCCGTGCTGACATCTCTAATGATGGGGTGTGTAAGCCCCCTGATAGCCGCTAGGAGACTATATTTCCTGGCGGCCGAGTCGCCGCACATGGCCTTGTTTGCGGCTGCACTAGGCATCATACTAGCCAACACAACGTTTGTAAGATACGAGCTTTTCTGGGTAAGTAGTAGTGGGCCTCTCCATAATCTATGTGGTTGGTTTTGCGATTCACAAAGGTTTCGACCCGGACGTGGTAACGTCTATAGCGATTGGCGCGACGGTTTCGGGCAGCGTTATGGCTATGTACTTCGCGTTGACGAGGTACAGAACGAGCTATAGTCTGTGGAGCCTGATATTAGGCGACCCCCTACTGGCTACACAGAGGGATGTATACGCGCTGGCGACGATGGCCATCGTAGTTGTGGTGCTCACGCTGGCAATATACAAGGTCGTGATATACCTAGGTATAGATAGAGACAGCGCCTATCTTGTCTTTAGAAACGTCCACATATACGACTTTCTGTTCTTTACAGTAGTAGGCCTTACATCGATTGCTGTGATCAAGATCGTGGGTTTTGTGCTTGAGCACGTCCTCCTCCTACTGCCCGCTCTCACAGCTATGAATGTTGTCGAGGGCGGCAGGAACGTGCTGGTAACAAGCATAGTCGTAGCGATATCGTCTACTCTTATAGGATTCTCCACGGCTATGGTTCTGAACATAGCTCCTGCAAGCGCCGTAGGCTTTACTATTCTATCTATGTATATAGTTACCAAGGCTCTGCAGAGGCTGGGCCGAAATGAGTAGAAAAAAGAGGTTCGGTATATCCATAAACCAGGCGATAGCCGATAAACTAGACGGCCTTGCCAAGGATCTGAAGGTGGACAGGTCTAAGATAGTAGAGAAAGCCCTCAGCGAATTCCTAGAAGAACACAGCCACGGTATTTCCGAGCATAGGTGTTGCGGTATAATGGTTGCCGAGGCCGCTAACTGTAGGTCTGTAGACGAGGTTGTAGAGGTCTATAGGGATGTGATAGTGAGTTATATGCATAGCCACGTCGAGAAGAGGTGCGTATGCACGATGGTTGTCATGGGCGACTCCCAGAAGATTAGGGCAATGCATAGAGACCTCATGTTCAGCAGCTACAGGACTAGGTATATACCGATAGCACACGAGCACACACAGTGAATGGTGTTCTGGGCCGCGCGAAGGCGGGGCAAAGCTTATAGAATCCTTAGGCACTATACTGTCCCTGGACCTGGATTAAGTATAGAAAAGCTGGCTACAGGCTGTGCGAGGTAGAGCCATGGGCATAGATCCGAGGCTGTGCCTCCTATGCAGAGGAGGTAGAAACCTGTGCGGTAAGGCCTACTGCCCAGCTATAACGAGAGCCAGTATATGGGCTCGGGCAAGGGACCTCCTGAAAACAACAAACCTCTTTGGCTCTAGTCCGCCGGCTGTATTTGTAGGAAGGTTTGGCTATCCCCGCGTCTACGTAGGGCCTATGGCCCCTCCGGAGAAGGGCGATACATCTATATACGATTTTCCAGAGGCATGGCGTGATCTCCCAGTAGACAGGGTGATAGAGCTTAGGACAGGCCTCGTGCTGGGAAGGACAAAGCTTCTCGTAACCGATGTAGATGCGAGGATTGCACAGGCTATACACGAGCTTGTTCTAAGCTCTAGGCCTACAGATGTAGAGATGGTGTTCGAGAAGCCTCCTCGGGGTGTTATTTTCTCTGAGTACGAGCCCCCCATAGGCCCCAGGGCCGAGCTGGTAAGCTTTAGAATTGCGGGCTCCACGTCTTCGCATAGAGTTGTCGAGAGACTGTATAGCGATACAGATGCAAAAGCTACCACCGCGATTCTAGAGCTGTATAGAAGCGGTATTCCCGTATCGTATATCCAGAAGTTGTTAAGCGTAGGCGGGATCGGCAGGAAGAGGTTTAGAAGATTTGTCCCAACACGCTGGGCTATAACAGCTGTAGACGATACCGTGTCTAAGCACCTGGTCGAGAACTACATAAAGGAGTTCCAAGAGCTTGACAGAATCCACGTATACATTAGGCATGCCCACAAAAACCTGTTCATAGCAGTACTCGTACCGGGTAAGTGGTGCTTTGAGTGGATGGAGGCGTGGTTCCCCGGGTCTACGTGGAATATGGGCGGCTCTTCTGTTGCTATAGAGGGCGACTACGAGCTCTATACAGCTAGGAGGAGCACCTACGCTTCTATAGGCGGATGCTACTATGCCGCTAGGCTGGCAACAGCCGAACACCTCCTTAGGCTACGCCGGCAGGCCATGGCTATACTGCTTAGGGAGATCTACCCAGGTTTCGACATACCCATAGGCGTTTGGTTTGTACGCGAACAGCTGAGATCTCTATACAGGCTAAAGCCTATAGTAGTTGACGACATAGAGGACGCTCTAGATGTTATCGATAAGCATAGCTCCGTGGGGGCGAGGACGTGGGCCGAAAGGTCCTACCTCCTGAGAAAGCTTACCAGAGAGACCAGGCTAGACAGGTTCTTCTTCGAGAAGAGGGCAAAGCTATAGCTTGACCTTCTTAACGAGCACTATCTTATTCTGCATACCGAGCTTCTCAATCCTTACAATTCCAAGCTTCTCGAGTTTCTTGACGTGCCTCCATAGGGTTGTTCTAGGAACCCCTACATCGTTTTGGAGCTCCGACTGCAGAGCCTCGCCCCCTCTGGCCTCTAGCGCCTTTATAATAGCTATGTCGACATCCCCGAGGACACTCGCAATAGAGTCTTCTTCCCTGCCCCTCTTCCTGGAGAACAGCATGAAATACGCAACAGTAGCCACAGCGATTACCCCGGCTACTAAGACCAGCAGTAGCCAGGGATCTGCTTGCCAAGGCGCTGGAGGTGTAGCAGGGCTTGTAGGCGCCGTGGTGCTCTGGGGAGGTGTGGAAACCGTGGTAGCCGTTTTTATGGTATAGCTTATCGTTGTGGGACCTCTGACGAGGAGAACGAAGTAGCCCTGTTCGTAGCCTATGTCTATCACGTTCTCGTCGGGCCAGGAGAGCAAGATGATGTTCTTGGGTACCATGAGTTTAACGGTATCGTTTGTCTCTATACCAAGGGTAAAGAGGCCCCCGACCACAGATACGTTTGCTAGGTATCCAACCTCTACAACCATGTCCTCCGGGGTGTAGAGGTAGAGATACCCCTCGTCGAATATCACCGGCAGCTCCTCACCATCTCCAGTAGCGCTTATGGACAGAACCACGGGCTCTATGGGAGGTCGGACCTCGTGAAAACCTTCTCCAAGGCTCAGGACTATCGTAACGCTTACAGTACCATCATCGCTTATCACAGCTGTTGTACTCGATATAGCTGTTTGTGCTAAGGCAACGGTAGCCGCGGCCAAGACAAGGTATACGACAGCAAGAGCAATAAAGTGTTGCAACCTACTCGGATGTCTTGAAGCCATATCATTAGTACCTATACTAGGTGGTGTTTGACAAGATTTAGGCTTTTATCGTAAAGCATTGGAAGGGGCTAGAGCTCTATCGATATCGTTCTTAAGGTTTCTTCCACGGGTATCTATAGTGACTATCAGGGGCCCGAGGTTCTCAACCTCGAGAACCCACATAGCCTCCGGCATGCCCAGCTCCTCGAGCCAGTAGACAGCCAGGACTTTTCTCACAGCACCTGCGCCAAGCGCGCCCAGGCCCCCGGGAAACATAGCTACAACACACCCGTGCTTCCTGCATGCCTCGGCTGTTCTATCCCCCATAAAACCCTTGCCTATTACCATTCTAACCCCGGTCTTGGCTATGAAATCGGCCTCGACAGGCTCCATCCTAGTGCTGGTAGTGGAGCCTATGGATACAGCTACCCACTCGTTGCCCCTCTTCACCATGATGGGGCCAGCATGCCATAGAGCTAGGTTTTTGAGGTCTATAGGGGGCTGGGTGTTCTCCAAGACAATTTTTCTGTGTACCTGGTCGCGCGCTGTCACGACTATACCTGATAGGTATACCACGTCTCCTACCTCTAGATAGTCCAATGATGTAGCTATGGGCGATCTAACCCTGTAGGCCCTGCTCATAGCGACCTCCTGCCTATTCCGTGTGTGGGAATCTCGTAGCTTAGATCTGGGTATAGCCTTAGCAGCCCCTTCCTATGAACCCAGCAGCCAAACGAGACAGCAACCGCGTAGGTCGCCGGGTGCCTATAGGCATACTCGATAAAGACGTCGAGTACAAACACCCTTCCCCTGAGCCCCTGGGGCCCGAGCCCGAGGGAGTTAAGCCTATGCTTTATCTCTTCCTCGAGCTCTGCCACACGGCGATCCTCATGCCTTGTGCCTACTGTTCGTAGCAAGGCTTTTTTCGAGAGCATCGCAGCTATCTCCACGGTGGGGCCTATGCCTATCCCAACCAGCAGCGGGGGGCAAGCATTTACACCGTACCTAGTCGCCTTAGACACTACGAAGTCTATAAGCTGCTTCTCCCAGCCCACGGGGTTTAGAACTCTTGCCTCTCCAGCATAGCTACTACCACCTCCGGCAACGTATAGCCAGACATCTATAACCTCGGAGTCCCCAACAACATCGTAGCTAATCCATGGTACGAACCTGCCGATGTTGTTGCCGCTGTTAGCATTTGTAAACGGGTTTACCGCGTTGGGGCGCAGGGGTATCTCCCTAGTCGCGGTTTCAACTGCTACAACTAGAGCACTACCTATGTTTCCAGCAAACGGGCTCTTAAGGCCCAGCTCGACAAAAAACATTGGTATCCCAGTGTCCTGGCATACTGGGATGTTTAGCCTCTCCGCGGTCTCGATATTTCTAAGCATAGCAAGCGCTATCTCCTTGGCCATACCTTCCTCCAGTGTAGCCACGCTTTTCAGCGCTTCAACTATATCACGTGAAAGAGAAGTCTCTACAACTCTTATGAAACCCACTAGAGTTCTTACAAGCTGTTCGTAAACGCCCATCACAGCATACCTCAACTTGCTTCTGGCCCAAAACTCGAGGTATAAACACTATGTCCCCGGATCCATGTGCTGACGCAGAGGCGTGTAATCAGGATAAGAGCAGAGATGACATGTCATCTCTACAGCTGGCGATCTCCTCCTCGGATGCTATATATGGGTTCCGTTCCCGCCTCCACAGATGGGCATACTTAACTAGTTTGCCATCCCTAAGCCTAAACTTGAAGTCTATTACAACATCTGATAGCCTGACAAACGACAGGACTATGCCACTATTGGACCTTATAGAGAGTATTACCGTAAGTATGTTCTTGTTTTTCAAGTAGTTTATAATGTTGTAGACTGCGCGGAAATGATGAGGTCTATGAGCAATAGCGAATATATCAAACGCATGAAGCAACACGATCTCGGGGTTAACGCTATTAACAGCTTCTATAAGCTGTGATGTGAGCTCGGAGCTCGATATTGCAAACGGGTTAAAGCTCTTAAATACAGCATATCTGCTTAGAAAGTCTTCGGCAACACTCCTGCTAAGGCCTAGAGAAGCAAAGCTCTCCGCTATCGTCGTGAAGAGAGTCTTGGGCGACGCCCTAAAGCTTATCAGCATAATTCTCGCTTTATTAGCTAGCGCGTAGCCTATCGGTACCATAAATACCTCGGGGGGTCTTGCCCTTACACTATACGAAATAAACATCACGTGCCCCCTCCGGACGTGCCCGAAGGCCTTGTCGAGAAGCCTACACGGGTTTTTCATGGGTTCGCCTTCCGCCGGTATCTCCTCTAAGATAGGGGGCAGGTACACTTTCAGCCCATGTTCTGGGCTTATCGCGAACGGTACTTCGGCTAGAGATATCGGTGCTCCACGTATCTTCCTAATCTCCATTGTTCTCACGAGCTTTCCGTCCTCTATTCTGTGTTTTAGTATTAGTATTGCGTCTGCTACAAACTCTATAGACCCTAGCCCAAGCTTCTCTTCACCAAAAGGAAGCTCAGAAACCAAAACAACAACACCACCAACCTCTCTAGCAACCTCATAGAAATAGTTCTGAAGCCAAGCACGCTTAACATCATCACCAGCAGAAGCCAAAACAACATTAACACTATCAACAACAACAACCCTAGGGCG
>Ga0065719_100093_pt1 | contig 22673 bp, 27 predicted proteins | sample GBSCel85sediment_FD_59106 | JGI IMG/M metagenome (GOLD analysis project Ga0065719, IMG submission 59106) | Hot spring sediment microbial communities from Great Boiling Spring, Nevada - Cellulolytic enrichment CS 85C v3 (version 3) | ecosystem: Environmental > Aquatic > Thermal springs > Hot... | reverse complement strand
AGGCATCTACTGTAACGACAAAGGACTTGTGGAACAGGTAAGGCGGCATTATACATTTCCCCTAAATTAGCTGCCTTACCTCCAACTAAAGACAAATCATTTTTCGACAATTCCCTTAACCATTTTATAAATTTCATAAAAGGTTATTCGTTTTTCCATTAAAAAGTTTTATGAGAGTTGGAGCACTTTTTAGTGGAGGAAAAGATTCAACCTTAGCTTTAATTAAAGCTAGCAGAATTCACGATGTAAAATGTTTAATTTCGATTATATCGGAAAATCAAGAAAGCTATATGTTTCATGCTCCAAACATTACATTGACAAAATATCAAGCTGAAGCGATGGAAATTCCTTTAATCCAAAAAGCTACTAAAGGAGAGAAGGAAAAAGAATTGGTTGATTTGAAAAATGCTATAGAAGAGGCAAAAAGAGATTTTGAAATAGAAGGAATAGTTATTGGTGCTATTGGATCGAATTATCAATATACAAGGGTAAAGAAAATTTGTGATGAATTAAATCTTACACTAATTTCGCCACTTTGGCAAATGGATGAGATTGAGGAGTTAAAGGAGGTTATTAAGGAGGAAATCAAGGCGATAATAGTTTCAGTTTCTGCTTATCCTTTAACAAAAGAGTTTCTCGGAAAGGAAATAGATGAGTCAGTAGTCGAAAAATTCGTTGAGTTTAAAGAAAAATTTGGTTTAAATCCTTCTGGAGAAGGCGGAGAATATGAAACTTTTGTTATTGATGCTCCGATTTTTAAGAAAAAAATTCTGATAGATGAATTCGAAATTATTTGGAAAGAAGATTCAGGAAGATTGATAATAAGAAAAGCAAGATTAGTTGATAAAATTTAGCGCCGGGGGTGGGATTCGAACCCACAAGGGCGTTAAAGCCCACCGGTTTTCTTCATATCTTTCAGATCTCGATAACTCGAGACCGGTGCCATACCAGTTAGGCGACCCCGGCCCCCAATAAAATTATTGTCATGAAAGCTTAGAAAACTTCACTTCCAGAGTGCTTACCTTCTACTGCTCTTATTATTTCCTTTGGATTTCTACCATCAATAATTATTAGTTTAACTCTGCCCTTCTTTAAAATTTTTGCAGCCTTTAAATCGAAAAGTCTGTATTCTCCTGGTTTTTGAGGATTCTTAGAAATTATCTTTATAAATTCATCATAAGTTAGCCTTTCAAATTTTTTAGCATCCTTAAACTTATTAGGGTCTTTATCATAAATTCCATCAACATTCGTTGCATTAATAACAACATTTGCCTTTACCAAAGAGGCAAAGTAAGCAGAATCAAAATCAGTAGAACATCCAACATCATAACCAGCACAAACAAGAACTTTCTTTCCGAAATATTTTTTGACTTCTTTTGAAGCTTCTTTTAAACTTTTCCACTTAACTAAGTAAGAATTTTTTATAAGTGTTGAAAAAGTTGCAGCGTTTATATGAGTTGCCATTATTCCTATAAAATCGAGCATTTCACTACTGGCTTTAGCTTTTCTACCAATGTTTTGATATATTCTTGCAGTAGTTCCACCACCGCAAACAACAATAATTTTGTGCTTTTTTGAAATTTTGTTCACAATGTCAGCATATTTTTTAAAATTCTCGTAGCTTAACTCTTTGGTCAATAGCGAGCCTCCAATAGAAATTACGACCTTCATATTAGTTTATGCTTAATAATTATATAAGGTTGTTGAAAGGTGAGTTTCATGAGGATTTATCAAAGTGAAATAAAGTTAAAAACAAAAGGGGCATACGATTTTGTAGATATAAGCGAAAATGTAAAAGAGGAAGTAAAAAGAAGCAGAATAGAGAATGGTGTAGTTTTTTTGAACGCTTTGCATAATACTGCTTGTCTAATAATTCAAGAAAACGATAAAACAATATTTGAAGATATGAGAAAGTTTTTTGATAGGATATTGCCATTAAGTGAAAAGTATAGCCATGGCTATGAAGGCAGCTTGAATGCTACTGCTCATTTAAAATCGAATTTGCTCTCTCAGTCTTTAACTTTACCAATAAAGAATGGAGAGCTTGTTCTTGGAACATGGCAAAGAATAATTTTTGTCGAATTATTTGAGCCAAGAGTGAGAACAGTTTTCGTTACGATAATAGGTGAGTGANTGCANCTAAAGAATATAGAGCTAAGAGAATATCAAAAAAACATAGCNAATACTTGCTTGAAAGGAAACACTTTAGTTGTTTTGCCAACTGGNTTAGGAAAAACAATCATTGCAATTTATGTNGCTGTTAAAAGAATGGAGCAGTTTCCAGATGGCAAAATATTGTTTATGGCTCCTACTAGACCATTAAATGCTCAGCATGTCAAATCATTTCTTCAGTTTACAGATTTAAGTAGTGGAGAAGTAGTTTTGATAACAGGTAAAATAAAGCCGGAAAAAAGAATAGAACTTTACAAAAAAGCCAAAGTTATTGTTGCCACTCCACAAACAATAGCAAACGATTTGAAAGAAAATAGAATACATCTCGAAAATTTTGTTCTTGCAGTTTTTGATGAAGCCCATAGAGCTGTAAAAGATTATTCGTACACCGAAGTTGCTAAAGCTTATTTAATACAGGCTAAAAATCCTTTGATAATTGGNTTNACAGCATCTCCTGGTGGTGAGGAAGAAAGAATAAACGAAGTAATGAGAAATTTGTTCATAAAGTTTGTGGAAATAAGAACGGAAAGTGATCCAGATGTTAAACCTTATGTTAAGGAAGTTGAGAGGGAATACGTTTATGTTGAACTTCCAGAAGATTTGGAAGAAATTAGGAGAAAGTTGCTAGAAGTTTATGATGAAATTTTAGAGTGGCTTAAAGAGCACATGTTCATAAAATCGAAAGATGTAACAAAGAAAGAGCTTTTAAATCTTCAAAATGCGCTGGTAGCAAGTTATGAGAGAGGAATGGAAAATCCGATGAGCATTTGGGGCATGATTAAAGTTTCTCAAGCCTTGAAAGTCTTGTATGCTATAGAGCTTTTGGAGACACAAGAAATAAGCGTTTTTGTTAATTACTTGAGAGAACTTCAGCTTAGTAAGAAAAGGGCAGAAAGACTCTTGATAGCTCACAAGAATTTTAAAGAAGTTTTCAGCAAACTAAATGAAATAGAAAATAAATACAAGACACATCCAAAAATGGAAAAGTTGCTTTCTGTGATAAAAGCAATTTTGAGAGAAAATGAAAATAATAGAGCAATAGTTTTTGCTAATTATAGAGAAACCGTTGAAAAAATAAAGAATTTTCTGATAGGAAAATGGGATAAAAGCTGAGATGTTAGTTGGGCAAGCAAAAAAGAAAGGAAAAGGTTTAAGCCAAAAAGAGCAAATTGAAATAGTTAGGAGATTTGCAAATAATGAGTTTAATAGTTTTGGTTTGCTCTAGTATTGGAGAGGAAGGCCTAGATATAGCTTCAGTGAATTATGCAATATTTTATGACGCTGTTCCTAGCGAAATAAGGGCAATTCAGAGAAGAGGTAGAGTTGGCAGACAAACTGAAGGAAAAGTCATATTTATTCTAACTAAAGGAAGTAGAGATCAAGCGTATTTCTTTTCATCTCTAATGAAAGAGAAGAAAATGAAAAGAATGTTAAAGAATATGAGGGATGTTAAGAGGAAAAGCAGCTTAATAGATTGGTTAAGATGATTATATGGAGAGGCAATTAACTTTATCGAACAATATCATCTTTGTAGATTATAGGGAAGACAAAATTTCTAGCCTACTGGAGAAAATGGGATGTAAAATTGCTAGAATTAACTTACCAGTTGGGGACTATGTTATTAACGATGTTGGAATTGAGAGGAAGAGCTTTGAAGATTTTATATCTTCGATAATAGACAGAAGAATTTTTGAGCAGGTAGAACTGTTAGCTTCTGCCTACAAAAAATCAATACTTATAATTGAAGGTTTTGGTATTATTGAAAGAATTCANGAAAACTCCTTTTTTGCAACAATTGCTTATTTAATCTCTAGGTTCAATATAACAATCTTGAGGTCGAGAAANGAAGAAGAAACNGCAAAAATTATTTACTGGATTGCAAAAAAAGAGTTTGAAGATAAAGGCAAAGCAGGGTATAAAATTAAAGAGAAGAAGATTAAGCTTCNAAATATTCAAGAAAGAATAGTTGCAGCTTTTCCAGGAATATCTACTGTCTTGAGCAAAAGGATATTGAAAAAATTTGGTAGCTTGCATAAGTTTTTTAATGCTAGTGAAAAAGAGCTGATGGAAATAGATGGTATAGGAGAGAAACTAGCTAAAAGAATTAGAAAAATAATAGAGGAGGAGTATAAAGGTGATTGATTGAGAAGTATAATAGTTGGCTTTGATGCTGGCCTGAATTCTGCTCTTGCCATACTATCCATAAATGGAGAACTTTTGCATCTTTCAACTTTTAGAGGTTATGATAAAGGGGTAATAATCAGGCAAATTCTGAAAAATGGTAGACCAATTTTAATCGCATCAGACAAAAAAGAAACTCCAAAAGCAGTTAAGGAGTTGGCGAGAACTTTTGGTTGTAGAATATTAAGGCCGAGAAGGGACTTGAGTAGAGAGGAGAAAGAAGAGATTGTGAAGGAATGTAAAGATAAGATAGAAGATGACCATCAGTTGGATGCTCTTGCTTCTGCACTCTTCGCTTACAGAAGGATTAAAAAGAAAATAGAGCTGGTGGAAAGGTATCTTAGGGAAAGAGGATTGGATGAATATAGAGATAGTGTTATTTATTACCTCTTCAAACTCAAGGGACTAAATCTCGAGCAATTAATAAATAGACTGGTTGGCGAAAAGAAAGAAACGAAAGAAGAGAAAGCTGCAGTAGAGGAAAAGAAAAGAGAAGAGTCTATGGTAGAGTTTTTAAGGGAAAGGATAGAGCTGGAAAGACAGTTGAAAGAAATGAGAGAGGAGGTATCTTCTTACAGAAAACTTAAGTTAAAGTTCGATGAGCTTTTGGAATACAAGAGTAAATTCGAGAAGCTAAAACATTATTTCGAAATACTGAGAGACTTGGAAAAGGTAAGAAGTATGGGGTTACAGCCCATCATCTATATGGAAAAGATCGAGAATTTAGAAGAAGTTGATAGTTATATAGGGTTGGAAGGAAGGATAATATTTTCTAACGACGTAGAAGGATTCAGCATGCTAAACAATTATGGGATAAAATGTCTTCTAACAGAAGTCCCATTTGAGAAACAACCAAAATATCCTGTGGTGAAAATTGATAGAGGAGAGTTAGTAAAAGTTGGCAATGTTTATGGAATTGATGAAAAGAAGCTCGATTTAAGAATGAAAGAAGCTTTAAAGGAGGCGTTGAAAAAATGGGTAGAAGAAGAAAGAGAAAGAATTTACTCTTAATATTTCTGGATTTTATCCTAACGCTTAATTTACTTTCAATACCATTTTACCTTCTTCTTCATTTCGATGTAGAAATTCAATTTTTGAAAAACGTGCAAGCATTTCTAGTTTCGAAGTTGCTAAGTTTTTCTGGCTTGAACTCAGTTTCAAAAGAAAACTTTATAATAGTTAATGGCAAGATATATGAGGTTTCATGGGATTCTACCGGTTGGAAAAGTCTCTACACACTTTTCGCATTGATTGCTTCAACCCCCATTCTACATAAAAGAAAGATAAAACCGTTGGCAATTGCATTATTGCTGATGTTTTTATTCAACATTACTAGAATTTTTACAACAATTTACCTTTCCTATAAACAAATATATTCTTTCGATTTTCTTCATCTTGGCTTATGGAGATGGGGCTCTCTAGCATTCCTCCTTCTCTTATGGTTTATATTTTTGCATACCCAAAAAAATAATATTGGAGAATCTAAAAATNTAATAGGTTTTGTGTATGGAAGANGAAAACCTTAAATTAAAGTTCTTAGATTTGGAGAAAAGGTTTGTTGAGTTAGAGATGAACGTTTCTAAGATAAATGAAAGNTTGAAGAAATTGGAAGCAACAAAATTAAACGAAGTTTTAGAAAGGTTTGANGAAATAGAAGATTTGGTGATGATAGAAAATGCNGCTGTTGTGGAGCTAAAAGAGCTATTGGAAGCTTCCAGTACAGAAGAAATTAAAAATGAGTTGGAGGCAGTTAAGAAAGATTTTGAAGAGAANATAAATAATATAAATTCTTCGCTAACTGCTTCTTTNAACGAAATTAAGGAGAATATTGGCAAGCTTTATTCAAATACAGAAAAAATTAAGGATTTGGAACAAAGGATAGAAAAAATCGAGTCTAGCTTAGCGTTTATTCCAAAGATTATGGAAGAGGGAGAGCTCCTGGAAGGTCTTGCCAAAATAGTAAAAGAGCATGATGAAAGCATTGAAATCATTAGGAGAAATTTGGATGAGGTTAAAGGTATAAAAGAAAAGATAGAGGAAGAGTTAAACAAAAGGATTCCATCCTCGCTTTTAGAAGATTTCGTTAGGCTTGGGAACGAATTGTCTTTGTTAAAGGTAAATGTATCTTCCCTTTCGAAGCAACTAGATGAAATANATAGAGATGTTAGGCTTCTCAAGCCAGAAATGATTAGNGANGCNATATCAAAAATGAGTGAATTAAAGATTGAAACAGAAGAAAGAGTAAGAGAAGTGAATGATCTAGTCGCCTCAATCTCAACACAAAGAGATGAGATAAAGAAGATTGGTATAATAGAAGCTAAGATTGGGGAGATCTCAAAACAAATAAATAACCTTCTTGCCGACGTGGAGATTTTGAGGAGTTCTTTATCTACGTTCTCTACTAAAAATGAGTTGGATAAAATAAAAGATGAAATTTCCAACATCTACTCTAACTTCGTCTCATTAAAAGAACAATCAGTTAAAAGAGAAGAGTTAGATGCTTTCCAGAAAGAATTTTCATCAATTAAGAACGAATTTATTGCCAGTAAATCACTTGTAGATAAAATTATCTTGGAAACTAATCTTATCAAGAACTCAATACAAACGCTCACATCTAGATTGAACAGAATAGAAGAGTTAAAGAATTCACTTCAACTATTTTCTACAAAGGAAGAATTGGAGGCACTGAATGGTAAAGTTATCGAAATTTTGAGAAGTTTAGAGAGATTAGAGAAAGAGGCGATAAAAAGAGAGGAATACGAAAGCCTTAAGAAAGAGGTCGGTGTTATGGAAAACCGATTTTCACAAAGAGAAGAGGTCGAACTCTTAAAACAGGATTTCCTCCAAATAAAATCCAAGGTATCATCTATAGCAACTTCTTTACAAAACCTCTCAAATAAAGTTGAAGAAAAAGGAGAATTTGTTAATAGAAATGAGCTAGAAAACATTACTAAAAGGTTTGTAGGTGTAGAAGACTTCTCAGCACTACTGCTAGACTTTAAGAAACTGCAGCAAGAATTTGATAAATCCAAACAAGATTTAATAAATGCTGCCAACCGAAGCGAACTACAGGCTTTAATAAAAGAAGTAGAAATCCTTAGAGAGGAGATAAAAAATGTAAAAAAAGAGCTAATACAGCCAAGCTTGATACAACAGATCGTGAATAAGTTGAATTTATTAGAAGCAAAAATTGGAGAAATGGAAAAAAGATTGGAAACAAAAATTAAGCCAATTATTCTTGAATAGGTTTTCGATGAGTTTATGCGATATGTTTTAATTATAGCTGAAAAGCCGGCTGCGGCGAGAAAGATAGCCGAGAGTTTGGCAGAGGGGAAATTGAAAGCTTTTAGGAAAAATAATGTGGAGTATTACTACTTTGAAAGAAACGGTAAACCTCACATAGTTGCTCCAGCTGTTGGTCACCTTTTTAACCTAACTTCAATGAGCAAGAAATGGTTCTATCCTGATTTTGAGTATGAATGGAAGCCCTCATATTTAGTGGATAAGTCTTCCTATTTTTCAAAGAAATATTTTGATGTTTTGAAAGAATTAGCGTTGGGTGCGGATGAGGTAATAATAGCTACAGATTATGATGTGGAAGGTGAAGTTATAGGATACAATATTCTAAGGTTTTTGCTGAGAAGGAGAGATGCCAAAAGGATGAAATTCTCCACCTTAACGAGGGAAGAGCTAATCAACTCTTATGAAAATGCGATGAATACTTTAGATTGGAGGCAATTAGAAGCTGGGATAACAAGGCATGAGATAGATTGGCTCTGGGGAATAAACTTAACTAGAGCCCTAACTTTATCTGTGAGGAATAGTGGGAATAAATTTTTCTCTCCGCTCTCTACAGGAAGAGTCCAAGGACCAACTTTATCCTTGTTAGTAAAAAGGGAAGAAGAAATAGAGAACTTTAAACCAAGGCCATACTGGCAAGTTTTCGCCATTCTGAAGATAAGGAATGCGAGCTATCAAGCTATTTATGAAGAAGATAAGATTTGGGAAAAAGAAAAGGCGGAAAAAGTCTTTTCTGAATCAAATAAAAAAACTGCGAAAGTTTTAAGCGTTAAGAAGAAAAGATACATCCAATTGCCGCTGCCACCCTTCAACACAACAGATTTACAAGCTGAAGCATACAATCAGTTTGGATTTTCACCCATGCAGACAATGAGTGTAGCAGAAGCTTTGTATCAGAAAGGAATAATAAGTTATCCTAGAACATCGAGCCAAAAGTTGCCAGCTTCTATAGACTTAATCTCAATTTTGAATTCCTTGGGCAAGCTATTCCCTTACAAAAACGCAGTTGATAAAATACTTTCTAAGAAAAAGCTTCGTGTTGTGGAGGGAAGTAAAGAAGACCCTGCACATCCAGCNATATATCCAACTAAAGAAGTTCCGGATATAAACTCNCTAACTCANCAAGAAAGAAAGCTTTACGATTTGATAGTTAGAAGATTTTTGGCTGCATTTGGAGANGATTGTNTAAGGGAAGCGATGCATATCGTTTTTGATATAAATGGAAACAAGTTNGTTTTGAAAGGAGTGAGGACTTTGGAAGAAGGCTGGAGGGAGTTTTATTACCCATATGTTTCTGAAAAAGAAGTTTTGCTACCAGAGTTGAAAGAAGGGGAAGAAGTGGAAGTGAAGAAGGTTGAAATAGTAAGGAAAGAGACGGAGCCACCACCAAGATACACTCAAGCATCTATAATAAAAGAGATGGAGAAGAGAGGTTTAGGTACAAAAGCAACCAGGAGTGAGATTCTGAAAACCCTTTACGAAAGAAAATACATAGTTGGAAAGTCGATAAAGGTAACGCCTTTAGGAAAAGCGGTCATTAAAGTTTTAGAGCGGCATGCCCCAAAAATAGTTTCTGAAGAACTCACCAGAAAGCTTGAAGAAGAAATGGAAAACGTTTACAATGGAAAGAAAAGGAGGGAAGAAGTGGTTGAGGAAGCGAAAAAAATTCTACAAGAAATTTTATCAGACTTTAAAAAGATGGAAGGAGAGATTGGAAAAGAGTTGATTAATGCTATCTCAAATGATAAAAATGAGAAAAGAATTTTGATTTTTGGAAAGTGTGAAGAATGTGGAAAAGATTTAACAATAGTTAAACGTGAAAGGATATACTCTTTAACTTGTTCTAATCCGAGCTGCAAAGCAAACTATTATTTAGAGAGAAAGATTCGCATAAAAGCTGCAGGAAAAGTATGCGAAGAATGTGGCATGCCTATTATTAAAGTTTTTAGGAGAGGTAGAGGAGTTTTTCATGTGTGTTCAAACTTAAATTGTTCGACAAGAAAGAATTTAGGAAAAGCATGGTTGTATTGAAAAAAGATTTCTTCAAGAGAAATCCAAAGTTAGTTGCCATAGAATTACTAGGAAAAATTCTAGTGAGGAAAATTGATGAGAAGGTTCTGGAGGGAATGATTGTAGAAACTGAAGCTTATTTTGGTCAAGAGGATCCAGCTTCAAGAGCATACCATGGTAAGAAAAACTACAATAAAGAAATGTGGGAGGAACCAGGAAAGATTTTCATTTATAACGTACATAACAATTGGATGTTCAACATCGTTGCTCATGAAGATGGCAAAGTTGGAGCAGTTTTAATTAGGGCTGTACACCCCTTAAAAGGTATAGAAGAGATGATGAGGAATAGGGGAGTTAGAGACATAAGAAATTTGACTAATGGTCCTGGAAAATTAACTAGGGCTTTCAAGATAGACAAATCATTTAATGGAAAATTTCTTTCCCCGCAAAACTTTATTCACGTAGAAGATAGAGGAATTAAAGTCAGGTTTAAATCTTCTCATAGAATTGGAGTTAGAAAAGATTTGAAAGAAAAGCTTAGATTTTTTGTTGTTAATGATGAATTTGTTTCTAGATGATTTTGAACTTACCTCTAAACAACTCTAATATTCCTCTTTTCATTCCTTCGAAAAATCCAATTTTTTCTACTATCTCTACTCCAAAAAGCTTGCTTGCCATTCTTTTTATTGCTATACTTGCTTTAGTGTTAGGAAAAACTTCAATAAACGGCTTTCCTAGAGAAAGGGCGTGTTCAACATTCTCATCATAAGGAACAACTTCAACTACTTTTATTCCGGTAATTGCTTCAACTTCTCTCTTACCCAACTCATATTGTCTTCCCTTAACCATATTTAGAACAATTCCTAGCGGATAGATGTTTAATTCCTCTATAATTTTTTTCATCCTTAGAATGTCAGCTATAGAGGCCATAAAGGGGGTAGTTACTATTAAGACGCTATCAACCGAGCTTAAAACGCTCATAGCTTCCTTTCCAAATCCTGGGGCGGAGTCTAAAAAAACAAACTCTGAATTTATGCTTCTTATTGCGTTGCCTAAACTCATCAAATCTATATAGCTGAGGTCTTCCAATCTTAAAGAAGCAGGCACAATATTCAAAGTTTTGTATTTGTATGTTGCCTCCCAAATTTCTGCTTCTCCTCTTAAAACATTATTCAGAGTTTTGTTGAAACTGAAAAAACCAAAACTGAAGTTTATGTGCGATGTTGTTATGTTGCAATCTACNAGTGTAACACTTTTTCCAACTTGCGAAAGATAATAACTTAAGTTTGANGCAATNGTTGTTTTACCAACACCTCCNTTTCCAGAAACAACTCCAATTATCATATTCAAATTAGGCTTTCGTATATTTTTAATGTTTCTCTTGCTGTTTTTTCAATGGTAAAATTCTCTATAACTCTTTTTCTCCCATTTTTACCCCATTTCTTAGCTTCTTCAAAATTCTCTAAAACCACTTTTATTCCCCACGCAATATCATTTGGATCTTCTCCATTTATATGTACGCCACATCTATTCTCTCCGCTTGGAATTACCTGCTCTCTCAACCCGCTAATTCCTTTCGCGCCAACAATTACAGGCCTTTCCATACTCATTGCTTCTAGGCTAACAATTCCAAATGGTTCGCTTATACTCGGAAAAACACAAACATCAGCTAGAGCATAATGGGCTATTCTTTCTTCTTCGCTAACCCACTCGCTCCTTATTTCTACTTTGTCTCCAATACCTAAGGATTGTTTTAGCTGTATCAAATCTGTATAGCTTTCTCCCTTCCCAAGGATTACTAGTTTAACATTGGGAAAACTCTTCAAAACTTCTGGCATTGCTTTTATTAGGTTTGTAACTCCCTTTACCCAAGTTAGTCTACCAATGAAAAGAATAACCTTCTCCTCTTTTATTTTATACCTCTCCTTCAATTTTTCAACCAAATCCCAATTCACGTTTTTTAAAGAGTATTTCTCAGCATCAATTCCATTGTAAACAACATTTATCTTATCCTTAGGATATCCTAAACTTTCGAGAAATTCTTTCATAGAATAGGAAACCGTTATTATTTTATCAGCCTTTCTTGCGGACTCTCTCTCTATTTCTTTTACAACCTCCGAACCACCACCTAAAGACCTTTGTTCTTCTACAGAATGAACGTGAAAAACTGCAGGCAATTTAGTATTGGATTTGACCATTATCCCAGCAAATCCCGCTAACCAATCATGGAAAGAGATTATGTCAAATTTTCTTTGCTCTTTTTTGATCAACTGATTTACCAGTTTAGAAGCAGAAAGATAATTGAAAGCAAATATATCTGAAAAGAATTTTATGTGATGTCCCCACCTTTTCAAATCTTCTCTTACAAAAATTGGAAATATTTCGCTACTATCCAAAATCAAAGGTCTATGAATTTCTATTCCGTTCCAACTTTCTTTTGTTGGTAGCATTCCATCATTGAGCGTAAAAATCGTAACTTCATTTCCCATTTCAACGAACTTTTTTGTTATTTCTATGGCATAAGTACCTAAGCCACCGACAAGCCTTGGCCAGAACTCCCAACAGAAAAAAGCTATTCTCATTTTACATCTTTAGGGCTTGTATATAAACTTTTGAAATGTATTCTCTAGCTGTGTTTTTCATATCTACCTCAGTCGTAAAAGCATTCCACATTAACTTTTTCCACTTCTCCTTATTGTTNAAAATCCTAATTGCTTTTTCCATTTTTCTTCGAAAAGCTTCAGTCGAATACTCTTCTTTCCAAACAAGAAAGCCGTTGCCGGTTTCTAAAATTTCATCAAACTCTTTTATAACTTCTGCTAAACCTCCAGTTCTTGTTCCCAAGCAAGGCGTTGCATTGACCATAGACATCATATATCCAGTTCCACAAGGCTCTTTATTTGGAAGTGAAGGATATAACAATAAATCTGCCCCAGCATACATCATTTTTGCAAGTTCCTCATCGAAAGAATAAATGAAGGCGAAACCTTCTAATTTTTTATGCAACTCGAAAAATTTTCTTGCCCATTCCTGGCCGACGTTATCGTTAGGATGAGCAACACCTAAAACAACAAATTGAACTCCATTATTATTGTGGAATTCTTCTATCAGAGGCATTATTGTGTCAAATCCCTTTTGGCTACTTAACCTTCTTGGCATTATTACTATCATATTGCTCTCCTTTAGCTTTTTACCGGTTCTAGCTCTTATCTCATTGATCAATTTTTTCTTTTCTTTCAATTTCAACTCAAGAATATTATCAAATGTAGCATCTTTGTATGTCTTGGATCTCCAATACTCTACATCAATACCATTTAAAATTCCAAAAATATTTTTTCTAACAAAAACATCTCTCATTCCTTCTCCTTCAACCCTCAAATTCATGGCATAGTCTTCGCTCACAGTATTAACTATATCGCTGCCTTCAACTCCAGCATATAACAAGTTAATGTTACCATTCCATATCAACTTCTCAAGAGAAAAAGAGTGGAGATTGAGGAGATTTTTTCTCTCTATTGAATGGATTTGTTGGTAGGCTAAGCCAGCATTGTGAATGGTGAAGACGAATTTCGCTTTGGAAAATTCTATGTAGGATGGATCATCCCTCGCGTAAATTGGTACTAGGCTTGTTAGAGCGTCGTTTAAATGTATTATATCAGGTTTAACATTCAATATCTTTAGAGCTTCTAAAATACCCTTGGCAAAAAATATTGAAAATTTCAACAAATCCCCAACATACAAAGCTTCTGTTAATTCTTCATTAAAAAGAAAAATGAACTTAGCTCCATATTTTTCTGTTGTAAAGATTTTCGTTCTATATTTTTTGTCTATTTCTATGTCAATCTCGGCGATTTCCTTTAGATTTAGATCAGAGTAATCGATTTCCTTTTTGTAGGAATCTATCACTAGGTATTTGTAGAGGCAAGAACCTACAATTATTTTTAGTCCCATTTCGCTTAAGAACTTTGGCAACTCTTCAGCAACTTGCCCNAGACCACCAGCTCTGGCTTTAAAAGTTTTCAATTCAGGAGAAACAAATAGAATTATTTTATCCTTTAAGTTGTCGATTTCACTCATGATTAGAAATTAAAACTTCTAAATAAATCTGTTTATAAAACTCATAGCAATTTTCCTTATTTTATCAAGACTCTCTAAGGTTTCACCCTCCATATAAACTCTAATCAGGGGTTCGGTATTTGAAGCCCTTATAAGAAACCAATTCTTCTCATCTATAATCACTTTAACACCATCGACTGAAATAGTCTCAAATTCCTTTTCCACCTCCATCCTAATATTTTCTACAATTTGATATTTCTTCTCTTCGGGTACATTAATTTTTAGCGTTTCGTGAGGAAAATCTGGATAATCCTTTAATAGCTCTGTAATAGTTTTATTTTCCTTGTTTAGAATTTTTGTTACTAACAAAAAAGTATAAAACGCATCTTCCATAAAGTTAGTCTCTTTAAAGTAAAAGTGAGACGAAACTTCACCACCGACATCTGCTTGACTCTTCCTCATTTCATTAATTATATAAGTTCTACCAACTTTCGTTTCTATAGCTTCTACTCCTACTTCCTGCATTTTAATCCTAAATAGTGGGGGGAATGAAATTTCATAGACGACTTTTTTAGCATTTAAAAACTTTGATAAAAGATAAAGTATTTTGTCCCCTCTTACAACTTTTCCTGTTTCGTCAATGAAAACTATCCTATCTGCATCTCCATCAAAAGCAGCTCCAAAAGCGCATCTCTTTTCTTTTACTAGTCTAATAACTTCTTTCAAATTTTCCTCTGTTGGTTCCGGAGGATGCGAAGGAAATCTACCATCAATCTCTTTATTGATTTCTGTAGCTTTTATTTTTCCGCTTATTACATCAGAAAAGACTATACTTCCACATCCGTTTGAATAATCTATACATACACCTTTCTCAAAAGCTTCCGCACTTCTTTCAAGAAATTCTTTATGGAGAGATTTCATCTCATAAGCCTCTATAAGTTTTCCGCTCTTCATTTTTCTTTCGTTTCCAATATTTTTAAAAATCTCCTCGATTTTTTCTAATCCATAACCAATTCCTATGCTATTACCAAGCTTATCATACACTTTTAGTCCATTAAATTCTTTGGGATTGTGAGATGCAGTTATTTGGAGACCAAAATCGAAAGCTCCTGTAGAAATTATGAAATTAAAAGTTGAGGTNGAAACCAATCCTAAATCATAAACTTCCATGTTCTCCTCAAGTAGACCATCAATCAAAGATTTTTTGAGAGACGGAGTCGACAATCTTCCATCTCCCCCTACCAATACTTTTTTACCACCAAAATATTTCACACAAGCTTTCGCAATTTTATAAAAAATTTCCTCATTAATTTCTGTTGGATAAATTCCTCTTATATCATAGGCCTTGAATATTCCCATAAAATTAAGTTAAATTTGTCGATTTAAAGTAATTTATGATAGATGTTACATCTATAGGAGACGTTAATGTGGACATTCTTACGGAAGTTATAGACGAAATTGGAGAAGTCGAACAAAAACTAATCGAAGATGTAAAGATGAAAGTTGGTGGAGGAGCGGCTAATTGCGCTGTATGGTTGAGCAAGCTTGGAATGAAAGTTAGACTAATTGGAGTGGTCGGAAATGACAAATTCGGGGAGTTTATAAAAGAGGAATTGAAAAGGGCTGGTGTAGATGCTAAGTTAAAGACAGTAAATGGAAGGACTGGAATAACCATTGGGATACAATTTAGAGATGGCACCAAAAAATTGTTGACTTTCAGAGGTACAAACAAAATTTTTTCTATTCAACACTTGAATATTTCTGATGTAGAAGGAGAAGTGATACATTTCGCAGGATATAACCTCTTAGAGAATTTGAGGAAAGATTTGCCACGTCTTCTTGAGGAAATAAAAAAGAAAGATAAAATTATCTCGTTTGATCCTGATTTAAAAGCAGGAATGAAGTTTGAAAAGAAGGAGTTTTTTGAGGTTACGAAATTTATAGATGTAGTTTTTCTCAACGAAAGAGAGGCCTTTTTGATTTCAGAGAACTTCGATTGGTTTAAAGGAAGAACGATTGTAGTAAAAAGAGGCAGAAATGGAGCTTTCGCAATAGAGAATGGAGAGCGAATTGAAGTGGAAGGAAAGGAAGTAGAAGTGAAGAATCCAACAGGAGCGGGAGACGTCTTCGATGCAGCATTCCTACATCATTATTACTATGGATATGACTTGAGGGAGTGCCTAGAATTTGCAAATGAGGAGGCAATAAAATATATTCAATCTTTCTAAGCTTAGATTCTAAAAAATTATAATGAGGCTAAAGATTCTATTACCAAGCTTGAGGAGGAAGAAAAGATACATTCTATTCAAAGTAATTTCTGAGGAGCAAATCAACTATCCTTTATTCAAAGAATTGTTGAATTCAACATTTTTGAAATTTTATGGAGAGTTTGAATTTTCTAAATTTGATTTTAAACTTTTAGATGAAAGGTGGAACGAGAGAGAACAAATGGGAATAGCGAGATGTAGTCACCTCTTCGTTCCAAATATTATAGTTGTTCTTGGTTTATTGCAGAGGATGGGAGACACTAGAATTAATGTTAAAATTTTAAAAGTTTCTGGAACAATTAAATCTTTGCTAAAAGAATTTAAGAGCAAAAGATAAAAGAAAATAAGTTGGTGGTAATATGCCAGAAGAAGGATTTCCTGAGGCTATGGGCTACGATAGAACTATTGCGATGTTTTCTCCCGATGGCAGGCTATTTCAAGTAGAATATGCGAAAGAAGCCGTTAAAAGGGGAATAACAGCTCTAGGAATAGTTTTCAATAAAGGAGTTGTGTTGGCAACTGCAAAGATTTTGGATGAATTGATGGCTCCAACTTCGATAGAAAAAGTATTTCAAGTTGATGATCATATAGGGGCGGTAGCTTCCGGCTATCTTGCAGATGCGAGAGTTCTTGTAGATTTTGCGAGAATAGTAGCTCAAAGACATCAAATAACTTATGAGGAGCCAATAGACGTTTGGACCTTAGCTAAGGAAGTTGGGAACAGGATGCAGCTCTTAACGCAATATGGAGGTTTAAGGCCTTATGGTGTTACAATAATATTTGGTGGAGAAGACCATACAGGAGCGCATTTAATTGAAGCGGATCCTTCTGGAATGCTTTTTGAATGGTATGCCTATGCTATTGGAAGGGGGGCACCAACGGCTATGAAAATTTTTAGAGAAGAGTGGAAACCAGAAATAACAAAAAAAGAGGCGATAAAATTGGCTATAGATATACTGGAAAAAACAGAAAAGATTAAAGAAGGAAAGAAAATAGATTTGGCTGTAATCGAAAATAAAAAGTTCAAAATTTTGGAGGAAGATGAGATAAAGAAGCTTATGAAGTGATATTTTTATGATAAGCGTTGATAAGGCTGTAGTTGCGCGATTGAAAGTTAAAGGAATGAATTTCGAGATTTTGGTAGATCCAAAGAAGGCTTTTGAGTTGAAAAAAGGTGCAAATGTAAGCATCCAAGAAATTCTTGCCTATCCTGCAGTTTATAAAGATGCAAGAAAAGGGGAAGCAGCAAGAAGCGAAGATTTACAAAAGACTTTTGGGACAACGGATGTTTATAAAATAGCTGAAGAGATAGTGAAAAAGGGAGAGTTTTCATTAACTACAGAACAGAAAAGAGAGCTTATAGAAGAGAAGAAAAATCAGATAGCTACATTAATTTCAAAGAGGGCAATTAATCCTCAAACAAATACTCCTCACCCTCCACAAAGGATTCTCAATGCTATGGAAAAAGCTGGAGTAAATATTGATCCATTCCTTGATGCTGAGGTTCAAGTGGAGAAAGTTCTTAAAGCCATAAAACCCATTTTGCCAATAAAATTTGAGAAGGTTCTCTTACAACTAAAAATACCAGCTGAGTATGTTGGAAAGAGTTATAGTATTATAACAAAGGCAGGAGAGGTTAAAAATGAAGAGTATTTAGGTGATGGAAGTTTGCAAGTTCAAATTGAAATATTTAGCGGAGTTCAAGATGAATTTTTCGGGAAACTTGCAGAGATAACTAAGGGAAATTATGAGTCAAAAATTTTGAAGAAGGTTGAGGTATGATGCAAAGAGAAATTGTTCTGCCTGGAACCTATTTAGGAGAGAGGAAAGGAAGGAAAGTTACAAATTGTTATGTTGAAGGTGATAAAGTATTTTCAAAAGTGTTGGGAGTGCTTAAAATAAGCGAAGAAGAAATATCGGTCGTTCCATTAGCTGGAAAATACTTTCCAAAGGTTGGAGATAGAATTATAGGAAGGATAGAGGAAATAGAAGTTTCTGGCTGGTGGGTAGACATAAATTCCCCCTATAGAGCTTTCTTGCCTTTAGGAGAAGCTGTGGAAGAGTTTGTCGATGTAAGAAGAGTTGATTTAAGCAGGTTTTATGATATTGATGACATAATTTTTTGTAAGATAACGAAGGTAACTAAGAACAAGATAATTCAAGTTAGTATGAAGGATATGTTAGCAAGGAAGCTTTTTGGAGGAATTACTATAAAGATTACTCCGTATAAAGTAGCTAGAGTCATAGGAAAAGGAGGAAGTATGATAGAAATGATTAAGAAGAAAACTGGTTCTGAAATTTATGTTGGTCAAAATGGAGTTATTTGGATAAAAGGCGGTAAAAAAGAAAAGGCTATTGAAGCCATTCTAACCATAGAAAAAGAAGCTCATGTTGTAGGACTAACAGAAAAAATAGCTAAAATGTTGGGTGAGTGAATGAAAAAGTCTGAAATTCCACTGATAATTAACGGAAGAAGAATTGATGGTAGGTTGCCGGAAGAACTTAGAGAAATAAAAATGTCAGTTGGTGAAATTTTCGAATGCAGATGGTTCTGCTCGAGTTAGTTTTGGGAAAACAGAAGCAATAGTTGCTGTTTATGGACCTAGAGCTCTTTTTCCAAAATTTTTGCAAGAAAGCGATGTTGGCTTGGTTAGAGTAATTTATTCCATGTCTCCTTTTTCTGTCGATGAAAGGAAAAACCCAGCTCCGGATAGGAGAAGTATAGAGATTTCAAAAGTAACCAAAGAAGCTTTAACAGCTGCAATTTTCATAGAAGATTTTCCAAAAGCTGTTGTAGATATCTATGAAAATATAATTCAAGCTGACGGTAGCACTAGAGTGGCAGCAATAAATGCAGCATCGCTAGCTTTAGCTTCTGCTGGCATACCAATGAGAGATTTGGTTGCAGCTTGTTCTGTTGGAAAGGTTGATAATACTTTGATTGTTGATTTGAACGGAAAAGAAGATAATTATTCAGAGTCTGATATGGCTGTTGCAATGATGCCGTCTAAAGGATTAATAACGCTTTTACAAATGGATGGAAGATTAACAAAGGAAGAAGTTTTAGAACTTTTGAAGAAAAGCTGAAGAAGTTTGTAAGAAAATTTATGAGTTGCAAAAAAAGACGCTCTTTGAAAAATTCAAAGTTGAAAGGGAGGAAGAGTAATGGAAGAGTTTGTTAAAGAATATTTGAATCAAGGAAAGAGAATTGATGGTAGAGGTTTTAAAGATTATAGGCAGATAGAGATAAAGCATTCTGTTGTATCAAAGGCTGAAGGCTCAGCTTTTGTTAACCTTGGTGGAACTAAAGTTTATGCTGGTGTGAAGTTGGATATAGGAGAACCATTTCTAGACGCTCCAAACGAAGGAATATTAATCGTAAATGCTGAATTTACTCCATTGTCTTCTCCCGAGATAGAGCCGGGACCTCCTGGTGAAGATGCCATAGAATTGGCTAGAATAGTTGATAGAATAATCAGAGAGTCGCAAGCAATAGAGTTGGAAAAGCTTTTAATAGAAGAAGGAAAAGTTTGGGTTGTTTACGTTGACTTAGCAATATTCGACATGAGAGGCAATTTAATGGATGCCTCGATGCTCGCTTCTATAGAAGCGCTGCTGCATACTCAAATTCCAAAAGTAGAAAATGGGAAGATAATTAGGGGGGAATACACTTCTAAGTTGCCTGTTGTTTTTAAGCCAGTCAGCGTAACAATTGGTAAGTATGGGAGTAATTTGCTTGTTGATTTGAGCAAAGAAGAGGAGGAGATTGTTGATGCAAGGCTAGTCATTGGAGTTAGGGATGATGATAAAATTTGTGCGATGCAGAAACAAGGAATTGGAACTTTTACTATTAAAGATATAGAAAATGCTTTAGATTTGGCTATTGAAAAATCGAAAGAATTAAGGAGGTTGTTGCAGTGTCAATAGATCATATAACTAAAAAAATTAAACTTGCTGCTTTAGCAAAAACCAGAAGAGCACCAATATGGGCGAGTATAAGGAAGTTTGGATTGAAAAGAACTAGGACAAGAAGAATAGTTACACATCCTAAAAGATGGAGAAGGACAAGGCTCAGAGTCTAATTAGCATTTTCTGACAAGCGATATTTAATACTATATATTTTCTGCTTCCAAATTTGAAGATGGAAGAGTGGATAATGAAGAGGCCTAAAAAAGCGGAGAATTTAAAAATAATTGAGCATGTTGGAGGTCTTTATGCTACATTCGACGGAGAGCAATATTGGAGAATGGAAAAATGGGCTTTCGAGATATTGAAGCTTTGTGATGGTAGAAAAACTATTTCTGAAGTTGCAAGAATATTGGCTGAAGAGCTTCAAATGGATTTGGATGATGTAATTAGAGGATTAAAACCAATATTCGAAGAGTTTGAAAAAGTAGGATTTATAAAATACGTCTAACTTTAATGTCACCATTTTGAATTTCCAAAATTGCAGCTTTTCCACCATAGACGCGTGTAGAACTAATTGTTATAACTTTTCCATTATGCTCTTCATAATAGCCTTCGACAGCTTTTTGAGGCTGATGACTTCTTATTAATCTTTCTACTGACAACAAACCTAAAACTTTTTCTGTGACGTCTTTTCCAAAGAGAACTCCAGCCCCCCTCGGATTCGGAAATTCTCCATAATTTCCAAATGGATCGCTCCATAGTACATCATCTTCTATTTCCTTGCTTGGAAACATTAAATCTTCAAAACTTTTTATTTTTGATGAAATACCGCCATGTACGAATAGTAAAGAATCATATTTTGCAGCTATTGGTAATTCATTGAAAAACTTGTGTAAATTTTCTTTGAAATAATCGTACCAATCGCCCCTTTTAGCAGCAACTTCATACCTTAAGTCGCATGATCTGAACTTAGGGTTACCTTCTTCATCATAATCTTCGTGATTACCTTTCAAAGCTATTATGTTAGCTGGATACTCTTTAGCCAATTCTTTTAAGCTTTCAATAACTTCTAAACCATAATCACCTCTGTCAGCATAGTCTCCAAGGAACAGAAGATAAGTTTTGGAAGATTTTCTAATTTCATTCTTAAAGTTCTTTTCTACTTCTCGGAAAACTTCTAAATCACCATGCAAGTCTCCAACAACAAAAAGCTTTTTGCACCTTAATATTTCAACAAATTTTCCAATCCTTTTTATCATTTATTGATTTAGGAAATTCATGGATAAATTCTAGTTCTAGTCCTAGGAAACATTGTCACTTCTTGAATATTTTCCTTACCACAAATTTTCATTGTAAGTCTTTCTAATCCAATACTCCAACCAGCATGCGGAGGAGCACCATATCTAAATGCATTTATATAATATTCGAAATCTTTTGGATTCAGTCCTTTCTCTCTTATTCTTTTTTCTAGAAGGTCTGGCAAATGTATTCTTTGCGTTCCAGAAGAAATTTCTAAACCTTTGTATATAAGATCAAAAGCCCTTACCAGTTTTGGATTGTCGTCTCTTGGCATAGCGTAGAATGGCTTCAATTCTTCTGGCCAATCTTTTATGATAAAAGCGCTACCCAAAATTTCTCCCAACTTCTTTTCTTGTGTCTTGGAAAAATCATCACCAAATTTGATTTTCTCTCCATATTCTTTAAGCAAATTTATAGCTTCTTCATACTTTACTCTTCTTAATGGTAAAGATGGAATCTCAACTTCTTGATTTAATATTCTCAACTCCTTTTCACAATTTTCTTTAACATTTTTTAGAATATGAACAAAAGCATTCTCTAGTTCCACTATAGCATCTTCATCATTTGCAAAAGCCATTTCTATGTCCATTTGNCTGATTTCGTTTAAATGTGTTGGNTGGTCGAATTTTTCCGCACGAAAAACTGGAACAATCATAAACACTTTCTCGAAAGATATTGCTCCCATTTGTTTGTAAAGTTGAGGGGATTGCGCTAGGTAAGCTCTTTTTTCGAAATAAGGCAATTCAAATAGCTCGGCACCACCTTCGCTAGCGGATGCGATGATTATTGGGGGCTGCATCTCTATAAAGCCTTTATTTANGAAATACTCTCTAAAAGATTTTACTATCTCTGTCTGAATTCTAAAAATTGCTCTACCTTCTTGCGTTCTAAAATATAAAAATCTCCAATCTAGTCTCGTTTCTAAATTCGTCTTGGTTATTTCTCTAGGATCCAAAGGCAATTGCGGTTCTGATTTATTTATTATACTTATTTTTTCCGCTTCAATCTCGAACTCAAACTTTTCTGATTTAGATCTTTTCACAATACCTTCAATTTCCACTACATCTTCTAAGTGCAAGGTTTTTAGTAGTTCCTTAAATTTTTCACCTTTAACAACAATTTGAGCTAGACCATTACAGTCCCTCAATATTATAAAGTTGAGTTTTCCCATAAGTCGAAAATCNTGAACCCATCCTTTAACTAATACTTTTTTGCCTTCATTNTCCTCTAGCTGATTAGAATATACTCTCATTCATCTCATTAATATNGAAATTTTTATACTTGATCAAGCTGTGAGNAGCTTGTAAAAAATAGCGCTTCCAATNGGCAATANTANATTTTCATATTTCTTCAACACACTTTCTAAAAACATTGAAAATATAGATAGGAAAAGGGAAACTCTTAGATCGAAAAAGAGGAGTAAGATAATGAAAGTTGAAATAAAGAATCCGAGACTTCCTTCTATCGATTTGAGCTTAT
>Ga0065719_104116_pt1 | contig 22687 bp, 27 predicted proteins | sample GBSCel85sediment_FD_59106 | JGI IMG/M metagenome (GOLD analysis project Ga0065719, IMG submission 59106) | Hot spring sediment microbial communities from Great Boiling Spring, Nevada - Cellulolytic enrichment CS 85C v3 (version 3) | ecosystem: Environmental > Aquatic > Thermal springs > Hot... | reverse complement strand
AGCATTCCAGACTTTAAACCATTCGACTCAAAATATGAGGTGCCGCCTATGGCGCTGGCCGGTATGGGATACAGGATACATGTCACTGGCCTGACACACGACGAAAGGGGTTACCCGTATTATACGCATGAAGTCTCGACATGGTGTGTGAAGCATCTGGTATCGAAAATCAGGAACAACGCAAGAAAGATATGGGAGGTTGAGCGTTTCATGTTAGATGATGCCGACACAGTCATAATAACCTACGGTATAACGTCTAGGCCCTCTTACCAAGCGGTGAAGATGGCAAGGTCCGAAGGAATCAAAGCTGGCATGTTGAGGTTAATAACGGTGTGGCCATTTCCGGATGAAATAGTCAAGAAGGTAAGCGAGCAAGCTAAGGTAATCATAGTTCCTGAGATAAACATGGGCCAGATAATTCATCCAGTAAAGGAGGCTGCTGAGTGCCTTGTTGTCGGTTTAAGCTGGGCTCCCGGTGCAGTACCGACACCGGACGTCATACTAGATACGATTAGGTCCGTCTCGAGGTGAGAGCATGCCTAAGGAAGTTTTAGCTACAAGACATCCTGATGACGATCTGATAAGGACAGACAGGATGCCACATATATGGTGTCCTGGTTGTGGAATAGGAATAGTGATGAAGTGCTACATCGAAGCGATAAAAAGAAGCGGCATACCGCCCGAAAGGCACGTGGTCGTGTCCGGTATAGGTTGCTCCTCGAGGCTTCCGGGTTACGTGAACATAGATTCCTACCATACCACGCATGGTAGGGCACTACCTTTCGCGATAGGCATGAACATCGTGAAGCCCGAGCTTGAGATAACGGTGATAGCTGGTGACGGTGACTTAGTTACAATAGGCGGAAACCACTTTATACATGCTATCAGGAGGAACCACGACATTAACGTCGTGCTAATTAACAACTTTATTTACGGCATGACCGGCGGACAGTATGGAGCCACAACGCCTGCTGGCTCCAAGGCAACTTCCGCTCCTTACGGTACGATAGATAATCCATTTAATCTACCGCTTTTGGTTGCTTCACTCGGCGCTCCTTTTGTCGCGAGGTGGACGACATTCCATGTACATCATTTGATCAATGCGATGCTCAAGGCCATGAAAGTAAACGGCCTTGCATTCATAGAGGTTTTATCACCATGNCCNACNCANTANGGNAGAGATAACAACCTCCCAACAGGCCTCGACATGATGAGATACTTTAAGAAGATGAGCATCATAAACCATGAAGCCGACCTCAGGACAGTTGATATAGACCCGAAGTCTGATAAGCCGATAATCGTAGGGAACTTCGTTCATAAAGAAAGACCATCCTATAACGATATGTGGAAGAAATTGGTAGAATCTGTAACGAAGGAGAGGAAGTAGTATGGTTAGGTGGGAGATAAGCCTGTTTGGTTTTGGCGGTCAGGGCATAATCAGGGGCGGACAGATACTCGGAGAGGCCGCGGTCTTGGAGGGGAAGGATGCTGCGTTAACCGTAGCCTATGGGCCGGAACAAGTCGGCGGCTGGTCTAGGGCGGACGTCGTGATATCGGACGAATCAATAGACTTCCCACTCATCATAAAGCCAGACATATTGATTGTTATGTCTCAGGAGGGGTTGAATAGAAGTTTGAACGAAGGCAGGGTACCGAAAAAGCTACTCATATATGACAGCGAACTCGTGGATGCATCTAAGGTTAAGGGAATAAAGATGGCAGGATTTCCCGCCACCAAGGTAGCCGAGCAACTCGGAAGTAGGTTAGTCGCCAACGTCATGATGCTCGGAGTGCTCTCGGAGATTACCAAAATCGTGAAACAGGAGTCCATACTTAATGTGATAAGAAGGAAGTTTCCGAGAGCTCTAGAGCTTAATGAGAGGGCCTTCATGGAAGGCGTTAGGTACGCCAAGGAAAGCGGAGTTATTGTCTGACGGCACAAGTTATGCATCTATGAATTAAGAAACCTCGGCGATACCTCGAGAGCAGCTATCCAGCAATATAATGAAAAGTTTTATTTTTACAAAAGTTGACACCCACAATGTAAAAGTCCGGTAGTAATGTCGTTCTGGAGTCCGCGCGAGATGTCAGGTTATCAATTTGAGGAGGAAATAATTTTCGATGAGGAGGCCAAGGAGAAGGTTAGGAAGCCTCTGGGCAGGCTTTTCGTGGGTAAGTCACCAGAAACGACTGAAAGGCTCGCCGAATACATACGGGAAAGGAAGCCAACGATGTTAATAGTTGTTGGTGATTTCTCCGCAAAGGAGCTGGGTGGGATTGGTATTCACGCGGACATCTACGTGGTTGACGGAAAGGTTGAGAGAAAGCCCTCGGAAAGGTTCACTGATGAAAGTGCTTTTCGGGTTTTTACGAAGAACCCTGCGGGAACGATTTCCGCCGATGCTGCAAATGCATTAAAGGAAGCAATTCATTCTGGGAAGAGAACCGTTGTTTACGTTGACGGTGAAGAAGACTTATTGACACTCCCCGCCATCGTGCTAGCTCCGTTGGGCTCGATGGTTGTGTACGGCCAGCCAGGTGTCGGTGTGGTAGCCGTCGATGTCACGGAAGATAAGAAGCGGGAAATATGTACAATACTAAGAAGCATCAAGAAGGAATAGGTTTAGCTCCTCTTTACTTCGCCCTTACCCTTAAACTCCGTGTAGTGGCAATTCCCACACGTGTATCTGTCAGCATGCTCGGCCATTATGTAGCCTTTTCCACACCTTGGACAGAATAGGACGTTTTTCGTCAGAGTGTTCCCTTCAAGCTTGTACTTTTTCCAGAGTTTAGCTTGTCTTCCCAGAGACCTCCACCCCCTGCCTCTTTAAAACATACTCCCTCTCATACTTTTTCATGTCATCTACGCTGTCATAAACGTGGCAATGTACTGAGACTCTATGCTGTCCAAAAAGATTCACCATTTTGATGATCGCTATTCTGTCCTCCGACACCTTTAGGTGTTCTGCTATGAGCTTCAAAAGTTCAGCCCTCTTGGGCGTCGCCCCATCATAATCAACCAGCATCTGGACGTCCTTTCTGCGGAGTAATTTGTTGTAGGATTCCGATACGATTGAAATCTTAACCATAAACATCACCCACTCACAGGTACTAGGACCGCGTTTATTTGCGCAATTGCGTCGCTTATCACGTTTCCCCTCACCGTCACTCTTTTCCTAAGGCCCTTCTTTCTCCTCCTATTCCTCTTCTTCTTTCTCTTGGAAGGCGGCTTCTCTCTTGGATGGAAGCCGACACCCCCAGAAAGAAGTACCCTCACTTTTCTCGGACCGCTCACGTCTGGTCTCATGGGAAAACCGTCAACATCCGTACCGCCTGTTATTCTAATTTTGAATCCTGACTTGCCCAGTATCGAGCCGTCCAACTCATCACCTATCTTCTTCCCTATGAATAGCGTAAATTGTTGTGGCGTTAGTTGAATAGTTTGCGCCTTACCCGTGGACGGGTCGGACAGGACAAGCCTAGGACCGGCCTTCTTTTCGGACAACGAGGCACCTCCGGTTTATACCCGTCAATTAATAGGTTCTTAATAAGTCTCAATTATCTGGCCCAGAGAGGGTTGTTCTTTCTGATTATCTGGGCTATCTCGTTAAGCACCGCCCTTTCATCCTCCGTTAATCTGTTGGCGAACGACTTGAAGAGTAATCGTGCCTCATTTTCCGGTATTACTGTGTAAAGTATCTCACCTTCCTTCACGTGCCTACCAATAATCGGTTCTTTCATCGATATTGCTACACTCATACCCATTGTGGCCTCCGGTATGTTCTGGCCTTTGTCCTGTATCTGCGATATCGTGCCAACGTGCTTTCCCTCAGAATTCATCAACGCATACTTTGGCTTAATCCTTCCACCTAAAACTTCTACGCCTACTATCGCAGGGTTACTCCTCCTGAACACGTAGCCGGGAAGTATCTTTATCTTACCAGGTTTTGTGAGAGACTCAAATTGAGCAGTCTCCCTCCTATCCTTCTCTTGCNTCACCCAACTTGTGTATTCTTCCACGAGTCTGAAAAGTACGTTTGATTTGAAGACCCTGATNCCTTTGCTATTGGCNTCGCGTTCGAGGTCCGGGTCAACTTTAACGTTGAATGCTAAGATGACGCCGCTTAGCTCATCCTTCATCCTAACAACTTCCGCCTCGACTATGTCTCTTTTTGATACCTCGCCTATGTCGGCAACCCTTATCTGCACTCCCCTTTCACGGAGAAAGTTAACGGCCGCCTCAAGCGAGCCGAGCGTGTCTGCCTTGAGTACGACGCCCACTTTGTCCGTAAATAACCTAAACTCGCCAACTTCTTTTGTGATTCTTTCCAACACCTCGCTCTCATTCTGGCCAATAACGTATATGGGCGAACCTGGATACGTCTTATCCAACCCTTCGGCCACGAGTTTTAAACCTGCGGCCGCCAAGACATGGTCTACCGGTTTGAACTTATCTCTCGGGTCCCGCATCTCATCGAGAGGTTTCGGCATCAGTATGGCTTTGACTTTCGTTGTGAACGCGCCCTCTGGACCGAGTAGAGCTATCCTATCACCGACCTTTAGTATGCCGTCGTATATTATCGCGTTGACCGTCGTGCCGAGACCTTCCTCCTCTGTTATCTCTAACACGACACCCTCCGCTGGTGCATCTTCGTGGAGCGTAAGCTGTTCTTTCATGAACGCTTGGGCAAGGCCTAAAAGCACGAGGAGCAGGTCCGGTATACCTTCACCACTCTTGGCACTCACTGGAACCATGGCGACTGTGGTGGCGAATGACGTAATCCTAGTGTAAATATCCGCCCTAAATCCAAGGCCCGCAAGCTCGCCGACCATCGTATAGATCCTTTGCTCAAGTTCGTCCCTTACGGCTTGACTTTGTCTCTGTAATGCTTTAGGGAAGGGCTCATACTCGACGGACTTCCAGCCCGGTATCAGGTCTATCTTATTCACAGCCACGACAAACGGTGTCTTCCTGCTCTTGAGCAACTCCAAGCTCTCGAGGGTCTGCTCCTGTATCCCTTTTATCACGTCAACGACGAGTATTGCCAAGTCCGCTATTGAACCTCCCCTCTTCCTTAAGTTGGCGAAGGCTGCATGACCCGGCGTATCAACGAAGAGCAGGCCAGGAACTTTCAGCTGTACCTTAATTTCACCGAGCAATGCCTTGCACGTCGAGATTATCGCATCAAGCGGGAAGAGGCTCGCGCCTATGTGCTGCGTTATCCCACCAGCTTCCCTTGCCGCTACCAGCGTGCCCCTCATTTTATCGAGCAAGCTCGTCTTGCCATGGTCGACATGTCCCAATACGACCACGATCGGTTGCCTCAGCCGCATGTCAGGTCTACACCCATTAATCCTGCCAACCATCTAATGGGTCTTTTGCTTTTCAGTCCGGCATGTAATCACAAGGATGATAAGCATCCTAGTACGATCTTCCTGTCGAGAAGCGTTGAAGGAAGGCACAAAGATCGTCCTTGGCATAGAATCCACAGCCCATACCTTCGGCGTGGGAATAGCCTCGTCAGACGGCCGAATATTAGCCAATGAGAATAGAGTGTATAGGCCTTCTAAGGGAGGCATACATCCAAGGGAGGCGGCGCAACACCACAGTCGTGTAGCCCCTGAGGCGCTTAGGGCCGGCCTATCAAAAGCAGGGATTTCCCTTGAGGAGGTGGATGGTATAGCGTTCTCTGTCGGCCCTGGTCTTGGCCCTTGCTTAAGGACCGGTGCGACGATAGCTAGGACACTCGCTCTCAGCCTTGGTAAGCCTCTCATAGCCGTGAACCACGGTGTCGCTCACATCGAGATCGGAAGGCTGGTCACGGGCTGTAAAGATCCAGTGGTCCTTTATGTGGCCGGCGGTAACACGCTAGTAGCCGCTTTCAATGCAGGTAGGTATAGGATATTCGGTGAAACGTTAGACATAGCGGCCGGCAACTGCCTCGATACCTTCGGCATAAAGGCAGGCATAGGTCCTATGCCGATGCCGGAGCTTATAGCGGAGAAGGCAAAGTCGTTCATCCAGCTTCCATACACGGTCAAGGGCATGGATGTATCCTTCTCAGGTTTACTGACGGCAGCTCTTTTAAAGCTTAAGCAAGGAGCCGCGCTGGAGGATGTTTGTTATGGCTTGACGGAGACAGTTTATAGTATGCTGACCGAGGTGACCGAAAGGGCCGTTGCGTACACTGCAAAAAATGAGATACTCGTGGTCGGAGGTCTTGCAAGGAGCAAGAGACTGAAGAACATGCTCGACATGATGGCGACGGAGCGCGGAGCCAAAGTGTACACGATACCGGATGAGTACGCTGGAGACAACGGTGCGATGATAGCTTGGAACGGCGTTCTACAGCTCATGTCCGGCATGGTGATTGATATCGAAGATAGCAGGATTAGACCGAGGATGAGGATAGACGAGATAGACGTTAAATGGTTCGGGGTGAGGATGGGTTGCTGAGGTTGGGAGAGCCGACAGCGATTATAAGACTCGGTGCTGAAGCGGCAATCTATGTGCTGAACTGGAACGGTATGGAACTCGTGGCGAAGATGAGAGTGCCTAAGTCCTATAGACATCCTTCGCTAGATAAAGAGATAAGGATGCAGAGGACAGCCTCCGAGGCGAGGATAATCTCTGAGGCTAAGAAGCACGGCGTTGCGTGCCCAGCGATAATCCTCGTAGATTTAGAAAATGCGACGATATACATGCAAAAGATACGCGGCGTAGAGGTGAGGGAACTCATAGGAAGCCTTGATCATGAGGTTCTATCCACGCTCGCGAAACGCATCGGAGCTCTTGCGGGCATGCTGCACGGCGGCGGCATAGCCCACGGCGATCTAACGCTCTCCAATGTGATAGTTGACGAGCAGATGAACCCTTACCTCGTCGACTTCGGCTTAGCTACTTTTACTAGGGACATCGAAGAGTTTGCTGTTGACATCCATCTGCTTGATAGGTCTCTCCAGAGCACGCATTATAACGTAAGGGACGAATTCATGCGCGCTTTCTTAGAAGGTTACGGGACGGTCTTGGGCGGTATGTTAAGCGAGGTTTTAGAAAAGGTTAAGGAGATAGAATCGAGGGGAAGGTACGTGGAGAGGGAGAGGAGGAGGCGTTGAGGCTAACATTCGTGACGACGAACGTGGGAAAGGCGAACGAGATCAGGAGTTTATTGAAGACTTTTGGCATAGAAATAGATGTGTACACGATCAAGCTTACCGAGATACAGTCCGATTCCCTTGAGGAAATAGCGACGAGGAGTTGCGAAGAGGCTTATGAGATTTTAAGGAAGCCAGTATTCGTCGAGGATGCTGGTCTCTTCATCGAGCGTCTAAATGGTTTCCCAGGGCCTTACTCATCTTATGTGTATAGGACAATAGGTGTCGCAGGTGTACTGAGGTTGATGGAGGGCGAAGAAAATAGGGCGGCACACTTTAAGTCCTGCATAGCGTGCAAGATCTCCGGAGACCTCATTAATCTGTTTAGTGGTATATGCGTCGGAAGGATCTCCAACGAGCCTAGGGGATCTAGCGGTTTTGGATTTGATCCAATATTTATGCCGGAAGAAGGTGATGGGAGGACTTTTGCCGAGATGAGCATCGAGGAGAAGAACGCAATATCACATAGGGGAAAGGCCGTCAGATTGCTTGCCGAATGGTTAAAGCTTATGCGCTAACTCCTCTATTATCGAGACAGTGGTATTCACAGGGTCTAACCTTTCCATCATTCTCTTGAAAGAAAGAGCACTCCTCGAATAAGACTCATCGTTAAGAATTCTATCCAATGCGAATCCAAGAGTGTCTTCATTCAATTCGTCTTCATCGATCACTATGCCNGCACCATGTTTTGNAATCGATTCAGCGTTTGACTTCTGCTCGCCATGAGCCCTTATGGGTATCAAGACCATGGGTTTTCCGAATGCCAGCGCCTTCGTTATGCTCCCGTGTCCCGACCTTGATACGATGACGTCGGATACGTTATAAAGCTCATCAGGATTTTCGACCCAATTCATGAGTAGTACGTTTTCCTCTCTTTTTATGTTGGATGCTTTTGGTTCCGCGAGCGTCATCACAAAGAAGTATTTGTCAAGTTTTCTGACGATTCTCATCAACTTCTCGGCAAGCACGGTCTTCTCAAGGACCGGGCCACTAATATGGGCAAAAACCAATGGCTTCTCCGGTGGTATTCCGTACTTCTTACAGACCTCATCCTTCGTTAGCAGGCCTTCTTTCGGCAGCTCGAACAAAGGACCGACGAACGTACTCTTCGACTTTGCAGCATCACTCAGTGCGAGGTTCATGCGCGATATTGTGTATGGTTGTGGGAAATCTGATATCACAATCCTATCCGCCATCTCCCAAAACTTTGTGACGAGCTGCGCACCGCTCTCGACGAGCTCTACCAACGTCTTGTACTTGTGATATTCCACCAACACGTTAAATTGATTGAGTATCAGCACGACGGGATAACCTAAGGACTTTGCAGCCACGACCGTTGATACCCTGGTGTCGGAGATGACAACGGATGGGTCAAAGCAAGATATGTTGGACACCTCCCTCGCGGTCTGGAGCGATACTTTGAGCGGAAGATGAAGGTTCTTGAATATCGTCATCTTTATGCTAACCTTGCCATCCGGAAGGACGCCATAAGATATCGAATCGACCTTGTTGACGGGAATGCCAAGAGCCTCGAGGTACTCTACACCCTCACCATAACTCGAAACCGCAACGTCCCATCCCTTACTAACTAGCGCTCTAATGAGGAGCGAACTCCTGGCGGCATGACCCATGCCGATTCCGCATATGCCAAAGTATGCCCTCAAACTTCACAACCCTTCAGCTCTTTCTTGACGACATTTCCGCCTGGGCTCTCTTCGGCAAATATTTCCGCTGTGAACCTGTAAATATCAAATTTCCCAGTCAGCCAGTAGGTGGCGGGTAGGCCTGCCTTCAGACAAAGATGACAGAGAAACTCTTCAGAATCCCACCCATACTCCACTGGCACTTGGGGAAGGAGCAGTCCAGAACCCCGGCTACTCTTTATTATCAACCCATCCCTCCCTATAACAATCTTAGATGGTAATTCTTTTGGAGTTGTAAATTCTATCCTCTCTGGAACGCTTAGCACGCTTACCTCTATCACGATCCTATCCATCTCGACGAGCTCTACTGGTGGGAATCTAGGGTCTTCGGTCGCTGCAGCAATCGCGGCCCTCACGGTAGCTTCTGGGAGACTCATAACCGGAAAAGGAAATCCTATGCAGCCTCTGAGATCGCCCTCGGGGTACGTGTAGAGCGAAACGAACACTCCAGTTTCTTTTGCTGGGATTCCGCTTCCTTCGGCTACTTTGTATATCTTGCCGGATTTTAGATACTCTTGTATTGCTGCCCTTGCAAGCCTTACGAGCTTTATCCCCTCATCTAAGCTTAGCATATCCATCGAGCAGGATGTCGAAGTGCTTGTTATTATCTATTTTAATGTACTGTCGCCCAAACTTTTACGCTCTAGGAATATTCTTCTAGCCTCCGAGAGCTTCTTGCTTATATCGACCCAGTGGCTTCCTATCCAATACTCCTTGCCGCACTTCTCGCAGAGCCAGCGGGAACCGCAACTCTTTAATGGAGTATTGCAGACAGGACAGCGCGTCCTTTTCTCGTCAAATTCCAAACTTATTCCGAAAACTTCAGCGGTGGTCGCGAGAGCTTCTGGAATGTTCGAGCTTATTAACTCGAGCACGGGTATGCCGTTCTTCTCGGCAAACCTCACAACGCCCTTATCCTTTGTTAAAATTATCCTACCCTCTTTTTTTGCTACCTCGACCATCTCCTTGTCGTCGCCCTTCCAATATTCTGTATCATAGCCTAAAATCCTAAGCCAAGTTACAAGACTTCCCAGCATTGAATCGACCAAGAACTTCTTTTCTTGAGTCAACTTTATGATTCTTCTCCGCCCCTCGTTTCCAGTTCCATCCTGCAGTCTTCGCATAAATATTGGTCGTTAACCCTAAGCAGCATGTCTGACCATTCGCCACAAGCATCGCAAAATCCCTCTGTGTAACTCTCACCGCTAGCTTTCACGTTACCCATTCTCATTTTTTCCCTGACAATCTCCAGTATCTCCGGCGTTACCTGTAAGATATCGGTTGTGCTGATTATNCCTACGAGCCTATCTTTGTGAACGACTGCGAGATGGTCAATCTTCAACCTGTTCATCTCCCTNAAAGCATTGTCTATTAGGTCATCCGGATTTGCAACATGTATGGGACTGCTCATCACATCCTTGGCTTTAACCTCATTAGGTTTCAGGTTCTTCGCAACCACCTTATATACTAGGTCCCTTTTTGTTATTATCCCTACAGGAAAGCCCTTCTCTGTAACCACCACGCTGCCTATGCCATAACGTTCCATCTTCTTCGCAACCTCTTCTACGGTTTCCTCAACATCAGCGTCAATCACGGGGCTGCTCATTATGTCCTTAACCCTTAATTCTTCTGCAAGCGACGCTGGCTTAACCATCCGTCCTCTGCATGGTTAGTGAGCGACGTTAAATATTAAACTTGTTGTTGCCTCTGTAGTGCGCCCTTTCCGTAAGGGATTGACTGGGCTATTAGTGCGGCTAAAGAACGCCTCTCCTTCTCACTTAACTCGTATCCTGCTTGACGGCACAAAGAATCGATTATTTTTAACGATAGACTGCTCGCATCCTCGTCGCCAGGCACGACTTCCACAAGGGTCTTGGACTTAGCGGCTACCGCGGATGGTGGTCCATGGAGCACCTCGTAAGACTCATCGCTTTTATGAAGACCAAATGCTACGACCAACCTCGTCTTAAGATAATTTCTCTTGCCCGTAACCATGAAGGAGCCCTTTGGAAGATACTCTCCAGATGGTGCTGAGAAAGACACCTGTTCGGGTTCAACGTAGTAAACGCTAATGGATGATAACCCTTCACGCCACGCCCTACTATAGGATGCGGCAAACTGGGCAGCCTCTTCTATTGAACGTTCGCTAGCCTTGTTGCCCCCTTTAAGTATGACAACAGGAGCACCAGTTATCTCAGCATGAAAAACTAGGTCGTCGGGCTGTAGATACTTTCTAAGTAAGGTAATGTTGGAGGATGCATCCTTGCCAGCAACGGCTAGGAGCCCCTCCGACGTCTCGAACCATCTGAATTTTTCAAACCACTTCTTCTTTTCACGCACTTTATGCTTACTTTGCTCGGGAATCGAAAGCTTTTTTGATTCGAGCTCGGCCGTTATCCTTGAAATTTCAGATTCTAGCTCGTTCATCTCGTTTAGTATCCTTTCCTTTGCCAACCTTAACTTCTTTACTTCATCAAACATCTTTTCGACCTGTTTGGGAACAGGCTCGCTTAACAAAAGCTCAAACTCGACACCGTTAACGGAGATTATGGCTACACCCTTTGCCCTATCTATGCTGATGAGCCTCAAGCCATCCACGGGTTGGGGGCTTCCTTCCTTAATTGAATGTCTGAAACTTTCCACCTCATGTAGCATTGTAAAAATCTTCTCTGCAACGCTCTTGAGGCGCTCAATCCTTTCTTCCAATTCTTTAATCGCAGCCTTTTTTGACTCAATATCTTCCTGAATTTCCCTTAACCTTTGCTTAAGTTCCATCGTCACCTTCTCTTCGTATTCTTTCGCTAAGGATGCTTCATACTCTGCTGCAACGGCCTCGTTGAACAAATTGACCGGCTCGAAAGAGTAACCATTTTGCTCTAGACTTTTCAGAATAAAGGGTACGGCTCTTATATCCGAATTGCGCTTTGCTAGATATGGCCTTGGCTCTTTAAATGCTGTAAGTATCTGCCTAATAGCTTCAGCAATCTTGTGCCTTTCATCCCCGCTGAGCGCATCTATCGGTACGTGTTTGTCAACGTTTGCTAATGCAACTACCTCCTCCGCATATTTACCGCCTAGGCCCAACTCGGAGGCCAACCAAGATACGAGTTTCTTTTTAGAGCTAGCGTTCTCCATCATTTTCTCCACATCAACATCTTCTGTTAGCGTAAACCTAGGCGGGGGTGACACGTATTGCTTTCCCTCTGCTATTTCTCTATCCTTCATCTTGGCGTGAAAGAGTGCAACGAGGATTTTATTCGACCCATCGACAAGCACTATGTTCCCCTTCGGTATGAGTTCTACAATCAGCTTAAAATTACCGTTCCGCTCGAAGTTTAGGACAGCTATCCTTTCATTACCCATCTGTTCCAAACACTTGAGCCGACTTCCGTTTAGAAATTTCCTGAATCTCATGGCGAGATTTGTCGGCGTCTTAGGTTTTGGATAAGTGTGGGGGGTGAAGTACAAGCATTTGCCAGCTGAGGCCCTAAGTTCATAATCACTTTCTTTTCCCCTGAGCTTAAGAATTATGCTACCGTCCTCAAGCTGATACACATTATCCACTATACATCCAATTAGGACACCTGACATCTCTCTTAGCAAGACGGAAAGTTCATGAGTTGATATTTCCATAAAAATCACCGAGGTTTGGGGCGATGATCCTTGAAGATAAGCTGTACTGGTCTAAAGTATTCTTAGGGATCTTTATAGGTTTCCTCTCGGCTCTCTTAAGGTTGCACGAACCCACGTCCATGGTTGCCATAGCGGTTGCCGTAATCGTTTATGTGGCGTACAGCATACTATCGCCGCTCATATTCAGAGCACAAAGAGGGTATTTGAAGACCAAGAAACCATACATAACAGGTCTGGCGACGTACTTTCTCGTTTGGCTAGTGAGCTGGATACTCTTCTACAACATCATTTTTGGATGACTCTTTCTGCGAGAGCTTGTGAGGAACCGGTAATTCGTTAAGCATGTTGAGGAAGTCTGACCATGCTCTGTAAAAACCCGGTCTTGTCGTAAAAGGTAATTTAGGCCATCCTCTCGAATTCTTCCGCCAACTTCTTTCTTTGCTTTCTTAAGTTTTCATCCATCCAGACCTTGTACACAAACGACTCGAGGTCGTCATTTATGTATGCGTAATATATGCCGTAGAGCGCGTCGTAGTAGCCCGCATCCTNTTCCTCGTTCAGGTTTTTCTTAAGCTTCTCCAGAATTTTCTCGGCTTCTGAGATTTTGCCGCTAAACAGGGTAACGTAGAACGATTTTACCATCTTGTTATGTTGTGGCATACGCATCACCTAGACTTAAGCTCATCCTCTTCCACATCCTCTAAACCATTTTCGGTTATCTTAAACACAGCCTCACCTTCAGGTAAATAGGGACTTGACACGAGCCTTGCTATCCTTATGTTCCTACCGACAGACTTGCGAAGGAACACTCTCGTATGGCTTGTGTGACCGACTATGTGTCCGCCGACTGGTGAGACAGCAGCTGGTGAAAAGAACTCGTCTGGTCTTGCCATGACTTGATTGGTCACTACAGCAGCGGCGTTGAAGGCCCTCGCAAGCCTTATCAGCTTATGGAAGATGCTTGTTGAGCTTTTGCTGCCTCTCGGCCAGAGTCTGTCTGCCGATGTATTCGCTTCTGAAGTGGGACGTCAATGAGTCAATTATTATTAACCTCACGTTGTTCTCCTTTATCACTCTATCAGATTTTTCAAGAAGCAGCATCTGGTGGTCGCTTGTATAGGCTTCTGCATAGATTATTCTCTTCGAGACCTCGTCAAAGTCAAGCCCGAAGCGCTTTGCGATACTCTCAATCCTTTCAATCCTGAACGTGTTCTCCGTGTCTATGTAGAGCGCTGCACCATTCAAACCACCCCTTTCAACGGGTAGTTGTACGCATACGGCCAGCTGGTGGCATAGTTGCGACTTTCCGCTACCAAACTCACCATAGAATTCGGTTATACTTTGCGTCTCCACACCGCCGCCTATCAGAGCATCTAGTTGCTTAACACCCGTCGTTATTCTGCCGACGTTCATCCTAAGCGATGCTAGGTCTTTTGCTGTTACCCACGATATCTCTATAGCTTGTCTAGCCGCAGCTATTATCTCCGCTGCCTTTTTCTCTCCGATGCCAGCAGCAACCAATTCAGCTACTGTTGCGGTTGCCAATGCCTCTATTGTGCTATATCCTATCTCCCTAAGCTTTTCTGCCGTAGCCTGACCTACCGACGGCAAGTCCTCTATGTCGACGAACGTCTTTTTCTCCTTCACCTTTTCTTTTTGACTCATTCCCGTATTGACTATCTTCAACGGGATATTTAAACACTAGCAAAAGCATGCACTTTTTCGAGCGACTCCGGGGTAAAAACACATGGACAAAGCTTAAGCGTGGGCACAACGTGTAGGTCTACATGGTATCCAAAGCTATTATCCTAGTGTGCGATGGCATGGCGGATAGAAGGTGCTCGGCGCTCGGAGGACTCACGCCGCTTCAAGCGGCGAGGCCGAAGTCCTTTGACTGGGTGGCATCGAGAGGCGAGTGCGGCTTGATGGATCCGATATCGCCAGGAGTGCCGCCTGGTAGCGACACGGCCCACTTAGCAATACTCGGTTACGATCCCTACAAACATTACACGGGTAGGGGCGCTTTCGAGGCTTTGGGTGCTGGTATCGAGCTCGAGCCCAACGATGTGGCCTTCAGGTGCAACTTTGCTACGGTAAACGAATGAGGGNATAGTGGTCGACAGAAGGGCAGGAAGGATATCCAACGAGGATGCTGAAGCTCTGTCAGAGAGCCTGAACGATATAAGGCTCGTCAGAAACTCGGACGTCAAAATAATGTTTAAGCACACGGTAGAGCACAGGGGCGTGCTAGTCCTAAGGGGCGAAGGTTTGTCGAGGTTTGTTTCCGACATCGACCCGCATAAGGTAGGTGTAAAGTTCCCACACTCCAAGCCGTTGACGGATTCTCCTGCAGCGAAAAAGACGGCAGATGTTTTGAATGAGTTAGTTGAAATTTCAAGAAGGGTGCTTGCGGAACATGAGGTTAACAAGCGCAGGATAAAATGCGGTCAGCCNCCAGCTAATGTTGTATTGCCGAGGGGTGCGGGAACTTTGCCGGTGTTGGAGAAGCTTCCGACAAAATTCGGTATTAGGGCCGCGGTTATAGCGGGTGGTGCGGTCTACAAGGGCGTGTGTAAGGCGGCGGGCTTCGACGTTCTTGACGTGAAGGGCGCAACTGGCACAGTAAGCACAGATTTAGATGCTAAGATGAGGGCGGCGGTAAGTGCAATTAAGATTTATGACCTTGTGTTTTTACACGTTAAGGCAACGGACGTCGTCAGTCATGACAAGAACCCAGTAAAGAAGGTAGAAATAATCTCAAGAGTGAGCGAAGCTTTCTCCACAATCCTATCAGAGGTAAACTTAGAAGATACGTGCATAACAATAACGAGCGACCACACAACACCATCAGAAATAGGGGAGCATACCGGCGACCCCGTCCCCGTGGCTTTGTACGCGCCAGGTGCGAGGTATGGTGGTGTTGAAAGGTTTGATGAAGTCTCTTGCGCATCAGGTACGCTTGGTAGGATAAGAGGGGTTGACCTTATGCCGACCATCATGAACTTCCTCGGAAAAGTTCCGATGTACGGTGAGTAGATTGAGCACGTCAGTTCCGGTAAGGGTTCCTGTAAAGGTTTGGATCGAAGGTGTGGGTGAATACGAGGCCGAGCTGATAAAATTTTTAGCACCAGCAACAGTAACGGAGCTCGTGAGACTCTTGCCGATAGAAGGTATGGCTGGACTTTGGGACTATGCGGTCTATATAGAGACCCGTATAGCAAGGGGTGCCGAGAAGCCTGTGGAAGAGGTGAATTATGGTGACATAATATTCTGGCCTCCGGCCGGTGCCCTAGGCTTTGTCTTCAAGAAAGCTAAGCCTTACGCTCAGACGGTAAAGGTCGGAAAACTATCCGGGGACCTAACCGCACTCGCAAAAACAAGACCTGGAGCTAGGGTAAGGGTTCTAAAGAGTTAGGAGAATTTACTTCTTTTTCTTTGACCTGGTTTTTGCCTCCGCAGGCTCAGATTGTTTCGCGGCCTCTGAAACCTTTGCAGGCTCAGTTACAGCTTGTACCGGTGCGAATATCCTTAACCTGTTATCGCCGACTACCGGTACAAGAAGACCTTTTGAGGCTAAGCTATTCAGTAAGCTCTTCGCAACTGAGAGCCTAATCCCGTACTTCTCAGAAATGAGGTAGGGTGTAGCGTACTTCATGCTCCTGATGTAGTTTAAGACATCCCTTTCATCCGGTAAGGCTATGCTACCAGCATATTTTTGCGGCGCCGATTCCTTCTTCTCAGAAGGCTTTTGTTGCGCCTTCATCTGCCTCTTCTCGGCTTGGGATAAAGTGGGTTTTTTCGGCCCTCCCAAGGCGACTTACCCTCTTGGTAAAAGACTTAGAGGTGCTATTAAGTGTTGTTTTCGCAATTGCAAGGTGTGTAATTAGCTTTAATTGGCACAAGAATAATTTTTCGTTTGGATGTTAAGGTTTGCTAGGAAGATGCCGGATAAGTGCTTAGGATGTGGTGCATGCGAAGAGATAGTAGCATGCCCTGCCGGAAAACCATTCTCAGAAACTCTCTGTTTCGGCTGTGGTGCATGCCAGCTAGCATGTCCAGGAGACGCTGTTATGATGTTTGAGAGGGCAAAGACGAGGGACGTCGAGATTAAGGTAAACGGTGAGAAGTTCTGGGTGCCGGAAAGGGTTACTGTAAAAGCTGCCTTAGAATTACTCGGTTACAGGTTTTCACGTTTTCCAGAGAAGGGTAGCATGTTTGCTCCGTGCTCCGTCGGAGGCTGCTATTCTTGTGCTGTATTGGTGAACGGGGTACTCGCGCCAAGTTGTGTTACAGGCGTCACGGAAGGTATGGAGATATTAACAGACCTTCCAGAAGATTACGTTCCAAAAAGGATAGTGCACGGATGGATGGGACATCCCGTTGGCGGCGTAGGGACTCCTTGGTGGTTAAAAGGCTACGGGTACATAGAGGTTGCATGCTTCGCATGCGGATGCAACCTAAGGTGTCCGCAATGCCAAAACTGGACGACGACCTACTGTGGTAAGGATAAGCCTATGTCACCTTCAGAGGCAGCAAGGATAACAACATACATGAGAAACAGGTACCGGGTGGATAGGATGGCCATATCGGGGGGCGAGAGCACGCTCAACAGGAGTTGGCTCTTAAGTTACGTTAAAGCGCTGAGGGAACTCAACCAAGATAGCGACGCAAGGATACACGTTGATACAAACGCGACGATACTAACGAGGGATTACATAGACGACCTCGTCGATGCAGGGATGACAGACATAGGGCCAGACCTTAAGGGACTAAAGGTTGAAACTTTTATGAGGATAACCGGGATAAAGGAACAAGAGCTCGCCGAGAAGTATCTGAGGACGTCTTGGGATGCATTCAAGTACTTGGTAGACAATTACAAAGAAAGGCTGTTCATAGGCATCGGTATACCGTACAATAAGATGCTTATCAGCATGGATGAAATAGTGAGGATTGGTGAGGAGATTATGAAGATAGACGAGAGCGTACAGGTCTGTGTCCTCGACTACAGGCCAGAGTTTAGAAATGTTTCGATTCCTAGACCTAGCTATGCGGAGATGCTGAATGTTTGGAAGGCTTTGAAAGATGTTGGACTTAAGACAGTGATATGTCAAACACCGCGCGGTCACATAGGTCCTTAATACCTCTAAGCCCTTATCCTAAGTATCCTCATGGCGTTCTCCGTCGTTACCTCTTCTACCTTCTCCAACGGTACGCCCTTTATCTTGCTCACTATCTCTGCGGATATTTTCACGTTTGACGGAAGATTTATGTTACCAGGAACAGGAGAAAGGGCTGGAGCATCAGATTCCAGTAGTATGTTGTCTAACGGCACTTTGCTTACGAGCTTTTGTTTCTGGACACTCCTGGCGACTGAAGGAGGTATGCTGAAGAAATAACTGTTTTTGACACCGATTATAGAATGGGATGCCGAACCATCGAAGGCATGCATTATCACATCCTTCGCACCACACTCGACTAACATCTCTAATGCATACTTTCCAGCACTCCTAGAATGCACTATTAACGGAAGGTCCAGGCTCAAAGACAGTTCTATGAACTCTTTGAAGACCCTTCTTTGCAATTCCCTATCCGACTTGACGCTTATATGGAAATCAAGACCAACTTCCCCTATGGCGACTATCTTCTTAGCATTCTTCTCTATCAAATCCAACACGGCCTCGTATCCCTCAAGCTCGTACGGCATGATCCCCAAAGATGGAAATATCATCTTGTAATCGGAGACCTCTAGGGCTCTTAAGCAATCCTCGTATCCAAGTCCGGACGTTACAACTATGGCCACTCCCGACTTCTTGGCATCGTTTATCACTTCTGCTAGGTTTGCCCTTATGCGCTCATCCGTTAGGTGGCAGTGTACGTCGACGAGCATCGCCCTCAATCGATGATTTCTCATTAATCAGGGTTTCGACCGAGCGTTAGGACTAAATTTAACCTTGAGTCTCAACACCTAGGGATATTTCGTCCTCATCCTTTGGAGGTTCGTGTCTATGAGCCTGCCGATTCCGGTGGTTAGGAGAAAGCTTAAGGATGGTAGGATTATCGAGAGGGAAGGTAGGGGCTTCAGCTTGAATGAGCTTAGAGAGGCGGGCATAACGATTGACCGAGCCAGAAGGCTCGGACTCTACATCGATAAGAGGCGGAGGAGCTGCAGGATGGAGAATGTCGAGGCCTTGAGAACGTTATTGAGGGTTGTGAGCGAAACAGTGAAGGTGAGCTCCGAAAAAAGCTCGTGAATATGTTAGAGCTCTTTCGTCTTCGACTCTAGCACCTTGAAGAGGTCTGCCTTCGTTACAATACCCGTTATCCTGCCATCTTTCTGAAGGAGAACGGCGGGATACTCTTGGAGGAGTTGCCTGACTATGTTTAGGGAAGCCTCTTCGGGTATCATCGGGAAGGCTTCATCCATGATCTCACCCACAGGCATCGCCGTGGACTTTACCCTCTCGAGCTTCCTCGTGATCGTTGACTCCGAGATGCTTCCTATAGGACTGCCATTCTTCAGAACCGGTAGTTGTGATATTCCGTATTCCTTCATCAAGTTTATTGCCCTGCTCAGGGGATCCGACACCTCCACGCAGATAACGTCCCTGGTGCAGATATCCCTAGCCAAGAGCTTAGCGTCCCTTTCAGCCCTAACCGTTTCAAGAGCTTGGAGAATTCGCCTAACAGCCTCGTAGGATGGGTTGATTTGACCGCGTTCGATCTTCGAGATCAGGGACTGACTTAGCCCCGATATCCTCGCGAGCTCCCTTTGTGTAAGGCCCAGCATTTTTCTAAGCTTCGCAAGGGACTCGAGGTCCCAGAGACTCTCCAAACTCATGGCACACCTATGATTCCTATTGGAATATATTATTATAAATGTTTATGAGTAGCTGATTACGGGCAAAGGTGATGCGAAGACAATCAACTGAAGCGATTCATGGACACGGATATCGGGATCAGGAGAGGGGAGTATTTAAAGTCCCCATCTACCAAACGGCCATCTACGAGTATCCTGATTCGGTCATGGGAGGGCCTAGGCGCAGCGATCGGGGCCTAGACCTCAAGTATAGTAGAGAAGAGAATCACACGGTCAGGGCTCTCGAGAAGATTCTAGCTAAGCTTGAGAGAGGTGTTGACTGTCTCGCCTTCGGGAGCGGGATGGCCGCGATAGCTGCCGCATATATCTCAAAACTCAGCGCTGGGTCGAAACTCCTAGTTCCCCTCGAGTGTTATGGGACTACCCAGGAGCTTGCTCAGAATCTCTCGAAATTCGGCGTCGAGTGCATTCTCGCCAGGTCGGATACTGAGGAGTTTCTTGAGAGACTCGAGGACGATGTTTCACTCGCCTTAGTCGAGACGGTCACGAACCCGATGATCAGGGTTGTTGATGTTAAGGAAATTGCGAAGAGGTGTAAGGAGTTAGGGATACCGCTTATCGTCGATAATACCTTCTCCACACCGATACTCTATAACCCGCTCGAAGATAGTGCTTGGATCACGATCCATAGCTTAACGAAGTATATCGCCGGCCATAATGACGTCGTGGGCGGTGCGATAATAGTTGGGAGCGAGGAGGATGCGAAAACACTTTGGAACTGGAGGAGGAAGCTTGGATCGATCATGGCCCCGTTCGATGCTTTTCTCACGATCCGCGGCGTGGCCACACTCGAGGCAAGGTTTGAGAGACAGTCGAGGAGTGCCATGGAGATAGCTGAGTTCCTGGAGGATCATCCGAAGATAACGGAGGTCTATTATCCTGGACTCCCGAGTAGCCCGTATAGGAGCGTGGCTGATAAGCTCTTCAAGCGGCGACTCTATGGCGGCGTCCTGAGCTTCAAGATAAGGGGAGGTCAGAAGGAGACCTTAGAGGTTCTCAGGGGCACTGAGCTGATCAGGCCGACACCGAGTTTAGGCGGTGTCGAGAGTCTCCTAACATATCCGATATGGACGGCTGCGAAAAACATGAGCAGCGAGCAGATGAAGGTACTCGGGATAAGCGATAACCTTCTTAGGTTGTCGGTCGGTCTCGAGGACGTCGAGGACTTAAAAGAAGATCTAGACAGGGCTCTCTCGAGAATCTAATCTTTCGTAAGCTATACGTCGATGATGTTCTAGGTATTAATCCTCACCTCCCTCGAAGCCTGAGGTTAAAGCCTGATCCAGAACATATTCAAGTGGAAGAGAATGAGTGTCATCCTAAAACACTATCTGAGGGAGGACGTCGCGAAGGAGATCTCAAGGTTCTGCTCCGGTAGATGGGTTGCATTAGAGTGCCGGTCGAGTGGCGGCGTCAGAGCCTTCCACAGGTATTGGCCTGATGGTGGGCCGCTTGCGATTAGGGAGCCGGCCGACATCAAGAGGCTGATTAACAGGTTTGGTAATAGGATGCCGAGAACGATCTACGGCTCCGCGAACATCTACCGAAAGCTTGAGCGGAAGGAGGACGTCTCCGACGTCAATAATATTCTCATGAGCACGCCGAGTTGGGATGTTGATGGATCATTAGAGGAGGTTGAGCTGATTAAGGAGGCCGCAGAAATTCTTGTCGATGCTCTTAGGAGCGAGGGTGTCGAAAGGTCGGTATACCTCATCTGGTCCGGCCGCGGAATACATGTCCACCTGAATGAGAATGCGATAAGCGGAAAGATATGGGAGAAGGGGCCTCTCAGAGCCTCATTCGCGATAGCCGAGTATGTTCTTGGGCGTGTGAAGGATGAGCTTGAGGCTATATGCAAAAGGTCAAGGTCTCTTGATAGGAGGCTTAAGGTCGAGAACCTCATAGACATTCAGAGGGTCTTCACGGCACCTCTAAGCATCCACCGCGAGCTCGACCTCGTCGCCGTCGCGGTTAAGCCGGACGATCTTGAAAGATTCGAGATAGATTGGGCTAAGATTGGTGACTTCAAACACTGGAGCGGATGGGATGAGTATGAGCCGGGCGAGGCTGACGATCTCGCGTTAAGGGCTCTCGCGGAGATTAAGGGCGGCTTAAGGACGACGATAGNTGGGGAGGAAAAAGAGGACGAATAAGGACGCTCAGCAAGTTGTTCGGGCTGGCCAGATTGGCAGGTTCCAAGTCATGGGCCTCCTCCAGGCCGCAAGATATTATACACTGAAGGGCGACCTCGAGCTTGCAAAGTCCTTTGGCCTCAATAGGGCAATATTCTACGCTTGGGCGAAGAAGCGGGGCGTGACTGTGAGGAGGGTTGGGAGGGGCTTGGGACCCGGTCAGCCAGCCGAGAGGGAGGGGATCGAGGAGAACGTCGGGGATGAGGTTGCCTACCGATCTCCACACGGATACTTCGTGATAGGCGGACAGATTCAGAGGCCCGTGGACTTCGACCGGATGATAGCCGCGAGGTTTGGGCAGGACTTTGAGAGATTCTGGAGAGCGGCCACAGAGTATGTCAGGAGCTTTCCGGAAAGTGTCCTCAAAAGTCAGCGAGAGTTCTATGAGAAGGTCTACCTGCCGGTGAGGGATCGACCTGAGAAGATCCTCAAGCGCCAAGATTTGCCTAACCGTGCTGATCAACATTGAGGAAAGCATTAGTATGTCGGAACCCTACGCAGAAAGATGCTGAACTAGAGACCGATTTGTGAAGACGACATATAATTATGGCCTTGTTTACCATGCAGTGGAGCATGAGAGTCGGGGTCGGCTCGATAAACGAGGTTAAGGTCGAGGCAGTGAAGATATGCTTTGAGAGGTTCTTCGGGGGCGCAGATATAATCCCAGTCGCGGTCGAGGCCCCACCTCAGCCCATTGGTTTCGAGGAGACTCTCAGGGGTGCGGTCATCAGGGCGTTAGAAGCTATGAGGAGAGCACGTGCTGATTTCGGGGTCGGCATAGAGGCAGGACTAATCAGGGTCCCGCATAGCATCACAGGATACGTCGACCAGCACGTATGCGCGGTAATCGATGTTGAAGAGAGGGTTACGCTCGGATTCAGCATGGCGCTCGAGTTTCCGGAGATCGTTGTGAGGAAGATATTGAGCGGTCAGGCGAGGGAGGCCGAGGAGGTAATGGAGGAGATATCGGGGATAAGGGAGATCGGGTGCAAGGGCGGGGCGGTCGGATATCTGACACGAGACCACGTGAGGAGAATAGATCTATGCGTGCAGGCGGTCACATCAGCGCTCATCCCGAGGCTGAGCCCTCAGCTTTATAACATCAGCTGGCCGAGAGTCAGCAACAT
>Ga0065719_106686_pt1 | contig 22700 bp, 21 predicted proteins | sample GBSCel85sediment_FD_59106 | JGI IMG/M metagenome (GOLD analysis project Ga0065719, IMG submission 59106) | Hot spring sediment microbial communities from Great Boiling Spring, Nevada - Cellulolytic enrichment CS 85C v3 (version 3) | ecosystem: Environmental > Aquatic > Thermal springs > Hot... | reverse complement strand
ACATAAATCCTTCTGGAAGAAGGAGAGGGAAAATTTTTGAGAGCAAAATTAAAGATGTTTCCAAAATTGAATATGCTGATGGGAAAAGTTTTGAATTCGGTAGTACTTTTATTTTATTTTCCAAAGCTGTTTGGCATGGAGATGTTGGAAGCGAGGTAGGGAAAGTCATAATGGTTTATATTGAAGAGGGGAAGAATTCTATTCTTTTCGGAAGTGATGCTCAAAGTCTGGCTGACAAAGAGGCGCTGAAATTTGTGGAAGAGAAAAATCCGCAGCTTTTAATAGTCGATGGCTACCCAACTATTTTTGTTGGATGGAGAATGCGAGAAAGAGATTTTTTGAACGCTAAAGAAAATTTGAAAGAAGCAATTAGGGCAACTGATGTTAAAAAAGTCATCTTAGACCATCATATAGTTAGGGATTTAAATTACAAAGAAAAAATAGAAGACGTTTTTGAAGTTGGAAAAAGCTTGAAAAAAGAAATAATTACAGCTGCCGAATTTTTTCAGCTAGAGAATTTCTTTCTCGAGGCCTGGAGAAAAGAGATTAAAGAAGGAAGAAGAAAAGTAGAGGTAGAAAAATATTTCTACAAGTTGGAAGAAAAAGTAAAAAAAGAAATTGGAGAGGAATGAACTATTTCTTCTTTTTCCCACACTTTTTTGCCATGCCTTCCCACCTGAATTAAATTTTCTCGCTTAGTTATAAAAATTATTAATACAACTTAAAATTAAGGTATGATAAGTGAAGAAAATATAATCGAAGTCTTCGAAATCTTAGAAAGCCATCTAAAAGAAAAGAATATGATTCAGAAGTTTATAGACGAAAAATTTACTCCATTTCAAATATTGGTTGCAACGATTTTGAGTGCAAGAACAAGAGACGAACAAAGCGAGGAAATATCGAGGAGACTTTTCAAAAAGGTTAAGATGCCTCGCGATTTGTTAAAATTTAACAAAAAGCAACTTGCTAAAGAGATTTATCCAATCGGCTTTTACAGAACTAAGGCTAAAAATTTGATAAAGCTCGCAAAAATTTTGGTTGAAAAATATGATGGAAGGATTCCTGAAAAAATGGAAGAATTATTGAAGTTGCCTGGAGTTGGAAGAAAAACAGCAAATATTGTTCTCGCATATGCTTTTAATAAGCCAGCAATAGCTGTAGATACTCATGTGCATAGGATATTTAACAGGTGGGGATTTTTGAAAACTAAAAAACCAGAAGAAACAGAAATGGAGTTGAGAAAAAGATTACCCAGAAAGCTTTGGGGAAAGGTAAATAATTTGCTTGTAAATTTTGGAAAAAACATCTGCAAACCAATAAAGCCTTTATGTGACAAGTGCCCACTTAATTCCTTATGTCCGTTTTCCAAATGCCAGAAATAAAATTTACCTTTCTCAATGCAATTATTTTTATGAGAGAAAAGATTTTTCTGTTAGATGTTGATTATGATGTTGAAAATGAGAGGGGAATAATTTTTTTATTTGGTAAAAATGAAGAGGGGAAAAGGGTTCTCGTAAGAAAAGAGTTTTACACATATTTTTTCGCGATGCCAAAAGAAGGAAAGGAAGAAGCGTTGAAGCAGAAAATCGAAAATCTGAAAAATTTACCAACTAAAATTCTCTCGGTCGAAATTGTTTCAAAAGTATGGATGGGTAACGAAAGAAAGCTGATAAAAATAACAATTCAAAATCCGAGAAAGTTAAAAGATGTTAGGGATGCAATAAAGGAGTGGGAAGAGGTAGAAGAGACGTTTGAATACAACATTTCTTTTTACAAGAGGTTCCTAATGGATTACAAAATAAAACCTTGTAGTTGGGTAGAAGCAGATGGTGAAAAAGTTGAGAATAAATTCGATGTTGATTTAACGATAGAGGCAAAAGAGATAAAACAATTAGATGAAGATAAAGAACCAAAAATTAAAGTTTTGGCAGTAGATACAGAATGGATTGAATTAGAAAATAGAGAGAAGCTCATAATGATTAGTTTAGCTTCTGAAAATCTAAGAAAAGTTTTGGCATTAAGCGAATGGCAAGGAAAGCAAGATTTTGTTGAAAGTTATCCTAGCGAGGAGAAATTAATTAAAAGATTTTTGGAAATAGTAAAGCGAGAAAAACCGGATGTGATAGTAACTTATAATGGAGATGAGTTCGATTTTTTGAAATTGAGAGAAAAAGCAAGGGAGTTAAAAATAAATTTTGGATTTGGAATAGACGATAGAGAATTGGAATTTGTTAGAAGGGGGAGGAGCTCTGCAGCCAGATGCTTTGGGGTAGTTCACGTAGATGAATACGTCTTTGTTGATAAAATTCTGTCGACTAGCCTAAAGAGTGAAGTTCTAACCTTGGATGAAGTTGCAACAGAGCTAATTGGTGAGGGCAAAAAAGATTTGGAGTACAAACAAATGGTTGAGTTTTGGAGAGAAAGGAAAGAATTGAACAGAATTGCTGAATATAGCATGTGGGATGCTCATCTTACGTATTTATTAAGTCAAATTCTTTTGCCACAAATATTTTCAATTTCAAAGCTAACTGGAGAAATCCCTTTTGATGTCTCTAGGTATAGCTATTCTCAATTGGTTGAGGCTTATTTGATGAAAAAAGCTGTTGAGGACAATGTTTTGATACCGAATTCCCCAAAAACTGAAGAGAAGGAAATGAGAATGAGAGAGCTGCCATATAAAGGTGCTATTGTGGTTGAGCCTAAAAAAGGTATTCATGAAAACGTTGCCGTTCTCGATTTTAGAAGCTTGTATCCAACTATAATCGTCTCTCATAATGTTTCTCCAGAGTTGCTAAATTGCAACCATCAAGAATGTAAAGAAAAAAACACAGCGCCTGAAACGAAAAATCATTTTTGTCTGAAAAAAGTTGGATTCATTCCAAAAAATTTGAAATTATTGATTGAGAGAAGGAAAGAGTTGAAGGAAAGAATGAAAAAAGTCCCAAAAGATTCTCCTGAATATAAAATTTTGGATAACGAGCAGTATGCAACAAAGATAATTAGCAATGCTATGTATGGTTACTTTGGTTTTGTAGGAGCTAGATGGTATAAGAAAGAATGTGGAGAAGCAACTGCCGCCTGGGGAAGACATTACATTAAAAAGATTATGCAGATGGCACAAGAGGAAGGATTGGAGATTATTTATGGGGACACGGATAGTATTTTCGTAAAAAAAGATGGCCTTGGCCTAAAGGAAATAGAGGGAGAAGCGAAAAAATTTGTAGATAAAGTTAATAGAGAGCTACCAGGAATCATAGAACTTGAGTTTAGAGGGGCGTATCTTCGTGGCATATTTGTTTCTAGAGAGAAAGGAGAAAGTGGAGCAAAAAAGAGATATGCTTTATTGGATGCAAACGGGAATTTAGAAGTGAGAGGATTTGAAACTGTAAGGAGAGACTGGTGTAAATTAGCTAAAGAAGCGCAGAGAAAAATTCTTGAAATAGTGTTAAAAGAAAAAGATCCAAAAAAAGCTGTTGATTTCATTATAGAAACTATAAAGAGAATTAGAGAGGGTAAGGTTGATATTGAAGAGTTAACAATATACGAACAAATAACTAGGCCTCTAAGCCAATATGAGCAGATTGGACCTCATGTAAAAGCAGCTATGAAAGCAAGAGAAAGGGGAAGAATGATTGCTGAAGGTTCTATTATAGCTTTCATAATAACAAAAGGTGCTGGAAGTATTTCTGATAGAGCAATGCCAGTCGAATTTGTGACTAAAGGAGATTATGATGCCAATTATTATATAGAGCATCAAATATTGCCTGCAGCATTGAGAGTGTTAAAAGCTCTTGGTTATACGAAAGAAGATATATTAAAGCCTAAAACTTTTGGGTTAGATGTGTGGTTAAAAAAATATTAGAAGAGAATTCAATACGTTTTACCGAACAAAGTTAGCCTATCTGTTGTTTCTCCGCAAATGATGCATTTACCAAATTTTTTCTCATCAGTCAAAAATCCTATGGCCTCTATCGATGGTCCTAAATTCTTAATTCCCTCGAAACATTCTTGCTTTCCGCACCAGCAAGCTTTCGCCACATTGCCCTCTTCTATCCATTTCTTTGCTTCTTCTAAATTTTCAAAATATTTTATTTTTTGAGTGTAAAGCGCTTCCACTTTTTTGTATAAGCTTTTTGGAATTTCTTCCTCTAGCAAATATTTTAACACCTTTTCTATTTCATTTTTATCAACTTTGATCCTCTCCTTCAAATCCCTCCTATAAACAGTATAGAAGTCTTCTTTTACTTCCCTTTCTCCAATTTCAATTCTAATTGGAACTCCTTTTATATCCCATATGTTGAATTTTTCTCCTGGGGTTTTTTCACTTTTATCAACAACAGTTTCAATTCCTATATTATCTAATCTTTCCTTTAATTCATCAGCCTCTTTCAAATAATCTTCTCCTTCTTTTGGAATTGTAATTATTACAACCTTTACGGGAGCTATTTTTGGTGGCAACACCAAGCCTCTTTCATCTCCATGTAAAGTTATCACAGCAACTAGAAACCTAGCTCCATTTCCTGTACATACTTGCCATACGTATTGTTTGTTCCCCCTTTCATCGACATAAAACAGATCAAACTTTCTAGCATATGCTTGTCCCAAATTGTTAACACTTCCATTTTCTAACAATCTACCATTTGGTATTATAGTGTAAAACTCATAAGCTGATTCAGCATCTGGGAAAATTTCATATTTTGGCTTTTCCACGCATATCGGTGGTATGTTCAAGATTTCTTTCCAAATGTACTCGTAAATTTTTTTATGTCTTTCCATTTCCTCTCTTGCTTCTTCTCTAGTTTTATGCGCTGTGTGAATTTCGTGCCAGAATGTTATCTCTCTATCTCTAATCATGGTATGCGTGGTTTTTCCCTCGTTCCTGAAAGAAGAAACAGTTTGATAGATTTTTATTGGTAACTCCCCTTCCATTATCCAGTATTTGAATATTGGATACATAGCGGGCTCTCCAGTTGGTCTTAGAATTGCATTTTCTCCTTCTACATAAAACGCATCCGTTTTAAATCCTTTGAACCACTCTTCATTAATTCTAGCAAACTCGATAGGCACAAATAGTGGAAAGTAAACTTCTTCTATTCCATTTTCCTCAAAAATGCCATCCAAAATCGCAACTAATTTCTTCATTATTTTTAAACCATAAGGCATCCAAACAAAAGTTCCTTTTACAGGATATCTTCTGTCAACGATTTCCGCCAGCTGTAGCAAACTATTATACCATTCTATTAAATTTTCTTTAGATGGAAGTCTCTCCGGCTTAATTTCCGTCATTAAATTACTATATTGCCAAATTTATAAACGACAAACAACTCTTCTGATTTATTTTTGGGGGTTTAATTATAAAGATGGAATTTAGTAGCTATATTTGGATTTTTTTGAGTTATTTTGGTGACATTGCCTATTGGCTAGGATTTACAATTTCTTTTTTACTCATCTATCTATTCTTAGAAGAAAGAGATAAAAAAAGACAAAAATGGATTCTCTACTATCTCTTACCAGCTATCTTACTCTCTTATGCTTCATCTTTTTTCCTAAAACTCGCCTTTAAAATACCAAGAGTGTGCGAGGGTGTAACTTACTGCCCAGAAACTTATGCGTTTCCCTCTGGCCATGCAACCATAGCTTCTGCTTTTTCAACAATGGTTTTTTTATGGTTTAGAAAAAATCCAAAAGTTTATGTATCTACATTCATTCTTGCTATTCTTGTTTGTTACTCAAGGCTCGCATTAAAGGTCCACACTATATATGATGTCGTTGGAGGTGGTATGGTTGGGGCTGCAATTTCTCTTTTGTGGTATAATTTTTTTAGGAAGATAGAAAATCGTAGAAATGCACTAAGCTTCTATTTTAGAAAGCTTATTCATCTCGCAGCTACTGCTGTTATCATTTTACGACTCACTATAGAAACAAAGTACATTTTGGCTTTTGTATTTTTCATAACTTCATTCTTTCTGATTTCTGAAATTCTTCGTCTAAGAAAAATTTATTTACCTGTAATCCACGAAATAACTAGATTCTGCAAGAAGAAAGAAGAGAGAGGATTTCTGGTAGAACCATTCCTCTTTGGTTTATCTTTATGTATATTGTTGTTTTTGCCTGTAGACTTATTCTTAGCAGGAAGCATACCTCTGATAATTGGAGATGCTATAGCTGGTTTAACAGGATTGAAGTTTGGCTCTCACAAACTTCCATATAATAAGCTCAAATCGATAGAAGGAAGTCTCGGGTTCTTTATTTCAACTTTCATTATCTTACTCCTCTTTTTCGATCTAAAAATTTCCCTTTTTCTATCTATATTTTCAATGCTTTTAGAAAGTGTGTTGAAGAAATATGAAAATCTACTATTGCCAATTGGAAGCGCTATTTTTTACAAGCTTATCATAGCTTGATCAAGTATAAAAATTTCAATATTAATGAGATGAATGAGAGTATATTCTAATCAGCTAGAGGAAAATGAAGGCAAAAAAGTATTAGTTAAAGGATGGGTTCATGATTTTCGACTTATGGGAAAACTCAATTTTATAATATTGAGGGACTGTAATGGTCTAGCTCAAATAGTTGTTAAAGAAGAAAAATTTAAAGAACTACTAAAAACCTTGCACTTAGAAGATGTAGTAGAAATTGAAGGTATTGTGAAAAGGTCTAAATCAGAAAAGTTTGAGTTCGAGATTGAAGCAGAAAAAATAAGTATAATAAATAAATCAGAACCACAATTGCCTTTAGATCCTAGAGAAATAACCAAAACAAATTTAGAAACGAGATTAGATTGGAGATTTTTATATTTTAGAACGCAAGAAGGTAGAGCAATCTTTAGGATTCAGACAGAAATAGTAAAATCTTTCAGAGAGTATTTCCTAAATAAAGGATTTATAGAGATGCAGCCTCCAATAATTATTGCCTCCGCTAGTGAGGGTGGCGCAGAGTTATTTGAATTGCCGTATTTCGAAAAAAAAGCTTATCTAGCGCAATCTCCGCAGCTCTATAAACAAATGGGAGCGATATCTTTCGAGAAAGTTTTTATGATTGTTCCAGTTTTTCGTGCGGAAAAATTCGACCAACCAACACATTTGAACGAAATCAGACAAATGGACATAGAAATGGCTTTTGCAAATGATGAAGATGCTATAGTAGAATTAGAGAGAGCTTTTGTTCATATTCTGAAAAATGTTAAAGAGAATTGTGAAAAGGAATTGAGAATATTAAATCAAGAAGTTGAGATTCCATCTTTACCATTAAAAAGAGTAAAGTATGAAGAGGCGGTAAATTTGCTTAAAGAACATGGGGAGAAAATAGAGTTTGGTGATGATTTTTCTAAAACGCAAGAAAAGAAGTTGGGAGAAATTTTGGGTAGCGCTTTTATCATAAAAGATTGGCCCGAAGAGTTGAAGCCATTCTACGCTATGCCAAGAGACGACAATCCAAAATTGGTAAGGGCTTTTGATCTTATATACAAAGGTTTAGAAATTTCTTCAGGAACGCAAAGAATACATCTGCCAGACCTTCTAGAAAAAAGAATAAGAGAGAAAGGGTTGAATCCAAAAGATTTTGAATATTATATAAATGCATTTAGATATGGAGCTCCTCTACATGCTGGTTGGAGTATTGGATTAGAAAGACTGACAATGAAAATTTGTGGTAAGGAAAATATTCAAGAAGTGACGATGTTTCCTAGGACTAGAACTAGAATTTATCCATGAATATTCAAATCGATAAATGATAAAAAGGGTTGGAAGATTTGTTGAAATATTAAGATGCGAAAAGCTTTTTGTTGTTGGAGATTTACATGGTGATTTAGAAGTTTTTCTAGAAATAGAAAAGAATTTCAAGGACGAAATTAAAAAATCTTCTGAAATTTACCTTTTGTTTCTCGGAGATTATGCCGATAGAGGAGATTATGGTGTAGAAGTTATTGAAGGTTTAAAGGAATTGATTAAGGAATATCCAATGAATGTAATAGTTTTGAAAGGTAATCATGAAGATTATGATGAAAAAGGCAATCCTAAATTTAGACCGTGCGACTTAAAATATGAAGTTGCTGTTAAGAGAGGTGTTTGGTATGATTACTTTAGGGAAAACTTGCATGATTTTTTCAAAGAGTTAGCAATAGCTGCAAAGTATGAGTCCTTCCTATTCGTACATGGTGGCATTTCCTCAAAAATAAAAAATTTTGAAGATTTGATGTTTCCGAGTAAAGAAATAGAAGACGATGTATTATGGAGCGACCCGTTTGAAAGTTATGGAGAATTTCCGAATCCGAGGGGGGCTGGAGTTCTCTTTGGAAAAAACATTACAAACAAAGTTTTAGGTTTGTTGTCAGTAGAAAAATTAATAAGAAGTCATCAACCTCAAAAAGCTGTTGAAGGTTATTATGAAGAACATGATGGAAAAGTTATAACAATTAGTTCTACACGTGTCTATGGTGGAAAAGCCGCAATTTTGGAGATTCAAAATGGTAACATTAAAGTTAGACGTATTTTATAAATCCCACTCTTTCAAACTCTTCAAATATTGGTTTTAATCCTCTGATTACATCATCAAAATTCATTTGAAGCTCTTCAGCCAATATTCTTGCAACTTCAGAAATAGTTTTTCTACCATCACAAAGTTTCAATATCTCGAAAGCCCATTTTTCCACTCTCCAATATTGCTCTCCGTCAAATGTGGCATAAAGACCTCCTACATGCTCAATTATTTTTAAATTCTCCGCTTTTTTAGGCCTCTTCATTATCCATTCTTCCATCTTCAAATTTGGAAGCAGAGAATATATAGCATTAAATGGCCTTGCTTCACAGAATATCGTCTTTGTCTTTTTAAATCAAAGAGGAGTCAGAAAATGTTAATTAGACTCTGAGCCTTGTCCTTCTCCATCTTTTAGGATGCGTAACTATTCTTCTAGTCCTAGCTCTTTTTAATCCGAACTTCTTTATACTCGCCCATATTGGAGCTCTTTTGATTTTTGCTAAAGCTGCAAGTTTAATTTTCTTAGTTATATGCTCTATCGACATTTACAACAACCTCCTTAACTCTTTGGATTTTTCAATAGCCAAATCTAAAGCATTTTCTATATCTTTAAGACTAAAAGTTCCAATTCCTTGTTTCTGCATTGCACAAATTTTATCATCATCCCTAACTCCAATAACAAGCTTTGCGTCAACAATCTCCTCTTCTTCTTTGCTCAAATCTACAAGCAAATTATTCCCATACTTACCAATCGTTACGCTAACGGGCTTAAAGACAACTGGTAATTTAGAAGTAAATTCTCCTCTAACTATTTTCCCGTTTTCTACTTTTGGAATTTGAGTATGCAACAACGCTTCTATAGAAGCAAGCATTGAGGCATCCATTAGATTGCCTCTCATATCGAATACTGCTAAGTCAACGTAAACAATCCAAACTTTTCCTTCTTCTATTAAAAGCTTTTCTAATTCTATTGCTTGCGACTCTCTGATTATTCTATCAACTATTCTAGCTAATTCTATGGCATCTTCGCCAGGCGGTCCCGGCTCTATTTTAGGGGAAGACAATGGAGTGAATTCGGCATTTACGATTAATATTCCTTCGTTTGGAGTATCGGGAAATGGTTCTCCTATATCCAATTTTACACCAGCATAAACTTTTGTTCCTCCGAGATTAACAAAAGCTGAGCCTTCAGCCTTTGATACAACAGAATGTTTTATCTCTATCTGCCTATAATCTTTAAAACCTCTACCATCGATTCTCTTGCCTTGATTCAAATATTCTTTAACAAACCCTTCCATCATTCTTCCTCCCTTTCAACTTTGAATTTCTCGAAGAGCACCTTTTTTTGCAACTCATAAATTTTCTTACAAACTTCTTCAGCTTTTCTCAAAAGTTCTAAGACTTCTTCCTTTGTTAATCTTCCATCCATTTGTAAAAGCGTTATTAATCCTTTAGACGGCATCATTGCAACGGCCATATCAGATTCTGAATAATTATCTTCTTTTCCGTTTAGGTCAACAATCAAAGTATTATCAACCTTTCCAACAGAACAAGCTGCAACCAAATCTCTCATTGGTATGCCAGCAGAAGCTAAAGCTAGCGACGCAGCATTTATCGCTGTTACTCTAGTGCTTCCATCAGCTTGAATTATATTTTCATAGATATCTACAACAGCTTTTGGAAAATCTTCTATGAAAATTGCTGCTGTCAAAGCTTCTTTGGTTACTTTTGAAATCTCTATACTTCTTCTATCTGGAGCTGGATTTTTCCTCTCATCAACAGAAAAAGGAGACATGGAATAAATTACTCTAACTAAGCCAACATCGCTCTCTTGCAAAAATTTTGGAAAAAGAGCTCTAGGTCCATAAACGGCAACTATTGCTTCTGTCTTTCCAAAACTAACTCGAGCGGAACCGTCAGCATTCGAAATTTCACCAATTGACATTTTTATTTCTCTAAGTTCTTCTGGTAATCTTCCGTCAATTCTTCTTCCATTAATTATTAGTGGAACTTCTGACTTTTTCATTCACTCACCCAACATTTTAGCTATTTTTTCTGTTAGCCCTACAACATGAGCTTCTTTTTCTATCGTTAAAATGGCTTCAATGGCTTTTTCCTTTTTACCACCCTTTATCCAAATAACTCCATTCTGGCCAACATAGATTTCAGAACCAGTTTTCTTTTTAATCATCTCTATCATACTTCCTCCTTTCCCTATAACTCTAGCTACTTTATACGGAGTAATCTTTATAGTAATTCCTCCAAAAAGCTTTCTTGCTAGCATATCCTTCATACTAACTTGAATTATCTTGTTTTTAGTCACTTTTGTTATCTTGCAAAAGATTATGTCATCAATATCGTAAAACCTGCTTAAATCGACTCTTCTGACATCGACAAACTCTTCTACAGCTTCCCCTAAAGGCAAAAAAGCCCTATAAGGAGAATTTATGTCTACCCACCAGCCAGAAACTTCTATCTCCTCAATCCTTCCTATAATTCTATCTCCAACCTTAGGAAAATATTTTCCTGCTAAGGGAACAACTGATATTTCTTCCTCACTTATCTTAAGCACTCCTAATACTTTTGAAAATACTTTATCGTCCTCAACATAGCAATTCGTAACTTTTCTTCCTTTCCTTTCCCCCAAATATGTTCCAGGTAAAACAATTTCCCTCTGCATCATACCTCAACCTTTTTCAAAATTTTTGACTCATAATTTCCTTTAGTTATATCTGCAAGCTTTCTAAAGAATTCATCCTGAACTCCACTAAATATTTCAATTTGAACTTGCAAGCTTCCATCACTTAAATATTCTTCATCTTTAACTTCTCCCGTCTTCGTTATGATACTATAACTCTTTCCAACATACTGAGCAGGTATCTTTAGTTGTAGGAGAACTTTCTCAAATTTTATTGGTAAAATGGGTTTTATAGCTTTAAGAACTTTTTCCACTTGAACCTCGGCATCAAGAAATGGGTCAACATTTACTCCAGCTTTTTCCATAGCGTTAAGAATTCTTTGTGGTGGATGAGGAGTATTCGTTTGAGGATTAATCGCTCTTTTTGAAATCAATGTTGCTATCTGATTTTTCTTCTCTTCTATAAGTTCTCTTTTCTGTTCTGTAGTCAATGAGAACTCTCCTTTTTTCACTATCTCTTCAGCTATTTTATAAACATCTGTCGTTCCAAAAGTCTTTTGTAAATCTTCATTTCTTACCGCTTCTCCTTTTCTCGCATCTTTATAAATTGCTGGGTAGGCAAGAATTTCTTGGATGTTTATATTTACCCCTTTTTTCAATTCAAAAGCCTTCTTTGGATCTACCAAAATCTCGAAATTTATTCCTTTAACTTTCAGTCTCGCAACTACAGCCTTATCGACGCTTATCATAAGAATATCACTTTATAAGCTTTTTTATCTCATCTTCTTCCAAAATTTTGAACTTTTTATTTTCGATTACAGCCAAATCTATTTTCTTTCCTTCTTTTATCTTTTCTGTTTTCTCCAATATATCTATAGCCAATTTTATCGCATCTTTTTTTGTTATTTCTGGCTTCCACTCTTCTCTAAAAATTTTCATAGCTGTTGGTGCTCCTCTTCCAATGGCATAAGCATACCATTCAAAAAGCATTCCAGAAGGGTCTGCTTCAATTAAATGTACTCCCGTATGGTCTTCTCCACCAAATATTATTGTAACACCATAAGGCCTTAAACCTCCGTATTGTGTTAAGAGCTGCATCCTGTTTCCGACTTCTTTAGCTAAGGTCCAAACGTCTATTGGCTCTTCATAAGTTATTTGATGCCTTTGAGCCACTATTCTTGCAAAATCTATAAGAACTCTCGCATCTGCAAGATAGCCAGAAGCTACCGCCCCTATATGATCGTCAACTTGAAATACCTTTTCTATTGAAGTTGGAGCCATTAATTCATCCAAAATCTTCGCAGTTGCCAGCACAACTCCTTTATTGAAAACTATACCTAAAGCTGTTATCCCCCTTTTAACTGCCTCTTTCGCATATTCTACTTGGAACAATCTACCATCAGGAGAGAACATCGCAATAGTTCTATCATAGCCCATAGCTTCTGGAAATCCTTCTTCTGGCATGTGACCACCAACTTATTTTCTTTTATCTTTTGCCCTTAAATTCTTTTAGCAAAGATTTAATTGTTCCGGAGATTTTTAAAATTTTAACATTAATTCTAGTGTCTCCAATTCTCTGCAGTAAACCAAAGACAACTATAACATTTGGAACAAAGATGTGGTTACATCCCGCTATTCCTGTTTGTTCTCTCTCATTCCATCTTTCGTCTAAAAGTTTAAAATCAAATTTAGAAAATTCAAACTCCCCATAAAATTTCAAAAACGCGGAATTCAACAATTCTTTGAATAAAGGATAGTTAACCTGTTCTTCAGAAATTACTTTGAATAAAACGTATCTTTTCCCCTTCCTCAAACTTGGCAACAAGATCTTCAATCTCATTTATAGTTTTAAAATCTGAGTTTAGAAAGATTGAATATACTTTACTGCCTCTTCATTAGCAAATTCAAGGCACTCTCTCAAGTCGTATCCATAGTAATAATGATGTAAAAATGCAGCATTGAACACATCGCCTGCTCCAGTTGGATTCTTCACTTCTACTTCCTTTCCTTCCACTTCAATCTGCTCCCCCTTCTCTATTGCAAGAGCTCCCTTTCTACCTTTTTTTATTACAATGGTTTTTCCTTTGAACCAGTCAAAATTTTTTGAAATTAAGGAGGCTTCCGTCTCATTGAGAAAAATCACGTCTACAAACCTTACTGCTTCGAAAAACTCCCTTTTTTCAAACATAATTCCCGCTTTTAAATCTGGATCGAAGCATATAATTTTATCTTTCTTTTTTATTTCCTCGAAAAAACGGGGCAAATCGCTCCTTAAATTCTCTAAGAGGTTATATCCTGCAAAATATACCACATCTCCATCTACGTCTGAAATGTTTAAATGTTTGAGAGAAAAAACCTTATTTGTCCCTCTAAAAGTCAACAATTTCTTAGTGCCATCTTTGAATTGTATTCCAATAGTTATTCCAGTTCTTCCATCTATTGTCTTTAATCTCGCATCAACACCAGCTTTTTTTAGCTCCTCTTTTACAAAATTCCCAAATTCGTCATTTCCGACCACACCAATCAATCTAACTTTCATTCCGAGTCTACTCAACCAAACTGCAAAATTTGCAGCCCCTCCTCCAATTTTTATTTTTATATCTTCAATCAGTCTTTGCTCATCTTTCCCAAAATCTTCGATAGCCTCGCTGAGAATATCAACATTAACGTCTCCTATTGAAGTCACATCTATCATAAATTTCTTTTTAATCGAGAATTTTAACTTCTTGTATGAGCATTTTTAAACCCTATGATGTTAGAGGTGTGTACCCCATCGAAATCAACGAAGAAATTTGCTATAGAATAAGTAGGGCTTGTGTAAGGTACTTTGGTGGGAAAAATGTATTAGTAGGGGGTGATGGAAGAATATCTACGCCCTCACTCAAAGAAGCAGTGATAAGCGGATTATTGGACGAAGGAATGAACGTTTACGATTTAGGAATAGTGTCGACTTCTACTTTTAATTTTTTGATTTCGAGCAACAAATTCGACTTTGGGCTTCAAATTACTGCTTCTCATAACCCTAAGGAGTTTAATGGAATAAAAATATACGACAACATTGGGAACAATATTGGAATTGGATTTGGATTAGAAAAAATAGAAGAAATTTTCAGAAAAACGAGTGTCAAGAAAAATGGAAAAAAAGGCGAATATATCGATGCTTCAGAGATGAAAAATCAACACAAACGATTTCTTCAAGCTCATCTAGAAAGCTTCGACCAAGCCATCGCTATAGATTACTCTAACGGGTGCGGAAGTATTGTTTTCTCTGATCTGATAAAAGATAGGATAGCTGCAATAGAAATAAACAAAGAAATTGATGGAAATTTTCCTGCTCATCCCCCAGAACCAACAGAAGAAAATTTAAAAGAGTTGAGCAGAATCGTAAGAGAAAAAGGATGTGTATTTGGTGCTGCTTTTGACGGCGATGCCGATAGAATCGTATTTCTAGATGAGAACGGAAAAATGATTAGAGGAGATAGAATACTATATCTCTTCTCTAAATTTCTGAAACCGAAAAAAGTTGTTTACGAAGTTTCTTTTCCACCACTCTTCAAAAATTTGCTGAGAAGCATGAATGCAGATGGAATTGAAAGTAAAGTTGGTAGAACTTTCATAATCAATGAAATGAGAAGGAATGATGCTGATATTGGTGGAGAAATTTCCTCTCACTTCTACTTTAAGGCTACAAAGTTTATGGAAGATGCCTTTTACGCTTTCCTATTAATGATAAAGATTTTAAAAGAAACGAGAGAAAGTATTTCCCAATTGTTAGTTGACTACCCTTCATTTCCCTATGAAACCTTTAAATTTAGTGTTCCTGAGGAGAAGAAGCATCGAATAGTTGAAAAAATCAAAGAAGAAGCATCGAAAGAGTTTAACATCATTTCAATAGACGGAGTTAAAGTTATTATGGATGAAAGGAATTGGTTTTTAATTAGAGCGTCTAATACTGAACCTGTTATTAGAGTCTATGTTGAGGGTGAAAACGAGGAAAAGATGGAAAAAAACAAAAAACTAGTTGTAGGCCTTCTTAACAAATTTATTTAAGATAACCAATCTTTCAATATGAATGAATTAAAAGATAAAACAATTCTATTTGTTTCTCCAGAGTTAAAAACGTTCAAATCAAGAGCTGGTGGCTTGGGTCAGGTAGCGGAAGAGTTGGTAAAGGCATTGAGCGAATTGGGTATCAAAGTTGTAGTAGCTTCTTGTTTGTACAAATACGTAGTAATAGATTCTTACAAAAAAGAGATCGACTATTCTGACTTGAATTTAAAAGAAGTGGGGGAAATTGAGATTGAGATTGACAAAAAGTATGTAGCAAAAATATTTACAACGGAAAAATATGGAGCTAAATTTATCTTTCTTTTCAACGAAGAATTAACGGAGGCTTTGTACATTGGAGATTTGTTGAAATTTTCCATATTTTTTGCTAAAGGCACCTTAGAAGCCTTAAAGACGTTAAGAATAAAACCAGATATAATACATTTAAACGATGCCCTAACAAGCCTTATACCGATTTATACCAAAGACGATCCTTCATATACCGAATTCTCAAAGGCAAAATTCGTGTTTACAATACACAACGCCGGCTTAGCTTACCAGCAAATTCACTCGATAGAGAGAAAAAGTCTTCTCAACCTTCACTCTTTCTCCCTAGAAAAGCTAATCTGGAATGGGAATATTAATTTGCTTTACGCTGGAGTGGAAAGTAGCGACATAGTAAATACTGTGAGCGAAGATTATGCAATTAACCTAAAAGTTGAAGGAGAAGGTATGAAAGATATTTTCGTTAGAAAAAACGTTTTCGGAATTTTAAATGGGATTGATGTGGAATATTGGAGGTCGAAGGTATACAAAAACGCTACTACCGACAACATAACTGATTTGAAATTAAAAGAAAAAGAGAGATTAATTAAAGAAATAAAAGCGAGAACTGGGAAAAGGTTAGAAGAAGATAGAATGATAGTTATAATGCCTAGAAGGTTGAGTAGCCAGAAAGGCTTCGATACCGTAATGCCGCTTATCGAAGAATTTCATAACAAATATGGCGTGCAATATATCGTTCTTGGTGTTGCTCATCCTAACGATAACGTTGGTCAGGAATGGGCAAAAAGATTTTTTGAGTTTCATAAGAAATTGGAAGGATTTGCATTTATTTATTCATTTGATGAAGAACTTGCGAAAATGATGTATGCTGGAGCAGACTTGCTACTGTATCCTTCCCTTCCAAATAAGGAACCGTGTGGAACAGGATACATGATGTCTATGGTTAACGCAACACCTTGTTTGGGAACAAGAACTGGCGGCTTAGCAGAAGTTATAAAAGAGTTTGATGAAATTTTAGAAACCGGCAATGGCTTTCTTGTTTGGAAAGAAGAGTATTCAACCGAAGCTTTTCGGAGAAAGATGGAAAAAGCTATTAGGATTTACAATAACAAGGAGAAGTGGAAAAAATTAATATGGAATGCTTTTACAACTGAGCTGGATATGAAAAACATTGCCAAAGAGTATATCTCAAAAGTTTATTTACAAGCTCTAAAGATGTAAATGAGAATAGCTTTTTTCTGCTGGGAATTTTGGCCAAGGCTTGTTGGTGGTTTAGGCACTTATGCTATAGAAATAACAAAAAAATTTGTTGAAATGGGAAACGAAGTTACAATTTTTACGCTGAACGATGGAACGTTGTTAACAAAGGAAAATTGGAATGGGATAGAAGTTCATAGGCCTTTGATTTTGGATAGCAGTGAGATATTTCCGATTTTTGTAAGAGAAGATTTGAAAAGGTGGGGGCATCACATAAAGTTCTTTTCAGATATATTTGCTTTCAATTACCTTTCGGCTTCCAAGCTGGTAAATCAGTTGATCAAAAAAGAACAGAGAAAGTTTGATATAATCTCTTTTCATGATTGGCTAGCGGGATTCGCTGGGATAATGGCCAAATCCAATACTAAATTGCCCGCGGTTTTTCACGTTCATTCAATAGAAGAGCAAAGGTCTTTGGGTGGAGGGTCGGAAGTTGTTAGAGAAATAGAAAGAGAATCCGCAAGGAAAGCTGACAAGATAATAACTGTTTCCTACTCAATGAAAGAATTTTTAGAAAGCTTAGGATATCCAAAAGATAAAATAAGCGTTGTATACAATGGAATAGATACTGAAAAATACTCGTTGAAAAACGTTGACTGGAATCTAGTTGAGAAATTGAAAGAAAGGTACAAAATTAAAAACGAGAAGGTCATTCTTTTCATTGGTAGGTTAACTTGGGTAAAAGGGATTACAAACTTAATAAGAGCAATGCCAGAAGTTTTGAAGAGTTTTCCAGATGTTAAACTCGTAATCCTTGGAAAGGGAGAAAGTTACATTGATTTAATACAGCTAAAACAATCTTTAGGCATTGGTGACAAAGTAGAAATAAGGAGCGAATGGGTTAGTGAGGAAGAAAGGATAGCACATTATGCTCTATCTGATGTTTGTGTGTTTCCAAGCATAAGCGAACCATTTGGAATTGTTAGCTTAGAAGCGATGAGCATGGAAAGGCCTGTAGTTGTTGGCGCAAGAGGAGTTAGTGGGTTGAGAGAGCAGGTAATTCCAAGCGGAGAGAATAGATGTGGTGTACACATAAATGGAGAAGATCCGAATGATATTGCTTGGGGAATAAAAGTTGTTTTAGAGAATTTGGAAGAAGCTAAGAAATGGGGTAAAAATGGGAGAAAAAGAGTTATAGAGAATTTTACCATTGAAAAAACAACAAAAGAAACGTTAAAAATATACGAAAGCCTAATTTGAATATGATAATTGGAGTTGTTTCTGGTAAAGGAGGCGTTGGTAAAACAACTATTGCATCGAACTTAAGCTACTATCTTTCTCAAGTAGGGAAGAACGTTACGCTAGTTGACTGTAATGTAACAACATCGCACATAAACTTTAGTTTCGGCTTTTTTAGCTTTAGCAAAACTTTGAACAACGTGTTAAGAGGAGAAGCGGAAATTTGGGAAGCGACATACAAGTATCAAACTTTAAATATTGTACCAGCTTCTCTAAGGCTAGAAGACCTTAGCTATGTAGATTTTATTAGCCTGAGTAGAGCGATAAGAAATATAAATTCAGAATTTGTATTTTTGGATTCAGCTCCAGGACTTGGAAAGGAAGCTGTAAGCGTTTTGAATTCGGTTGATAGCGTTTTAATAGTAACTACTCCCTTCATGGCTTCTATAGCTGATATCTTGAGAATGAAAAAAATTATAAATGAATTGAATGTTTATCCGTTAGGAATTGTCTTAAATATGGTTAAAGGGAAGAACTATGAGCTGAATAAAAGAGATGTTGAAACGATTACTGGAATAAGAGTTGTTGAAGTTGTCCCATACGATGAAAACGTTGAGTATGCTCTTTCATTGGGAAAACCGTTTGTTGAAGTTTTTCCCAATAGCAAAGCGAGTATAGCAATAAAAAGAATAGCAAATAAATTGTTTGGAGTAGAAGTAGCGGAAAAAATCGGATTTTTTGAAGGAATGAAAAGAGGAATAATAGAGCTTCTCAAGGATAAGTTCAAAATCATCTAGAAACAAATTCATCATTAACAACAAAAAACCTTAGCTTTTCTTTCAAATCTTTCCTAACTCCAATTCTATGAGAAGATTTAAACGTGAGTTTAATTCCTCTATCTTCTATGTAAATAGAGGTTTGTGGAGAAAGGAACTTTCCATTAAATGATTTGCCTATCTTGAAAGCTCTGGCTAATTTTCCTGGACCATTGGTCAAATTTCTTATGTCTCCAACTCCCCTATTCCTCATCATCTCTTCTATACCTTTTAAAGGGTGTACAGCCCTTATCAAAACTGCTCCAACTTTACCATTTTCATGAGCAACAATGTTGAACATCCAATTGTTGTGTACATTATAAATGAAAATCTTTCCTGGTTCTTCCCACATTTCTTTATTATAATTTTTCTTACCATAGTACGCTCTTGAAGCTGGATCTTCTTGACCGAAATAAGCTTCAGTTTCTACAATCATTCCCTCCAGAACCTTCTCGTCAATTTTCCTCACTAGAATCTTTCCTAACAATTCTATGGCAACTAACTTTGGATTTCTCTTGAAGAAATCTTTTTTCAATATAACCATACTCTTCCTAAGTTCTTTCTTGTCGAACAATTTAAATTTGAACACACATGAAAAACTCCTCTACCTCTCCTAAAAACTTTAATAATGGGCATACCGCATTCTTCGCATACTCTTCCTACAGCTTCTATTTGAATGTTTCTCGCTAAATAATAGTTTGCTTTGCAGCTAGGATTAGAACAAATTAAAGAATATATCCTTTCGCGTTTAACTATTGTTAAATCTTTTCCGCATTCTTCGCACTTTCCAAAAATCAAAATTCTTTTCTCGTTTTTATCCTTCGAGATAGCACTGCTCAACTCTTTTCCAATCTCTCCTTCCATCTTTTTAAAATCGGATAAAATTTCTTGTAGAATTCTTTTCGCTTCCTCAACCACTTCTTCCCTCCTTTTCTTTCCATTGTAAACGTTTTCCATCTCTTCTTCAAGCTTTCTGGTGAGTCCTTCAGAAACTATTTTTGGAGCATGCCGCTCTAAAACTTTAACGACAGCTTTTCCTAAAGGCGTTACCCTTATCGACTTTCCAACTATGTATTTTCTTTCGTAAAGGGTTTTCAGAATCTCACTTCTAGTTGCTTTTGTACCTAAGCCTCTCTTCTCCATCTCTTTTATTATAGATGCTTGAGTGTATCTTGACGGTGGCTCCGTCTCTTTCCTTAATATTTCAACCTTCTTCACTTCCACCTCATCCCCTTCTTTCAACTCTGGTAACAAAACTTCTTTTTCAGAAACATATGGATAATAAAGCTTCCTCCAGCCCTCTTCCAAAGTCCTTACTCCTTTCAAAACAAACTTGTTTCCATTTATGTCAAAAACAACACGCATCGCCTCCCTTACACAATCCTCTCCAAATGCAGCCAAGAATCTTCTAACTATCAAATCGTAAAGCTTCCTTTCTTGCTGAGTTAGAGAGTTTATATCCGGAACTTCTTTAGTTGGATATATGGCTGGATGTGCAGGATCTTCCTTACTTCCCTCCACAACACGAAGCTTTTTCTTAGAAAGTATTTCATTAACTGCGTTTTTGTAAGGGAATAGCTTGCCCAAGGATTTTAAAATTGAGACTAAGTCTATAGAAGCTGGCAATTTTTGGCTCGATGTTCTAGGATAACTTATTATTCCTTTTTGATACAAAGCTTCTGCTACATTCATTGTCTGCATTGGTGAAAATCCAAACTGATTGTATGCCTCAGCTTGTAAATCTGTTGTGTTGAAGGGTGGTGAGGGTAATTGTCTATATTTTTTCTTCTTAACGCTTAAAACCTTTGCAGTCTTTTTATTAGATTCAGAAAAGACTTTTTCCGCCCTCTCTTTTTCCCAAATCTTATCTCCCTCATAAATCGCTTGATAGCTCGCATTCCCTATCTTCAGAGTAGCAAAAACTTGCCAGTATGGCTTTGGTTTAAAGTTCTCTATTTCTTCTTCCCTTTTTACTAACAGGGATAAAGTCGGTCCTTGGACTCTTCCAGTAGAGAGCAGAGAGAAAAATTTGTTCCCGCTATTCCTCACAGATAAAGTTAGGGCTCTGGTTAAGTTTATTCCCCAAAGCCAATCTATTTCATGTCTTGTTAATCCTGCTTCTAGCTGTCTCCAATCTAAAGTATTCATCGCATTTTCATAAGAGTTTATCAACTCCTCTTTTGTTAATGTAGAGAACTTCATTCTTTTAGCATCTTTTCTATTCAGCAAAAATCTTAGAATATTGTATCCTATGACTTCTCCCTCTGTATCATAATCTGTAGCTATTATAACATCGGCAGCATTTGAGGCTAACTCTTTCAAAACTTCAAAATATTTTTTTGAGAAATGAGAGAATTTGTTGACCAAGTATGAAGGCTTCCATTCATATTCAAAAACAGGATAGAACCATCTTTCGCTTATCGGAGAAAGGTTGAAAAGATGGCCAACAGCCGGAGCAGCTATGTGAGGCTTACCATTTCTTTCAAAGTAGTAATACTCCACATTATTTTTCCTAAAAGCTTTTAATTTCCCATCTGCTAAACTCTCGGCTATCTTTCTCGCTGCAGTCGGCTTTTCAGCTATGATTAAAACGTATCGCATAAAATCATCGAAAACTTATTCAAGAATAATTGGCTTAATTTTTGTCTCCAACCTTTTTTCCATTTCTCCAATTTTTGCTTCTAATAAATTTAACTTATTCACGACCTGTTGTATCAAGCTTGGCTGTATCAGCTCTTTTTTTACATTTTTTATCTCTTCTCTTAGCGCTTCTACTTCTTTTATTAAACACTGTAGTTCGCTTCGGTTGGCAGCATTTATTAAATCTTGTTTAGATTTATCAAATTCTTGTTGTAGTTTCTTAAAGTCTAGTAGCAGTGCTGAAAAGTCTTCTACACCTACAAACCTTTTAGTAATGTTTTCTAGCTCATTTCTATTAACAAATTCTCCTTTTTCTTCAACTTTATTTGAAAGGTTTTGTAAAGAAGTTGCTATAGATGATACCTTGGATTTTATTTGGAGGAGATCTTGTTTTAGGATTTCAACCTCTTCTCTTTGTGAAAATCGATCTTCCATAACACCGATCTCTTTCTTAAGGCTTTCATATTCCTCTCTCTTTATTGCCTCTTTCTCTAATCTCTCTAAACTTCTCAAAATTTCGATAACTTTACCATTCAGTGCCTCCAATTCTTCCTTTGTAGAAAATAGTTGAAGTGAATTCTTTAACTCTTCTATTCTGTTCAATCTAGATGTGAGCGTTTGAATTGAGTTTTTAATAAGATTAGTTTCGAAGATAATTTTATCTAAAAGCGGCTTGTTGGCAATAAATTCATCCTTCATCAATGAGAATTCTTTCTGAAAAGCATCTAACTCTTCTCTTTTAACTGATTGCTCTTTTAATGAAACTAAGTTGGAGTAGATGCTGGAAATTTCATCTTTTATTTTATCCAACTCATTTTTGGTAGAGAACGTAGATAAAGAACTCCTCAAAATCTCCATGTCGGCAAGAAGGTTATTTATTTGTTTTGAAATCTCTCCAATCTTAGCTTCTATTATACCAATCTTCTTTATCTCATCTCTTTGTGTTAAGATCGAGGCGACTAGATCATTCACTTCTCTTACTCTTTCTTCTGTTTCAATCTTTAATTCACTCATTTTTGATATCGCCTCTCTAATCATTTCTGGCTTGAGAAGCCTAACATCTCTATATATTTCATCTAGTTGTTTCGAAAGGGAAGATACATTTACCTTTAACAAAGACAACTCATTCCCAAGCCTAACAAAATCTTCTAGAAGCGAAGATGGAATCCTTTTGTTTAACTCTTCCTCTATCTTTTCTTTTATACCTCTAACCTCATCCAAATTTTTCTTAATGATTTCAATGCTTTCATCATGCTCTTTTACTATTTTGGCAAGGCCTTCTAGGAGTTCTCCCTCTTCCATAATCTTTGGAATAAATGCCAAGCTAGACTCGATTTTTTCTATCCTTTGTTGCAAATCCTTAA